>Ga0105049_10002911_pt1 | contig 20271 bp, 15 predicted proteins | sample MAT06_FD_78087 | JGI IMG/M metagenome (GOLD analysis project Ga0105049, IMG submission 78087) | Freshwater microbial communities from Lake Fryxell liftoff mats and glacier meltwater in Antarctica - MAT-06 | ecosystem: Environmental > Aquatic > Freshwater > Ice > Liftoff microbial mat | place...
AGGTGCTGGACGTGCACGACGTCGGGCCGGTGCGCGCGGAGCAGGTCAGCGAAGGCGATCTCGACGCGCTCGTTCTCCCACGTCCCGCGAAAGTGCGCGTGGTAGAGATTGTTGACGATCTCGCGGATCTCCACGGGCCCGTCCTGGCGCACGAGCACGCGACCGTCCTTGCGCAGGATGTCCTTCTTGGCCGCGAAGACGGCGACGTCATGCCCGCGGCGCGCGAGCTCGCGAGACAGATCCGACGTGTAGGTCTCGGTCCCGGCGTTCCCGTGGGGCGGGACGTTGTGGCTGACGAGCAGGATGCGCACGGTCGGGGGGAGCGTAACCGATCGACCGCGGGCGCCACGGGCCCTCGGGGCCTGGCGTGGACTCGCTTCAGGGCCGCCGAGCCAGCCATCGCGCCGGCTCGGCCAGCAGCAGGGCTGCGATCGTCTCGGCGGCGAGGGCGTGTCCCTCAGCGGACGCGTGCGATTCGTCGACGCGCAGCTCGACCGGTGTCAGGCCCGAGCCCGCGTACGCCGACAGGATGTCGATCGTGCCGAAGCCCACCGAGTGCGATTCCGCGGCGACGAACGCGTTCACGTCGCTCCAGGGATAATCGGCCCAGCGGTCGTGCGGACCGAACATCGGAAACACGGCGACGAGGACGGGCACACCGCGAACCGACGCCGTCCGCTCGATCCGCATCAGCGACTCGCGCACCACGGTCCAACTGTCGCCGCGCGGCTCGTGCAGCCAGCGGATCGTGTCGCCGGAGCGGGCGATCGCTCGCTCGCGCAGCGTGCTCGCGACGAGTCGCGCCAGAGCGGAATGCTGCCAGACGGCAGCTTCGTGGAAGTACGCACGCAGACCCTGGATCGGAGCCTGTTCCGGATCGTTCAGGCAGTACCCGAGGACGACCAGATCCGGTTGCAGCACGTCGATTCGCGCCTCGAGGACCAGCGCTTCGTCGAGCGTTCCATAACCGCTGACCGAGTGGTTCAGGACCTCGATGTCGAGCTCGGGCCGCGCCACGCGCAGCCGGCTCTCGAGGACGCGCGGCCACGTGTCTCGCTCCTGCACGCCCAGGCCGAACGACACCGAGTCGCCGAGGACGAGCAATCGGAACGAACCCGGCGCTCGCGGATCGCGGATATCCGGTCCGCGCAGTCCGGCGGAGTTCACGGCGATCTCGACGCCGCGTTGCGTCGAGATCGCGCCAGGTCGCAGCTCGTAGTCGAGTCCAGGAGTCGACGAGCGTTGGTGGACGTCGGTGCGCCACGGGTCGCTCCGGTTGCGCGCGACCGGATGAAGGAAGTTCGGGGAACGAACCGCGCGCACGATGCACTCGCCGATCGCCAGGAGGACCAGGACTCCGAGCAGGGCGACGGACACGCGGGATCGTCGCCTCATTTGCGCCCCCGAGCCTACCGTGCCCCGTCCTCGCGGTTGCTAAGATCCCGCCCCATGAAGCGCTGGATCGTCCGCGTCCTCGCCGCGCTGATCGCCCTGTTCCTCGCGATCCAATTCGTGCCCGCCGGTCGGACGAATCCAGCGGTGACGCAGACCATCGAGGCCCCACCGGAGGTGATGGCGATCCTGCGCCGTTCGTGCTTCGACTGTCACTCGAACGAGTCGCGCTGGCCTTGGTACGCCTACGTGGCGCCGGTCTCGTGGTTCGTCGTGCACGACGTGGACGAAGGCCGTCGCGAGCTGAACTTCTCGCACTGGGGCGACATGCCGCAGGGCAAGCGCGATGGGAAGGCCAGCTCGATGATCGAGGAGATCGAGGGCGGCGAGATGCCGCTCGAGCCCTACTTGTGGATGCACGGGGACGCGCAGCTCTCGGCGTCCGACGTCGAAGTGCTGACGAAGTGGAGCGAAGGCGACGTGTGACCGGTCAGCCCGCGAGCGGCCGCGCGATCCACCACCACGCGCGCAGGAGTGCGCTCAGCGCGCCGTCGAGCAGGCCGCGCACGCCGGAGCTCTTCAGGGCCGGAGTGATCGTGAGCGGCCCGCCGACGAGGAGCTCGCGATCGGGCACCGTGCGCGCCGACTGGAAACGGGCGCGATCGGTCCGGCGACGCTCGGCGAGCGCGAAGAACGCGCGCTTTCCCCGCCACCAGTCGCCGGCGTGGCCTTGCAACAGCGCGAACGCGAACCACGCGACCTCGTAGAGCGCGAGGCCCGGCAAGGCGACGACGATCGTCCGCGCGCGGAAGCACTTGGCCAAGAACGTCCAGCGGTTGCGCGAATGGAAGAAGACGCGCGAGCCGGGATAGCGCGGCCCTTCGCGAAAGCTGATGCCCGGCGTGCCGCCCTTGTGCAGGACGAGCGCGTCCTCGACCGACACGATGCGCGAGCCGCTTGCGCGCAGCCGGTAGGACAGGTCCAAGTCCTCGAACAAAATGAACATCGTCTCGTCGTAGCCGCCGGCCGCGAGAAGCACGTCGCGATCGACGAGCAGCGCGACGGCGACCGCGCAGTCCACGTCGATAGTCCCGCGTCCCTCCGCGCGCTCGAGTGGCGCGTAGAAGTTGCGCAGCGCGATGAGCCCGGCGTAGTGGAACGAGCCGCCGTCGTAGTGCACGCGCGACGGCTCCGACGCGAACACGCTGCGCGGTTGCGCGATCGCGATGCGCGGATCGGACGCGACGGCCGCGGCGAGCTTCGCCAGCGTGTCGGGCGCGACCACGGCGTCGTTGTCGAGCGCGAGCACCCAGCGGTTCTGTGCTGCGCGCATGCCGGCGTTGCGCGCGGGACACGGCCCGTCGTTCGTGGGCATGGCCAGCACGCGCACCGCGGGAAAGCGCTCGCGCACGATCGCGACACTCGCGTCCTTCGAGGCGTTGTCGACGACGATCACCTCGTCGACGGCGCCGGCGAGCGCACGCACCGCGCTCAAGCACTCGTCGAGGTAGGCCGCGCCCTCGTAGTTGACGACGACCACAGACACCGGGCCGAGACCGGAGTTCGCCGCTCGACTGGCGCGTTCGGCCTCCAAGTCAGTGCAGCGGGAGTTCGAAATCGGGCGCGCGACACGGCGCGCGGTGCTTCAGGCAATAGGGCACGTTCAGCAGCACATTTCCCGCTGCTTTCGTGAGCACCCACCAGGCACCCGGCGTCTCGCGCAAGCTTCGCCCGATGCCGATGGTGCCCGTGGCGTCGGTGACCGTGCCCAGCGCCTCCTTGTCGCGGCCGCGCAGCAGCACTTTGGAGACGACGAGCCAGGGCATGCGCAGGAGATCGCCGGCGGGCGCGTACTTGAACATCGAGAGCCACGCGTTGCGCGCGTGGAAGTACAGGCTGCGCTTGCCCATCTTGATGCCGAACGGCGTCTTGTGGTGCACGTGGGCGCCGGGGAATTGCAGCACGCGGTACCCGAGGTTGAGCAGGCGGCACGTGAGATCGCGCTCGTTGCCGTAGATGAAGAGCCGCACGTCGTAGTAGCCGGCCTTCTTCAGCGCGTCCGAGCGCGCCAGCGACGCGCAGCCGCGGAACGTGGACATGTAGCGCTCCTCGTTCACCGCCTTCGACGCCAGGTAGCTCGCCGGCGTGCCCGGCTCGATCACCTGCGTCGAGACGATCGCCGTCGTCGCCGGTTCGCTCATCAGGCGCCGCGTGGCGTTCTCGAGCCAGTCCGGCGGCATGACGATGTCGTCGTCGAGGATCGCCGTCAGCTCCGTCACGACCGAGGCGAAGCCGATGTTGAACGTCTCGCACGCGCCGTAGCGATCGTGCGGCATCACGATGCGCCGCACCTCGGGGAACTCGGCCGCGAGCATCTCCGGCGTGCCGTCGCGGCTGGCGTTGTCCACGACGACGATGTCGTCGAAGGGCAGCACCTGCGCGCGCAACGATTCGATGTTCGCGCGCAGGTCTTCCTTCTTGTTCCAGGTCGAGACGACGGCGGTCGTGCGCGGCACGGACGGATCGCGCGGCGGCCGCAGCGCCTCGAGCGCCGCTCTGCTCGCCACGCGGCTCACGGCGCGTCCGTCGGCGCACAGCACGAACGCGCGCTCGGGACCGTTCTTCAGCGCCGCGGCGAGCGCCAGCGCGCAGGCTCGATCGCGCACGCTGGTGCCGCGCGCCGCGTACACCGCGGCCGGTCCGATCTCCGCCGCGATCTGGCGCAGGCTCGCGACGAGCGTCTCGTCGCTCTCGGGCCGGCCGTTCGACGAGGCCAGGAACCTCACGTCGCTCGCCCCGAGTGCACGCATGCGCGCGCGCACCGCTTCGTCCTCGGCCGTGGCGACGACCACGTGGACCGCGAGACCTTGCGCCCGCGCCTCTGCGATCAAGGGGCCGAAGGCTTCGGCCGCGGCCTGTGCGTCCGCGGCGAAACCGAGCATCGGCCCGGCAAGTTCCCGCGTCTCGACACGCTCGGTGTCGGGCATCTTCGAGGAGGCGGCCAAGGGCGCAGAGGATCCGGCGTTCGACGTGCTTTGGGAAGGGGCGAGCGGGGTCGAGCGCGCGGTCCGCCCTCGCAGTCCGTTCGACGAGGGAAGCCGGGTGGAGCTCGGCGGTCGAAGCCTATCGGCGGATCGCCGGTCCCGAGTGGAACCTCGATCCGCGACCGCGCGACTTCAGCCGCCCTCGGCGCGTTCCGCCTCGGTGGGCACGCTCTTCGGTCCGAGCTCGAACTCGCGGCCGAGGACGGTCTGCAAGTAGCGCAAGATGCGCGCAGCGCTGTCGCGGTCGTCCGGCGCGGACTCCCACTTCGCGCGGGCCAGCTCCAGCGGCTTCGCCAGCTCCTCGTTGGTCTCCTTCTCGACGCGCACGGACACGAGCCACGTGCGCGGAGCTTTCTCCTCGTACTTCAGGTGCGCCTTGGAGCGCGTCCCGTCGCCCTTGAACGGCTGCAGCTCGACGCGCCAGCCCGAGGAAACGGTCGACTTCGCGCCGACATCCTCGGTGCCGGGAGGGTAGCCGTTCCTCTCGAGGGCGAGCGTGGCGACTTGGCGCAGCACGCGCTCGCTCGCGATCGTGATGTTCCCCTTGACCCACACGCCGTCTGCGGAGGACGTGGAGCGACAGGAGGTCGCGAGCGCGAGCATCAGCACGACGCCCAGCGCGATGCGGTTTCGGCCGAGGGCCGCTCGCCCCACCGCTCGCCCCGCCGCCAGAGCGCTCGTTCCAGCACGATTCGGGAGAGCTCCGCTTCTCATCGCTGATCCTCGTCCGTCATGTGCTGCGGATCCCTCAACACGATCCGCACCGGGATCTCCGGGAACGGCAGCTCGTCGCGGATCCGATTCTGCAGGTACCGGATCGAGTCCTTGTTCATCAACGTCTTGTCGTTGACGAACAGCACGAACGTCGGCGGCCGGACTTCCGCCTGCGTCGCGTACCGAATCCTCAGCGCATGCCCGCCCGCGGACGGACCACGCCCCTGGAACGCCTTCTCGAGCACGCGATTCAGCTCACCCGTAGACACGCGCCGCTGCGCCTGCTCGAACAACTCGAGAGCGAGATCCAGCGTCTCGTCGACGCCCTTCCCATCGCGGGCCGACAGGAACGAGACCGGCGCGAAGTCGAGTTGCGGCATCTCCGCGTCGAGATACTTGCGGAAATCCTCGGGCGTGTACCCCGTGGCCAGGTCCCACTTGTTCGCACCGAGGATCACCGGCTTGTGATGGTCGATGCAGTAGCGCGCCAGATCCTTGTCCACGCCCGACAGAGGCTGCGTGACGTCGAACAAGAGCACGACGACATCCGCGCGCCGCATCGAACGGTGCGAGCGCGCGTCCGAGTAGAACTCGATCGCATCCTGGATGGAGCGCTTGCGGCGCACACCGGCCGTGTCGATCGCGATGAACGCCTTGCCGTCGCGCTCGAACAACACGTCCACCGAGTCGCGGGTCGTGCCCGGGATCTCGGACACGATCATGCGTTCCTCCTGCGCGAGCGCGTTGATCAGCGTCGACTTGCCCGCGTTGCGCTGACCGACGACGGCGAGGCGCATGACGGGCGTGAGCGCCGGCTCGGCGTCGTCGTCCTCGGGCGGCAGGATCTCGAGGATGCGCTCGTACAAGTCCTCGAGGCCCTCGCCGTTCTGCGCGCTGATCGCGTAGGGCCCGTCGGAGATCCCGAAGCGATGGAATTCGCCCGCGTCCCAAACGCGCGCGCGGCCCTCGGCCTTGTTGGCCACGAGCAGGAGCGGCTTCTGCACGCCGCGCATGCGGCGCGAGACCTCCTCGTCGAGCGGCGTGATGCCCTCGCGCGCGTCGACGAGCCACAGGACGACGTCCGCGGTCGCGAGCGCGCGGCGGATCTGCTCCTCGACGAGATCCTCGAGATCGTCGCGGTCCACGATGCCGATGCCGCCCGTGTCGACGACCTCGATCCAACGCTTCCCGCGCGCCGTGCGCAGCTCGGCCGGCACAGCGACGCGGTCGCGCGTCACGCCCGCCGTGGGCTCGACGATCGACACGCGGCTGCCGCACATGCGGTTCGTGAGGGTGGACTTGCCCACGTTGGGCCGGCCGACGATCACGACGCGCGGCAGTCGTCTTCCGGTCTCTGTGGTCATGGATCCCGTTCCGAGGGGTGAACAGGGTACGGGCGGAGTGCCTCGCCCGTCCAACGCGGCGGGCTGATACTCTCCGCGCGCTCGCATGCCGACCGAGACGCGCCCTGCCCGCCCGTGGACGTTCGTCCCCGGGCTCTACGTGCTGCAGGGCATGCCCTACTTCGTGGTTCAGGCCGCGTCGAACACGTTCCTCACGGCGATGGGCACGCCGCTGTCGGTCGTCGGACGCATCAGCAGCGACCTCACGCTGCCGTGGATGCTGAAGCCCTTGTGGAGCCCGCTCGTGGACCTCTACGGCACGAAGCGGCGCTGGCTCGTCGCCGCGTCCTGCGCGGTCCTGCTCGGGATGCTCGGCGTGGCGTGGGGAACGGGGCAGCCCCATTACCTCGAGTGGACGGTCGCCGCCTGCGTGCTGCTGGCCATCGCGTCGGCGACGTACGACATCGCGTGCGACGGGTACTACATGCTCGCGCTCGGGAAGCGCGAGCAAGAAGCCTACGTCGGCGTGCGCAACGCCTGCTACCGGCTCGGCCGGATCCTCGCCACCGGCGGCGTCGTCGCGCTCGCGGGTGAGCTCCAGGCCGAACCGGGCGCGCACTTCCTCGCGCGCGGACTGCCGCGCGGCGAAGCCTGGGGCGTCGCGTTCGCGGTGGGCGCGAGCGTGTACGCCGCGGGCGCGATCGCGATCGCGCTGTTCGCGCCGCGACCGGCGGCGGACGGCGCGGTCCGCGCGGCGGGCGAGCGCTCACCCATCGGAACGATGCTCCTCGAGTACGTCACGCGCCCGCACTTCCCCGCGATCCTGGCGTTCATCCTCCTGTACCGCTTCGCCGAGTCGATGCTCGTGCCGATGATCGTGCCGTTCCTGCTCGGATCGACCGCGAGCGGCGGTCTGGCGCTCTCGGAGACGCAAGTCGGCTGGATCTACGGCACGGTCGGCGTGGTGGCGCTGCTCGTCGGCGGCATCGGCGGCGGATGGCTCGTGTCGCGGCATGGGCTGACGCGCATGCTGTGGCCGATGGCGCTCGCGATGCACGCGCCGAACCTCTTGTACGCCTGGGCCGCGCACGAGCAGCCGGGCGCGACCGCCGCGGCGCTCGTCGTCGGCGTCGAGCAGCTCGGCTACGGCTTCGGCTTCTCGGCGTACATGGTGTTCCTGCTGCAACTGGCGCGGTCCTCGCGCTACGCGACGACGCACTACGCGTTGTCGACCGGACTCATGGGCCTCTCCGCGTGGGCCGCCGGCCGCTGGAGCGGCAACCTCGTCGAAGCACTCGGTTTCGAGCGCTTCTTCTGGGCCGTCTGCGTGCTCGGAATCGCGGGACTGGCTACGCTCGTCTTCGTGCCCCGACTGGAGACACCGACGGGCGAAGCGCCCTGAACGAAGTCGATGCTCTTCAGCTCCCCCCTCTTCGTCTTCGCGTTCCTGCCGCTCGTCCTGGCTGTCTACTTCGTCGCGCCCAAAGCCGTGCGCAACGCGTGGCTGCTCGCCACGAGCCTCGTCTTCTACGCCTGGGAAGAGCCGGTCGTCGCGGTCGTGATGCTGGCATCGATCGCGATGAACTACGGGTTCGGCCTGTGGGTCGATCGCGAGCGCGATACGCCGCGCGGCAAACCGGTCGTGGCTCTCGCGGTGGCCGCGAACCTGGGCTTGCTGCTCGTCTTCAAGTACGCCGATTGGCTCTGGCACGGCGCCGGCTCACTCCTGACCGCTCTGGGCGTCCTCGACACGCCGCCGGCGAGCCTGGGCAGCCACCTGAGCACGGGTTCGTGGGTGCGCGACGCGTTCCTCAACCCCGACGACTCGATCCGGCTGCCGATCGGCATCTCGTTCTTCACCTTCCAGGCTTTCAGCTACGTGATCGACGTGTACCGCCGCGACGCGCCGGTGCAGAGGAACCCGCTCGACATCGCGCTGTACGTGGCCTTTTTCCCGCAACTGATCGCGGGCCCGATCGTGCGCTACCTGGACGTCGCCGAGCAGATCGTGCGCCGCGTGGTGACGCTCGAGGGCTTCGCGTACGGCGCGCGGCGCTTCATCCTGGGCCTGGCGAAGAAGATGCTCGTCGCGGACCTGTGCGCGGCGGCGGCGGACAAGATCTTCGCGCTGCCGCCCGAGCAATTCACGCCCGCCCTCGCCTGGCTCGGGATCGTCACGTACACGATCCAGATCTACTTCGACTTCTCGGGCTACTCGGACATGGCCATCGGTCTCGGCTACATGTTCGGGTTCAAGTTCCTCGAGAACTTCCGCCACCCCTACGTCGCGGTCTCGATCACGGACTTCTGGCGCCGCTGGCACATCTCGCTGTCGACGTGGTTCCGCGACTACCTCTACATCCCGCTGGGCGGCAACCGCGGCGGCCAGGCGCGCACGTACGCCAACCTGCTGATCGTGTTCCTCTTGTGCGGCCTGTGGCACGGCGCGAGCCTGACGTTCGTCGCCTGGGGCCTGTACCACGGGCTCTTTCTCGTGCTCGAGCGGATCGGCCTCCAAGCCTGGCTCGATCGCCGGTGGGCCGTCGTGCGCCATGCCTACGTGATGCTCGTCGTGATGATCGGCTGGGTGTTCTTCCGCGCCGAGACGTTCCACGACGCCAGCCGCTTCCTGGCGGCGATGTGCGGGATCCAGGACGGTTCGCAACCGATCGACCTGGGCACGACGATCGTCGCGGCGAACGTGCTGAACCCGGTCGGCCTCTTCGCCGACGCGCGCACGTGGATCGCGATCCTGGTCGGCATCGTCGGAGCGACGCCGGTGATCCCGGCGGCGGCGGCGTGGACGAAGTCGCTGTGGGAGTCGGGGCGTACGGTCATCGCGACGTTGGTCGAGAGCGCGGCGCTCGTCGCGCTGGCGGTGCTCTTCGTGCTGTGCGCGATGGAGCTCGCGGCGAACTCCTACAGCCCGTTCATCTATTTCCGCTTCTAGAGCAACGACGGCATCGTCACGTGGGATGGCCCTGGGTGGGACCGGGCACGCAGTCCCCATGGACCGGGGTCGGACCACCATCCCGCAGGATGAGCTTGCACAAATCCGCCCCCCGTTGGCGTGCGGCTGGTGTTCCTCCGACAACCCGCTCGTTCCCTACCGTCGACAAAGGACAACCTGTTCCAAGCTCGCCTGATTCCGGTCGCAGTCGTCGCCATCAGCGCCCTCGCACTCGCAGGTTCCGGAGGCATCAGCCCGACCGACGGCTATTACGGGTTCGTCCGAACGAGCCCGCCGCCGGCGGCGAACGTAGGGTCCGCCGGATTCTCGACCGGCACCGCGGGTCAGAAAGAGCTCGTCACCAACCCTCATGGCGGAGCGAGCGAGTTCGCCGACCCGGCGGGTCGTGCGCCGGACATGGGACACCACGACGATCTGCGTCCTGCGCGACGGTCCGGCCGACCTCGCGGAGATTCAAGTCGGTCGCCTACGAATTCCGGTGCGAATTGCCGCTGGTCACCGTTCGGAGGTGGCGCTCGACGAGCGCGGTCCGGTGGCTCTGGATCCGGGGGCCGAGTCCGAGGACGGGTGACGTAGCACTCGGCACATCCGAGTCAGCGACGCGTCGTGGTCGATCCGGGCGCACCGTCACGGCAACCGCATCAACCGGTGCATCTGCGGCACCACGCGCACGTCGAGGTCGCGGTCGCGCGCCATCTCGGCGACCGCGAGCACGAGATCCATCGACGGCGCCGTCGCGACGCCCACCGCGCTCGCGGGCGTCAGGATGACGGACAAGCGCGGCGCGACGTCCTCGACCTCGTCGAGCAGCAGCGCGAAGTCCTCGGCCGCGCGCTCGCCCGACACCACGATCTTCCCGCACGCGTCGCGATCGGCGACGAGCGCGAGCGACGCGCGGCGCGCGGCGCGCCACTCGCTCGGCGTCCGCGGGGCGAGCTCGTCGGTCCCGGCGTCCGGGACCTCCTCGGGCGGATCGAGATCGAGGTCGGGCTTCAGGTCGAGGCTCACGTGATCGACCTTCTCGATCACGCGCGACAGCGTGCGCGGATGCGCGCCGCCCGTCTCGAGGTGGATGCGCCGGTCCCCGAGCATCGCGCGCAGCCCGACCACGAAGTCGGGCCACAGGAGCGGTTCGCCGCCGGTCACGCTGACCGTGCGCGGCGAGCCGGGCTCGCTCTCGGCGATCCAACACGCGGCTTGGAACGGTGACGCCCAGGCCGGTTCGCGGCGCGAGATCCCGCTCGCCGGGTCGATGCGCGCCGTCTGCTCCGCCGCAAGGTGCCACGATCCGGGCGTGTCGCACCAGCGACAGCGCAGCGGACAGCCGCGGAGCCGCAGGAAGACCTGCGGCTCGCCCACGAAGCTGCCCTCGCCTTGGATCGAGGCGAAGACCTCGAGCACCGGGGCGGCGTTCGACGCCGCGCCGGATCGGGTCACTTCTTCTTCGCCGGAGCCGCGGCCTTGGCCGGAGCCGCCGCCTTGCCCGCCGCCGGAGCCGCGGCCTTGCCCGCCGCCGCGCCCTTGGCCGGAGCCGCGACCGAACCGCCCGCCGCCGGAGCGGCCGCTTCCTTGACCTTCTTGACGACCGCGAGCTTGTAGCGCGTGCGCACCTTCGGAAGGCCGTGGACGACGCCGGTCTCCTCGTTGAACTTGCCGCTCTTCTTGAGGACCGCGAGGCGCTCGACGCGCGTGAACACGCTGCGCTCGCCCTTCAAACTGTCGCCGACACGCAGGCTGGAATGGATGGACATCTGGTTTTCGCTTTCTTCGGATCGCGCCTTGTCGCGCGTCAGGTTCTTCGTGCGCCCGGTTCAGCGGGCGTGGTTGGTTCTTCGATGGGGAGTGGCGCGTCGAGCGGGTCGAGTGCCTGTTTCAGCGCGCGAGGACGTCGTCGATCTCGTCGATGTAGGCATCGGAGAACGGCATCGTCTTCGAGGACTCGGGATAGCGCTGGCGGCGCACGTTGTCGCGCAACGGGACGAGCTCCTCGCGCGTCGGCTTCGCGCTCGCGCACAAGACGATCCCGCGCCCATTGGAGAGCAGGATCGGACTGCCGACGGGGAAACCGGCCTTGATGAGAAAGTGGTAGGCCGCGGTCGCGAACGCGAGCCCCTGCTTGTCGTTCGGGTACTGGATGAGCCGCACGGTGTAGCGGTTCGTCACGTCGTAGAGCGCCGCGTCGAAGGGCGCGCGCGTCGGCACCGGCGCCGCCGGCGGAGTCGCGATCGGCGCGACCACTTCGCCCTGTCCGGCCTGCGCACCCGCGGCTTGCACGGCGGGATCTCCGGCATCGCCGTCGCGGCGCAGGAGCAGGACGAGCGCGAGCGTCGCGACGGCGAGTGCCAGCGCGAGGAGCAGGATGCGCTCGCGCGGGGGCGCGGTCGGCGGCGGCGCGGCCGGCGCGATGCGCGGCGGGACGACTTCGGGTTGCGCGCGCGCGGGCGCAACGGCCGGCTGGCTCGTTCGCGCACGCGGATCGGCCGGAGCGGCGGCACGCGGCGCGGAACTCGCGGTCGGTGTCGCGGTCGGAGTCACAGTCGGCGTGACGCTCGAAGGCACGCTCGTCGGCACGCTCGTCGGCACGCTCGTCGGCACCACGCGCCCCACCGTCGGCGCCGGTGCGCCACCCGCTACGGGCGCAGGCGCGGACCCCGGGCCTGCCGTCGGAGAGACGGACGTTACGGGCACCCGACGGAGCGCGTCGAGCAGATTGGGGCGCCGCATGGGCATGGAGGGACCGCTGGCCGTGGACCAGGCGCGGCGAAGAAGGTACGCGCAGCCGTCGGAGGGGTCAACGCGCGCGGCTCGGCGCGGGCCTTCTTTCGCGGCTTGCGAGCGGCTAGACACGGCGCCATGCGCGCGCGGAACCGCTTCGGAGTCGCCTGCCTGTTCGCCGGTGCGAGCTGCGGCGAGAGCGCCCCGACCCCGGCGTCGAACCCTTCGCGGGCCGAGGTTCCGGGCGCGGAGTCCGCGGCCCACAGTGCCCAGCCCGCGCGCCCGGCGCTGGCCCCGGCACTGGCCGTGGACCTCGCCGGGGACTTCGCCGAAGAGGCTGCCGCGCGCGGCCTCGACTACCTGAACGTGTCGGGGTCCGCGGAGAAGCGCGTGATCCTCGAGGCCAACGGCGCGGGCGTCGCCGTGCTCGACCTCGGATCGGACGGCGACCTCGACATCGTCTTCGCGCAAGGCGCGGCGGCGCTCGACGCCGCCGAGCTCCCGCGCCCCGAAGTGTTCGAGAACGACGGCCGGGGAAACTTCACGCGCCGCGCGCTCGGGCCGAGCTTCTACGCGATGTGGACCACGGGCCTCGCGACCGGCGACGTGGACGGCGATGGCGACGACGATCTCGTCGTGGGCGGGCTGCCGGGCATCGCGGTCTACCTGCAGGGACCCGGCGGCGAACTCACGCTGCGAAGCGGCGCGATCCCGAGCGACGCGTTTCGCCTGACGCGCGAGAAGGGCCACGCGCAGTCGTGGTTCACGAGCCTCGCCTTGTTCGACGCGGACGGCGATGGCATCCTCGACCTGTACGCCGCTCGCTACCTCGATCTCGATCCGACGAATCCGCCGCTGAAGAAGCTCGGCGAGGGCCCGCTCGCCGTCCCGTGCACGTGGAAGGGACACACGGTGTTCTGCGGTCCGGCCGGGCTCGTGCCGCAACCCGACGCGTTCTTCCGCGGCCGCGGCGACGGCTCGTTCGAGGACGTTTCGAGCACGGCGCTGCCCGGGCACGTCGCCGGTTTCACGCTGGCCGTGCTGCCCTTCGACGCCGACGGCGACGGCGACACGGACGTGTTCGTCGCGAACGACACGTCGCCGAACCTGCTGCTCGTGAACGACGGCCGCGGCATCTTCACCGACGTCGCGCGCGCGGCCGGCGTCGCGCTCTCGTCGGAAGGCCGCATGCAAGCCGGCATGGGCGCCGCAGCGGGCGACGTGAACCGCGACGGGCTGCTCGACTTCGCGGTCACGAACTTCTCGGACGAAGCGACGGAGCTCTACTTCGGCGGCGCGCAAGGTTTCCGGCGCATGACGAACGCGTTCGGGCTGATGCGCGAGTCGCGCAGCCTCTTGTCGTGGAGCGTGCACATCCAGGACTTCGACGGCGACGGCTGGCTCGAGCTCTTCACGACGAACGGCCACGTCTACCCGCAGGCGGACGAGCCGCACACGGGCACGCGCTACGGACAGCCGGCGACCTTGTGGAAGCTCGGGCCGGAGCCCAAGGCCGTGCGCGTCGAGCCGCGCAGCGCGAGTTCGATCCTGACCGCGGCGATCGGTGCGCGCGGCAGCGCGGTCGGCGACTTCGATCGAGACGGCGCGCCCGACCTCGTGCTGGCGCGCATCGACGCGCGCGCGGCGCTCGGGATGAACCGCACGGGCGCGGGCAACGCGCGCATCGCACTGCGCCTCCTCGGGCCCGAATTGCCGACAGAAACTGCGCCGCGCACGCCGCGCGGCGGGCACGGCGCGAAGGCGATCGTCGTCGTCGGCACCGGCGCGGACGAGCACGCGCTGCTCGGCGAAGTGCAGACCGCCGCGGGTTTCCAGTCGGCCTCGACGCCCTGGCTCCACTTCGGCCTGGGCGCGTCGAAGCGCTACGAGAAGTTGATCGTGCGCTGGCCTTCGGGTCGCGTCGAGGAGCTGCCCGGCGGCGAAGCCGGAGCGCGCATCACGGTGTGCGAAGGCCTCGGCGTCGTCGCGCGCGAGGCGTTCCGATGACGGCGGTTCTCTTCGCGCACGTCGTCGCGGCGATCGCGCTCACCGCGCAAGCGCCCGCTCCGCCCGCGACGACGCCAGCCCGCGTGACCACGATGCGCGACACGACGGAGATCGCGGCGCTGCGAGCCGCGTGGCGCGAAGCGCTCGAGCTCGACGTGCCCAGCGAAATCCTGACCGCCGGCGCCTGGGTCGAGCGCGAGGTCAGCGTGGATCCGGAGCTGACGGCGCTCTACGCGCGCGCGCTGCACGCGTCCGGCGAGGACGAGCGCGCGCGCAAGCTGCTCACGCGCGGCGAGTCCGCGCCGCTCGTGCTGGCCGCCGCGCGCATCGCGCTCGACGCCGACGAGATCGCGCGGGCCGCGAAGCTGCTCACGATCGCCGAGGGACCGACGGCTGGAACGCCACGATTTCCCGACGAATCCGAGTGCTGGCTCCTGCTCGGACGCGCGGAGGCGCGCGCCGGACAGACTTCGCGCGCGGAATCGAACTTGGCGGAGTTCGTGAAGCGCGCACCCTGGCACGTCGAGGCACCGCAAGCCTGGTTCCTCCTCGTGGACGCCGCGCGCGCTCGCGGCGACGCGGCCGAAGCGCAGCGGCGCGAGAGCACGCGCGCGAAGAGCGCCGAGTGGCACGCGTTCTACCGCGCGCGGCGAGTGCAGGTGCGCGCGAGCCCCGCGGAGCCACTGCCGCGCTACGGACTCGCGCAACTGTGGTTCGCGGCGGGCGAGTTCACGAGCGCGCGACGCGAAGTCGAGCGCGCGCTCGAGCTCGACGCGCGTTTCTGCCGCGGGCTCGAACTCGACGCGGAGATCGCGCGACGGCTCGGTGAGCTCGAACGCGCGCGCCTCGGCTGCGCTGCGGCGCTGGCCTGCGATGCAGAGCTCGTCGAGGTGCACTTGACGCTCGCGCGGCTCGCGCGCGACGCGGGCGAGTCGCAGACCGCTGCGCAGCACTTGGAGCGATACCGTCGGCTCGGCGGCACCCGAGAGCCCTGAGATTCAGCGCTTCGCGTCGTTCTCGATTTGCACGAGCAGCGTGCGCGTCACGCCGACCCACTCGCCTTGCGGGGACTCGCGCAAGTAGTGCTCGAGCACCTGCCGCGCCGCCGCCGGCTCGCCGCGGCGCAGTTCGGCCTGCGCCAGGTTCACGTGCACCGGCTCGGGCAGCTCCAGGCGCTCTTTCGCCGCGACCTCGAGCACGACGCGCCACAAGCGTGCGGCCTCGGCCGGGTCGTCGCGGCGGAAGCGCACGAGCGCCAGGTGGTTCTTGGACGCCAGATCGTCGGGCCACAGGTCGAGCGCCGCGCGGAACTCCGCCTCGGCGCGCTCGAAGTCGCGCGCTTCGTAGGCCTCCGTGCCGGCGTCGCAGCGCGCGCGCGCGGCGTCCATCAGGATCTCGGCCGCGCTCGAGAGGTCCGCGTCGGACAATCCGGCCGCGCGCGCCGACAGGAAGTGATCGATGGCGCCGGCCTTGTCCTCGGCCAGGAGTCGCGCGAAACCGGCGCGCTTCTCCATGAGCGCGAGCTCGCCCGAGAGCGGGTGCCCCTCGGCGATCAGCTCGCGCAGCACGAGCAGCGCGCCACCGAAATCGCCCGCGGACGCGAGGCAGTCGCCCAGGAAGCGACGCGCGTCCACGTCGAGCGGATCGTGCGCGAGCGACGCGCGCACGGACGCGAGCGCTTCGGGGACCTTCTCGGCCTTCACGTAGAGCTTCGCGACCAGCAGATGAGCCTGACCCAGCGCGCGATCGCAGAACGGCAGCGCCGGATCCGCCGCGCGCGCGGCGAGCAACGTCGCGAGCCCGCGCTCGGCGCCGTTCTCGCGGAAGATCCAGCAGACGCCCTTCGCGCGCAGGATCTCGGGCGTCTCGCCGCAGGCCTTCGTGCCGGCCACGATCTCGATCCAGGCCGTGTCGAAGGCGTCGCGCGACGCGTACAGCTCGGCCGCGGTCGCGTAGACGTCGGGATCGCGCGGGCGCGCGGACTTCTGCGCTTCGAGAAGTCGCATCGCCTCGACGCCGCGGCCTTCGAGGCCGGCGATCCGCGCGCGCAGCAGTTGGCCCTCCGGTCCGGCGGCATCGGCGGCCGACGCGAGCTCGCGCACAGCGCTCAAGTCGCCGAACTCGATCGCGCGCCGCAGCTTCACGACCAGGTCCGCGTGCGAGCGCTCGGCGCGCTCGGGAGCGGGTGCGGCGGTCGCGGCGGATCCGGGAGGATTCGTGGTGGCGTTCGTGAGCGGAGCGAGCACGGGCGGAGCCGGCTCGCGCGAGCAGGCGGCGCCGCTCGCGAGCGCCAGCGCGCAAAACGCCGTGCGGATCTTCATCCCGCGAGCATCCTCGAAGTCGCACTCCCAGCGCAACCGCCCGATTCCGCGCGTTCGATCGGCTGCTCGTGGGGTGAGACGGAAGTGCTGCGTACTTCCGGCTCACCCCACTAGAGTGCGTGCATGGACCGCGACGAGCGCGCAGAAGGGGCAGAGCCCGATCCGCACGAGGAACTCCTGCGCCTCGCGCGCGGGGTGCGCGGGCACGTGAAGCGCCGCCAGCGGTTGGGCGGGGCGCTACCCGGCGAAGTGGGGACGAATGCGGCCTCCCCGCCACCCGCGGCCGCGCGGCCCGCGAAGTCTCCCGCACCGCCGACCCCCGCACCGCCGACCCCCGCGCCGCCGATCCCCGCGCCGCCAACCCCCGCGCCGCCGACCCCCATGGCGCCCGCGGCGAGCCCGGCGCCGGTTCCCGCGCGCGCAGCGAGCCCGCGCAAGGCTCCCGAGCCCGCTCCCGAGCCGGCCCGCTCGGGCTCGCCGCGCGACACCGTCGCCGCCGGACCCGCACGCGACGCGGCCGATGTGCGCGCGCAGGCCGCCGGCGCGCGCGATCTCGACGAAGTGCGCCGCGGCGTCGCGCAGTGCACGGCCTGCACGCTGTGCCAGACGCGCACGAACACCGTTTTCCTCGATGGAAAGGGCTCGAGCGGCCTGATGTTCATCGGCGAAGCGCCGGGTGCCGAGGAGGACAAGACGGGCGTCCCCTTCGTCGGTCGCGCGGGCCAGCTCCTCACCGACATCGTGACGAAGGGCATGGGCCTCGATCGCCAGGACGTGTGGATCGCCAACGTCCTGAAGTGCCGTCCGCCCGACAACCGCGAGCCGACTCCGGCCGAGAAGGCGACCTGCACGCCCTGGCTCGATCGACAAGTGGCGCTGCTCGGGCCGCGCATCCTCGTGCCGCTCGGGCGCCACGCCTCGATGCACGTGCTGGGCATCACCGCGGCGATGAACGCGATGCGCGGGCGGGTCCACACCGTCGCCGGGCGACCGGTCGTGCCGACGTTCCACCCGGCCTACCTGCTGCGCAACGCCTCCGAGAAGAAGGAGTGCTGGAAGGACATCCAGCTGGCGATGCAGACCGCCGGGATCCCGATCCCAAAGCGCGAACCGGGAGCCGGATCGGCTTCGTAACCGACTCAACCGCCCGGGGTAGAGCGCGAGCCGCGCGATCGACCTCGGGGAATCTGCTCCGGAATCGCACGTTCGGCTCACGAGGACCTGACACGGCGTTGACGCTCCCAGATAGCGCCGGTAAGCTCCCCGCCCGCTCTGCCAGACCCGGGTTTCTCGGCCCGACCGTCCCCAGTTCGAACCACGGACCGCGCGTGCGTCGTCTCGTGAGGAACCTCCCGCGCGGAAGTCCCTCACCAGCCTTCGAACGAGCACCCGGCGCGCGCGCCGCGTTCGAACTCGGAACTCTCGAACCGAGCAGCCCCAAGACCGACGACCGCGACGCCCCCCCCTCGGCGCCCCGCGATTCGAAGACGCCCGAGCCTCGTGCTCACGTCGACGCATCCGGGTCACCAGGTCGCATCCACGAGCGCCCCGTTTCGGGGCGTGTGGGCCGTCCATCGTCGTGACGACGATCCCCCACGTTGATCCACGATCCCCGGCTGCACGCTGAACCGCTCTTCGCGTTGGTGACGGACATGTCGCCCGCGGTGCTCGATTCTTCGTCGCCGACCGGCTCCGAAACGATCCCTGGTCTCTGAACCCATGCAGCACAGGTTCCTCCTCGTCCCGCTCCTCGCGGCGCTCCCCTGCTCCTGCACCTCGTCCGGATCGAGCCCGGCGGATCCCGCCGCGGCGGTCCGAACGGCTGCTGAACCCTCGGCGCTCCAAGTGGAAGGGACGGGCACGGTCGAAGCCGCCGCACCCGCTCCGACCCAGGACGGCAGCCTGTCCGAGGACGCGCAACGCGCGGCCCGCCTGCGCCAGCAGCAGGCGTTCCTGTCGGCCCAGTACGTGGAAGAGGGCGATCGGCACCTCGAGCGCGGCGATCTCGAGGCGGCGTTGACGTCGTTCTCGAATGCGCTCGACCTCGACCCCTCGAGCCAGACCGCGCGCGGACAGATGCGCAAGGTCGAGAGCCTGCTCGGCGATCGCTATGCGATCGCCGGTTCGTTCCTGGAAGACGCCGCGCAGCGCGAGGTCGTGCGCCGCAGTCAGGCGCGCATGGCGGCCGAGGACGCGCGGATCCGCGCCAAGAACGCGCTCGCGCAAGGCGACTACGCGACCGCGGTCGAGCAGTACCGCCAGGCCGAGATCATCCTGCGCTACAACCCGCTCATCGCGACGGATTCGCTCGACGCCAAGCTCGTCCAGGGCGAACTCGAGACGGCCGTGCGCATGGCCGAGGAAGGGAAGGCCGAGATCGCCCGCCGCGCCGCCGCGGAAGCCGACGAAGTCCGCCGCCGCTCCGAGGAAGAGACGCGCCAGAGCCGCGAGGACCGCTTGCGCGAGTTCTTCGAGTCGGCGCACGCGTCGTTCCTGGCCGAGGACTACACGAAGGCCGAGGCGACGACGGCCCAGATCCTGCTCGAGGATCCGAACAACGCTCCGGCGCGCGAGCTGCGCGACTTGGCGCGCGCGATGCGCCACGACAAGACCGACGAGACCGTGCGCCGCAACTACCGCGAGCAGTGGGTGCGTACGTTCGACGACCTCGACACCATGGACGTGCCCCAGATCGGCACGCTCGAGTTCGACGACTTGAAGCGCTGGCGCGAGGTCTCTCAGCGCACGCCGCTCGAGTTCACGGGCCTCGACCAGGGCGTCGCGCAGGACAAGAAGCTCGTGCTCGACATCCTCGATGCGCGCACGATCGAGCCGAAGTTCCTCGGCCCCGACGGCAACGGTTCGCCGCTCGAGGAAGTCGCGAGCTTCCTCCAGACGGTCACGGGCGTGAACTTCCTGATCAGCCCGAAGGTCACCGAGGAGCTCGACGAGGAGCAGCGCACGATCCGGCTCGACCTCAAGACGCGCTCGGTTCGCAAGGTGCTCGACCTCATGGCCGAGACCAGCGAGAGCCTGCGCTGGAAGATCGAGAACGGCGTGGTCATGTTCGTCACGCAGGACGAGCTCAAGGGCGGTCAGGTCCTGCGCACGTACGGCGTCCAGGACCTCATCCGTCCGATCCCGGACTTCCCCGGCCGCGAGATGAACGTTTCGCCCTCGGGCGGCACGCAGATCGCCGAGGAGGAGCAGGACGAGCGCGAAGCCAACGTCATCACGGGCGACGCCCTCGACACGCTGATCCGGAACAACGTCGAGCCGGGCTCGTGGGAAGCCGACCCGCAGAACTCGCTGCGCATCAGCAACGGCACGATGGTCGTCCACCAGACGCCCGAAGTGCACGCGCAGATCGAGAAGCTCTTGCGCGACCTGCGCGAGGCGACCGGCATCCTGGTCGACATCCAGGCGCGCTTCCTGTCGGTCGAGGACAACTTCCTCGAGGACATCGGCGTGGACTTCCGCGGCCTGGGTCAGCCCGGCCTCGGTCAGAACGACTTCTTCAACGACTTCGGGAACGCCTCGACCCAACAGGACCTCGGCCAGGACATCGGCCAGGGCACGGACTCGGGCGCGTTCTACGACGGATCGTCGGACCAGCAGATGCGCGCGCGCGTCGAGGAGCTGTACGACACGGCCCTCGGCGACGAGGACGTGCTGACCGGTTCGGGTGGTCTGTCCTTCCAGTGGACGTACCTGAACGACATCCAGCTCGAGATGATCCTGCGCGCCGTCAGCAAGTCGGAGCG
>Ga0105049_10002912_pt1 | contig 20268 bp, 9 predicted proteins | sample MAT06_FD_78087 | JGI IMG/M metagenome (GOLD analysis project Ga0105049, IMG submission 78087) | Freshwater microbial communities from Lake Fryxell liftoff mats and glacier meltwater in Antarctica - MAT-06 | ecosystem: Environmental > Aquatic > Freshwater > Ice > Liftoff microbial mat | place...
AGCGCACGCGACGCCGGAAGCGCACCCGAAAGTGAGCTGGGCCGCCTGCAGCCTCTCGCGGTGGGCTCGTTATTTCATAAGGTTAGGTGTCTATCGAGTGGGTCTGACCCCAGCGGTGACCCCCCGCCTTGTCCACCAGGCCCGAGGAGGCGATAGTGCGCGCATGGCGCAAACCGACCCGCTGTCATGGGGTGTAAAGCCCGGCGATGGACCCCAGAGCACACGGCTGTACCGGTCGTTACGGGCCCTTATCCGCGGGGCGCTGCGGGTCTTCTATCGTACCGTCGAGGTCACCGGACGCGAGAACCTCGGGTCGACGCGCCCGACCATCCTCGCCTCGACCCATCCCAATTCCATCGTCGATCCGCTGCTCCTGGGCATCCTCGAAGAGCGTCAGGTGACGTTCTGCGCCCGCGACGGGCTCTTCAAGATCCCTGTATTCGGGGCGCTTCTGCGCAACGTCGGTGCCATCCCGATCGCGCGGCCCGAGGACAAGAAGGCCATAGTATCGCCTGCGGCTGCCGTTGCTGGCAGCGCCGGAGTCGCGACGAGCGACGACACCGGCGCAGCACCAGCCAAGGCCGACAACGCGGGTGCGTTCGCGGCCGCGCGCGCGGTGCTCGAGCGGGGTGGGGTGATCTCGATCTTTCCCGAGGGCAAGACCCACGACAACCTGAGGGTGCACCGCCTGCGCACTGGCGCGGCGCGCATCGCGCTCGATGCCGAGGCCGCCAGCGGTTGGACGCGCGGCGTCGGCGTTGTGCCGGTGGCGCTCAACTATCTGGTGCGACAGGCCTTTCGCAGCGACGTGCACGTCGCGTTCGGGCCGCCGATCCCGGTGGTCGATCTGCGTGCACGCTGGGAGGCCGACCCGAAGGCGGCGGCGCGCGAGCTCACCGATCGCATCGAACATGCGCTGCGCGACCTGGCGGTGCATGTCGACCAGGTCGAGGACGAACGCATCATCGCGCAGGTGACATCGATCATCGTCGACATCCGGCGCGAGGCCGGCCTGGACCAGGCGGGGCAGACCCCGTCCGAGCGGACGGCGCTGGTGCGACGCATCGTCGACGCGTACCGCTGGGTGCAGGAGGCCGACCCCGAGAAGACCGCCGAGCTGCGTCGCCGGCTGCAGCGCTTCCTCGAAGAGCGCTCGGAACTCGGGCTCGGCGGCGACTCGGCGGCGCTCCAGCATCGCACCGAGAAACAGAATCGCTTCAAGCGCCAGCGGCGCTTCCTGGTACTCGGCCTGCCGCTGGCGCTTTACGGCATCGTCAACTCGCTGGCACCCTACCTGCTCTTGCGAGCGGTGTTGGCGGTCGCACCACCGCGCAAGGACCGCGCGGCGTTGACCAAGATTCTGGCCGGCGCGGTGAGCTTCCTCGGCGCCTGGACGACCCAGACGGTGATGTTGTCAGCGATCATCGGACCGTGGCTTGGCCTCGTCTACGCGGCGAGCTTGCCGCCGACCGCGCTCATCGCGCTACGCTGGATGACCGAAGCGCGGCTGCATCGTCTGTCGCGTGGTGGGCTCAAGGCGCTCGTGCGGCACGCGGATAGGATTGAGGCTCTTCAAGGTGAACGCGGGGCGCTCAAGGCAGAGCTCGCGTTGCTGCGCGATCGCTACCTCGGCCGCAGCGTGTCGCCTCAATCCGAGCGCGGCCCGTAACGATCCCGTAATCCGCGCATGTGATGGTCAATGGCGGCCACGCCGCCGTCGGCGTAGATGCGGCGAAAGCGACTCTTCCAGGTCTCGAGCAAAGACACGCCATCGACCGCAACGTCGAACGCGTGCCAGGCGATCTCCGGTACTGGCGCCGGTACGACGGGGTCGCCCGGTGTCACGGGCAATGACCCAGCGACGCGCGTCGCAACGAGCTGGAGCAAGACATCCTGGGGGTGCCCGCCTTTGCGATCGACGATGTGCAGCGCGACCTCGGCACGGTCACAACGCAGTACGACGGTCTTGATGTCGACGCCGGCCGCAAGCGGCGAGCCGAGCTTACGCAGGTAGCGGCGGCGCAATGTGTCGGCGAGGGTCTCGCGCCAGCTGAGCTTCTGCTCGGGCAGGGCGCTGTCCCAGGCGTCGCCGAGCGCGAGGTCGACGAACAGGTCGAAGCCAACGAGACGCTCGAGTAGCGCATTGACGCGCGACTCGAGCAGCTTCTGGCCGGCTGGCCCGGCGACGCGTGTGCGATGGATCTGCTGGAGCTCGGCGAATGCCGCCTCGACCTCGCGGCGTGGCGCGCTGGCGTCGTCGCTGCATGAGGACGGGAGCGGCGGGGCGATGACCTGCTCTGCGGGCGTCGGTTGCGCGCTCGCAGGCCCATTGGCGCAGGCGATCGCGAGGCAGAGCAAGAATTGGTAGGCCCTTGTTAGGATGGCGGAGCCTGGACTGCGGGCCCCTGCAAGGATGGCGGAGCCTGGACTGCGGGCCCCTACAAGGATGGCGGAGCCTGCACTGCGGGCCCTTGCAAGGATGGCGGAGCCCGGACTGCGGGCCCTCACAAGGATGGCGGAGCCTGGACTGCGGGCCCTCGCAAGGATGGCGGAGCCTGGACTGCGGGCCCTCGCAAGGATGGCGGAGCCTGGACTGCGGGCCTGCGGAAACCTACGGACCATTCGGGGCGCCTCGGAGATCACGCACAGACCTTATGCGCGGTTTCCCCGTTCCGGCAATCATCCCGGGGTTTCAGCGGCCAAGCGCGCGGGCGAGCAGCATCCCCAGACCAACTCGAGGTGAGCCGCGAGCGCCCGGCCAGCTTCGATACAGATGACGGGCGACGAACAGCCGGCGACGATGGCGCCCACGCGACAATCTGATATAGAATCAAGCGTCTGTGGTTGAACAACGAGGCGACGATGCGACGATGGGGCGGGTTCGGTTGGGTGGGCGGCGCGGCCCTGGTCATGCTGTTGAGCAATGCCGGCTGCGGCGACGACAAGCGCAATGGGGGCGGCGAAGATACCGCTGCCGCGGAGACGATGGCCGATAGCATCGCCGGGGACACCGCCGCGGATGTGACCGCCAACCCCGAGACCGTCGACACCGCTGTCGCCGAGACTGACACCGCGGTGCCAACCGACACGGCCGACGCCGCCCAGGATTCGCAGCCGGTCGACACCGCCCCCGACACCACACCAGCGGACACCGCGCCCGATACGGCGATCGACACCACACCAGCGGACACCGCGCCCGATACGGCGGGCGACACCACGGCAGTCGACACCACGCCCGCCGAGGTCGATCCCGGGCTCGTCACCTGGGACGACGTCTATCCGATCTTCTCGACCAGCTGCACGCCATGCCACGCCGGCGCATCGCCAACGGCCGGCAGCGGCGGCCACGCCATCGCCTCGCCCAACAAGGCGGTCGCCTATGACGCTTCGCAGCTCTCGGCCGACCTCGCCAAGTGCGCGGGCAAGACGATCGGCGAGTGCGCGCTCATCCGTATCCAGGACGGCTCGATGCCAGCCACAGGCGATTGCCAGGACCCGGTCAAGGCGAAGTGCCCTGACGTCGACGAGCAGGCGCTGATCCAGCAGTGGATAACCGACGGCATGCTCGAGTAGCGGGCGTCGGCACGGTCCGGTGACCTGCGATCGTGGCCGTGGTATGAGACCGGCGTGACTGCGTTGGCACCCAAGCGCGATGGCCAGCTCGTGGACGATCCCGCGCCATCGTCCCCGCTGGCGCGCGTGACGCCAACGGACCCGAGTCGCTTTGATGGGGTCGACGACCGGCGGGTCCTGAACGAGACCGGCATGCTCGCGCGCCCGGGCCTCCTGACGCGGCTGTTCATGTGGCTCGCGTTCCGCAAGGTCGGCTTCGACGAGCGGCACGCCAAGACGATCCGCGACCTCGAGCGCGAGGGCGACGTCGTCTACGTGATGAACCATCACAGCGTGCTCGACTACCTGTACTTCAACTACGCGTTCAGGAAGCGCGGGCTGCCGCTCGCGTTCGTCGCCAACACGATCACCACCATGCTGTTCTTCCGCCCGCTGTGGGCGGTGTTGCTGCACGGGCTCCGGCGTCTCGTCGCGTACTACCGCCACCGCTTCGAGCCGCACGAGCGTCTCGCCTATGCGCTGTCGCGTCATCGCGCCGCCCTCGTCTTCTTGAAGACCCGGCAGATCTGGCCCTGGGCGACCGCGGCGGCGACCGACGACTCGTTCCTCGCGACCGTGCTCGCGAGCCAGCTCGACCGGACCCAACGCGACGGCCCGCTGGCGCGTCACGTCACCATCGTGCCGCAGCTGCTCATCTGGGTGCACGATCCCGAGACCCACAAGAAGAGCTTCTGGCGGCAGGTGTTCGGCAACCCCGAGGCGCCGAGCCGCACCCGCAAGTTCATCAACTTCGTGCTCAATCGTCGCCGCGCCTTCGTGCAGGTCGGCAAGCCCATCGACCTCGTCGACTTCTGCGAGCGCCATCGCGACCTACGCGAGCAGGCGCAGCTCGCCGTGAAGTTGCGCGCCGAGATCTTGCGCAACCTGTCGATCGAGGAGCGAGTCATCAAGGGCCCGGTGCTGAAGCGCGGCAAGCAGATCTGCCAGGAAATCCAGCAGAATCCCGAGGTCAGCGCCGCCATCGACGGGCTCGCCAAGGAGATGGGCGTACCGGCCGAGAAGGTTCACAAGGAGGTCGCCGGCTACCTGAAAGAGATGGCCGCCGACTTCTCGATGCTCACCATCGAGATGGCGTGCATCTTCATGACGCTCGTCTTCAACCGCATCTATCACGAGATGGTGGTCGACCAACCGGGCCTCGAGAAGGTGCGCGACGCCGCCCGCAAGTCGCCGCTCGTGCTCTTGCCCTGCCACCGGAGCCACATCGACTACCTGGTGTTGAGCTACATCTTCTACACCAATGGCCTCATCCCGCCGCACATCGCCGCCGGCAAGAACCTCAACTTCTTCCCGGTCGGCCGCTGGTTCCGGCGCGCCGGCGCGTTCTTCATCCGCCGCTCGTTCAAGGACAACAAGGGCTACACGCTCGCCTTTCGCGAGTACCTGAAGAAGCTCGTGCAGGAGGGCTTCTGGATCGAGTTCTTCCTCGAAGGCGGCCGCTCGCGCACCGGCAAGATGCTCACGCCGAAGTTTGGCATGCTCAAGGTCATCGTCGACGCGATAAAATCGGGCGCTGCGCCCGACGTTCATTTCGTGCCGGTCTACGTCGGCTACGAACAGGTCATCGAAGAGAAGGCCTTCTCGCGCGAGCTCGGCGGTGGCGAGAAGAAGCGCGAAAACCTGGGCGCCTTGATCTCGGCAACCAAGGTGCTGTGGGCCAAGTTCGGCCGCCTCTACGTGAACTTCGGCGACCCGATCTCGTGCCGCGAGGCGCTCGATCGGCACGAGGCGCAGCTCCTCCAAGACGCCAAACACAGCGTCGCCCAGGTCGGCCGTCAGCACGACCCCGACATGCTCTTCCTGCGGCGTCTGGGCTACCGCGTCAGCGACGCGATCAACCGCGTCGCGATGGTCACGCCGACGGCACTGGTGGCGGCGGCGCTGCTGTTCCATCCCAAGCGCGGCATCGATCGCGACACGCTCATCGCGCGCGTCGGGCTGATGCTCGAGATCGCCAACCTCAAGCAGGCGCGCCTGTCGCGCACGATCGAAGACGGGCTCCAGCGCCACCGCGATAACATCGTGCAAGCGCGCACGATGCTCGAGAGCGCGGGCCTCTACCGCATGCGCTTCGCGCTCGGCGAAAAGTCACCGCTCGCGCGCGCCCGCGGCCTGGCGATCGAGGCGGCGATCGACGAGACGCTGAAGCGCCTCGCCAAGGTGAAGCAGCTCGAGGTGCACACCTTCGAAGACGAGACGGTCTACGTGCCGGTGCCCGAGGCGCGCATCAACCTCGACTTCTACAAGAACAACATCGTGCACCTGTTCGTGGCCGAGGCCATCCTCGCGACCGCCATCCGCGGCACATTGGTCCAGGGCGTGACCAACGTCGCGCGCGTGATGGAGGCAGCCGCGTTCCTGTCGCGCACGTTCCAATACGAGTTCATCTTCGACCCCGACAAGGGCTTCGCTTCGCAGTTCGTCGAGACGCTCGGCCGCTTCGACGAGGGCGGGCTCATCTCGCGCGTCGCGGGCGAGGACTTCACCAAGGTCGAGATCCGCATCCCCGAGAGCGGCCTCCAGACGATGGAGCTCCTGCATCGCGCGCTGGTCCCCTGGGTTGAGGCTTACTGGCTCATCGCCGAAGCGCTCGACCTGCACGCCGACGAGCCCCTGCCGGAGGCGACGTTCATTCACCTCGCGCAAGAGCTCGGCCGGCGCCGCTACCAGGTCGGCGACATCACCTGCCCGGAGAGCGCCTCGAACGTGAACTTCCAACACGCGTTGTCCGCCTGGGAGGAGTTCGGCCTCATCGAGCGCTCGCGCAAGGGCCGCGAAAAGCTCATCGCGGCCACGAAGGACCCGGACGATCCGCAGCGCTTCCAGGACCTACGAAAGCGCCTGCGCGAGCTATTCGCCTGACCCCGCGTCGACGGTCGAGACCGCGATCCCCAGCAGCTCGAACAGCTCGCGCACTTCAGCTGCGAGTCCGTCTCGCCTTCGGCTGCCGTCGCTGGCGAGTCCACCGTATCGCTTGCGGCTGCCGTCGCTGGGTCCGACCGCGACCACGAGCGACAGTTGATGGCCCAGCAGACTCCGCACGTGGCGCGCGACCGGCCGCGTGACCAGCAGGTGGCCAATGTTGAGCACCAGGTCGCGCCGTCGCTGCGCCGCGAGCGCACGTCGCCGGCGCGCGAGCGTGAGCTTCAATGCCAAGAGCGCTTCCGGCACGTGCCCGCGCGCGCTGATGTGATCGCGCAGGCAGAGGTGAAGTGTGTGCAGCTGCTCGGGGGTCGCGAGCAACACCGTCGGGTGGACCTTCGGCGCGTCGCGCAGCAGGCCCGCCACGTTGCTGCAGCGCCACAATGCCGCACCGGCCGCGAGGGGTGCTGCGAGCCCGAGCGAGAGGCCGGCCGGGCTATGTGCCGGCACTATGGAGAGCATGCGATCGTCGGGGCCGATCGGCACGGCCGCGAGCAATGCCAGCGTTTCCGCCGCTCGCGCGCAGTCCTCGACCTGAGCGTGGCCGCTTTGTGCGAGCTCACGCAGCGGCTGCGCGGCGCGGCCGAGCGCGAGCAACGTGCGGTAGCCGGAGCCCGTGTCGTTGTCGTCGCGATCCAGCACGCGCACGCCGGCCGGCGGCAAAGTGTTGGCGGCATACGTCACGCAGGTCGCCCCGAGCGTGCCGAGCGCCAGGATCGCCACTGCGGAGCCTACGCTTTGATCGCCGCGCACGGCGATCGTGTCACCCGCCCCGAGCCCGCGCGCCACGAGGCCGGCGACGAGCGCGTTCACCTGGCGCGCGACCTCGCCATAGCTCACCCATTCGATGACGCCGGCGCGTCGTTCACCGAGGCAGGGCCGGTCGACCTGGCGTTGCGCGCTCTGCGCAAACATCGCACTGAACGTCGTGGCGGGCGCTATGGGGGTCGCCTCGCTCATGGCGTTGTCACGATGCGGAAGATGCGTGCCGCGCCATTCGCGTAGACCCGTTCGAAGAGGCCGACCTCGGCGTTCTGGAACACGAGCAACTGGATGAGGGTCGAGGCGAGGTAACGTTCGTCGAGCTCGATGAAGATGCCCGGGTCGTGCAGGTAGATGCCCGAGGTCGCCGCCTCGGGGTGACGCGTGCGCTTGCGTGTCTCGAGCGCGTTGCCCGAGCCTCGCAGGGAGTAGATCGTGCGCAACGGTCGGGTGGTGCCGCCGTCCGTGACGAGCAACTGGTCGGCGTCGACCACCGCGCCCGACCCGAGCGTGATGCGTGTGCCGGCGACCTCGATGTGGCTGTCGAAGCGATAGACGCCGGGTTCGCGCGGCGGTGCGGACGGGTCGTGCGGGCGCAACGCTTCGATGACCGGCACGATCGCCAGGAGCCGGACCGGGAGATAGAGGTAGATGGACCCGCCTGACGTTGCGGGCTTCGCGGACCCCGCGACGGGCGGCAGGCGGTAGTCGGGTCGTGCGAGCTGCGCGAGGAACGCAGCGAGCCCGAGGCCGGTCGCCTGGCGGGCGTCTTCGAAGAGCGTTGGCGCAATCGCCCAATCGGACGGCAGCGCCGCCGTATCGCCTTGGGCTGCCATTGCTTGCAGCCCCGCGTCACGGGTCGCGATGGCGAGCTGCGCGAGGTTTGCGGCGGCGCGCTGCGACGGGCTCGACAGGATCTCGGCTGCGAGCCCGACGTCAGCATCGCGCCAGCCGCCATCGACCAGCGTGCGGGTGCGGGCGAAGTAGAGGAGCGGATAGCCGTCGTCCCACCAGGCAACGGTCGTCGGCAATGCGGTCGCCGAGGTCGTCGCTGTCGGGGGTGCGGCCACGCGGCGCAGCGCGTCGAGCGCCTCGACCTCGGCCGCGACGACCGGCGGGCGCCCGAACATCACCCAGTCGCGAGCCACCGCGGGCGCGAGCGTGGCGGCTGTCAGGGCAGTCAGCGCGAGCGTCGAGAGGGTGCGTGCGCGCAGCCGATCGGAAATCCACGTCAGCCCGTACGCGAGCCCGAGCGCCAGAAGCGGCGTCGCATAGATGCCAAAGCGCATGCCGCCGAGCAGCGTGAAGGCGCCCAGCGCCGCGAGCGGGGCCAGCAGGAGAAGTCGCGGCTGGCGCGCACAGAGGAGGATGAAAGCGAGCGTCTCGAGGAGCAGCGCGGGCAGCGATCCCGCCAGCCGAACTCCGATCTCAGCGAGGCTCTGCTGGCGGGTCTCGGACACGAAGTCGGCGCTCTCGCCGAAGCTGACCGCACCCGCCGGCGCACTGTCGACGCCCAGGAAATAGCCGATCTTGGCGACGACGATTGGACCCATGCGCCAGGCGACGAGCGCCACGAATGCGATCGCGAGGCCGATCAGCAGTGACCGTGGCGGTCTCAACGCGAAGTGCCGCGTGGCAAGCCAACCGAGTACGACGTGGCCCGCGACGACAAGCGGCACGCGCAGCAGCGGGTGCAGCGGCAGTTGGCTCAGCGCAATGAGCACGAGCGCGTGGCGGATCCATCCGGTTGGCGACGCGCGCGCGCGGGCCTGAATGCCGATGCCGATCGCGGCGGTCAACGCGAGCGCCAGGCCAAGCGACCCTCCCTGGTTGTAAAACCACGGATAGGCCGCGAGCCACAGCGCCGCAGCGAGCGCGTCGCGCGCGCGTCCGTTGCCAAAGAGGCGCACGAGGTACAACACGATGACGAGCGGCACGGTCAACGCGAGCGGGTCGGTGTCGAAGTAGCCGGCCGATGTACGCGCGACGAGGGCGGGCGCCACCACCAGCGCAAGCCCCGCGACGAGCCCGAGGCGTGTCGTTCCAAGCGCGCGTCCGATGAGCACGAGCGGGACCGCAGCGAGCGGTCCGAGCACCGCCGGCAGGTAGAGAATCACCTGATCGAGCGACCACGGCGTGATGCGGGTCACAAGCCAGGTCAAGGCGACCAACGCGTGGTCGCCAGGCAAGGGCAGACGCGGGTTGTCGCCCCATGCACCGGTCAGCAGCTGCCCCGCACCCGACGCGAACCAGTAGCCATCGCCACTCGTGAGGAGCGGCGTGCCCTGCCACTGGAGGTCCGGTGTGTGCCAGCCGATCCGCGCGAGCCAGACGCAGCGCAACACCGTGCCGAGTAAGCAGATCGCCAGCGTCGCAAGCACGACCGTACGGGTCGAGAGCCGGTCGGGAAGGAGGGAGAGCGTGGGCGTGGGCGTGGGCGTGGGCGTGGGCGTGGGTGTAGGTGTAGGTGTAGGTGTAGGTGCGGGCGCGGGCGTGCTCTTCTTCTTCGTTGGACGCGACACGAGCCCCGTCTAGCGCCAATTCTTCCGTGGGCAAAGCCTCGATTGACCGTGCCGGGCCCGCCCTCTATCGTCCTATCGCCTTTGCCGCGCGCCGCGCGCTACGAGGAGTGAACGACAACCCGGTGCCCGAGCTCTCGATCATCATGTGCACGATGCGCCGCCACGACTTCCTTCGGGAGCTCCTCGGCGCGTTGCTCGCGCAGACCGGCATTCCACCGGATCACGAAGTCGTCGTCGTCGACAACGATCGCCTTGCGAGCGCCCGTGACACCGTGGACCCGATCGCAGCCACGTCTGAACGCACTGTCATTCGTTACCTGCACGAGCCTCGCCCCGGCGTGTCCCACGCACGCAACGCTGGGGTGATCGCCGCGCGCGCCCCGGTGGTGCTCTTTCTCGACGATGACCAACTCGTGCCACACGGCTTCCTCGTCGCCCTCTGGGCCGCCTGGAACCTGCGCCCCACCCATCAACGCGGCCTGCGCCTGCGCCTCGACGCGCACTTCGAGCCCGGTGTGTGCGCGGGCTCCGACCAATCGCGCCACCTCACGGGCCTCGCCGTCGCCGACTACGCGCCCGTCGAACGCGGCGCCTTTGGCACGGGTGGTCTCATCGTCGAGCGCGCCGTGCTGCTCGAAGACCCCGAGCCGTTCCGACCGGAGCTCGGCATCTCAGGTGGCGAAGACACCGACCTCTTCTTGCGCGCCAGCGAGCGCGGCTATCACTTCGGGCACCTCACCAGCGTCGCCGTCGCAGAGCGCGTGACCCACGACCGCGCCGGCCTCGACTACCAGCTGCTGCGCCAGTTCCGCTCGGGCCAGCTCGACGCCGCGCTCGATCTCGCGGCCGATGCCCGCCTCGCCACGCTGCGCCTGGCCCAACGCCCACGCCCCGACGAAGCCCGTCACCTGATCACCCTGCGCCGCCGCCTGGCCGGCGAGCGGGATGGCTGGGGCGGTATCGCGCCTCCCGGTCGCCTCGACCCGATCCGCCCGGCGATCCGCTCGGCCCTTCGGCTCCGCTACCCGCTCCAGCGCGTCGCGCACGTCTTCATCCGCTGGCCGCGGGTCGCGCTGCGCGGTCGCTCCGCCACCGAGCTCGAGCTGCAGCACCTGGCCTACGTCGCCGGGCGCCTCCATGCCAACCTCATGGCCTTCAGCCGAGGCTTCGCCATCCGTGCGCAGGCCAGCCGCATCGCCCTGGGCTGCCGTTATTGGCACGCGCGCTCGCGCGAGGTCCGAGGCTGACCCTCATGTCCACCCCTCCCGATTTCGACCTCGTCATCCGAGCCGGCGACCGCGGCCGCGGCTACTGGCGCGAGCTATGGTCGCACCGGGCGCTGTTCGTGCACCTGGCGCGCCGCGACCTGCAGGTGCGCTACAAGCAGACGGCGCTCGGCATCCTGTGGGGCCTCATCCGCCCACTCCTCTCGATGGGCACCTTCACGATAATCTTTGGGCTGGTCGCCCGCCTGCCTACCCACGGCGCTACGGCCTATCCATTGATGGTGCTGGCCGGCATCCTGCCCTGGCAATTCTTCTCGACCGCCATCCTGCATGCCTCGGGCTCGCTCACGCAAAGCGCGACGATCATTTCCCGCGTCTACTTCCCGCGCCTCGTCCTGCCCGCCTCGGCCCTCGTCAACGGGGTCGTCGACCTCGCGGTCGGGCTCGTCGTGTTGATCGTCGTGCTCCTCGCGGAAGGCCACGCGCCGAGCTGGCGCCTCCTGTTCTTACCCGCCTTCGCCGCGCTGGCACTGCTCGCGGCAGCCGGCATCGGCACCGCCTTCGCAGCGCTCAATGTGCGCTATCGCGACTTCGGCTACCTGACGCCGTTCCTCCTCCAGATGGGGCTGTTCCTGTCGCCGGTCGGCTTCACCAGCGCGTCGGTGCCTCAGGCCTACCAGCTCGTCTACGCGCTCAATCCGATGGTCGGCGTCATCGACGGCTTCCGCTGGGCGCTGCTCGATCCCCCAGGCCCGCTGGCTCTCGACGTGATCCTGGTCTCGCTGGTCGTCTCCCTCCTCATGCTGGCAACGGGCCTCGTCATCTTCCGTCGCTTCGAAGCGACATTCGTGGACGAGGTCTGAGGTGGCACCGCCGGTCGTCCGCTTCGAAGGGGTCTCGAAGCGCTACCTCATCAAGCGCCAGGCGGCCGCCCAGCCGCCCGATCCTGCGCTGGTCCAGCGCGACAGAGGCGCCCACTCCGACCTCGGTCCGCGGCTCTGGTCGGGTATCAGGCGCGTGTTCGGACGCGGGCCCGCCCAGATCAGCGAAGAGGTCTGGGCGCTTCGCGACATCAGCTTCGAGGTCGGTCGCGGCGAGGTCTTCGGCATCGTCGGGGCCAACGGCGCCGGCAAGTCGACCCTCCTCAAGCTGCTCTCGCGCGTCACGCCGCCGACCACCGGCTGGATCGGCATGAAGGGCCGCCTCGCGAGCCTGCTGGAAGTCGGCACCGGCTTTCACCCGGAGCTCACCGGCCGCGAGAACGTATACCTCAATGGCGTCATCCTGGGCCTTTCGCGCGCCGACATCCGCAAGCGCTTCGACCGCATCGTCGCCTTCTCGGGGGTCGAGCGCTACCTCGACACGCCCGTCAAACGCTATTCGTCGGGCATGTACGTGCGGCTCGCGTTCTCGGTCGCCGCCCACCTCGACCACGAGCTGATGATCGTCGACGAGGTGCTTGCCGTCGGCGACGCGAGCTTTCGCGAGCGCTGTCTCAGCCTCATCGAAACGGCCGTGCGTGACGAAGGCCGCACCGTGCTCTTTGTGAGCCACGACCTCTCGCAGATCGAGCGGCTCGCGCACCGTGCGTTGCTGCTCGAGGGCGGCCGCATGAAGGCCATCGGCAAGACCCACGCGATCGTCGGCGAGTACCTCTCCGGCGCGCTCGCCAATGTGCTCGATAGCCAGTCCCCGCTCGCCGTGCGCCTCGAGACGCCGACCGGCGACCCGCTCGTCGCGGTCCCAAGCGGCGCCCCCTGCAGCCTCGTGATTCCGCTCGGCAGCGTGCCCGGCCATGCCCGCGCCGAGCTCGCCATCGACGACATGCACGGCCGTCGCCTCTGGACCGGCTCGACCTGGCTCGCCGAGGCCGAGCTTCCGCTGCGCTGTACGTTCGCGGCGTTGCCCCTCACTGCGGGCTCATATCGGTTGCGCGTTGCGCTCGAGGTCGCGGGCCAGCGCATCATCGAGCGTCCGGCCGGCGACCTCGATGTGATCCAGTCGGGTGGGGGCGCCGAATCGTCTTCGCTCGCAACTGCCGCTTCCGGTGGAGACGGCGACGGCCCGCTCGCACTGGCCCCTGTCTGGTCGCGTGGCTGAACCGTTCTGAAGGGTCCCTGACGCAAAGGCCAAGGGTAAGAGCGAGGGTGCGGACGAGCTTCATGGAGGACACCTTGTGCAAGCGCTGCCCACATCGAGTCAGCGTGTCGGGATTGAACCGCGCCGGGCCTTCGCAAGGATGGCGGCGCCTGGGCTGCGGACCCCCCCGACTTAAGCGCACCCAAGGGATTCGGTTCATCGGGTCAAGACGTGTTCAGCCAAGCTCAAGTAGCCTTCAGCTCCGCCTTCAGTGCGCTCCCCGCGGTGCGCGAGCGCGACCTCTGCAGTCCTCGATGCTGTCGCGATGGCGATCACCGCGCCCCGCTCACTCGCGCTTTTGAGCGGCCTGCGAACGCAGTCTCGCGGAGCCAATCTCGTTGACCCGAAATGATCGCTCGGGTAATTTGCCTCCTGCCCCTCTTCGTGCTGCGCGGGCGCGCGCAGTCCGAGGCGGTCCCGTCGCACTTCCCGATCCCTTGGCAGCCTCCAGGAATCACCATGCACAAGCTGCATCTCTTCGTCGCCGCCGCGCTCTGCATCGTCCCAACCGCTGCGCACGCCGAGCCGACGACCGACCAGAACAATGGCACCTGGGTCGACGCCTACAACGACTCGTCCGGCATCGCGCCTCCGCTGCTCAGCATCGGCGGGAACCCAGGACAGGTCGGCATCGTGCGCGACCCGATCGCGCGCAACGTGACCCTCCCGACGAACGGAACGGCCGGCTCCTGGTTCACCTCTGAGATCGTGCCCGCCTCGTTCGCTGGCTGGGGCTCGGTCTACCTCGACTACAGCGCCTCCGCCCCGGGACAGGTACAGGTCGAGGTATGGGACGTCACCAACCCCGCGACCCCGGTCCTACGCATCGGCCCCGTCGCGCCCGGCGCCTCGAACGATCCGGCCTTTGGCGGGCGCGTCGTGCTCGCGCCGGCGGTGCCCGCGAGCGCCGCGCGCATCCGCATTCGCGTCATCCTGTCGAAGGCCAGCAACAACCCGATCGCTCCGACGGTGACGACCCTCAAGGCGACGTTCACGGCCCAATCCGTGCTGCAGGCCAGCCTCGAGGCTCCGGTCACGCGCCCCGCCGGCGATGTCATCCAGATCCGCATGCCGGTCTCGGTCTCGTTCGTGAACGCGACCGGCTACGTCGCCTACGCGACCGTGACCGCCGTCGACAATGATCGTTACAGCCAGAACCCGTTGATAGGCTTCAGCTCGGCGACCGACGGCGGTGTCTATCACGCAGGCCCGGGCCCCCTCGTCGTGCAGGGCGTGAGCGTGCCCGCGCGCTCGGTCTATTGGTCGGTCCCGTCACAACAGGCAGGCAAGACCTACGCCTACTATGCCTCGTTCACGACCCCCAACGGCGTCGTGCGCGAGCTCGAGGTCGACTTCCAGGGCGCCGTCAAGGCATCGAACGCCCCCGCTGTGCTCACCGCCACCCGCACGACCTGGATCGACGCGGCGCCGCGCACCGGGCTCGACAAAAACGCAGGCGGCACCTTCGTCATCGGTGGCGTGCACTACGCCCGTGAGGATGCGGCGATCACGTTGTCCGTGAGCCCGCACAACTGGTGGAACCAAGGCATCCCCAGCGGTGCGCAGGTCTACTTCCAGCCGGTCGTCTGGGACTCGTTCCAGGACTTCATCGACAAGGGCGCAATCACCTCGGCGGCCGCCATCTCCGAGAGATCCAGCAACGGCCTCCTTTCCGGCCCGAACGGCATCACCGTTCGCGGCATCACCGTCCCGAAGAACAGCGTCTACTGGGTCCTGGCTGACGACCTCCAACTCGGCCAACGCCTGAACCTCACCTACAAGATCCAGCTCAGCGCCCAGAGCGTGCCGGTCGACACCGTCGTCAACAACTGCACCACGCCCGAAGCCTGGCTCGCCACCCCGCAGCAGGCGATCCCCCCAGCACAGCTCAACGACTGCTCGGGCGCCGCCTGCGCGCGCCGCTCCGCCTGCCTGCCGATCCACATCCGGCTCGATGACAGCCCGGGCTTCGCGTTCGCCAAGGGCGATTCGATCAACGGCTCGACCGGGATCCGCGACGACTTCGACGACAACCCCGCCGCGTTCACGACCTGGGGCCAGCCGATCGACTTCAAACTCTCGGTCGGCAACAGCGGCCTCTCGAGCCTCGACAACGTCGTCGTCTACGACCTCGTGCCCGCCAGCTCGACGTTCGTCGCGGCCAGCATTCCGGCCGATGCGAACAACGCCAACAAGGTCTGGTACTACACCGGCACAAGCACCGCGAGCGCGCCCGATCTCTACACGACCGCACCGACTGTCAACACAACTATCTGGTCGGCCAGCGCGCCCGCGATCGTCACCTGGATCGCCTACGAGATCCCGCGCTTGCGTTCCTCCTACTGCGCGCCCACGAACCCGCCGACCCCGAACGCGCTCACCAACTGCACCGGCCTCGAACAGTCGTCGGTCATCATGGATTACACCGTCGTCACCGCGGCAAACGACCCGAGCTCGTGCAGCACGACGACCCTCCGCAACGTGGCGAGTGCACGCGTCTACCGCTACACGCCGATCGTCGGCCCGACGATCGTCGTACCGAACGGCTTCCTCCCCCGCACCGACTGGGAAGAGGTCGACGTGCGCCCGTTGGCGCCTGACCTCGGGACGTCGTTCGCCTCCGGCACCGGCAGCGCCGAGCCCGGCGAGACCGCGACCCACACCATCGTCGTCCAGAACCGATCGGCCGTGAACAACCCGCTCGATACGGCTCGCCAGGTCGTGGCAACGATCCACATCCCGAGCGTCGTCGCCAACGGCCTCGACACGACCCTCGCGGTGACGGCCATCAACGCCAACGGCGGCGGCGTGACCTACGGCGGCAATACGATCACCGTGCGCTGGCCCGCCATCATCCCGAACGCGCAGCGCTCGGTCACGCTCACCTACCAACTGCCGACCGGCATCCGCAACGCGACGACCTTCAAGACGACCGCCGACCTCGTGGCAGCCGACGACTGCGGTATCCCCAGGGCCCAGGTCAGCGCACAGACCTCGATCGCCTCGTCGCCCGCGCTCATCGTCCACAAGGACCTCGACTACCGCGTCGTCGACCCCGGCACGACGGTCGAGTACACGCTGACCTATCGCAACAACGGCACCGCGCCCTCGACCAAGACGTGGATCCTCGACCGCATCGCCGACCAGACAACGCTCGTCTCCGCGTCGTTGCCGGCCGGTGGGCAGGTCTGGTTCTCGGACGATCTCCCGCCCTACAGCGTCACGAACCCAACCAGCGCCGGCCTACCCGCCGCGCTCGTCGCCGACTTCCAGTTCTCGGATGCGGTCGTACGCGCCCACTTCGCACCCGGTGGTTCACCCGTGTCCGGGTTCGTCGCGGCACCTGCGGGTTCCAAGTGGGTCGCGTTCCTGGTCGATACGAACAGCGTTATCGACCCCTCGACCGGCGACGAGAACGTCGTCTCGCCCGCCATCTTCCCGACCGGCGTCGCGGAGTACGTGCGGCTGCGTGTTCAGGTGCCGAACAGCGAGAACCTCATCGGGCAGCTCGCCGTCAACGAGGCGGCGATCGTCTCCGACGAGCTCCTTCAGGCGATCGGCAACCGCGTCGAGTTCATCGTCTCGGACGAGCCGGGGCTCGCGCTCGCGAAGTCCTGCAACGCGGTCGTCTCGGAAGGCGAGGTCGTGACCTACGACATCACGTTCAGGAACGACACGACCAACCTCGATGAAATGATCGTCATCACGGACACGCTGCCCGAGGACTTCGTGCTCGACCAGACCTTCGGCATCGTGAGCGACCCGCCGACCAGTGACGAGCTCATCGAGTGCTGCATCGACGACGCTTGCACGCCGCTTGGCGTGACCTGCGCCGGGCATGTGCGCTTGACCCTGACATTCGAAGGGTTCGCGCCCCTCGCCGAAGGCATGGTGCGCTTCAGGGGCGAGTACGAGGATGTGCAATCCGGCGACTTCGTCACCAATGAGACGCTCGCGACCGCCGCCAACGAAGTCGGTGAAGAGCGCGTCTTCTACGACGCCTGCACGACCCTCATCGAGAACGCCGATCTGAGCGCTGCGAAGTTCGTCGACAACGCGCAGCCACGTTCGGGCGAAGTCGTCACGTTCACGCTCGATGTGGCGAACGTCAACCAGCGCTCCGCGGCCGCCGTGGTGGTGACCGATGACCTGAGCGAGAGTGGGAGCTTCGTCGGCGACCTCTCCTATATCGGCGGCAGCCTCCAGGTGCTCACGCCAGGCTGGTCGGTCGCGACGGGCATGCCTTCGGGCGGCGCCACCAGCTTCGCGCTGACGCTCGTGCGCAACAACCTTGCTGCAGGCGTCGTGCCCGGTCGCTCGGGCCCCATCCGCATCGCTTATCGGGCCCTCGTCAATAACAACCTCGGCCCCGGCAAGACCCGCGTCAACAAGGTCACCGTGACGACCTCGACCGGTCAAGACGACAACGTCCCCCACAGCGCGACCGCCTCGATCACGACCCCGCTGCCCGACCCCTACGTCGGCATCACGACGCAAACGCTCGTGAAGCCGGGCGAGATCGCGAGCTGGACGATCCGCTACGGCAACAACAACCCCGAGGATGCCGCCAACACGGTTGTCTACTTCGATCTCCCGGACGGCCCCACCCCGGACGGCACCGCCGACTTCACGTTCGCGACCGTCGTCGTGCCGCAAGGTGTCACCACCTACTACTCGACGGCGTCTCTCATGGACACCTCCCCGCTGAGCGTGCGCCCGCCCGGCACCGGCTGGACACTCTTCACCCCGGGCACGCCACCGACCGGCACCGTCAACCGCCTCGCGTTCGTCGTCACCCACTGCGACCCGGCGGTCACCCCGTGCGACGTCGGCGACATCCATCGCAACCTCGGGCCCTTCGACATCGTCGTCAAAGCGACCGCGCGCAAGCCGGTCACCCAGGCGTTGCCCGCGATCGGCCAGCCGTTTGTCGGCTGCACCAGCATCAAGATGATCGGCAACGTCTTTGCCGACGATGACGACACCAACAACGGCCCGGTCTGCGCGACCGTCAAGACGCCCGGCATCGGCCTGCGCGTCGGCGCGCGCTGCAGCCCGAACGGCCGCTTCCCCGGGGTCACGCCGGGCGGCGCCACGACCTTCAGCTTCGACTTCGAGAACACCGGCACCGTGCCGGCCTATGGCGTGAGCTTCGTCATCGCGCTGGACAGTGACCTCGAGTACTTGCTCGACTCGGCCGGCCAAGTGAGCCTCACCGACGCGACCGGCGAGGTCGTCAACCCGGTCGGCGCCGACGGTGTGCGCATCGCGACCCCTATCGCGTGGTCGCGGTCGGGCGGCACCATCACCCTTGGGCCTGCTGGCAACACCACATATGCCCTGGCCCCGGGCGACAAGGGCACGATCACCGTCAACGCGCGCGTCGACGCGGAGGTCGGCGACTCGAACGAGTTCACGAGCTCGGTCACCGGCAGCGTCGCGGGGCGTGTGGGAGACATCCAGGAGGACGAGCTGCAGCGCGCCGACAACACTGCGACCTGCGGCGCCTGGGTCTATCGCGCCGACGTGTTCGTCATCAAGTCGATCGAGAACGCGAGCGACCCTGATAAGTCGTTCGCCGACGGCGGTGACCGCCTGGCCATCCAGGTCGAGTACGGCAACGCCGGCCACTTCGAGGCGAGCGGCGTGATCATGGCCGACTCGCTGGTCAAGGGCCTCGGCTTCGTCTCGCGTTCGGTGCGCAACGTCCCGGTCGGCGCCGTGGTCGAGTACGACGACGGCAGCGGCGGCTGGAGCTACGTGCCGACCGGCACCGTCGACACGACCGTGCGCGCCGTGCGCGTGCGCTACCCCGACGGCGTCACGATGCCGGCGCCCGCCACCGGAGTCTTCCGCCAGACGACCGTGCCCGACTTCGATCGCGGCATCTACAAGGGCACCCGCGCCGACGCCGCGACCGAGTCGGTGATGGCCGGTGGCGTCGACGATGGCTGCCGCGATGTGCAGTTCTGCGCCGTCGAGTCGGGCGGCGACACGAGCTGCCAGAGTGGGTCTTACCGCCCCGAGGGCTCATGTTGCCAGAGGTGCTGCCCGTCCGCCGAGGACAACCTGAAGTGCCTCGACCAGCGCCGCGAGGAGTACGCATTGGCCTACCCCGCGTGGCTCGCCTGCGTGCGTGCCGGCAACAGCAACTGCGTCGAGCCCGAGACGCCGGTGGCGCAATGTGCAGTGTCGGCCGAGTGTGCCGCGGTCGCTAGCTGCTACGGCTCCAAGCGGTCGCAGCCGAGCGAGTGCACGAGCTACGGACGCGGCTACTACGCGCCGCCTGGCCAGTGCAATCAGGCGTGTTGCCCGCCTGATTCGCAGAACCGCGACGCCTTCAAGGCTTGGCAGGAGGATTGCCGCTATCGCTACGAGGACGCAAGCGAAGAGTACACCGTGTGCACCCAGGGCACCGAGGGCGAATCCAGTGTGGCCGGACCCTGCGGCGAGATGCCACGCAATGAGTGCAACGAGGGGCCGCTCGCCTGCCGCGTCGGTGGCGACGGTCTCTACGCCTCGCCCGCGTTCCCGGGCGCGAACGAAGGCAACGTCATCGACTGGGGCTCGCTCATCGTAAATGCCACGTTCGACGACGCGCTCGACCAGAACATGACGGTCTCCGTGAACGACGAGAACGGCACGACCCTCGCGTCGTTCGAGCTCGCCGATGGCACCGGCACCTACACGTACGACCTGTCAGGCATCAATCCCGCATTGCATGACTCGCTCAGCCTCACCGCTGAGATGACCGGCTGTGCCGCCGACGGAATGACCGACATCGTGCCGACCATCACCGACTTCTGGGGCTACCCGACCGGCCTCAGCGAAACCAATCGTGTCATCGGCGTTCAGGACATGAATCAGTCCTACCGCAACGGCCATAAAGATCAGCTCACCGCCTGGGTCTGGCGCGAAGGCGACATCAACGTGACGAGCCTACACGCCGGCCTGCCGATCAACAGCAACGCGACGGTCGCCGCCGCCTGGCGCGAGAGCTACGCCAGCGACATCAACGACAGCGGCGTGGTTGTCGGCTGGGCCGAACCGCGCCCCAACGCCAT
>Ga0105049_10002918_pt1 | contig 20260 bp, 13 predicted proteins | sample MAT06_FD_78087 | JGI IMG/M metagenome (GOLD analysis project Ga0105049, IMG submission 78087) | Freshwater microbial communities from Lake Fryxell liftoff mats and glacier meltwater in Antarctica - MAT-06 | ecosystem: Environmental > Aquatic > Freshwater > Ice > Liftoff microbial mat | place...
CCCACGAGTGCAGATATGTAGCTTCTGCAATGCACGACTTCGATACCGTTTTCCCGGATTTCCTTGAATGCGTTTGCCCGCAGTTGTCGAATGTCCTTGATTGTGGAAATCACAGGTGGCCTGCTTGTGTAAGGCAATGGTTTCCAGTTGATACCTGCTTTATCAAATATTGCTTTAATTACCGTTTCAAGTTTTTTGAAAGCTGATTCCTTTTCCGCACTCAAAAGCGTTATCCTGTGGCCGGCTGCAGACAATCCCTGGAGATATGGAATAACCTGCGATTGCCCAAGCGGATCAGTCATTCCATCATAAGATATATAGAGAATTTTCAAGTTGTCTAAAAAAATGGTTTTCTTTGCCAAGGGCTCTAAAGTAGCACGAAAAGAAGTATAGTATGGATAAGCCTCTGTATTTGTGGATTGATTTCGTGCTACTCCCCATTTATTTCACCCTAATCGTTTACTGGGCGCGGAACATTAAGCAAAAAAGAATTGCTGATAACCCTCTTTATAAATACTATACCAAGGGGCTGATAGCAAAGCTCTTCGGCGGGCTCGCTGTCTGCTTCATTTATATTTTTCACTACAAAGGAGGAGACACAATCGGCTTTTTCCAGAGTGGGCGGCTACTTGCTTTGCTACTTTCAGCTGATACCCCTGCTTTTTTTTCGGTAATGGCTGGAAATTTGACCCCAGAAAACCTTTTGAATTTTATTGAAGCCAATCTTTGTTGTCCGGACTATTACCGGGACCCGCAATCGTTTGCTGTTGTAAGGATAGCAGGGCCTCTTGTAATTCTTTCCGGTTTCAACTTCTTTGCAACAACACTCTTATTCAGCTTCCTTTCCTATGCAGGTATCTGGCGACTGTTTCTCCTGTTTAACGAGTTGTATCCGAACAACGAAAAAAGATTCGCAATCTCCATCCTATACATGCCTTCATTGCTTTTCTGGGGATCAGCAATTCTGAAAGATACCGTTACATTTTCGGCTGCCTGCTGGTTTACTTTTGCCATTTACAACCTGTTTATTAAAAAGGAAAGAAGGAAGTTCTACGCGTTTGTGCTGATAGTCGCTTCCTACACAATCATAAACATTAAGCCATATATTTTCGTGGCACTGCTGCCCGGAACAACAATTTGGATCCTGTATTCCAGGATTACAAATATCCGTAGCACTTTTGTTAGGGTAATTATTTCGCCTCTTATTATTGGAGTCGGCCTGATCGGCAGCTCGTCAATACTATCAGCTTTCAGCTCTTCACTTGGAGCCTTTGGTTCTGTTGATTCTGCAATTGATAAGGCTGTTGTTACAAAAAATGACCTGACAAGGGACGCTTACGGGGAAAATTCATTTGACATCGGCCAGATGGATGGATCGCTTTCGGGGATCATTATTAAATTCCCTCAGGCAGTTATGGCAGGCCTTTTCAGGCCCTATCTATGGGACGTTTCCAATATCGTAATGCTTATTTCAGCACTTGAAAATACGGCACTGCTTTTATTTATGTTAAGAATCATGTTTAAGCTCGGTCCGTTAAGATTCTTCGGACGGATCTTTGGTGAACCTTTGCTGATTTTCTCATTCGTTTTCGTATTATTTTTTACGTTTGCCCTCGGGCTCACCACAGCCAACTTCGGCGCATTGGTCCGATATAAAATTCCGGCAATTCCTTTTTTTGTTTCAATGCTGGTTGTAATCGATCCCAAACGCCAGATAGCTTCATATATAACCAATAAAATCAATGACAAAGCAAAAGGAAACGAACCCAATAACGACCTGGTCGCTGCATAATCGCCTTCTTTTAGGCTTGTCTTTTCTTGAAGGTGGTTCACTTATGGCAACCGAGCTAATGAGCGCGAGGATGCTGGCCCCCTATTTCGGCTCTTCACTTTTTGTCTGGGCCGCTGTGCTCGCAATAACTTTGGGAGCCTTAACCCTTGGTTATTTTCTTGGCGGCCAGATCTCACAAAAAGAAAGAAAGGAAAAGATCCTGCTCCTTGTGCTTATTTTTTGCGGGATTCTTTTGATGTTAATGCCATTTACAGCAAAATGGATACTTAATTTTGCTCACCATTTTAACTTTACAGATGCCGTTATTGGCTCAACCATACTCATAATCTTTCCTCCGGTAATCGGCATGGGGATGGTTTCTCCATTGGTTGTGTCAACGTTGGACAATTCGATCGAAACGTCAGGGAAAAGAGCCGGAACGGTGTATGCGATTTCAACAGCCGGGGGAATATTGTTCACTTTCCTTTTTGGATTTTTTGTAATTCCAAGGTTCGGTTTGACGATCCCATGCATTTTTACGGGTTTTTTGCTTGGTGTCGTACCTGCAATTCTGCTCTTGAAAAATGGATGGAAACAACCCGGCCTTTTTATCATAACATTCCTTTCAGTTCTCGCATACCAGCGGTGGCAGTCAGGACTTAAAAGCGAACTGCTTTCTGTTTTGTATCAAAAGGAGGGCATTCTGGGGCAGGTTCTGGTGGCTGAAATAGCCGTTCCGAATACTAATCCGATCCAAATTGAACGGGTTCTTTTTGTAAACCGGATTATCCAGACATCCATGAATCCAGCTAACAAAAAATTCAATGATTATGCCTATTTTAACCTTACCAGCGATATACTTTCAAGATTTCCCCGTGGTTCTGATATGCTCGTGCTTGGACTTGGCGGCGGAGTTTTAGCGCAGGAAGGTATCAGTAAAGGATTTAATGTTGACGCAGTAGAACTTGATGAAAGAATCATAGAAGTTGCACATAAGTTTTTTGGAATGGATACGATGGTTAATGTATTTCAGGATGATGCCCGCCGGTACCTAAATAATTGCTCAAAAAAATACGATTTCATATTATTCGATCTCTTCCGTGGGGAAGAAACTCCTGCACATGTTTTTACCGCGGAAAGTATTGCAAAAACAAGGGACTTGCTCAAACCAGGAGGACTCGTTCTAATAAATGCGAACGGATATTATAGAGGTGACATCGGCAAAGGAACTAGATCTTTATATAAAACAATTACTGCGATGGGTTTGTATACCGAACTATATATGACTGGTGAAACAGAGTCGTCGAGTAATATGATTTATTTTATTTCCAATTCCCGGGAGGTTTTTAATGAAAGAGTACCCGCATATGTCTCCTTGAAATTTATTCCAGCCCGAACGATAGATACCAGGGATGCGGTTATCTTAACAGATCAACGTCCGATCCTCGACTATCTAAATTGGGAAGCCACCAGAAAATGGCGGATGGCTTATTTGGCTTACATGAAAGGGTTTTATAAAACCAATAATATTCCTCTTTTTAATTAATCCGTCGATAGATTAATTCTTCCGGTTAAGATTAACTTTTCAAACCTCCCGAATGCGACATGCAGTTCATACCTGCGAAATATTTATTCGATTTAAGAGAATAATTAATTAGACTCTGTGGACAGACACTAATTAGTGTCCGTCCACAGAGTCGGGAGTCTGAACTATAGAGGCTTCTGATTAGGCGCACGACGGCCGAAAAAGCGCAGTTTACTTTTGTAAATGAGCATTTTTCGGACTAGTGCAACGACATCAGGAGACTCTATAGACAGACTCTAATTAGGAATCCAGACCAGATTTCTCAAGAAACTTATGAAGCACAATCACTTGCCAGAGCCGGTTGTAATAAAAGGTCTTTCCTGCTTTAAATTCTCTCCGATAGAGATCGAGCTCGTTAAAATTAATTAAGCCAAATTTTTCACATGCTTCTTTTGAAGCGTATTTATCTATTAAATAATTCAAATCCGTTTGCAACCATTTATCCAGTGGAATACTAAAACCCCATTTGGGCCTTTCGAACAAATGCCTTGGAACGTATTGATACAAAACTTCCTTCAGTAGGTACTTTGGAATTCCATTCCTGTATTTCAGGGATGGATCGAGATTTAAAGCAAATTCGACAATCCGGTAGTCGATGAGTGGGACTCTTGTCTCAAGCGAAAACTGCATCGTTGCCCTGTCTACCTTAGCAAGCAAATCATCCTTTAAATAGTAGCGGATATCAAAAACGGCCTGCTCTTCTGAAGCCGATAATTTCCGCGGATATTTTCCAGGAATGTCATTTACAGCATAACCTGCAGGAGCATTTAACATTAATTTATTTATTTCACGGCGGGAAAAATAATAGATCTCCTGCGAAAAGATATGGCTACGAAGATGTTTGGGCTCATCGTAGGCAAAATGCAATGCAGCCCGTTTTACACGATTGTCTTTTGAAGCAGAAAGCAATGCATGAATTGGCTTCCTTGCCATGCGAATTAGCGGATTGGAAAGCCTTTCTGCCCAACGGTAAGTTCCATAACCAAGGAACAACTCATCGCCGCCATCTCCCGAAAGCGTCATCGTTACGTGCTCACGGGCTAGCTTTGAAACCAGCATTGTAGGAATAGCGGAGGAATCTGCAAACGGCTCATCATAAGCGTCGATCATCCTGTCGATAAGGCCCATTGCATCCTGTTCGGTTACCGTAAATTCATGATGATGCGTTCCGAGATGCTTTGCTACTTCGGCTGCGTACCCGGCTTCGTTATATTTCCCTTCCTTAAAGCCAATTGAAAAGGTATTTACCGGCAAGGCCGAGTTCTTTTGAGCAACAGCAGTAACGAGGCTTGAATCAATTCCACCGCTCAAAAAAGTCCCGAAAGGAACATCCGAAATCATGCGGTAAGCAACAGAACTATTTACCAATTCATCAAGTTTCCGTTTCGCAACAGCCTCGTCCTTTAAAACTGCTCCTGTTATTTTATCTTCCGGTTGCCACCACGATTTAATTTCAAAGCCGGATTCATTCACAATTGCATAAGACCCGGAAGGGAATTTCATTACTTCATTGCAGATACTTATCGGTTCAGGAACATAGCCTAACAGAAGAAAGTCTTTTACGGCCTGCCGGTTAAGCGTTAACTTTACTTTTGGCCTAAGGGCGAGAATCCCTTTTAATTCGGATGAAAAAACAAACGCTCCGTCTTTATAATAATAATAAAGTGGTTTGATGCCCATCCGGTCGCGGCAGATAAATAACTGCTTTTTTTCAACCTCGTAAATTGCAACGACAAACATTCCGTTGAGCTTGTCAAGAAATGCTGTTCCCCAACGCAGATAGGCCTCCAGGATTACCTCAGTATCAGAGGTTGTTCGCAATTCAACTTTTAATTCTGATGCAATTTCACGGAAATTATAAACCTCACCATTAAAAAGAATGATCGTCTTTCGATCCTTTGAAAACATTGGCTGATTGGCAGCATCTGAAAGATCAAGGATGCTCAGTCGGCGATGTCCAAGGCCGCAAAAATCATCTGTGAAATGGCCATCTGCATCAGGCCCGCGATGGCGCTGAACATCTGTCATCACCTGAAGTTCCGCTTCAGTAAACTGTTTTCGACTTTGAAAAAAGCCTGCAACTCCGCACATCAGACTGCTTTCTTAATTTCCGATTGATTTCTCTTTCTGTACCACATCACGATGCTCCCTAGAGCAACGATAATAAGGACGCCAGAGGACGCCATACCCACTTTTTCTGTTGTGTAATAAATAGCAGGCTCGAATTTGAATTCAATTTTATGTTTACCAGCCGGAACAATCATTCCACGCAATATGTAATTGGTTCTGAAATGAGGAGCAGGGCTGCCATCAATATATGCATGCCATCCTTTGGCGTAATAGATTTCTGAGAATACTGCTACCTGCCCGAAAGAAGATTGATAATCATAAGTAAGCAAATTGGGCGCATAGCTGGTTAACATAATACTGGCGGAAGCATCGCCACCTAGCTTAACGCCTGACACCTGCTGCGAAAACCGTTGGTCGACAATGGCAGTTTGTTTTGGATTAAAGGAAGCATCCATTGCCTGAATTTCCTCATTTGCGTTTTTCACCATTTTAATTTCGTTTACAAACCAGGCATTCCCAAGAGCGGCAGAATTATTAATAGGTGGCCCTTCCTGGCTGTAAATAATGTATTTGGTGTTAAGCATATTCAATGCATAAAGACGTTGCATTCCCGCCTTCATTGTTGAATCCGTTGGCCTGGAATTAAACAGCCTACCTAATTCCTGGATATTTTTTTGAAGGTGATACTCGATAAATTCCTGGTAACGCTCGAGCTTCGCCGCACTATATCCGCCAACAGATTTATGGTAAAACGACGTGGCGGCATCATTAAATGTGGAAGTTGTAAGATTAAGAACCCGGTAATCAGTATTTGCCAATAGCCCGCGGAACCGAGTTTTGGCTTCTTCTGCTGCTCCATTTGATTTCGACCCGCTATTCTTTTTCGCTTCAGCAATATAGGCATCAATTTTTCCTTTTAATGATGGATCAGCCTGCAATTCCATGGAATAAACGGCTTCATCAGGAATGCCCGGTTCATAAGGAATCGCAATTTTATTCCTCGAAATAAAATCCTTCTTGTTAACATACCTTTTATCTACCGAGAATAAATCCCCAACGGTAATAACAAGGATTATTACCGTGATGATAATCGGACTGAATTTAAATCGGCCATAGGCAAATAATGCTACAGCGCCCAATGTAATCAGGAAAAATGCCCTCAGCGCTTCAGCCTTGAAAATATCTATCCTTACAATTTCAAGATTATCACGAAGTCCTTGCAACCACTGGGTAACTCCACCGTCGTCAAATTTATTCTGCTTAAGCATTCCGGTTAATTGTTCGACAATTTGTGGCTGGATAAAATCGAACGAGAAAAACATGTCAGGCAAGACGTAAAACAATAGGCATAAACCACCTGTAAGAATAAAAGATGCAATAAATAATTTACTTTTTTCCTTAATAACAAACGGATTGTTGATAATTTCATTTAAACCAAGAACAGCCATCAACGGTATGAGGAAATCCGTTATGACTAACGCCATTTTAACAGATCTGAATTTATTAAAGCCCGGCAAGTTATTGAGCAAAAACACCGAAAAGTCCATGTTATTTTTCCCCCATGAAAGCAGCAATCCAACGATAATAGAAGCAAGAATTGCCCATTTTACAGGGCCTTTCACGAAGAAAAATCCAACCACACACAAGAAGCAAATCAAAGCGCCTGCGTAAAACGGCCCGGTCGTATCCGTATCGGACCAATACTGCGGTAATTGCTGCATGATCTGTTGATATTGATCATCCGCATTCTTTAGTGCACCTTTTTGTTCCCCAAGGCCGATATTGGAAGCGCCACCGTAAACATTCGGAATCATGTAGGAAAAGCTCTCGCCCACTCCATAGCTGTAGGCAAAAGCATAATCTGGATCGAGTCCGCCTGTATCTTCTTTTCCTGTAATTGTTAATTCGGATTTACCGCGAATAGAGTCTTTTCCGTAATCGTAAATAGTGTAAAGGGCAGAAATGTTTGTGAGGACCCCGAAGACCATCGCGAGTAAAAGCGCTGCTGCTGGTTTAATAAATCCGGAAATAGTTTTTGTACGGATCGCCTCAATCATATAAAAGAGTGCAAAAAGCAGAACGATAAAAGCCAGGTAATAGGTGATCTGAAAGTGAGAGGCTTTTACCTGAAGGCTTAAAGCAATAGCAGTAAATATCCCGCCTGCAAGCCATCGCCCACGAAAAGCAATTACAACTCCGGCCAACACCCAGGGCATCCACGACATTGCGTCGATCTTCGACATGTGTCCGGCTTCCATGCTGAGCAGGTTGTAGGTGCTGAATGCGTAAGCCGCTGCACCAATGATAGCAAGCGGTTGACGAACTTTAAGTGAAAGTAAAAGAACATAAATGCCCAACATCATCACAAACATGTAGTCAGCAGGGCGCGGAAGACCCATTTTCATGACTGTTCCGACGCTTGCCAGCAGATTTCCTTTATAAATTACTGAGATAAGATAACCTGGCATTCCTCCAAACATTGCATTGGTCCAGATTGCCTCTTCTCCGGTTCTTTCGCGGTAGTCAACGAGCTCGTTCGACATTCCTTTGTGCTGCTCAATGTCATGCATATTGAGCGACTTATTGTCGAGCAGCTCTGGGAAATATGCGAAAATGAGGAGAAGAAAGATTATTACTGCAACGAAGTGAGGCAGGATAGCACGGAAATTTATTTTAGGCATCTATATGAAATGAGCGGTAAATATAAGCAACGTAAAGAATTACGAATGAAGAATTACTGAAAAGGGAGTTATAAGTTATGAGTTAAAATGACAGGAAAATAAACGAGTTATGAGTTATGAATTATGCATTTATCTCGTTCAAAATAAAGGATTTATGAATTTATATTTTGAGTTGACTTTAGGAAAAATGGCGAATATGTCTGTTGCCATCCAAAAAAGAGACAGATCACCCGACCTTTCAATACTTCTATAGATACATCACCACCCGGCTAGCCAATGTAGATCGTCAATCATTGGCAACTGAAGCTATTAGCGAAATCTGCCATCAATTATTTAACCTCGGTATAATCAACAAAATCATCGTCTCCACTGCTATGAGGGCGTGATTTGCCGCTATTTTTAGCTGCAGGCTTTTCTATGATGACTTCCCCTTCCGGACGACGATTGTATTGCTGAAATTGTTGCTGTTGCTCACCAAACTGCCCTTGCATTCCCTGTGCAGCCTTGTTTACAAAGTTCCTGATGATGACAGGAAAGATATACCTGAAGAAAATCCTCGAAAGCAAGTAGATGATGATCAGGACTAAAAAGGTCTTAAGCATTGTTGTGATTTGGATGGCGCAATTTACAAAATACCTGCCTTCGTTAGAAAACGGAATTATTGTCAGGCTGATGAATGATGTACGATGTACGATTTAAGTTTCATGAACGAGGAATTTTATCTTTCCGGATTAGAACAGTGCGGTTGCGGTTGCATTGACGCTGTTTGATAAAATTGCCGATTTGCGGTTGATGAGCTTGCGGAATTCTGACTTATGAGCCTGTCGAATCAGCGACTCAAGTATAAATTCCTATCGGCATACAACTCCAGGAACTTTTCATCGTGCAAATCCTTGATAAAAAGAATCGATTCACCTGTGGATTTCATTTCCGGACCAAGCTCTTTATTTACACCAGGAAATTTATCGAAGGAGAATACAGGAATTTTAATCGCATAACCACCTTTCCTCGGGTTGAATTTAAAGTCAGTAACCTTGTTATGACCCAACATTACCTTTGTAGCATAATTGACATAAGGTTCGTCATAAGCCTTGCAGATAAAAGGAACGGTGCGTGATGCGCGTGGATTTGCTTCAATAACGTACACCACTTCATCTTTTATCGCAAATTGCATATTTACCAACCCAACCGTGTGTAAAGCTTTGGCAATGGTGATCGTATGTTCTTCAATCTGCCGGATCACCTTTTCGCTCAGGCTGAATGGCGGCAGCAATGCATTCGAATCGCCGCTGTGAATGCCGGCCGGCTCGATATGCTCCATGATTCCAATGATATAAACATTTTCACCATCGCAGATCGCGTCAGATTCGGCTTCAACTGCCTTGTCAAGGAAATGATCGAGCAAAACTTTGTTTCCCGGAATATCCTTCAATAAATCGATTACGTGTTCTTCCAGCTCTTCCTGGTTAATCACGATTTTCATGTTATGACCACCCAAAACATAGCTTGGTCTTACAAGTAAAGGAAAACCTAATTCGGCTGACAAAGCTGCAGCCTGGTCGGCATGTTCAATAACACCAAATCGTGGATACGGAATGTTATTGTCCTTTAATAAATTTGAAAAGCTACCGCGGTCTTCGGCAAGGTCGAGGCTGCTGTAAGACGTTCCAATGATTTTTATTCCGTATCGATCCAGCTTTTCGGCCAGTTTTAAGGCTGTTTGCCCGCCTAGCTGAACGATGATTCCTTCGGGTTTTTCGTGAAGAATGATATCGTAAATATGTTCCCAGAAAACAGGTTCGAAATACAGCTTGTCGGCAATATCAAAATCTGTAGAAACTGTTTCGGGGTTGCAGTTGATCATAATTGTTTCGTAACCGCATTCTTTCGCCGCAAGAACCCCATGAACACAGCTGTAATCGAATTCAATTCCCTGACCGATGCGGTTTGGCCCCGAACCTAAAACGATGATTTTCTTTTTATCGGAGACAACGCTTTCATTTTCCCCATCAAACGTTGAATAATAATAAGGTGTCTGAGCTTCAAACTCGGCCGCACAGGTGTCCACAAGTTTGTAAACCCGCTTAATACCTAGCTCCTGACGTTTTTTAAAAACTTCACTTTCCAGGCAACGCAGCAAATGCGCAATCTGCCGGTCGGCATACCCTTTCATTTTCGCCTCAAAAAGAAGGTCGTAGGAAATAGTATCGATTGTGTTACGCTCAATTACACGCTCCAACTGCACCAGGTCTTCTATCTGATTCAAAAACCATGGATCGATTTTCGTAAATTTCTGAATCGTCTTTGTTGGAATTCCGAGCGTCATCGCATCTTTAATATGGAAAAGACGATTCCAGCTTGGATGTTTCAAACTGTCAATAACGGCATCAGGATTACGTAAATCTTTTCCATCCGCACCTAAACCATTACGACTAACTTCAAGACTCTGACAAGCTTTCTGCAAAGCTTCCTGGAAATTCCTTCCGATTCCCATCACCTCGCCAACAGACTTCATTTGAAGGCCAAGTGTTTTATCTGCGTTTTTAAATTTATTAAAGTTCCATCGGGGGATTTTTACGATCACATAATCCAGGGTTGGTTCGAAAAAAGCCGTTGTTGTTTTAGTAATCTGATTTTTAAGCTCATCCAGGTTGTACCCGATAGCAAGCTTAGCGGCAATTTTAGCGATCGGATAACCTGTCGCCTTGGATGCAAGCGCAGAGGAGCGGGAAACCCGCGGATTTATCTCGATGCAAATGATGTCTTCGTTTTCGGGATTTAAGGCAAACTGAACGTTGCAACCACCAGCGAAACTGCCGATTGAACGCATAAGCAATATCGCCATGTCGCGCATCTGCTGATAAGATGTATCACTCAGCGTCATTGCCGGCGCAACCGTTATCGAGTCGCCGGTATGAATTCCCATCGGATCGAAATTCTCAATTGAACAGATGATGATCACGTTATCGTTTCCGTCGCGCAATAACTCGAGCTCAAATTCCTTCCAGCCAAACAAAGCTTTTTCTACAAGTACTTCATGAATTGGTGAGGCATGCAATCCGCGGTTAAGCAGATTATCGAACTCTTCACGTGTATTAACAAATGCGCCGCCGGTTCCGCCGAGCGTATAAGAAGGACGAATCACTAACGGAAATCCGATCTTTTGGGCGACCTCTTTTCCCTCCAGAAATGAATTAGCAACCTGTGATGGAGGCACTCCAATGCCGAGTTCAATACAAAGCGAACGGAACTTATCGCGGTTCTCTGTTTTTTCGATGGCGGCGATTTCCACACCGATAATCTCCACGCCATATCTTTCCCAAACGCCCATTTCATCTGCCTTCATGGCAAGATTGAGTGCCGTTTGTCCTCCCATTGTAGGAAGCACCGCATCAATCTTCCGCTCTTCAAGAATCGAAATGATCGAGTTAACAGTTAATGGAAGAAGGTAAACATGATCAGCAGAAACCTTATCGGTCATGATGGTGGCCGGGTTGCTGTTGATCAGGGAAACTTCGATTCCTTCTTCGCGGAGAGAACGGGCAGCCTGGGAACCTGCATAATCAAATTCGCAGGCCTGGCCGATGATTATAGGACCGCTTCCAATGATAAGAACAGAGCGGATTTCTGGGTTTTTGGGCATGGATTCCGGTTTTGAATTGGGTTTAAAACCGGGGTGCGAAATTATGGGTATTTCTGACTATTAGCGAAAGTGTTTATAAGAATTGATAACCGGATTAGCCCAGTGCAATCCGGGTATTAATGTCGAATTACAACCTTCTGAACCGATCTTCCATCAACGATTGTACACTCCAGCAAGTACATTCCTTCTACAACCTCGTCGACAGATAACCCTGAATTATATCTGCTCCATCCTTTAACGAATTGTCCATTTACCAAAATCAGGCAAATGCTTTTCAAGTCATTCAATTCACCTTTTAAATAAATTGCATCAGACGCAATTGGATTGACGATCGATACGCCGGAAGTTTAAACGCAAGAAAATCCCAGAGGATCTGTAATACTCTTGATCTTTGTATTCGTAACTAACGAAGGATTAAAATCAAATAAATATGAGCAGAGCTCTCCAATTGGTCTCCGTTAAAAAGAAGTAAACGATATGAGTCAATTGAATGCCGTACAAATTCCTTTCTTTTGTAAAATGCTTTTTAACTGCCGGTTAGCCACCATATTTATTCTCATTGACGTACTTTCCGGCTGCAAAGGAAAAGAAACAGAACCTTGGGCCGACCTCAGCTTCCCTGAAGTCCCCGATTCCGTTCGTTACGAAAAGAAAAACCACACATTCGTCCGTTGGGAGGAAAGTCCGATCCAGTATTTTACGACCGAACCAAAAGAAGCTCTAAACTGGCTGGGTATCGCTGGCACACAGCAGGTGATCCGCATTTTTCCAAATTACGGGACTCGTAAAAAGAATCGAATTAAGGAAATAAATAAAATTACCGGCGTAAATCACTTTTTTCTGGATATGGATCTGTCCACCGGATATGTCCACGATTACACGCGCAACTTTTTCAATAAACTCAGGCCTGATGATTATGTGATGCGTTTCATTGCCGGAGAAGATTCGCTCACAGGATTGATGAGTTTTACCTTTAAAAAGAATATGAGGCCGGATGATGTTCTCGGAAAAACAATTGCGTTTTTCAGGCAGTGGAAATTGTCCGAATTAAACATCAAAGGCTCAGGTATCAGCACTGCTATTGAAATGAAAGCATGCTCCTACAACCCGGTGTGCTTGTGCCCGACAGTTAAAAAAGAATCCCAAAATCCATTTAAAACAGAAGTGCCTTTCTGGCATTCCGGAAAAGCGCCTGGGTGGATTAACATAGCGGAATTAAATAAAACCGGCAAATTTGATGGAGGAAACGTGGTTCTTATCTGGAATTACAAAGGAAACACCTGGTTTCAGGAAATGCATGGAAGCCTGCAACAGGTGCTTGAAAAGGCTTTGACAATAAAAGCAATCTGTGAATGTGACCCGATCCTTGCCATTTCAGATTCCGGACCAATGGCCGCATCATTCAAAAGCAATAAAGATTTTGTGCTTGAGACAGGGCAGATCAATCAGCTTGACAACCTTGATTACGTTGGTGCCGGCTATGGCTATTTTCCTTCAAAAGTAGGCGTTTATAAATACACCGATTGGAGAGGAAAAGAAATAGAGTTTTCAGCGACGTATTGATTTAATTGAATGTTGAATAAATATTCCAGACCTTCTATTCATTTACCCTAATATTTTACAATAATATTTGTTTGCTGCTGTAATTCGAATCAATTGACTGCTCAAGGCTATTGATACCCAACAATAGTTCGCGAAGATCTAAGATTAAAAGATCTATATATTTGCGCAGTGAATCCCATACATTCCAGAAACGTCTTATTAGCTGCGCTCGTCTTTCTGAGCAGATTACCGTTTCTGTTTGCGGGTTACGGCAGTGAGGACGACAGTTGGGGACTTGTCCTTAACGCTCAGCTTATGGCTCAAACCGGGGAATATTCATTTTCCAGGCTACCAGGTCATCCCGTTCAGGAATATTTGCTAATGCTGATTCCCAATGCCGGACCCTTTATCTTCAATTTGATTACTGCTATTTTCAGCGTAATTGCAACACTGGTTTTCGGAGCAATTCTGAGACACTTAAAAATTAATTCCTGGTTTATATGGTCGCTTGTTTTTGCATCTATTCCAATTGTGTACATAAGCAGTATATATACCATAGATTACATTTGGGCACTTTGTTTTATTCTCGTTTCCTACTTTTTTTTATTAAAAGATAAATTAATTTATGCGGGGCTTTTTCTGGGTCTGGCAATTGGCTGCAGAATCACATCCGGCGCAGTTCTTCCCGGATTTCTTTGGATGCTGAATTATAAGATCAGCAAAAAGTCATTGACCAAAGGATTGGTCTTAAGCGGCCTAACAATTAGTGTAGCTGCTGCTTGCTATTTACCATCATTCCTAAGATATGGAATTGCCTTTTTTGACACGTACCGCCTCCCCTACCCAAGCCTTCCAAAAGTAATTTACAAAGGCACCTTTGGTGTTTGGGGCTTAACAGGATTTGTTGCGCTGATAGTTTTAAAATTACAGCAAATTAATAAATCCGGACAAAAAAGCATTTCACAAATTTCATTAAACCAGTATCGTGGAGCCCTATTAACGATTGTTTTATACTCTTGTGCATTTATAGTGCTGCCTCAAAAATCAGCATTCTGGCTACCCGCAATTCCTTTCATTCTGATCGCATTGCTACGTTACGAATTGAACGCAAGAACCACAGTAATAATTGCCACCCTATTTTTAATATCACCCTTCTTTGGAGGTGTAAATCTAAACAATAGCGATCGCGGGGCCGACCCTTCTTTCCTATCAATAAGTGATGAAGTAGCAGGACAAAATGTATTTTTTGATGTGATTAACGGACCGCTTCAAATTGAGCAAAGCCGACGAAAAAACCGGCAGAAATATGTCCAAAATTGCTTGCCGGCTTATTACAATTTAAAAGGGAAGAATCTTGTTATTTGCGGCTGGTGGACCAATCAGTTTATCGTGAATGCGCAGGAAAAAGGATTGAACAATGAAGCAATAATTGGTGAATTTTATGATGAAAAACAATTAGATAGCCTGGTTAATAAAGGATTTACATTGTGGTACCTTAATGAAATAGACCAGGCCAATGACGAGCGGTATGGAATGAAAAAGACGGCTAAAGTTTCAAAACAACTTTTACCTGTTAAGTGAATTCAACTTAGCTGCAAACTTGACAGATACCCGAAAGTGTAAAATTCATTTCCTGTAATTTAAACCCTTTCGGCAAGTTGAATTCAGGGATTACATTTTCGAGACAAGTCACAGCTTTGCAGACCACACAGCTGAAATGGGCATGACTATGGTGATGCTGCTGAACGCAACCATGACACGCCGCATACTTTACCACTCCATTGGTAGTTATTATCCGATGAACGTTGCCTTCCTCTAACAGCCGGTCGAGCACACGGTAAATAGTCACACGGTCGCACAAATCTTTCGTCACCGCCTGTATTTCTGAATGCGATAATGCCATAGCAGAATTACTGATAATTTCCCGGATTTCCCTTTTTGCGTTAGTGTTCCTTTGTTTCTTCATGAAATGTTGCAATAATGTTGCATTAAAAGAAACGATGTCTTATGTTTGCAACTTGGTTGCGTTAAAAGTAGGAATTTTTCATTCATAACAAATTTAACGCATCAGGCTCTATTTTATGATCAGATTTCACATTACAAATACCTTATCTTTGATTCCGTAAATGCGTTTGCTAAGAACATATCGGGCATTTTTGCTTCTTGCCTTGTTTTTGTTTCCCTTCATTCAGATAGGGATGCACGACATCGAACATGGCAATGATTTCCATTGCAATGAACGCTCCTCTCAGCATTTTCATGCCCTTGAACATCACTGCAGTGTTTGTGATGAAGTATATTCCATTGGAAACCAACCAGAAGCCATTGGAGAATATAAAATACTTTTGCCTGGAGCAGTAGTTCTATCCAGCTTTTCGCTAATTTCTTTTGAGAAAACGGCCATTCGTTTTTTCTCTTTACGGGCGCCTCCCAAAGCTTAACCGATTTCTGTTTTTCTTCTGCTAATCCAGAAAGAAATTCCTGTGATTTCCCTCGGAGATTCAATCTGGGAAATTCAACTCAATATATTTTCTCTAATATGTTTCAACGGCTATTCTTGCCCGCATTCATACTGCTGTGCATTGGATTGAACCGAACTGAGGCGCAATCTGATTGCAGGTTGATCCTTACCGGTAAAATCTACTGCGCAGATGATCAGAAACTCATTCCTGGAGCCATCCTATTTATTGACATGGCATCCAAAGGAACCCAGTCTGACTCAACCGGCAAGTATGTATTTCCTGAACTTTGTAAAGGTCCTGTCCGGATACTAATCTCGTCTATAGGTTATCAAACCCTTGATACTACAATTGTCATCAATAGAAATCAAAGGATAAACTTCATGTTGAAAGCTTCGGATATTCATCTCCATTACTTTGAGATCACAGCTAACTATATTGCCAACCAGGAGCTTCAGACAGTCACGAAGAATACATTAGAGAAAAAGGAATTGCTGGAATTACAGGGACTTTCATTAGGGGATGAATTGAAGGAAATTCCGGGTGTGAACGTCTTAAAATCCGGAGCAACCATCTCCAAACCGATAATTCATGGTCTTCATAGCAATCGTATTCTTATCTTAAATAATGGAGTCCGGCTTGAAGGTCAGCAATGGGGAAGTGAACATGCTCCCGAGGTTGATCCTTTTATTGCCACACGGCTTTCTGTTATTAAAGGTGCCGGAAGTTTGCGTTACGGACCGGATGCTATTGGTGGAGTTGTGTTGGTTGAACCGGGGGCACTTCCATCTGAGAAGTCGATAGATGGAGAGCTTAACCTGGTAGCTGAAAGTAATGGAAGGGCGTACACCGGATCTGCAACTTTACAAGGCGCTTTCGGAAAAAAAACACAGGGGTTAAGCTGGAGAATCCAGGGCACTAACCGCACCTCTGGAAGCCTTTCAACTCCTGATTATAACCTTGATAATACCGGTACCATTCAGCATAATTATTCTGCGGCCATCGGATATTCTCGAAACAATTACGGAATTGAAACCTATTATAGCCGATTTTTTACCCGTTTTGGAATTTTCAGCGGATCACATGTTGGCGGTGATTCGACCCAGTTAATAGAGGCTTTTGAGCGGGACGCTCCGGCAGTGACAGGAGACTTTTCCTACAAAATCAACCGCGGATTCCAGGAAGTTGATCATGCATTGTGGAAAACAAATGCCTGGTATCACTTCAAGAAAGGCGGAAAATTAACGGCTGTATTTGCAAGGCAAACCGATGTGAGGCAGGAATTCGGATTTAATCTTCCCTTTACAAGCAATGGCGTGGATCTTTCCAATTTCCCGGAAGCCGATTTTCAGCTGACTACACATTCAACAGAATTGGTATATGAACATAAGCCCATCGAAAATTTATCGGGAAGTATCGGTGTCAATTTCTTTACTCAGGGAAATGTGTTTAGAGGATTAGGATATCGTTCTTTAATTCCGAATTTCAGAAATTATTATGGCGGAATATTTCTGATTGAGAAGCTCAGTCTTGGAAAGTGGCTGATCGAAGCTGGAGTTAGGTATGACTATAGATTTCAGCGGGAATACAAACTCAATCCTATCACATTATTGAAAGAAACGCCAGAATATTCCTTTTCGAATTACACTGGAAATGTAGGATTTACCTACAAATTAAACCGGAAAATTTCCCTCCAGAGTAACGTTGGGAAAGCCTGGCGTGCGCCTTCAATTTATGAATTAAACGTAGATGGAATTCATAGCAGCACCTCAACTTATGAAATAGGAAATCATAATTTGCTGCCTGAAAACGCACTTAATTCAACGGCTAGCATTCAATTCAAATCCGACAGATTTGACCTGGAAATCGGAGGCTATTACAATTATATCGCTAATTACATTTACCTGCGTCCTTCCCTTGAATATGCAGTAACTTATGAAGGCACATTCCGTATTTTCAGGTTTGTTCAAACAGATGCAGTTTTTAAAGGTGTTGATATACAATGGAATTACAGGTTGAATAACCACTTGAGCTTTGAATCAAAAACAGGGCTTATCTGGGCAAATGATCTTGAAAAAGATGATTACCTGACACTTATCACACCCAATCGTTTTGACAACAGGTTGAAATATGATTTTGACCGGTTGGGGAAAATTAATCACCCATTTATAAAAATTGGATTTACAGCAATTCCGGAACAGAAAAGATTCCCTGTCAATGGCGATTTTATTCCACCACCGAAAGGTTATGTGCTTTTAAATGCAGCGATTGGAATGCAAGCCGGAAAGAAAAATCCAATAGTTATTTCAATTACAGCAGAAAATCTGCTCAATCAACGCTACCGGGATTACCTCAACTTTTTCCGCTACTTCGCCGATGAACCCGGACGCAACATCCTGCTGAGAATACATATTCCTTTCACAATCATTCAAAAAACAACTCAAAAAAACTTTAACCAATGAAATTCAAATCACTCTCATCAACAATTACTGTTGCAATCTGTGCAATGAGTATTTTTACGATTTCTTCCTGCGAGAAAGAAGAAGAAATCCTGGTTCCGGCTCCTCCGGGCAATGAATTCATAACCACATCAATTATTACAGCTACCAACAGTGCAGATGCAAGCGATGTTCAGGTGGTAAGATGGGTCGATTTAACACCTGGTGACGCGGTTGGTCCAACACAAATTGATACTTTAAAACTTCGAGCCGATGCGACATATAACTGTACTATCGGCATCCTTGACGAAACCGTTTTACCAGCCGGAAATATAGGGGAAGAAATCTCTGAGCGTCGCAACTACCACATCTTTTGCTTTTACCCTTCAGGCCTGAGCGGATTTTCAATGGTCGCTACTGATGTTGATACCAATGTACCGGCCTTGCCTTTTGGAATGGAAAATAAAATCACCACAGGTGGAACAGGGAACGGACAAATTGAAGTGGCTTTAAAACATCAGCCGAACGTCAAAGATGGCACCTGTGATCCGGGGTCTGTGGATTTTAATGTCGTTTACCCAGTAATTGTTTATTAATCTCGTTCAACATTTTACACATGAAAAAAGCTCAATTAACGTTGATTCTCGCTGTACTTTTATTTCACACCATAAATGCCCAGAATATTAAAGGTTTTATTTCGGGCGGAGGTGGACTTTCATTGCCGATGGGAAATATTACTAAAACAGCCTATTCGGACCTGAGTTCAGGATTTTCAGCAACAACAGGCGGCATCTATACGTTAGATGCAGGTTATTTTTTCCATCCTCATTTTGGCGTAGGAATGAACCTTTCTTTCGGAAGTTATAAAATGCGAAACCCGGAAGCCTTTGCCCTGGCTGCAATTGAAGCGTATGAAATCGAGGAAGCTTCTGTCATTCCCGGACGTTATAATTACTTAAATGTTCTTCCCGCTTTTTATTATACCACAGGAGGTTCAAAATTCGCGTTTGATCTAAGGATTCTTGCAGGTTATCAAAACCTGAAAACACCCGAAATAACAGTAAACCTTGAGGAAAATTCTATCATCCAAAAAGCTGGTTCGTCCGGTGGATTTGCTTACGGAGCTGGAATTGCAGCAAGATTTCCCCTTACTTCGAAAATTGGTTTGCGCCTCGGTATTGATTATATTAATTCTAATCCTGACATTTCCATAAAAACCGAAGGAATCAATAATCCGATGGATGGATTAAGGATTGTAGAAAAATACAATGAACAAATCGGAATGCTTAACGCAAGCATTGGAATAGTTTATCAGTTCGGAACAAACTAACCGGAATCTCAAAAATTCAGACGTTGAAACGAACAAGAAAATAAACATTTATTTAATAAACAATAAAAGCTGGTGAGATCTGACGCTTACCAGCTTTTATTTTGCAACAGTTTTTTGATCCGAAAATCAGAAAATTAAGATAAATAATTAGTGCTCACTTAGAAAGTATCCGTTAACAATATTTCCTCTTTGCATGACCCGGCCGGCAGGGGCGCACACACCGTTTCTTGTATTGCATGCCGCGCATTGCACACCACGATAAAAGAAAAAAATGAAGGGACTGAGAAAATGAATCACCCGCCACGCGCCACCTCAAATTTGACTTCCTTCACTATAACGCAAGACTCACAACAGTTTGGAATATAATTCGCAGCACGCCGCGATTATTTCCGCTGATCAACAGCTCGTGTCATTACGTTCCAGAAATCAAGGCTTACCCGGCAAGGGCCCGATTCATTTTCCCTACGCCACCCCTTCACTAAAGTAAACCTATCTGGGTTTTTCTGTAACCTGAATTACATTTTAACTGCACTGCTTTTATTCCTGACTATAATAAAACCGTGCATTTAAAATAAAGAGATTGCGCCCTAAATCAAGTCACCTAAGTATTTTTGTTTTTCATTAGACTCTAATTAGTGTCTGTCTATAGAGTCTCCTGATGTCGTTGCACTAGTCCGAAAAATGCTCATCCCGCACAAAACGGGACTGCGCTTTTTCAGCCGTCGTGCGCCTAATCAGAAG
>Ga0105049_10002921_pt1 | contig 20255 bp, 19 predicted proteins | sample MAT06_FD_78087 | JGI IMG/M metagenome (GOLD analysis project Ga0105049, IMG submission 78087) | Freshwater microbial communities from Lake Fryxell liftoff mats and glacier meltwater in Antarctica - MAT-06 | ecosystem: Environmental > Aquatic > Freshwater > Ice > Liftoff microbial mat | place...
AGCCTTGGATCCTGAAGCCCTCAAGATTCGCTCACTCGGAGAGCGAAACATCTCGTCTCCTTTAGAAAAACTTCTCTGCGAAGGCACGCAAGGCCATACGTTCTACGGCGACGAGCATCGCGTCCTCGTTCAGCAAGATCTTGCGGGCGTGACCGATTTTATCCAGCGCGGAGCAGAGTTTCCTTGCTTCGAAGTCGCGGGTCCTCGGCGCAAGATTTTCTTCGATCCCGCTGAGACCACCTGTGCCATTGTCACCTGCGGCGGACTCTGCCCTGGGTTCAATGACGTGATTCGGGCCATCGTCATGCAGGCCTACTACCGCTACGGAGTTCGCCGCATCCTAGGTGTGCAGTATGGATTCGAGGGACTTATTCCCGAGTTCGGACATCCACTATTGAGTCTTACGCCGGACACGATCAGCAGCATTCACGAGTTTGGAGGCACGTGGCTTGGCACTTCTCGTGGACCTCAGGATGTCGGGCGCATGGTTGATCGCTTGCTTGAGAAGAACATTGATTTGCTCTTTGTCATCGGTGGCGATGGCTCACAGCGTGGCGCTCTTGCCATCGAAAAGGAAGCCCAGCGCCGAGGTGCTCGCTTCGGTGTTGTGGGCGTGCCCAAGACGATTGACAACGACATGATCTACATGGACAAGAGCTTCGGCTATGAAACGGCCGTCGCCGCTGCCGTGCAAGCCGTGCATGCCGCCCACACCGAGGCCCGAAGTGCACGCGGCGGCATCGGCCTTGTTAAGCTCATGGGCAGGCATTCGGGCTTTATTGCCTGCGCTGCCGCGATCGCCAATGGTGAAGTGAATTGCGTGCTCATTCCCGAAGTTCCTTTTGTGCTTGAGGGCGACCGCGGTTTCTTGGAAGTCATGCGCCAGCGTGTCGTCTCACGTGGACACGCCGTGATCATCGTCGCGGAAGGCGCCGGCCAAGAACACCTCGGCAGCACGGGCGAGACAGATGCTTCCGGCAATCCGCGACTTGGTGACATTGGAAAATATCTCCGCACGCAGCTCACCGACCACTTTCGGAAATGCCAGACTCCGATTGAGTTGAAATACATAGAGCCCAGCTATATGATCCGGAGTGTTCCTGCCTCGCCCCAAGACCGCATCTATTGCATGCGGCTCGGCCAAGCCGCCGTCCACGCCGCCATGGCAGGCAAGACCGGCCTCATCGTAGCCCGATGGCACAGCACCTATGTCCATGTGCCGATCGCCGTGGCTACGTCCGCCCGAAGAACCGTTGATCCCGGCAAGGACATCTGGCTCTCCGTGCTCGAATCCACCGGCCAGCCCGCACGATTCTACTAGGGCTTGTATGGCGCGCAGGGAGCCCCATCCAATGAGTTTGGTCTCACGGGCTCAGGCTGCCGTGAGAAAGGCTAGAGCCTTGGTGTAGCTTTGTTGCCGGAGGAAGTGGCGGAGTTGTGGATCGCAGGTAGGGGGTAAATGGGCGATTACGTTGTCGAGTTCTGCCGCAGCAGACTTAAGCTTCTCCAAGTGCCCGCCGGGGTCGCTGTCGCGAAGAGCATGGTCTGCAACGATGGCGAGGCGGTTGGCGAGTGCGTCTCGCAGAGCAATTTCGTAGGGTGCAAGCATGTGGTGTTTTAGACGAGCGAAGATTCGCCAGCGAGATCTCCCGATTTTCCGAAGGCGCCCGAAATACTTTGGCTCTCGCCCTCCGCCTTGCCGCTAAATTTCACACTTACGAGTTTGCTCACCCCGTGTTCTTCCATCGTCACGCCGTAGAGCATGTCGGCGCGACTGATAGTGCGCTTGTTGTGTGTGATGACCACAAACTGGCTCTGCCCTACGAAACGATCGAGGATTTTTACGAACCGACTAATATTTGATTCATCGAGCGGAGCGTCCATTTCATCCAGCACGCAGAAGGGACTTGGCTTGACCATGTAGATGGCGAAAAGCAAGGAGACAGCGGTCATGGTACGCTCTCCACCGGAGAGCAGACTCACACTTTGGAGTTGCTTGCCGGGTGGCTTGGCAATGATTTCAATCCCACTTTCGAGCGGATCGCTATCATCCACGAGCATGAGATTGGCGCGGCCACCGCCGAAGAGTTCCGTAAACATTTCTTGGAAGTTCACTCGAATTTTTTCAAACGTCTCAGCGAAGAGGCCCTTCGTGGTGCGGTTGATTTTTGAAATCACTTCGAGCAGCTCGGCCTTGGAGTTCACGAGGTCGGCATTTTGTTGTTCCAAGAAAACGTAGCGTTGTTCGAGTTCGTCAAATTCCTGGATTGCCTCGACGTTAACGGGCCCCATGGATTCAACGCGTTCGGTTAATTCGGCCACGATTTCCTCGATTCGTTCCCACGGAATTGTCTCCTCGTCAGCAGGTATTTGCTCCTCAGGCTCGTTCGCCTCGCCATCTTGCGCGGCATCTGGCGTCCTCTTCGCTCGGTCTCGCAGCGCGGCGAGTAGGGCGTAGGTGTCGGGCTGAAAAAGCTCGAGGTCAGTCTGGTAGCGCTGCGAGACATGGTTGCGCACGTTTTCCATCCGCATCTCGGTTTGTGCCGTCCGAACCTCAATGCGACTCCGCTCGCTCTGCAATTGGGCCAGAGACTGCCTTGCGGCACGCAGAGCTATTTCGAGGGCATCGGCACTTGCCGCATTTTCTGACTTGGCAGTCACGAGCGCTTGGATTTTTCGCTCTTCTTCTTGCAAGGCTTCGCCTGCCGTGGCGATGGTTTGCTGGAGTTGTCCATTCTCAAGCGTAAGTGATTCCGTGCGGCGCTCGTAGTTAGAAATATCCACGCGCCGCGTATCCAGCAACTCGGAGAGCTCGACCAGGCGAGCGGACATTGGGCCGCGTTGGCTGTGCAGGTTTTGTTGCTGCTGACGCTCCGTGGCTATCCGGACGCGAATTTCATTCAGTGTATCGGATGCCGTGTTCTCGTGCTCCCTTGCAGAAAGGATTTCAGCTTCTGCTTTCCCCCTCGCCGCGCGCGATGCCTCAAGGCCTTCGGAGGCTTGCGAAACTGACGCTTCGAGTTCGCTTAGTTGGGCGAGGCTGGAACGGAGTGATTCTTCGATCGTGTTTGTCTCCCGAGCGAAGGCTGCGCAACGTGCATCGGTCTCTGAGAGCTGACGCTGAATGTGCCTGCGCTCGTTGTCGAGAGAAGCTGATTCGATTTGGTGTTTCTGAACGGCATCGCGCGCAGATTGGAGTCGCAGGATGCAGTCGTCGAGGGCCGCTGCGGCTGTTGCCTTTTCGTTGGCCAGAGTTTGAATGCGCTCCGTGGCGGCCGTGAGAGCTCTATCCAGTTCAGCAATCTGCGCCTTTCGTTGCAAAGTGGACTGTCCGGTTTTTCCTCCGATCACACCTCCCTGCACGATGCCTGCCGCTGTGATGCTTTCTCCGGCGAGCGTGGCAAAAGCCGTTTCCGGATTCTCCTCGCGAAGGCGGAAGGCTTCTGCCAAATCGCCCACGAGCGCGTAGTTCTCAACGAGCTTCTGCGCTAAGAGCACTCCGTCGCCTTGCCCGGAAATGTGATCTGCCGCCCACCCAATGGCTCCCACAGGCAGAGTCAAACGTGCAGCAGACGCTGCCACAATCCAATCTGTCGGAATCACAGACGCACGGCCGAGCTTCCCCGTCGAGAGGACGAGAAGCGCAGATTCCGCAACCGCGGAATCACTAAAAACAATGGCTTGGAGGGCGGAACCCAGCGCTGCTTCAATCGCAGAAATGAAGTCTGGTTCAACTTGGATTGTCTGGGCCAAGGCACCCCGAATCGCCGGACGAAAAAGACCGGGATTGTCCAACCCCCGCAAAACCGCCTGAGTTCCTTCGTCAAATCCCTCACCTTGCTCTTGAAGTTGCCGAAGAATTTCCAGTCGCGATTCGATACCAGCGGCCTCTTTGCCAGCGAGGTTGAGAACGGATTCGGCGCTGCGTAGGGATTGTTGCGCTTCTTCATGCGCCGCCGTTGAGGACGAAACATCCGCCTGAGAAGCTTCCAGGCCAAGGCGGGCATTATCAGAACGCTGCGTGAGGTCTTCCAAAATCGCAGTCAATTCCCCCGCCAAGACACGAGCCAGCTCGGACTCTCCCTGCAAAAGACTCAGCCTCGTTTCGCCAGCTTCCCGCCTTCCCGCTGCGGCGGCAATCTGGCTCTGCAACGTGCTAAATCGGGCTTCATTGCGTGCGATATCGCTCGCAGCTTGTTGGATAGTCCGTTCGACTTGCACTCGCCCCTCGCGGGCCAGGCGCAGCTTTTCAGTATGCTCATTCAACGTGGCTTCATGCGTCCGCAGCGCCTCAATCATTTGTTGCAACAAGGAATCCGTTTGCTCGAGTTGGGATTGTTGTGTGCGAATTTTTTCCTCCGCACTGGCGATATCATTGCGATAGCGCACGATCATTTCCGATGCCTCCTTGCTGCGTTCGCTGTTGGCAGTGATACGACTTTCAGCCCCGAAAATCTGGTTCTTGAGTGCTTGAATTCCCTCACGAAGACCAGTTGCTTCGACCTCGAGTTCTCCGATGCGTGCACGGAACACGGCCAGTTCGCCTTCTTGCTCGCCAATTTGATCCTCATGCAGCTGGCGAGTCGCATCGCCATTGGTGAGTTCGCTGCGCAGCGTGGAAAGCTCGGTGTGAAAGGCTCCGTAAGTGCGATGCGACAGGTGAGTATCAAAGGTGCGCAGGTCTTGCATGAGGGCCTGGTAGCGACGCGCCTTTGCAGCTTGGCGCTGGAGGGAGCCGATCTGGCGCTTCACTTCTTTAATGATGTCCTGAACGCGCAGAAGGTTCGCCTCGGTGTATTCCAACTTCCGAAGTGCTTCCTTCTTCTGCGACTTGTATTTCGTAATGCCGGCGGCTTCCTCAAAAATGGCTCGGCGATCTTCGGGCCGACTACTGAGGATCTGATCAATCTTGCCCTGTTCCATGATCGAATAGGCGCTGCGACCGACACCGGTATCCATGAACAGTTCGTGAATGTCCCGCAGGCGGCAGGCTGTCTTGTTTAGAAAATATTCACTTTTCCCATCGCGATAGACTCGTCGTGTGATGCGGACTTCGTTCCACTCCACGCCGAGCTGCGCTTCGCATTCCGAAAAGGTCATTGACACCTCTGCCATACCCAGCGCCGCGCGACTATCGGTGCCACTAAAGATCACATCCGCCATTTCACCACCACGGAGGGCCTTGGCCGATTGCTCGCCAAGCACCCAGCGAATGGAATCAAGGACATTCGATTTTCCGCACCCATTCGGGCCAACGATAGCAGTCACGCCACGGTGAAAATTTAACGTGGTCTTCGGGGCGAACGATTTAAATCCGATAATTTCAAGTGATTGCAGATACATGGGGCGTGGACTATAGAAACGTTCTCCACCAGAGTTAAAAACCAGCCACCGCCTGTCCAGATAAATGAATACCGACCCACAAGGAACACTCTGTGATTTTCTTCGATTTGCCAGTGTTTCTGCGCAGCCCCAACACGCTTCCGACACACGCGCTTGCGCCGAATGGCTCAGCGCCATATTAAGCGACATTGGACTCGAAGCGACTCTCCATGAGACGCCGGGCTATCCGGTCGTGCTCGGAAAAACGCGCCGTGATCCCACGAAAAGAACCGTTCTCATCTACGGCCACTACGATGTCCAACCAGCAGAACCTTTCCACCTCTGGACGACTCCGCCCTTCGAGCCCACGCTCCGCGACGGGCGCATCTACGCACGCGGGGCGACCGACAATAAGGGTCAAATCCTCGCCCACATCCTCGGCGTAGCGGACGCTCTGTCTCGGGGCGATCTTCCTGTGAATGTGATCTTTCTCATCGAGGGTGAGGAAGAGGTCGGGAGCGGAAACCTTGCGGCTTTCCTAGAGACCCACCGAGACGCGCTCGCCTGCGATGCTATTGCAATTTCCGATACCGGCATGGCCGCTGATGGATTTCCCACGCTCTGCTACTCGCTCCGAGGCATCGCTGCGATGGAAGTCCGCGTCTTCGGCCCCTCGCACGACCTCCACTCCGGCGTCTTTGGCGGTGCCGTTGCCAATCCGGCCACCGCGGCCGCACGCCTGATTGCCAGTCTTCATCATGCAGACGGACGTGTGGCAATTCCTGGATTTTACGATGCCGTCCAGCCCATGGCCCCATGGGAGCGCCTCGCCGCAGCGGAGTCGCCCCTGCGGGATGAGCATATCGCCACACAAGCAGGTGTTATCGAACTTTTCGGTGAACCCGGTTTCTCCTCCGTCGAGCGTATCGGAGCACGCCCCACGGCTGAAATCAACGGCATCGGGGGAGGCTACCAAGGCGCTGGGAGCAAGACCGTGCTGCCTGCGGAAGCATTTTTCAAACTCACCTTTCGTCTTGTCGCCAATCAAACCCCCGGCAACATCCTCGACCTCGCCGTCGCGCACTTAGAGTCGCAATGCCCAGTTGGAATTCGTCTGGAGATCGAGCGCGGCCACGGTGGCGAGCCCTTCTTCTGCGATCCGCAGAGTCCGGATGGCCTTGCGGCCCAGCGCGCGCTGCACGAGGTCTTTGGCCGCCCACCAGCCTTGCTCCGTGAAGGCGGCTCCATTCCGATTTTGAAAACATTCGAGACCATTCTCGGCTGTAGTCCCATTTTGATAGGCCTCGCATCGCCCGATTGTCGCGCGCACGCGCCCGACGAAAATTTTCCGGTCGCAAATTTCCACGCCGGCATCGCCCTCAATCAAGCCCTCCTGCGCGAGCTTGCGGGTACAGCCAAGGCTTAGACCTTTCGGATTCTCAGACATGCGATGCATGTATCCATGCAAAAGCTTCAAATTCTTTTCCCCGATCCACTCATTGAAAGAATGCGCAAGCTTGCGCGCCAACTGGATGTGCCCTTGGCTTTTTGATTTGCGCGGGCGGCGTTTTAAGGCGAGGATCACAGCTCTGTCTTTTTGCAAGCATGACGAAACGCATCTTCCTCCCCTTTCTGGCCTTCCTGCCGCTGCTAACTTTATCCGCAGAGGTTCCGCGAACCAGTGAGTTTGAGAAGTTTGCCATGGTGCTGCGGCAGAGCGCCATCTCCAGAGTAGAACCGGAAGTTGTTACTCCCAGCAACTTTCGCGCAGGCTTTAATCGGTACCCGTGGAAAAAAAACATCGTGACGACGGTCTTTTGGGTGGGGGAACAGCCAACTCGCAATAATCCTGTGCCAAATTGCAAAAGTTCGTGGGACACGAAGTGGGCGATCAATTTCGGCGGTTATGACAATCCCGACATCTCGACGCGTCGCAATTTTCTTCCGAAGGCATTCGTCCCGCGTCAGAATCCCTTTTACGTGGCTCTCCCTTATAATGATGTCACTCGTGGGACGACGAAACCTGAATCCCGTAAGGTAATTCCTTGGTTTAAACAGGCTTTCGAAAGGCCGGGCAAGTCGGTCTGTAAAGGGCGGTGGCTGGCGATACGCCGCGGCAATCGAATCGCCTACGCGCAGTGGGAAGATTGCGGGCCTTTCCGCACCGACCATTGGCAATACGTCTTTGGCAATGAGCGTCCACTTCCAAATCTCAACCAAGCGGCGGGTTTGGACGTGAGCCCCGCCGTGCGCGATTACCTTGGCATGTCAGGAAAGGATATTGCGGATTGGAAGTTTGTGGATGTCCGGGATGTCCCGCCCGGGCCTTGGACGAAGCTCGGCGACAACAATACCTTTGTGTTGCAGCGACGTGGGGTTGATCTTTTCGTCACCGACCGTAACAACGCTTACGGTGCGCGCCGGTAGATTCGCCTACTCCACTTCACCGGCCAAGAGCCCCTGGCGCAGCGGAAGAGGACGTGACATCGAGCTGGCGAGCTCGATATGGCGTCCGCTCTCCGATGAGTCGAGGATAGAATGCATAATGTCCAGCACATGGTAGGCCGTGCGAGCATTCACGCGGTGCTCGCGGTCTTCCCTCACAGCCACTGCCAAGTCCGCGACGCCGAGGCCACGGCTGTTCTCCGAATAGCCAAAAGTCAGCGGCATTTCGACCCATTCCTTCTTTGCTTTCGTCCACAACTTCACCGGGCCTCCGAACGAATTCGGGTCTGGAACCAGGAGCGTGCCCTCTGTGCCGTAAATCTCAATTGGCGGTAAGGTGTGTCCCTGCACATCGAAACTCGTCGCCAATGTTACGACGGGGCCTGACTCAAAATCCAGCACAGCAGCAATATGTGTCGGAGTTTCAACTCGGATAGTTTTCCCGGCATGGGGTTGACTCGTGATGAGGCGCTCCGGGCTGCTGATCCGAGCGGAGCCAGTCACACGCCTCACAGGACCAAGTAGGTTCGCAAAGGCGGTGAGGTAATAGGGACCCATGTCGAAAAGTGGCCCGGCTCCTTTTTTATAGAAAAAATCAGGATTCGGATGCCAATCTTCCACTCCGGCGCCGAGCATGAACCCGGCCCCACCGATGGGTTCCCCGATGGCTCCCTCGTCAAGGAGTTTGCGACAGGTCTGTAGTCCGGCTCCAAGAAAGGTGTCGGGAGCACAACCGATGCGGAGCCCTTTCTCACGCGCAAGGCCGATCATCTCGCGCGCCTCTCGCCGTTTCTGCGCAAGTGGCTTTTCGTTATAAACGTGTTTGCCATGCCTAAGAACCTCGAGTGCGACCTCCGCATGAACGACGGGAATGGTGAGATTGATCACTAATTCTACGTCTGCATCGGCAAGCAATTGCTCAACCCGGAGGGGCTTGGGAATGTCGTTTTTGTCGGCCAAGGCTTGAGCACGACCAAAATCCATATCCGCACACGCGATGATTTCGATGTCTTGGAAAACCTTCCCTGCTTCTGCGTAAATCTGACTAATATTTCCGCATCCGATGATACCGATCCGCATAGGCTGGCTGTTTGACATTTCGGGATTGTTTGTGATTTTGTCGTGAGGCGCGAATGTTTTTCTAAAAAATCCGTTTCACTCGAGCAAATGCGCTGAACTTGCTAACGGGCAACGCTCTCTAGCACACGCAAAGTCGCTTGCGTATTGCGCTCGATGGAAAATTCCGCCGCGCGCGATCGGCATGCGGTTGCGGCCGTGCGGCACCGTTCGGGCGTCCACGTGACGAGCAATTGTGCCAAAGCCCGGGCATTGCCGGTTGGCACAATATCCCCATGGATACCCAGCTCGAGGATCTCCGAAAATCCATTAGCCGCAGTCGTGATGACGGGCAGGCCTGCCGCGAGAGCTTCGAGGCAGGCATTTGAAAATGGGTCGTAATAGGTCGGTAAGACAAAAAGATCGGCGGCACCAAAGAGCGAACTGAGGTCGCGCACCGGCCCGACAAACTTCACGCGCGGCGCCCAAAAAGCATCCGCAGGTCCCCTCCCCGCTACGAGGAGATTGGTGTTTTTACTCATGGCCACGGCATCAACAGCGACGCGGAGACCCTTTCGATCCCATCCCGTTCCAACAAAAAGGGCGCATGGCGCATCATCGGCAATTCCGAACTTTGCACGGGCCTCGCGGCGGTTGCCAGCGGGGAGGGTCGTGGCAATGCCGTTTTGGATGACATGCACTCGACCTGCCATGCCGGGGTAGTGCGAGAGGACTTCGTCGTGGACCAGCCGCGAATTTGCAATGACAGCCCGCGTTTCGGGATCAAGAAACACCTCGCGTTCGAGTTCAAGGAGTTGCTTGTGTTTGGGATTGACCCAGCGGGTGGCCTTTTTCCACCATGGCTCGAAGCCTTCCCGTCGCTTCAACCACGCGGCATGAACCCCGTCCCCTGCACGAAAAACTTCGCAGCCTGGCACTCTCTCAAGACTCAAGTGCACATCGCAGCCCGTATCCGTCGCCCGGAATGCTTGGGCAAATGCCTGCGGCGTTTCCCCGCTTAGTCTCAGAATGTGAGAGTGCGTCCACGCGGCTTCGGGCCAGTCTTGATTGGTGATGAGGACGGGATCATGACCTTCGCTGGCTAGCCCACTCGCAAGCCTAATAAGATAGGCTTCCGCCCCTCCAGTGGCCGAGTGCCCACGCCGAACAAGGCCGATCCGCATAATCGCCTAGCCTCTTTCCGCTTCTGCGCGCGGAGGGCGTCCGAGCAATTCCCACATGGCATCGTGCGGAGCCTTTGCCTCGTAGAGCACGCTATGAATTTGATTTGTGATCGGAACTTCGATTCCCAATCGCTGCGCACAGAGCCATGCTCCAAGGACGGTAGGAATGCCCTCAGCTACCATCTTCATTGAGGCTGAAATTGCCTCCGGCGTCTCGCCACGGCCAAGGCGCTCGCCGACCTTGCGATTGCGACTATGGCGACTGAAGCACGTAACCATTAAATCACCAACACCACTGAGGCCAAAAAATGTTTCTTGGCGTCCACCCATCGCGACGCCGAGACGCATCATTTCGGCAAGCGAGCGGGTGACAAGTCCGGCTTTGGCGTTGTCGCCCATATTAAATCCATCGGAAACACCAGCGGCGATGGCAAAGATATTTTTGAGCGCACCGCCGAGTTGGATACCAGTCATATCGTCGCTGGTGTAGGCGCGGAAGGTGGAGACGGAGAAGAGACGTTGGAGCGGCGCAAGAAGCGCGGCGTCCCTCGATCCAATCACGCCTGCGGCCGGGATGCGCTGAGCGACTTCTTCGGCGTGGTTCGGGCCGCTGAGCACCGCAACGCGGGCATCTGGCAGGCACTCCGCGACGACGTCGCCCATGAGCTTGCCGCTGGTGTGCTCGATGCCCTTGGTGCAGACGACACACGGTATTCCCGCTGCGATCGGAAGCCCCTGCAGCGCGGTGGAAATTTCGCGAATGGCTTTCGAGGGCGTCACGAAAAGTAAGAGGTCGGCATCAGCAAGCTCGGAAAGCGTATCCGTGGCATAGACATTCGGCGGAAGGCGAACTCCGGGCAGGTAGGATGCGTTGGTTCGCAGGGACGTAAGTTCTTCTACGATTTGAGGGTTGTGTCCCCAAAGCAAAACCTCGCCACGATGTTCTGAGAGAAGGATGGCAAGTGCCGTCCCCCAACTCCCAGCACCGATCACACCAATTTTTTTAGTCATTTTGTTGGGTTGAGTTTCTTTCGTTCGAAGCGTTTCTCGGTACCTGCCATGAGGCGAGAAATATTCGGCTTATGGCGCCAGACAGCAAGCCCACACATGATTGCTGCGATGATGGCCCGAACAAGGTCGCACTCACCAAACGCCATGAGGACGAAGGCCGACGTTGGCAGCATGAAGGCCGCACCGAGCGATGCGATGGATACGTAGCGTGTCGTATAAAAAAGGATAATCCAGAAGAGCAGGCCAGAAATAAAGACCAGCGGAGGGAAGAGGGCGATCATGATTCCGGCAGATGTCGAGATGCCTTTGCCTCCTTGGAAGCCGAGCCATACTGGAAAACTGTGCCCAAGCAGAGCCCCCGCCGCTGCTGCGACACCTGAAAGGATGACCATGTGCTCGGGCAAGTCGAATCCGAGTTTTGCCAGCATGAAGCCACCCATCACAGCGAGCCATCCCTTGAGGGCATCGCCAGCTAGGACGATGGAGCCCGCTTTTTTTCCGAGCACGCGCAGGGCATTCGTCGCGCCAATATTCCCACTGCCTTCGCGCCGGAGGTCAAGGCCCCGATACTTGCCAACGAGGTAGCCCGTCGGGATTGAACCCACCAAATAGGCCGCAAAAAAGGAAAGAAGAAGCACAAGCACTGGCGACAAATCACCTTTGGCGATGTCCGCCTCAAGCAAAATCGGCAGCGCGGCTCAATTCGCAGGAATGCGCGGCGAAGCCTGCACCGAAGGCAGTGAGGAAAAGTGTGTCTGGGTTCCGATTGAGAACACGCTCGAGAGCGAAGAGAACGCAGGGGCTACTCACATTTCCAGAGGCGTGCAGAACGGCCCGCGTATCCTCAAGGACGTGCTGGGGAATGCGGGCTTCGATCGCCTCGATCACGTCGCGTCCTCCCGTATGCGCGACGAGGAAATCTGGATCACAGCTTCGTTGCGCATAGAGGCTCGCTACCGCCTCAGCGGCAAGGCCAGGAACCGAACGGTGAAGCTGGTTCTTTAATCGGCCCCCGTCATTGACGAAGCGAATTTTCTCGCGGTGTTCCGGCTGATGAATCGTGCGAAAATTTCCCATCTTGAGTTGTCCTCCCAAGTCCTCGCCACGCCAGATCGCAGCCGCCGCTCCATCGCCAAAGAGGCAGAGACTGATCAGGACGCCTGGATCGTCGTTCAGGAAAAACGCGGCTGAGCAGACTTCGACGGCGACAGTCGCGACGATGGCACCGGGTCGACCGGCCACCACCCCGCGTGCAGCCTCTAGCATGGGAATCGCCGCGCCACAACCGAGCCCTAGCAAGTCTTGGAGAAACGCGTCGGGGCGTAGTCCCAATTTCTCGGAAACGTAACTAGAAATACCCGGGCAAAGATAGCCCGTGCAGGTGCAGATGAGTAGAGCATCGAGATCTTGCGGGACGAGGCCAGCCAAGCGGAGGGCTTTTGTTAGGGCTTCAGCAGCCAAGGCCGGAGCCGCTTCCTCGAAAATCGCGTGAAGTCGGCCGGCGTCCATTTGAAGGACGGATTCGATGTCATCCACAGCAAAATGCCGCGTGGCGATACCGGAGTCGCCGAGGAGGATCTTTTCTAGGAGTTCGCGCGACCGGGGCTTGAGATGGTCGAGGCCACCGGAGTTTCGTAAACGATGGAAGAAGTCGCTTTGGGTAATCGTGTGGCGTGGAAACGCGCTGGCAAGAGCTGAAAGATACATTTAACGCACAAGGCGAAGAAGCCATGCGTAGGGCACGAGACGTTGCCGTGCAAGACCTGTTGCGAGAAACATGCCCCAACGGCTTGTGAGGAGGGGATGGATCATCCCTGCCATGGCGACGCGCCGTTGGAAGCGTTGAGTCTGCGCGCGACGGGCTTGTTCGGATGCCTCGGCGAAGGTCGTGCGACCGGCGGCAAAGTCCTCCAACGGCGCAATCGCACACTCAGCGGCCTCGAAGGCCATCGTCATACCATTGCCGGTGAAGGGAGGAATCATGCACGCCGCATCGCCGAGGGCAAAACCTACCGATTTCTGCCTGCCAAATCCGAAGCCCGCTACGCCGCAAAAAGACTCCTCATCGGGATCGGCTGCTTCAAGGCGATCTGCAAGCGTGTGAAGACCGCCATGCCGCAACATTTGAACAAGGCGACCTGCTCCTTTATCGCGGATTTGAGCGAGGCTCTGTGCTGCAAAGAGGCCGCAGACGTTGACTCGCCCTCCCTCAATCCGTGCAAGGCCAAGGTATCCATTTCCACCGGTGTGCATCTCAAGGTCGCTACCGAGCGGGAGATTCGAAAAGTGACACTTGAGGCCCACCCACTTGCTTGGTTGCTTTGGCCTCCCTGCCGCCCAGACCACGTCGCCGGACTGCGTCGTGCGGGAGTGGGTTTTTAGGATTCCGCCGGCTTCCAGAAATTGATCTCGCAGCCGCAGATCGAGCCGCCAGCGTGAGATGCCACGGGCCGTGACTTTAAGCGTGCCGAGACAGGTTGCCGCGTCGTGCCACTTTGCTGTGGTGAGGCACTCGGCATCTGCTAGGGCTTCGCTGATTCCAAGCGCGCGCAATGTTTCATCGCTGACCCCGCTGATAAACTCCCCGCAGACGCGATGGCGTGGATATGTGCTGGCCTCGTGAATGACGACCGGCAGCGATCTCTTTCGCAGCGCGATGCCGAGTGACAATCCCGCTAAGCCGCCGCCGATGATCGTGATGGGCTCTCGCATTTTCTCCACGCTACCATGCGAATGGCTCCCCGCCAGTGACAAGATTCCACGACATGCCAAAGAGTCGTGTCTAGCGCGAGGGCGGCAGCGATCTCACCGGGCAAAAAGCCTGCTCGAATGCTGGCTGGCATGTCGTGGCGGGTCACGTGTCCCACGAACGGCTTGGCAAGTGAGGACATGGCCAAAACTGCCGGGTGGCGGTAGGGTTCCACGAAGCACAACAATTCGGCAGCGCCAAGTAGCTTGCCTAAATCGCGCAGCTCTGCTGCCGAGAAATGGTGAAGGATGAGGCTGCCCACGACAGCCGAGGCCGGTGTGCTAGGTAGCGTCTGAAAAAAGTCGCCGGATTTCCACTGCACTCCACGAGACAACTTTGGCGGCCGCGATACGAGATCGAATCCCGTGACTTTTGTCCCAAGCGAGGATTGGAGGATTTTATTGCAAAGTTGTCCGTCGCCTGCGCCGAGTTCCACTACCCCGCCACGGCGACGTCCAGGGTGATCGGCAAGCATGCGCACAATCCAGCGAGAATTTCCAAGGTAGACATCCAGCCTCTCCAAGTCGCGCCGACTGCGCATGGCAGCCGGGTCGCTCGGTGCAAGGTGGTCGAGAATTTCCGGCTCGATGACTCGTGGCAAGGGCATGTCAGCCTTTCTAAACGTCTAAGAAAACCTTCACGAAGCCGCCGGCCCGCCTCGCGCGATCAATGGTTATCGTCATGGTGATTACCATTTCACATGCTTGAGGCGCAGTCCATGCGAGATTACCCGCACCGGCGACCTTCAAGAAGGAACCGGTAAGCTCTTTGTAGGAGCGTGTGCTGCCTAGCGCGTGGTGGTGGCGGCGGGGAGCTCTGAGGAAAATTCGGGCCGGTAGAACCAATCCGACCAGAAAGCGTATCCGGCCTTGGTCATCTCGATCGGCGTATCCAGCCACCCGCCCTTGGAATCCGGTCGCCGCACGCGATAGGCGTCGCGCCACATGACAGTCGTGCTCTGCGGCACGTAGAGGAAGAGGTAGGGTTGTTCGTTGTAGATGGTTTGTTGCATCTCGCCAGCCATGCTCAGGATTTTACTGCGGTTGTATTCCTGCCGCAGGCTATCAAGCGTCTTGTCCACGGCGGGATTTTTGTAGCCGATCATATTCAATTCACCGGGATCACTCTGCGTGGAGTGCCAAATCTGAAATTGGTCGTAGTCGAGGCCAAGGGCCCACCCGAGCACGATGGCGTCGAACTCCCCCTTGTTGACATAGTTTTTCAGCAAAACGGCCCACTCGTAGAGTTCGACCTTTACCTCGACGCCTATCTTTTTCAGGTCGTCCTGCACGAGCGTGGCGATGTCGCGGCGTATTTCATTTCCGTTGTTGGAAATGAGCGTAAAGCTGAAGCGCTGCCCGTCCTTCTCTCGTATGCCATCAGCCCCAAGCTTCCAGCCGGCCTCGTCAAGCAAGGCTACGGCCTTTGCTGGATCGTAAAGTAGCGGCACGACGCGGGGGTTAAAAAACCACATGTTCGGCGTGAAAATTCCGAGGCTTTGTTCCCCGCGTCCGTACAGAATGTATTTCACCATGTCGGGAATATTCACGGCATGAGCAAGTGCACGGCGCACGCGTACGTCCTGAAAGAGCGGACGCCTGAGATTCCATCCGATGTAGGTGTAGGAATTTGAGGGGGATGAAAAAATCTCGAAGCGGGGATCTTTTTCGAAGGATGCGACTGACCAAGGTTCGGCAGACCAGAAGTCCACTTGTCGTGTCTCGAAGGCCAGGCGCAGCGAGAGTTGGTCGGGAAGAAAGCGGAACACGATGGCTTGAAGCCATGGTGCCGGGGCATCGAAATAGTCAGCATTTCGATTGACCCGCACGTATTCATTCGTCTTCCACTCGCCAATTTTGTAGGGACCAGTTCCCACGGGAGTTCGATTAAAATTCTCGACCCACCATGCTTGCGGCTTCCCCTCCAACAAATGCGCAGGCAAAATCGAAGTCATCCAACTCGTCAGCGCCGGCCCATAGGGCTTCCGATATGTCACACGCACTGTCCGTAAGCCAGGTGTCTCGACTTTCAGGACGTAGTCGAAGTCGGACTTTCGCGGCGAGGCCACCGCATCATCCATCAGAGCGTTGTAGGTGAAAGCCACATCGCGGGACGTGAAGGGCTCGCCATCGTGCCACCGCACGCCATCCCGAAGCGAAAAAATCACCAGTGGCTCTGCCAAAAAAGGCACCTGGTCGCCGTCAGTTACCGTGCCACCACCCTGCGCCGCCAACCATTCTTCGAGCAGCGAATGCACAGAAGGAGAGGCGGTCAACTCAAACGCAGCATCGGATTCCACCCACTCGCGGACGATCTGCGCCTCGGGATGTGCCTCGCGAAAGCGTCGCATCACATCACGGGCACCGGACTTCACTTCCCCGCGGAGAATCATCAGCGATTGGATATCGCGCGGATTGCAGCGTGCAAAAACTTCCTGCGAGGCCGCAAGGCCGGGTTCGGTAAAGGCCAGTAACAGCATATTTCCTTGCAAGGTCGCCGCCTCCAATTTCCACGTCGCCCAGTCCGCACGCATGGCTTGCACCTCTTTCAACCCCTCCGCCGCAGCGGCAGAGGACTGATAGACGATCGTCGTGGTCTGATTCATGATCCACGAACGAGCGAGGTCACCTGCGATGTTTAGGTTCTCGTCGTATTTGAGCAGGCCATTGAAAATCGTGCTGAAAACTTGCGATGCCGCCGAATCGGCTTGTTGGATGGGATTGAGCGTAGAGGGCTCGCCCATAACTCCCAGCGACATCTCATTTTTCTTCCCGGTCGAGAGAAACGCGGAGTTTAGGAACGAAGCGGCGATGAGTCCCAACAAAAAAATCGGCAATCCATAAATCAGAAATCGGGCAATACGCATTGTATAGGCCCTACACAACCCGCAATCGCTCAGCCTGTCATCTCAGAAATGGCGACTACGTCAGCCAGGCCCTGCATCCACCGAGATGACTTCTCCACTACGGCAACGAATGCTGACTTGGATAGGCCGGCAGCAGACGGCGCAATCTTCGACCATGTCGCACGACGCGAAGCCGGTCTCCACGGTGATGGCGAAGACTTCTCCGCAGTGGGGGCATTCGATTTCGATATCTTCCGTAACGTCCATCGAACGCGATCCGCCGTGTTTATTCCACCCACTCGGAGCGCGTGGCATCGCTCCAGAGATTCTCGAGGTCATAGAAGGTACGCATTTCTTCGAGGAAGACATGAACAATCACGCCGCCGTAATCGAGAACCATCCATTGGCTCCCCGGAATCCCATCGGCTGCCAGAGGACGCAGCCCGAGTTGCTTGCGGACGTTTTCTCGAATAGAAGACGTGATCGCTTTGAGTTGGGGTTCCGACGTTCCGGAGCAAATGACAAAGAAGTCAGTGAAGCCATTAATCGGCCTGAGATCGAGCAGGGTGATGGACTCAGCCTTCTTTTCATCAGCCGCAGCGGCACAGACGCGCGCGAGAATTTCCGAATCATTCATTCTTGTAGAGGCTCTGGCATCTGATCATCTCGCATACTGCATCAGGAAGTAAATAGCGCACCGATGCACCCGTGGCAATGCGATTTCGGATGTCGGTCGAGGAGATGTCCACCCCGCGAGCAATGATCGGAAAGCCCTCGCTTGAGGAACGTTCACCGCGAGCAAGCAGCACGAACTCAACGAGGAGTCGGAGAGCTTCAATCTCCTTCCACGTTTGGAGAGCGGCAAGATTGTCTTCGCCAATGAAATAAAAGAATCTCGCCCCGGGAAATTTCTGCCGCATGTAGCGGACTGTATCAATCGCAAAGGAAGTCCCCGCACGGCGAATCTCACAATCGTCCCACGTAAAGCCCGCTTCGCCCTCGATTGCCGCCTCCAGCATAGCACATCGCAGCGCAGCTGGTGCTGGGGGGGTGGCGAGCTTGTGTGGAGAGAGGCCCGCAGGAATAAAAATCACACGCTCAAGACCCAATTGCTCCCTAGCAGTACGTGCGAGGATGAGGTGCCCATGGTGGATCGGATCAAACGTTCCTCCAAAGAGGCCAATTTTCGGGTTTGGAATCATTTCGGCATTGTGGCAAACATTTCAGTTTTCCTCTCCGCCATTATGTCATCTTCTGCTGTAGGTCAACTCCTCCTCGTCGGCGTCCCCGGCCCGGAACTCGATATGGAATCGGCTCGCCTCTTCCGCGAACTGCAACCGGGCGGATTTATTCTCTTCGGTCGTAACATCAAAAGCCCAACGCAACTGCGCGCTTTGATTGATGACTTGCGCGACCTAAGCGACGTCGAACCGATTGTGACCATTGATCAGGAAGGGGGTCGCGTGTCGCGCTTGAAGCTCATCGGCAGCGAGCCGCCAAATGCCCACCAGCTTCGTGCACGAGGCGACCTTGCCCTCATTCATCGTCATGGCGACATCACGGGTCGCCTGTTGCGACTCTTCGGGTTCAACTTGGATTTATGTCCCGTGCTCGACATTTCTTTCGACGACGAAGCGGATAATTCGTTGAGGGGCCGCTGCTATGGGGGTGACGTCTCCGAGGTTATCCAGAAGGCGGGGGCCTTCAACGATGGACTCCGTGGCACGGGCATTCTTTCCTGCGGGAAGCATTTTCCCGGCTACTCATCCGCAGGCCTTGATCCTCACCACGAATTGCCCAACCTCGAGCGCTCGCGCGAGGACATGGAGACCCACGAGTTGGCGGTCTTTCGGGCATTTGCGCAGGCGGTAGATAGCATGATGATCGGCCACATCGCCATCTCGGGCCTCGACTCCGAGCCGCGCCCAGCATCCCTCTCGCCCGTCATCATTCGCGAGCTCCTGCGTGGGGAGTTACAATTTTCGGGTCTGATCATGACCGACGATCTCGACATGGGAGCCATTCTGAATCACTACGGACTCGATGAAACCATGCGCCTTGGCATCGAGGCTGGGAATGATCTTCTCATGATTTGTCACCGCATTGAGATGGCAACCGCTGCCAAGAAAGCGATCGCACCGCTTGGAGAAAAGCTGGACGACGCCCTCGCTTCCGTCGCACGCTTTAAGGCACGCATGGCGCCACCAGCGCCTTTTTCCGAAGAAGCTTTTTTGTCAGTAGATGCCGAAGTCCAAGCCCTTCGCGTTGCGACGCTAGGCGAGGAAATGGCCGCACGCCGCAGTCCTGAAGATGGCAAGCGCTCGCCGGTAGAGCTTTACTAGCGTGGCGACGAATTTCTAATGCCTCCGCTCCCTGAAGTCTTTCTCCTGCTTGCGGCCGCATGCGCGGCGGGAGCGATGAATGCGGTGGCAGGGGGAGGCACCCTCATCACATTTGCCGTCTTAGTCGCCTCGGGCATGCCAGCCATTCAGGCCAATGCAACGAGCACCGTCGCCCTCTTGGTCGGGATCGTAGGGAGTCTCTACGGCTATAGAAGCCACTTGCCCGCCGCGAGGCCATGGATAAAAAACTTCGGCATCGTGAGCATCGTCGGCGGACTCCTCGGTGCATACCTCCTCACTGTAACAAACCCTCTTTTCTTTGAACGCCTCGTGCCATTCCTGATCCTCTTCGCGACGTGCCTTTTTCTCGGAGGTGATGTGCTGGGCCGAGTGCGGACGCTTGGGACATCCCTCGCTTCAATTGCCGTCGCGCTTGCCCTGCAATTTGGCGTCGCCATTTACGGCGGTTACTTTGGCGCAGGGATCGGGATCCTCATGCTCGCAAGTCTCGGTTTCCTCGGCCTACGAAACATCCATGAAATGAATGCCATTAAGACCGTGCTCGCCGCCTTGATCAACCTTGTCGCGGCGGCCTACTTCATATTCTCAGGTCTCGTGCTCTGGCCGCAGGCCATCATTCTCACGCTAGGCGCTACTCTTGGTTACTACGGCGGCGCCACCTTCGCCCAAAAGATCTCCCAAACCCAAGTCCGTCGTCTCGTCGGAGTCATCGGCGGAATCCTTGCCATCATCTTTTTCTGGAAGCAGTTCTTCGGAAAGTGAAGCACGACTCAGGGAGTATGAAGCCAGCAGTAACTCGTCCACCCTTTGTTGCGCCAGCCCGAGTTGGCGCTGTGAAAAGTCCGCAACTTCTAGGCTGTCGCGCAAGGAAGCGGGATTGTGGTTTGGCTGAGAAGCAGCCATGCTTGCAGTATGGGATCCGATCCAATCGAGTGGACGCACTGCTCACCGGCTGACGAGGCGATTGTCTTTGGGACGTTGCGCGCGGGCGATGTGGACGAGTGCGTGCGCAGGGCGAAGAACGCTTTTCCCGCGTGGGCGGCGAGGAGCTTTGAGCAGCGCTGGGAGTGTCTGTGCGCGTGCCGTGAAGCGCTTGAGAATGGACGGGAGGCATTGGCCCAACTCATCACTCAAGAAACCGGGAAGCCGATTTTCGAAGCCCGATTGGAGATGGGCGCGGTGATCGCAAAGTTTGACTTCACCCACGCGGACGGTGTGCGTTATATCCTCGAAGAAGCGATTACGGACGGCCCACACGCGGCACAGACTCGCTGGCGTGC
>Ga0105049_10002922_pt1 | contig 20255 bp, 12 predicted proteins | sample MAT06_FD_78087 | JGI IMG/M metagenome (GOLD analysis project Ga0105049, IMG submission 78087) | Freshwater microbial communities from Lake Fryxell liftoff mats and glacier meltwater in Antarctica - MAT-06 | ecosystem: Environmental > Aquatic > Freshwater > Ice > Liftoff microbial mat | place...
GCCTCGAAGCCGTCCCATTGTTCCGGCTCCACGACGTAGGAGAGGAGTACGGTGATGTCCTTCCACGTGAGGACTTGGTGCGCCTCGTCAAGCGGCCGAAGTCCCTCGTCTCCCACGCGGACGAGTGGTGGCCTTCCGACCGAGAGATGGATGGCCCGGGCGCCGTCCACGGCGAGGGCGCTCTCCACCAGATCCCAGAACTTCGGGACACGGTGCGCTGTCACGGCGTGGTTACTTTCTGCTCCGGGCTGGCGGCCTTATTGTCGGGAACCGCAAGGGCGTCGCGGCGCTCGCGGGCCAGCTTGTAGTCGGGCTTGAGCAGGATCGCCTTGTCATAGCTTGCGCGGGCCAAGTCCGGCTCGCCCACCTTCTCGTAGAGCTGGCCCAGGTTCGTCAGGATCTCGGGATCGCGCGCGGAGATGCGGGCGGCGCGCTCGAGGTAGCGACGCGCCTCCGCGAGGTTGCCGTTCCGCATATACAGGACGCCCGCGGAATCGAGTATATACGCCGCGTTGGGATTGACCAGCATCGCCTGCTTGATGAGTCGCTCCGCCTCGTCGAGCTTGATGCCGCTGCGCGCGTAGAGATAGCCGAGATTGTTGGAGGCCGTCTCATAGTACTTGTTCGCATCGGAGCCACCCATGTCGAGGAGGCGACGATAGTACTTCTCCGCGGTCTCCAAGTCGTTCACTTCCCCCGCGGCCGCGGCGAGTTGGAAGATAACTTCGGAGTTTTCGGGGTTCTCCGTCTGGAGCTGGCGCAGCACGCTGACTCCGCGAGGGGCGTCGCCCCGTTCAATGAAGATGCGCGCGCGCAGGAGCTGGGTCTCGATCGGCTTCTCCGCGCTGAACTCGCGGATCACCGTATTGAGTTCCCGCTGGGCTTCTTCGTCCTTCCCCTGACGAACGAGCGACTGGAGCAGGGGCTCGCGGAACGCGATCTCCCGGGCGTCGAGGGCGATCAGGTCGCGGAGGACTTTCTCGGCCTCTTCATTCCTGCGCAGTTCCAGGAGCAGCCCCGCCTTCGCCAGGTTCTTCGCCGCGATGGCTTCGTCGTTGCCGCGGATGTAGGGTTCGGAGTCTTCGATCACCTTGAGCCCTTGGTCGGGAAGGCCGAGCAGTATATACGTTTGGGCCAGTGCCGTCCGCGCGCGGAGGTCCTCCGGCGTCGTCGCCAAGGCGCGCTCGATGGCCTTGCGCGAGCGCTCGAATTCACCAAAGCCCTGCGCCAGGATGCCGTACTCGATCTGGAATTCCGCGTTGGTGCGAAGCTGCTGCTCCGCCCGGGCCTCGATAAAGTCCAGACCCTTCGCGTCTGCGTCCTCGAAGTAGAGCTGTGCCAGAAGCATCCAGCTCTTGAGGTCGGAACTTTCGGCGGCGACGACCATCTGAAACTGTTCGGAGGCCATTTGCCGCTCGCCGCGCCTCAGGTAGAGGAGCCCAAGCTGGCGAGAGGCCATCGGGTTGACGGGCTGCTGATCGATCGAGGTGCGAAGATACTTCTCCGCGCCGGCGGTGTCGCCCGAGTGTTCGGCAATGGCGGCCAGGGCTCCCAGGCTACGGATGTCCTTTGGGTTCAACGCGACCGCGCGCTCCAGAAGGGGCTTGGCGCGGTCGGCCAGATTCTGTTGGAGGAAGGCGAGGCCGACGATGCGATAGGTATCGGGGTCCGCCGCGTGGGACTTCAGGGCGCGGTCCAGAAACGGCTCCGCGCTGGCGAAATCGTTGTTCCTCATGCGGTCCTTGGCGAGGTCCAGAAGCGAGGCGAGATGATCTGGATCGATGGCCAGCATTTCCTGCCGCAACTCCACGAGTCGCTGCCAGTTCTCCACGCGCACCAGGTACTCGGCGAACAGCTCGTAAATGCGCAGGTCGTTCTTTGAGTCCTTCGCGATGCGCTCATAGGCTTCGGTAACGGCGGCGCCGCCGCTGTTCTTCTCGAGAAGCGATTCCCATGCGATGCGGATGCCATCCCGGGTCGGCGCGATCAGCATGGCGCGCTCATAGAGCTGAATGGCGTCACTCGTCCGCCCCGCGGAGGCGATGCGCCGCGCGATCTCCTGCATGCGGTCGATCAGGCTGGGACGATATCGGATGAGCCGCTCATAGAGGACATTGGCCTCCTCCATCTCGCCGGTCAGCGCGCATGCGTCGGCATTCCACATCAGCGCGTTCAGGTTCTTGTCGTCGATGCGAAGAATCTCGCGGGTGTACTGCTTGGAGCCCTCCATGTCGTGTTCCACGCGGAACGCGATGTCGGCGAGATTGAGCAGTGCCTCGATATTGTGCGGGCGCGCCGCGATGGCGCGGGCATAGACGGCCTTGGCCTCGGGGATTCGCTGGGCGAGGCGCTTGGCCTCTCCCAGGCGGAGCAGCGCCGTGATGTTCTTGGCATCCACAGCCAGCACTTCTTCCAGAAGGGTCTCCGCGCGGGAGATGTCATTGAGGCCGAGGCAGAGGGACGCCACCTTGATTTTGAACCAGATGTTCTCGGGGTCCTTGGCAAGTGCCTCCTCGTATGCCTTCAGCGCGCGGGTGGTGTTCCCGGTTTCCATCGAGTATGCGCCTTCCGCATAGCTTTCGAGGGCTAGTTCGGCGACGGGGTTCCTGGATACGATCTTGCCACCGGGAAACACCGTCGATCCGATCGCGAGATCCTGACCGCTGGGGTCAAGGTAGCGCTCGTCCTCAAGGGAAAGCGGCGGAAGCTCGTCCTCCACGATCGCGGGCTGTTCCGCCTTCTGGTAGCGCTCCTGCCAGAACTTCTGGAAGGGGCGCTGGGCATGACTGGCCGTGGTCGATGCGACCAGAAGCGCGAAGATTGCGGCTCGGACGGCGGCGGGGCGGCGGTGTGGAAGGCTGGCGATGGGCATTTCTTCTCGGTACCGTTGGCGGTGCGGATTGATCTGGGCCCGACTTGAGCAATAGGAAATTCCGGCGCGCGACCCGTCAAGGATGATCCCGCCGGAGAGGCTCAAGGGGTTGACCGGGGGGAGGAGCGTCCCGTTTGGTCCCGGCGCCCCTTCAGTGCCACATAGGCGAAGAACGCGCCACAAATCGCGAAGGATACGAGCCCCGCCGCTCCATAGACCCCGAGGGCGCCGCCCAACCCGTTAAGCTTGAGCACCGGCTGCACAGCCAGCGGCGAGAGGAACTGGCCCAGGAACATACAGGAAGAAAGCGCGCCGACCAGCTTTCCGCGCGCGTGATCGGGGGAGCGCTCGGCCAGCCAGATGCTCATGTTCGGCATGAGTAGCCCTATCCCCACGCCATTGAGAATCATCGCGGGAAACACCCACGCAACGGAGTCTATCCGCGCCAGGAGGGTGTAGGCGCAGGCCATAAGCCCGAAAACAATGGCGCAGATCGCCTCACGGGAAAGCGCCTGACGCAGCCTGCGATACTGCAACGCCGCCAAGGCCCCCACGAAAGTGGAAGTGGCCAGCGCGTAGCCGGCGATGGCCGTGGAAGTTCCGCCCAGTTCCTTGATATAGTAGGGGAGCTTTACCGGAATCAGGTAGAACAGCATCATCCCCAATCCGCCCACCCCGAAAATGACAGACATCGTGACCCAAGGAATCGGCACGCGATCGCCCGTCGCGCTGGCGGCTCGGTGCGCGGCCTCGTCACGTGTCTCGCGCAGTTTGAGAAACACCCCCGGTGCCAGCAGCAGCGCCGCCAGATACACCGCAAACGGCGCGCGCCAATGCAGGTCGGCCAGAAGCCCCCCGCCGACCAGGAAGAATACGCCACCGCCCGCCATGAACGCGCTCTGTATTCCCATGAAGGATTGCCGCGTTCCGCCATCGAAGTAGTCGGTTACCAGCGTTGTGCTCGCCGTCATCACCGCGCCCACGGCGAGGCCCAGGAACATGCGCCCCACCAGCAGCGAATGCAGCGACGACAGCCACAGGCCCGAGCTACCCGCGATGGCAAACAGCACGAGCCCCGCCGCGAGAACCGGGATCCTGCCGACGCTGTCCACCAAATAGCCCATGAAGAATCCGGTGAAAGCGATCACCAGTGCGGGCGCCGTCAGGACCAGCGGCACCATAATATTCGCCATCGGCACCTTGGAGAACACCTCCTGCATCGCGGGAAGTGATGGGGCGATCGTCGCGCCCGACATCACGGTGAGCATGCTGCACCCAAGGATGATGCCCTTCTGGAGGGTGCTTGGCGGGGCGCTCACTTTGCTGGCAACCTCGGAGTTGTCGCATCGCGCAGATATACGGCCGCCACGCGGTCGGGCGGTATCGCTTCGCCGCGCTGGAACGCCTTCCACGCCAGGGCGCCTGTTGCGGCGGGAGTTGGAAACAGCGCATCGGTTCCGTCGAGTTCGCCAAGCCCCGCCAAGTGGGAATCGAAGTACCGGCGCGCGCCTTCACCGCGAAAGATGGCACGGCGGCCGACGAGCAAGCCAGACAGCGCATCCGGCGAATCGCAGGAATCCGCGGTCTCGCGAACCAGTCCCGCCGGGCAATGGGAGAAGATGGCGAAATAGACTTCGCCAACCCGGGCGTCGAGGACCGGGACGACGAGTCCGCTGGCGGCTGGCGTGGCAAGTGCCTCAAGGCTCGAGACGGTGATGCAGGACCGCGCGAGCGACCAGGCGAGTCCCTTGACGATGGCGAGCCCCACGCGCACCCCCGTGAACGCGCCGGGGCCGTGGGACGCCGCGAGGGCGTCCACGTCGCGCCATGCGAGGCCGTTGTGCGAGAGGAGAGCCTCCGCCGCGGCGAGGCACTCGCGGCTGTGCGATGGCGCCCCGTCGAGGCGTGCCTCGCCCACGACCGCGCCATCGCGGAGCAGCGCAACCCCGCCCGAGGGGCTTGCTGTCTCGAAAGCGAGAAGGATCACGCCCGTGCCTCCATGATTCTTCGCGCTGCGAAGGGGAGGGAACCCGTTGGAGACATTGCGTTGACAAGGCGCCTCTCTGTCGAGTCGATGTCTATATGCATATGCAGCAGGAGGGGGCCAAGCTGATCGGCGAATCGCTCGGCCCACTCGACTGCCCGGATGGCGTGGGCCGCGCCGCCAGCCTCGTAGCCCGCGCTGGCAAGGTCGTCGCGCGAGTCGAGACGATAGAAGTCCCAATGCTCGAAGGGGATCGAGCCGGTGTCGTAGGTGCGGCAGAGCGTGTAGGTAGGGCTTTGAACGGGGCCCTCGATGCCAAGTCCGCGGGCGATGCCGCGCGCGAGGACCGATTTTCCCGCGCCCATCGGGGCGTCCAGCGCCACCAAGTCCCCGGGCAGGAGATGCCGCGACAGCTCGCGCCCAAGACTTTCCGTGTCTTCCTCGGTTGCACAAATCGCCCGAACGGAGATCGACGGCCCGGATCTGCCGCCCCAAACGGGATGCCCCAGGTCGCCGGGTTCCGTTTCGCGCTCGATGGCAAGCCCGTCGGCGTGAGCCTCGCAGAGCGGACCCCACGCCGGGTGGAGGTCTGCGACCTCGCGAAATGGCAAATAGACAAAGGGGCGCCGCGCGATCCACGGGTGGGGAAGCGCCAATTCTTGGTCGTCCGATTCCGTGTCGTCAGAGGCCAGTAGATCGAGGTCCAGCGTGCGCGGGCCCCATTTCTCGATGCGCTGGCGTCCGAGCGCATCCTCGATACGGCGCAACTCCCCGAGGAATGCGCGCGGATCGCATTGGCCATCCCTGACGACGATCACCGCGTTGAGGAATGGATCGAGATCCTCCCGTCCCCATCCCGCGCTTGTATAGACGCGCGAGGCGGCGACGACGCTCGCGCCGGGGAGTCGGTCGATCATCGCGAGGGCCGTGTCGAGATAGCGCAGCCGATCCCCTAGATTGGAGCCCAGCGCCACGACGTGGAGCCGTTCACTTGACATGCTTTTTCCCGCGAGGCGCCTTGGCTGGCTCCACGGAGGGAGCCTCCACCACGGGCGAGGCGGCGACCTCTGGCGTGGGCGGCTCTTCGGCTTCGTCCAGAAGGCCGAACTTCTCCAGCCGATAGCGGAGCGTTGCGCGGGAGAGGCCGAGCAACTTCGCGGCGGCGGACTTGTTCTGTCGCGCGCGTGTCAGCGCCTGGGCCAGCAACTCCTTCTCGTGCTCCTCCATGCTGAAACCCACTTCGGGAATGCGGAAGGGATGCCACGGGCTGCGCGCGGGGGCGGCGGCCTCGGCCTGGGCGCTGGGGCCAAGGGAGGGACCGTTCTCCGAAATGGTGCTGCGCGAGCCGAGATTCCGCAGCCGATCCAACGTGTCGATGCGCAAACTCGCGGGTCGAAGTACTTCGCCGTCCAGGAGGATCACCGCGCGCTCGATCGTGTTCTGAAGCTCGCGCACATTGCCATCCCAGCGGTGCGCGAGAAGCACGCGTTCTGCCTCGGGATCGATGGAGGGCACCTTCTTCCCCATCTCGCGGCAGAAGCGCTTGAGGAAATGCTCCGCCAGCGGGATGATATCCGCCACGCGATCGCGGAGCGGCGGAATCACGATGGGGAACACGTTCAGGCGATAGAAGAGGTCCTCGCGGAACTTGCCTTCCTGCACCATGCGCGCAAGATTGCGGTTTGTCGCCGCGATAAAGCGGATGTCCGTGCGGATCGTCTTAAGGCCGCCGACGCGCTCGAACTCCTGATTCTCCAGCGCGCGTAGCACTTTCGACTGAAGCGGCAGCGCCAGCTCGCCGATCTCGTCGAGGAACAGCGAGCCGCCCGTGGCGAGTTCGAACTTCCCGCGCTTGGCGTCGGTGGCTCCCGTGAAAGCGCCGCGCTCATGGCCGAAGAGCTCGCTCTCAAGCAGGTTCTCCGGAATCGCCGCGCAGTTGAGCGCCACGAAGGGACCGCGCGCGCGAAGCGACGCCTCGTGGATGGCGCGCGTCACCAATTCCTTGCCGGTCCCCGATTCTCCATAGGCCATCACGGTGGAATTCGACGTGGCGACCTGCTGGGCGAGGGCCAGGACCTCGTGCATCTCGGTGCTCTCCGCGATGATGGCCTCGAAGGCATAGCGCGAGCGCAGTTCCCCGCGCAGCACGCGGTTCTCGCTGATCAACTGGCGGCGCTCCAGCGCCTTCTCCACCGCGAGGTGGATCCGGGCTTCCTCGAAAGGCTTGGTTACGTAGTCGGTGGCGCCCTGCTGCATCGCCTCCACCGCGGATTCGATGGAGCCGTAGGCGGTCATGACGATGATGGGAGTTTCCGGCGAGCGGCGGGCGATTCCCTGGACCACTTCGAGGCCCGAAACCTTGGGCAGCCGAAGGTCGGTGATCACGATGTCGGCGGGGCGCTCGTCGAACTTTGCGAGGGCTTCCTCCCCATCCGCGCAGAGAATCAACTCGTGGCCGCGATTGCCCAGAAGCATCCCCAACAGCCGCCGCATGCGTTCTTCATCTTCGGCGATCAGGATCGAAGGCATGTGGGAAGGAGGGGCGGGAATGATTCTGGCGTCCTCGAGGGTGGACAGCGATGCCTGACCAAGGCATCCATACGTCCGGGGCGAGTCAACCGGAGCCTTTTTCGCGCCAACCGTCCCACACCCGCCAGGGAGAGAGAACTTCACATGGAATTTCACGGCAAGGAAGAGACCTATCGCGTCGGCCTGCGACTCGATGAGCTGAAGATCATTCACCGTAGCCTCTGGAACGATCTGAAGGCCAAGGGGACGCTGGGCATCGACGAGGAGGCCAGCGACCTGCTCCACGACCTCCAGACGGTCCTCCAGAAGGAAGCCCACCGCCTCGGTGTGGACCTCTCGATCCACAGCGAGTGGGCCGCGTGGGCGGGGTTGGACGAGATGCGTTGCAAGATTCCGCCCCGGGAGTGACCGGCCCGCCCATTCAGGGGGAGGGAAGGTTTGACACACACCCGCTGCCCTGTGCCACGTTGGGAATCGCAACTATCGACTCGGGATGGACTACCGCGCCTGCCCTATGAAAAAGTCTCTCTATATCCAGTTCGCGCTGGTTGGATTCGCCCTCATCACGCTATTCGTGGTGGCACTTCAGAAGCCTAGCTATGTGGAAGTGCGAACAAAGATCAACCTTCGCACCGACGGCTCCGAGTCCGCCGAAGAAGAGGCGGCGGAGGAGGCCGAGGCGCCTGCGAATGCCGGAATAATCACCCGCGCCGACCCGCCGACCGAAGGTGCGCCGGTGGTCCCGGAGACCGATCCACCCGCAACCATCGCCGAGGGCGGGCCCGCCCCTGCGGAAGCAACGCCGGAAGGCGAGGCCGGAGCCGAGTCGGGCGAGAAGGGCGAAGCGAATGCCGACGGAACTCCAACGCCGGAAACCCTCTACAAGTAGTTGATCCGAAGCCGAGCAAACCCCGCCGGGAGGAACCTTTCCATCGTGAAGCCCGCAGCCCGCACCAGTCTTTCCGCCATCGCCCTGCTGGCGGCGCTTTCTGCTGCCAATCCGATCCTGGCCGCAACCCCCGGGACGGAGCCCCGCCTCGCCGATTCCGCCCTGCTCCCGGCGCCAGTAAAGGATTTCCTATTGGACGGGCCTTGGATCTACAAGGCTAACCGCCGCAGCAAGGATCTCATGGCGGAGGACCTGAACGGTGACGGCCTCCTCGACGTGGCAGTGGTTTCAAACGAGCGAAGCATTTTGGAACTGTTCTTCCAGCAGAAAGCCCCCAAGGACGGCGAGCCGCTTTTTAAGAAGGAGACGCTGAACCTGGACCGAATCATCAGCCGCGCCCGTGCGATCGACGTGAACGGGGACGGACGCATGGACTTGGCGATGGCGGGCGCGCCGCCGCGCCTGATCGTCATGTACCAAGGCGAGGACGGTCGGCTCCAGCCCCCCCAGCAAACCGATATCGAGGCCTCGCGCCTGATTGTCGGCGACCTAAACGCCGATGGTCGGCCGGACCTTCTGGTCTATAACAATAAGCGGTTCGACATCCTTCCCGGCAAGGCTCGCGGCCTTGAGCTGGAGTCCTCGCAGACCTTCCACACCACCGGCGACCCAGCCAGCGATCCAATGATTCTGGATTTCGACGGCGACGGCTTGGCTGACATTGTCTATCACGATTCGGGAGCGTTTGGTGATCTGGTCGTCAGGCTCCAGACGGCGGAGAAGTCCTTTCCGTCCGAGTTCCGCGCGACGACCAGCCTGATGCGCGTGGTGGCGCCGCTTGTCGGCGGCAAGGGCGAGCGCGACACCGTCGTTGCCGTGCAGAACACGACGCGCTCCCTTGTGCAGCTTGGTCTCGCAGAGCCTGACGAGAAGGAGAACGCCACCAAGGTCATCCCGACCTCCGCCATGCAGACGGTCTCCTTCGATCCCGAATCGCGTTCCGGCAAGACATTCCAGATCGTGGCCGACTACGACGGCGACGGGCGGCTGGATGTGCTGCTCTTCTCGCCGGACCTCTCGGTAGCACGTATTCTTCGGCAGACTCGCGGCGGCTCGCTGGTGGAAACGCGTGTGCCCAGCTTTCAGGGTATCACCGCCGCGCTCCCGCTCCCCGCAAAGAAGGGCTCGCCGACGCCGCTGGTCCTCTTCTCCCCCGCGGAGAAGGCCGTCGGATATACAGTCGCCGACGCCAAGACCGGTGTGTTGCCGTTCCCGAGCATCCTCCCGATCGCGGGCGAGCCGCTGGGCGTCGCCGTGGTGTCGGTCGGCAACAAGCCCCACATCGCCGTCGCGCTGAAAGCCGAGGGCTCGGGCAAGACACCGCGCGTTGACGTGTATCCGATTTCCGACAGTGGAGAACTGGGGACAGTGCGCACCGTGGGGGCCTCTGGCGGCGACGGACCCAACCCGCTTGAGGGCGTGGACGTGATCGGCATGGAGGCGATGGACACAAACCGCGACGGCCTCGACGACCTGATCGTCTACGCAGATTTCAAGCCGGCGACGATTCTCCTTCAGGGGAAGGATAGCGATTTTCAGCCACTCCGCGCGAGCTCCGGCGTGTTGCAGGGCCTGCTCTCCGGCGCGCGCGCGACAAGCCTCGACGACGTGCGCCTCAGCGGCGCCGACAAGCCCGCCTCGGTGGCGGCGCTGAAGGAGAAGTTCGCGCGCGCCTTCCACATCGACGCGGAAAACAACGTCGTCGTGGAGCAGCAGTTCAACGGCCGCAATGCGCAGTCGCGGCTCGTTTCCTTTGCGGTGGGCTCTCCGCGCGGGGAAGGCACCGCCGATATGGTACTCCTCGATCGCGGCAACAAAGTGCTCACCGTCTATGGTATCGAAAAAGGCAAGGCCGAGTACGAGCTTCTGGTGAACATCGACATCGACGGCTCCGAGTATAACAGCCTGCGCGTGTTCGATCTCGATGGCGACGGGAAGGACGATTTCCTCCTCACCGCCGAGGACCGCCTCGGCGTCATCTACTCGCGGCCACTTTCCGGCGGGCTTCGCAATCTGGCGACCGTGGAGCTGGAGGATAGTCAGTCCGGCTACGGCATGGTCTTCCCGCTCCGGCTATTCCCCGGCGGGCCAACAGCGATGGCGGCGGTCGAGAGGAAGAATATGGTCCTGGACCTTGATGTGCCGGGGAAGGGCAAGGAGGGACACCCCGCCCTGCACCGCTTCTATTCCTTCAAGATGTTCGACAACGAGAGCACCATCGCCCGGCGCATTAATCTCGATGCCGTGCCGGAACCCCGCGAGGGGGTAGCCGTCGACGTCAACAACGACGGCAAGCCAGAGATCATCACGCTGATGCACGACAACATTGTGATCTACTACCCGGTGGATAAGAAGACCGAGGCCGTCGCCGGGAATTGAGATTGGCGCAGAACAAGGAAACCGGCGGCGGGAAGATCGATTCCCCGCCGCCGGTTTTGTGTTTGCGTGATGCTCGAAGAAGCTGGGCCTATCTGTATTCGTTCCAGTTTTCTGCTTCGAGAACCGTGCTGGCAAGATTGGTCCTGAGCCTGTACACTGGTGGACCCACCCGAGATTCGCGCGCTGTGAAGCTGGCGCCGACGAGGGTCGCGCCCCCGTTCACGACCTGGGAATTCGCGATGGTGGTGCTCGGCCCCAGCAGCAGCGAGAGCGAGTAGCCCGCCGATCCCGCGGCGAGGAGCCCCAGTGTCAGGGCGATGAGAAGTGACCGTCGGCGCTTCATGGGGTTGACTCCCTTGGCTTAGAGCTTGGTCAGGAACACGGTGTAGGTGTTGATCGGCGTGGTAACGTTTCCGGTGGAGCTGAGAATGGTGCCGCTCCACAGCGAGGCGTCGATGTTGGCGAAGGTATTGATGAACGCGGAGTTGGCCGCGGGCTGCGTCAGTGCGAGGGGCGCAAGCGTCGCCGGATTCAGGAACGCCACGTTGGTCGTCCGGATGATCGTATTGGCGTTGTAGTTCACGCTGAAGACGCCCTGAATGTTGCTCATCAGTACGATACCCGGGGCGGCGGGGGTCATGCTGAAGCCGCCGATCGAGGCCACGTCGCTGAAGGAGAGGAACTCGTTGAAATCGGCGCCAACGGTCGATGTACAAGCGACCGTGCCCGTGATGAAGCCGCCCGTGAAAGTCGTCTGGTCGCCATAGCTGACGACATCGACGTTGCCGTAGATCGCGAAACCGTTAAACGACAGGGTAAGCGAGTTCGGGGCAGCGAGCTTCGGGACGTTGATCGTCACGAGGGTGAGGCCCGGTCCGCCCGTGAAGCGCCCGATTTCGACATCGATCAAGCGCCCGCCAGAGAGGGCCTCCAGCGCGCGATTTGAGGCGCCGGAGGGGCGAAGCTGGATGTTCGCGACCTTGGGGCCGGATGTTCCCGCCTGAAAGCGCAAGAGCGGATCAGCGGACCCGGAGATGAGCGAGGTCCCGCTGCCAAAGCCCACCACATCGATGCCTACCGTATCGAGCACGACGGTCGTATTCACATCGTGACGGCCCGGCATCATGTACACGGCAATGCGGTCCACGAAACTCCCCGCGCCGGGAAGCGACTTCGCAAAGGCATAGGCACCAGCCAAGTTGTCGAACGGATCCGTCAGGCTGCCATCGGGGACGGCTGACTGGGTGATGGCGGAGTTCACGACGACAACCCGGTTGAAGTTGGCGAGGGAGGAAATGAGGAACGCCTCGGCGTTGGCCTCGGCGGCGAGCCCTTCGTTTTCCGCGTAGGTGCGGATCCCGAGGAGGTTCTCGCCTTCCAGCGTCTGCGCGTTGAGGGCGAAGGGGACCGATGTGATCTTCTGGCGGCCGGAGAGGCGTTCCGGCGGATCAGCGTCGAGCAAGTCGTCCACCACAACTTCGACAAAGAGGTCGCCGCCCAGATTCAATCCCGCCGAGGCAACGTCCAGATTCACATACCCACCGGTTAGAAGGAGGTTTTGCCCGGGATAGACGCGCGTGGCGACGGGGATGCTGGCGGCGGAGCTGGCGAAGAAATCCAGCGTCACCGTCACGTTGCTCGAATTGATCGAGTTGCCGGTGATGGAACTGACGAGTTGGGCCTGGTAGGTGAACTCGCTGGGGATGGCGCTGGCTCCAGAGGCGGCCAACATGCAGGCCGCGACAGCCGATATAAAGGCGCCCTTCGCAAATCGTGTCTTCCAGAATGACATGGGGATTCTCCAAGTTGGGGAAAATGGGGTCACAGAAGGCAAGGAACAGAGGGGGCCGAAACTGAACCTCAGGCGAGCGGCGTTGTCGTGGGGCCAGATGGGTGACTCAATGTTCCAACGATCCATAGAGTGGGGCCATTCTGCCGGGATTGGCAACACCAGTGTTGCAGGTTGCTGAAAAATCTTGGACCGGCATGGCTCCGGCGCCCGCTCTAACTGTTGCGGCTCTGGCCGCTGCCCGCCCAGATCACCGCCATGCGATGGGGATCGAGGCGAGTCTGGCGACAACTGGCATGGACCTTGGGGGTCCTGCTCCCCGGGTTTCTCCTGATCGCCCTGATCTTCACCCGGGGAATCTGGGCGGGGGAATATCGCTGGACGGAATCATTCTCCGAATACATCCCGTGGCGGGTTGAGGCCGCGCGCCAGATCGCGGCGGGCCAGTTTCCCTTCTTTACGGAGAAGGTCTTCGGGGGGATGCCACTGCTCGCTCTCTCCTATGTGGGTGTGTTGTATCCGCCCAATCTGGCGTATGTGTTCTTCCCCCCCTGGATTCACAATCAGCTCAGCGTTTTTCACATGCTGCTGGGCGGGTTCGGAATGTACCTCTATCTGCGCAGTAGACGGCTGGTGGAGTTAGCGTGCTTCGCGGGCGCGATGTTCTTCGTATCGCACAGTTTTCTGCTCTACCATGACTCGCACATTTCCATGCGAGAGACCGCACTCGCCGCGCCATTGGTGGCGTGGCTGGCGCGGCGGGTCATGCATCGTCCGGGGCCGGGGCGGGCCGCTTGGCTGGCGTTGGGCATCGCGTTGCAAATCGCTATCGGATACCAGCAGGTTTTCCTCTTCACCGTCCTTTGGATCGGCGTTGACTGGCTGACGGACTGGCGGCGCACGCGGCGGTTCGCGCTCGGCACCGCATGGCTCGCCGTGGCGGGGCTGGTCGGCGTGGCGCTGATGGGGATCCAGATTCTTCCGACGCTTGAGAACGTTTCCTCGACCTTTCGCGAGTTGATGACGCTGGAGAGCTGGCAGACGGGGAGCTTTCCTCCGTCGCATCTTCTCCAATTCCTCTCGCCCGCCGCTCTTGGAACTCCGTGGGGAACGTATCTGGGCGAGAGCATCCCGGGGGAGGCCCACGGCACGATCCCGCCACTTGGGTGGGCGCTGGCATTGCTGGCGCCGGTGCTGGCGATGCGCGACCGGCGGATCTTCGCCGGCCGGCGGCGCGCGGTAGCGATACTCTGGCTGGCGGTGGGTGTTACATTCCTGCTCGCCTGCGGGTCGTATCTACCATTCAACGCCTGGCTCTTCCGCGTGCCGCCGTTCAATATGTTCCGTGTTCCGGGGCGGTGGCTGTTCCTGACGGGCGTCTTCGCGGCGATCCTTGGCGCAATGGCGATGCACCTCCTGGCGCGGCGCCCGCCGGGGCAGCGCCTTGCGTGGCTAGTCTGTGGATTCGTCGCTCTGGCTGCTCTGGCGTTGGGTGGATGCGCCTTGCTACGGATGACAGATTCAGCCACGAGCATCGGCGAGGCCAACCTCCTCGATCTCGCATTCGTCGGGTCGGCCAGCGCCGATCACCGGATGGCGGAACTGATGGCGCCATACGGCATCCGGCTCGGCGGCCTGCTCGACGCGACTGGATTTCCAGCGCTGCTTTCGCTCGTCGCGGGGCTAAGCGCCCTTTTCCCGCGAAAGTGGAAGATCGCGGGCGCGGCGGTACTCTGCCTCCCACTGGCGCTCGCCAACCTCGTGGCGGAGCGCTACGCACACTATGGGAGCGACAAACTTGAGGCGGTGATCGAGTATGATCGCAACCCGCTCTTCGCGGATGTCCCAATCGAAGAAATATCCCGCCTCCATTCCGTCATGGCGGATGGAAACGACCTGGAGGCTCTCACCTTCCCGCACGCCACGTTCCTGTTTCCGGGCCTGCGCTCGATGGGCGGATACTGCCCCTTGATCGGGCGGGAGTTTGGCGACCTCACCGGCATCGGCCAGGCCGGCGTGGGATTCTGGGACGAGACGTGGCTGCGAAACCCCGCGCTGTTTCGGCAATTCGCCGTGTCGCACCTGATCACCACGCAGGGGCGAATTCCGGAAGCGTTGCACCTTGAACTCGGCCAGCGACTCGCCATCGACTACGAGCCTGTGCGCAACCTTGGCAACGTGGCGTTGTTTCATGTCATCGGCGCCCGCCCGCGATTCGACCTCGCCTCTGCCTGGCGACCCGCCGCAAGCGACGAGGAGGCGCGCACTCACGCGCAGTATTCCGATCCGTCAACCACGCCGTCACTTGCGCTGCTTGATCGACCCGATTGGAGGCTGCTCCCCCCCGCTGTCGAACCCTTCGACCCGGGCGTGGTGGAGGTGCTCCGCGACGAGCCCAGTTTCCAATCGGCGCGGGTTGATTCGCCCGACGGAACGGTGCTCCTGATCCGAGATGTTTATTGGCGCGGCTGGAGGTACCGCGTCAGCGGCGGAGACGGCGATTGGATCGCGATGCGCCGCGCCAACTTTATCTTCCGCTACGTCCCCGTGCCACCGGGCGAGCACATCGTCGAGATGCGCTATCGCCCGCCGACCTGGGATACCGCCGTAGCAGTTTCCTCATCAGCGCTGGCGGCATTGCTCATATTGGTGATTGCTGGGATTTGGGGAACGATCCGTCGAATCAGACGGACCTGACCGGTCATTCCGCGCTAGGCGCTCCCGAACCTAATAAATAGTTCCCGCTTCGCCGTCGGATCAAGAGTCTCGTGAAACCCAGGGCCTCACAAGTGGGCGCCCGCACCCCGACCTTCGGCTTGGTTGCCGAAGCAACCCATGCCACCGCCGAGGATTTAAGGCTCCCGATCAGAGTATTACGGCTTCAGGACTCCAAGTCCTAACCAACGTCGCAGGAAGTCTTCGCCGGCGGTCGGGACATCACGCCAACGGGCTCAGGATTGCCCATGAGGGCGCTCCCGACAAGGGCTTTTTCCCGCAACCAGAAGCCTTGACTTACGCCGGCTTGTGGGGGTCGCCCTCGGTGTGGCGGCGGACGACGGGCTTCACCTTTCGGAGTTCCTTGCCGTCGGCGCTGGTGGCCTCGACGGGGAATTCCACGGAGGTATCGGGGAGCACCATTCGAATGCGGAAGGTGCCGTCGGGCGTCAGGTTGATGTCCTGCCCCATGAAGCGCACCTTCGCGTCGGGGCGCGTGGCGCCGTAGACGATCACATCCACGCCGACCTCCAGCCAGAAGTCGGTGGAGTTCCCCTTGGGCCGCTTGAGCGATTCCTCGCCTCCCGCCGCGCTTGCAAACGAGGAGGGGAGCATGAAGCTGCTGGAGCCGCCGAGAAGTCCACTCGAGAGGCCGAAGAACGAACCGCTGGAATAGAGCGCGCCGCTGGACAATCCACCGCCGCTGGAGAAGGGGCCTTCGTAGAGAGTTTGGATGATGCGCTGCTGAACGCCGCGGAGGAAATCGTCGCCGGGCGCGCTGGGCCGATCAGCCACGTGAGCGCCGCCGGAGAGCTTCACGATCTGGCCATAGACCTCGTCGTTGATCTCGGCAAACTCGATGTCGGATTCCTCGGCAAGGCCGAGACGCGGCAATTGCACTTCGCGCGAAGTTGCAATCTCGCGGAAGCCAGCCTTCTCGTCGTAGATGCCCACCGACACGCGGACGGCCGCGAGGGGGCTCTTGATGCGCAAGTACCACGAGGAGGTGGCGTGGTCGTTGATCTCGACGTCATAGGAAGGCGCGTAGCCGTTGCCGCTGACGCGCTCGGAAACGCGGAGCACAAGGGGCCGCGTGTGGCGTCCGCGCTCGATGCCGAACTTGCGGCGCGCCGCTTGGCTGATCTCCCAATAGACGAACATCCACTCGGGGTCGCGCGTCATCAGCACGATCTTCGTATCGCCGTACTCGTGGGGGAGTTCGCGGTTCTCGGTCTCCAGCGCCAGCATCGCTTCCCGCGGCGCGTCGGAGGTGGCCACCGCGGGCTTCTTGCGGCTGGCAGCCGGTGCCTTTACGGCGGGATTCTTGGCGGGAGCCTCGGCCTTCCCGGGGGTGGCCAACTTGGACGCGGGCTTCTTCCCCGCCGCCTTGAGCGCGGGAGCAGCCTTCGCCTTTGGCGCGGGCTTGGATGCCGCCGCCTTGGGCTTAGTCTTCTCTTCGGGCTTGGAGGGTTCTGCGGACTTATTCGATTTGGGCATCTTCGGAACCTCTGAAAGCGGTGCGTCCGCGGGGGTCGGACGGAAATTGTCGCCACGGTTTGGCAGCCATGCGGAAGCCAACCACGGCGCCTATCACTCAATGGCAATTTACTCGTTCCTGGCATCGGCAACGCGCCACCAAAATCGCGGCGAAAGCCTTGTAGCGCGGGGTTTGCGTGCGGAATTGCACGGAATACAAACGATTTATTTCGGCACTAAAGGGCTTATCCCGGAAATCGTATCCGATCATCGAAAACGGCTGCGCCCGCCGGGGATTCCGGCGGGCGCGCGATCAGGATTCGGATTGGGACTGCTCGATTAGGAGCCCGATGGCCCGGCCTTCCTGGGCTTCTCTTCTTCTGAGAGCAGGTCGCTATAGGTTGCCTTGAGTGTGTCCTTGGCTGAGCGGCGGTACTCCTCCACGAAGCTGCGCTGCTTGCGCGATAGCATCAGCGACTCGTAGTTCCCCACGTCCTCCGCCAGGAACTTCTCGATGCTTGGGGAGGCCACATTCTTCACGTGGAGGATGCCGACAGTCTGGATGAAGGTCCCGAAGCCGGTCTTGAAGACCAGCACATCGCCCGCCTTGGCGCTGGCCAGCATGGGGCCAAAGTCAATGGCGTTGCGAAATTGGGTCGGCAATTCGGCGCGGGTAAAGGGCTCCAACGGCGGCTTGGCAAATTCGAGCTTCATCGCCAAAGTCGCGCTCGTGAAGTTCTCCCCAGCCACGACGCGTGCCTTCAGCTCTTCGCCTCTGGCAAGCGCCTTCTCCACTTCGCGCTCGCGCTGGATCGCCGATCGGATCGTGGAGGTAACTTCCGAAAGTTCCTTCTCGCGCTCGGCGATCTCTTCCTTGATCCGAATGACCGCCACGCCGCCAGCGTCGGCCTGCAGGACGTTGCTCAGCAGGCCGGCCTTCAGGCTCGTCAACGCGGTGCGCTCCCGGTTCAAGCCCCCGATGCCGGGAATCGACGACGACGAGACCAGCGTGGGCGAGGTTGTCACGACCTCGGCGCCAGCCGCCCGCGCGATTCCTTCGATGGTGGTCTGGGAAGCAACCGCTTCGCGCAGGGTCTTCTCCTTCGCCGCCAGCCGTTCCGTGCGGGCGTCGTTGGCGCGCTTGGTCATTACCGCGGCAAGCCGCGTCGTGAGGGTTTCCCGCACCTCGTCGAAGGACTTGCGCTTGGCCTCGCGGCGTTCAATCACCTGAGAGACCACGAATCCCTGGGGAGTATCGATCACTTCCGACGTTTCGCCGATTTTCGACTCGCGGACGAACTGTATGTAGGGCTGGCCCCACGCGCCGACTTCCTCGCCCGAAAGCAGGTCCGGAAGCGTTCCGCCAAGCAGCGTCGGCGACGTGGTGGAATCCTCCGCGATACCCTGCGGAAAGGTCATGTTTCGGGTATCTTCGGTGAACTGATTCGCCAGGTCGCCGAAGTTTTCTCCGGCGAGGACCCGCGTGCGGATTCCCTCTGCGCGCGCCTTTGCCGCGTCCTTCGCGGCGGGGTCGGCCGTCGCGGCGGCACCTATCAGGATGTGGCGGACCTGAATGCCAGCGGGCTCGACGATCTCCGGGTCGGTATCCAGAATCTGGTCATACGCCGCGCGAAGCTCATCGTCCGTCGGCTCCGCCGGCATCGCGGGCGGCTCGCCAAGAAACACATGCTCGTAAACGCGCTTGGCGCCTTCGATGACTTGGGTGTCGCGTTTCTCAAGCAGGTCGCCGTATCGCGTTTCGATATCGGATTCGGGAATCTCCTCGGTGCCGATGAACGGCACGGTGATGGATACCAGCTCGGCCTCGACCTTTTCCTCGGCCTGCAAGTATTCATCCCACAGTTCGAGCAGCGATGTCCGCGCGATGCGCGTGACGGTAAACTCGGCGAGCTGGCCCTGGAGCACCACCCTCTGGTTGGCGGCGAACTCGTACTCGCTGAGGCCGCTGCTGCGCAGGTAGGTATTCAACTGCTCGCGGGTGAGCTTCTGTGCGCGAAGCGATTCGCTGACCTGAGCCTCGGTAACGCGTAGGCCTGCCTGCTGGCGACGCTCGTCCAGGGCGATCTCCGAGACGGCGAAGTCGGCTGTCTCCCTCGGGCGAATGCCGCCCTCGATCTGGGACTGAATGCCGGCGAGGCGATTCGGATCAACGAGACCGGCCAGGAAGCTGGTGTAGTGGCGGGCTGCGTTGGACTGGGCCCGCTCGAGATCGCGTCCGGTCAACTCCACCTTGCCATCGCGCCCTTGGACCGTAACCAGGGGCCCGGCGGCGGCCATCGATTGGTCGCTGGGGGCAAAGCCATAGAATAGGACGAAGGAAGGAATTGTGATGAGGATGATGGCCCAGAGGAACCCGCGCATGAAGTAGGGGTTCCGGATTTTTTGGATGGAGATCACCGTCTAGGGTTCCTTGCTGATCGAAGCATTTGGGACAGAATTCGCCGATGCGGCCCGAGGGCCGCAAATGGAGCGCGGTAGGAGGCTGCAAGCGCCACCCCGCCGTCAATGAGGAATGGCCGGTCAGGAACGCCCCGCGTGGGGCCGATTGCGGGCGCTCGGCCTACTTCTGGTTCTTCTCGTAGGCGATGGCGTCTTTGATGTCCGCCTTGAGCGATAGCGCGAACGCCGATATCTGCGGGTTGCGGTCTTTTTCCTGACGGCGGAGGATGGAGATGGCCTCCTTGGGATCGGCGGCGGCCAGCCAGCTCATGGCGGCCCGGCGAATGTCGAGATCCTCGCGGGTGTCTTCCACGATGGCCTTGAGTTCGTCGAAGCTACCCTTGGAGGTGGCGCGTAGTTGCTCCCGAGCGGTCCACCGGTTGTCATAGCTCGCGGCGTCGGCGCTCGCGCGGAGGAGTCCGCGAAGGGACTCGGGATCCACGGGGAGGAGGGGGACTCCGCTGGCGAGGCGCCGTTTGACGTCCATTCGGTTGACAGGGAAATCCTTACCTTCGGTCTCCAGCCATTGCTTCATCAATGCAACAATTTCGCCGCGGCGTCCCAGCGCCGTGAAGTCCGTGTATCCATAATTGCGGCCCGTCAGGTGGAAGAGAGCGTCGAACGCCGCCACGCTGTCGCCCGACTCGGGATCCGACGCCAGAATGGCGACCGCGGGGATGCCGTCATTCCTTCCCATCTGGCCGAGGGCGATGGCGCCCTTGGTGGTAAAGCCGGTGGAGGTCTCCGAGCGCATTACCCCGAGAATCGTAGCGGCAGATTCGGGGTCGCCGATCTCTCCGAGGGCCACGATGGCATTGAGAGACAACACGCGGCGCATCCGGAGGAGGTACTCGTCAAGCATCTCGATCGGGACCGCCTCGAAGTCTCGGCGGATGATGCGCTCGATGGACTGGGGAAGGTCGCGGCGGACAATTCGCTGCAGGATCGGCACACCCTCCGGAGCGGCGCGCCCGCCCAGCTCGCGAATGGCGGCGTCCACGATCTCCGACTTCATCAGGGGCTTGGGCGGAAGGCCGTTCGCAAGGTTGTCGGGGAAACCGTTCTCGAGAAAAAAGACGAGCGATGCGGCCTCCGTGTTCAC
>Ga0105049_10002923_pt1 | contig 20254 bp, 12 predicted proteins | sample MAT06_FD_78087 | JGI IMG/M metagenome (GOLD analysis project Ga0105049, IMG submission 78087) | Freshwater microbial communities from Lake Fryxell liftoff mats and glacier meltwater in Antarctica - MAT-06 | ecosystem: Environmental > Aquatic > Freshwater > Ice > Liftoff microbial mat | place...
CTTCATCCGAACTACTGCCTTACCAAGGGAAGAAAAAATGGGGCTATGTTGATTTAAATGGGCAAACCCAGATTCCTGAAAAATTTACTTATGCGCAGAGATTTGAATACGGTGTGGCCGTAGTTTCCGACCGCAATTCCAATGGATTGTATCCACCATTTGTTGGACTCATCAATCTCAAAGGAGAGCTTATTTTGCCCGTTTCTTATGAGCGCATCGAACCATTTTCTGAAGGATTAGCTGTTATTGAAAAAGGAGAGAAATGGGGCCTCATTGATACATTAGGGAAAACATTTTGTCCTTTTATTTTTGACGATTTAGGAACATTTAAAAATGGGTTGATCGCCGCCCGAAAAGGGTCATATTGGGGCTATTCAGATGCTTTTGGAAATACTAAAATTCCTTTTAATTATGATTTAGCTACTCCTTTCGAAAATGGTGTGGCTATGGTAAAAGAAAATGGAGTTTGGATAATTATTGATCCATCGGGCATTCGCATAAATAAAGGCGCTTGGGATTTTGCAGACGCATTTAGCGAAGGTGTGGCAGGGGTGAAACACAATGATGGCCAATTTGGTTTTGTTGACGTTGCCGGAAATAAAGTGTTAGAGGCCAAATACACCAATGTGAAGCCTTTTAAAGAACAACGTGCAGCCGTTAAAGTTAAAGGTCTTTGGGGTTTTATTGATACCAATGGAAATACAATTGCAAAAGCAGTGTACACAGAAGTTGCTTCTTTTTCAGAGGCAATGGCTTTGGTCGATTACCAAGGGAAAATAGGTTATATCAATACTCTTGGAAAAGTCATTGTTCCAGCAATTTATACCACAGGAACAGACTTTAAAAATGGAATTGCTTTGGTAAAAGATAAAAGCGGGAATTTTCACTACATAAATAATGTAGGGAAAATAATCTACTCTTATAACTAAAAATAAATAAAAGCCTTACATTCTTTCTGGTAACTCAATTCCAAGTAAATCCATATTGTATCTTAATGTCGCGCCAACTTTTTCTATCAATTGTAACCTAAATGCAGCCAGATTCTTATCTTCTTCCTGCAATATTGGGAAATCATGATAAAATTGATTGAAAGATTTGGCTAATTCGAACGTATGGTTGGCCACCAATGCTGGACTGTATTCTTTTGCAGCTTCCAATATTGTTTCCTCATTTTGATACAACAATCGCATCAAATTCCGGTGCATCACTTCGTTGGGAAGACTAGAAGTTTCAAAAGTGTTAGGAACATTTCCTTCAGCTTTTTTCAGCAACGATTTAATACGTGTATGGGCGTATTGAATAAATGGTCCAGTATTTCCATTAATGTCGATAGATTCAGAAGGATTAAAAATCATACGTTTTTTCGGATCTACTTTCAAAATAAAGTATTTCAAAGCCGCCATGCCCACTTGCTCAAAGAGCACCGCTTTCTCTTCTTCGGTAAAATCTTCTGTCTTTCCTAATTCTTCTGACTTTTTTCTAGCTTCTGTTACCACTAAATCCATTAAATCGTCCGCATCTACTACAGTTCCTTCCCGCGATTTCATTTTTCCAGTTGGCAAATCAACCATTCCATAACTTAAATGATATATTCCTTTGGCCCAATCGTATCCTAACTTTTGTAAAATTAAGGACAAAACTTTAAAGTGGTAATCTTGCTCGTTTCCAACTACATACACATACTTTGAACAGTGCAATTCCTCATTTCTTAAAACGGCAGTTCCAATATCTTGTGTCATATAAACAGAAGTGCCATCACCGCGCAACAACAATTTCTGGTCTAATCCATCTGCAGTTAAATCAATCCAAACGGAATTGTCTTCTTTCTTAAACAATACACCTCTTGTAAGGCCTACTTCCACTATGTTTTTCCCTAATACATAGGTATTAGATTCGTAATAAAACCTGTCGAATGAAACACCCAATTTTTTATATGTTTTTTCAAATCCTTCATATACCCAGCCATTCATTGTTTTCCACAAATTCACCACTTCAGCATCTCCTTTTTCCCATTTCCTGAGCATTTCTTGAACTTCCAACATAATTGGAGTTTGGTTGTTTATGAGCATTTTCAGTTCGTCCAACACTGTTTCTTTTTTCGCTTCGTCGGCAACTGCATCCATTTTAGCAACCAAAGCAGCAATTTTTCCTATAGAAATCGGATTAAATGCGGAGAAATCTTTAGCGCATGCAGCATCCATAAGCGGCGCCGCTTCTGCTTTCAACAACTTATCAAAAGCTACATAATAGTTTCCTACTAAGTGGTCACCTTTAATTCCTGTAGATGCGGGCGTTTCGTTTTTGCCAGACTTTTGCCAAGCTAACATTGATTTGCAAATATGAATGCCCCGATCGTTTACAAGATTAACTTTTGTAACCTGATAACCAGCGGCACTCATTATTTTTGATACAGCAGCGCCTAATAAATTGTTTCTTATGTGCCCAAGATGCAGTGGCTTATTGGTGTTCGGTGAGGAATATTCCACCATAACATTTATTTTTGAGTTATCCGAGTTAATTACATATGGTGTAAATGTTAAGAAGTAATTAACCCAAAATTCAAATGTTAAGCTAATGTTAAGGAATCCGTTTACGACATTAAAGCTTTCAATGTCTTTTTCTTTTGATTGAATAAATGCCCCAATTTCTTGAGCAGTTTCAAAAGGTTTCTTTCTCGAAAGCTTAGTTATCGGGAAACAAACTAGCGTGAAATCACCTTCAAATTCTTTGTTTGTCTCTTGAATACTTAGAGGAAATACCTCACTATTTTGATAGATTTCTGAAATGGAAGTCTGTAACTTATCGGCTAACCATTGTTTAATGTTCATCTTCTTCTGGGTTTAATGCAGCCTCAGTTGCAGCTTCCAAAATCTTGAAAGCAGTTTCGGCCATGTGATTTTCGGTATCTAATGTTGGGTTAATTTCCACTACTTCGAAGCAACGCAATTTGGGAGATTTTGCAAATCTAATCATCAATTCTTTCGCTTCTTTAATGCGCAATCCATTAGGTACGGGTGTTCCCGTGCCAACAGAAATACTTGGGTCAATGCTGTCCACATCAAAAGAAACATACAAATGGTCACATTCTTTTAAATATTCAAATACTTCATTTACAGTGTTTTCTACACCATTGCTGCGGAGTTCCTTTACAGAAATATTTTTAATGTTTTGTCTTTCAATAATAGCATCTTCTTGGTCTTCTGTATCTCTTACACCTATATATACGAGGTCTCTGAAATCTAACTTAGGACAAATACCTCCCAAATTCTTTAGTTTTTCCCAAAGTTCTATGGTTTTATCGTCTAATTTATTGGTGGCAGATTCCAGATTATCGGCACCTAATGCAGCTGCAAGTGGCATTCCGTGCATGTTTCCTGATGGAGTAGTGTAAGGTGAATGAAGATCCGCATGCGCATCTATCCAAATTACTCCTAGTCTGCCTTCTGGATATGCCATTTTTAATCCTGCAATTGTTCCGCCGGCTGTGCTATGGTCGCCTGCCAATACAATTGGGAACACGGTTGGGTTCTTTAAAGTCCGAGCAACTGTTTTAGCCAAGCGCTCATAAATTTTGATGATTCCACGGATGCGTTTGGCGTATTTGAATTTAATTTTTTCTAACAAAAGCCAGTTTTCATCACTTACTTCTATCTCATCGTGCTTTCTGAAATAGTCACTTCCTAGGTCAATTGCTGCTATTTTCAAGGCATCCACGCCCATGCTGGCGCCTCTGGTACCGGCACCCAATTCTGATCGAAGTAAAATTATTTTGGCTTTCTTCATGAAAGTAAATTACTTAGTTTTGCATTGTGAATGAGAAGTAAGTTACTTACTCATAATTAATTTAAAATTTAAACACCATCGAACAGCCTCAATTAAAAATGAAAAACAAATACATAGACCTGATAAAACAAACTTTCGAGTTTCCTCAGGATGGATTTGATGTCATCGATAACGATTTATATTTCCATGACATACCACTAATGGACATCATTGAACAATACGGAACACCGTTGAAGATTTCGTACTTGCCAAAGATTAGTCAGCAGATACAGCGTGCGAAGATAATGTTTAAGGTGGGAATGGCAAAAGCAGATTACAAGGGTACTTACAAGTATTGTTTCTGTACTAAAAGTTCTCACTTTAGCTTCATAATGGAAGAAGTGTTAAAAAATGATGCACATATGGAAACTTCTTCTGCTTATGACATGCCTATAGTAGAAGAGTTGCACAATAGAGGCCTCCTCAATAAAGATAATTTTATCATTTGCAACGGATACAAACGTCCTATGTATCAAGAATACATTGCAAAATTTGTAAATGACGGTTTCCATAATCTGATTCCTGTGCTCGATTCTAAGAATGAATTGCAGTATTATAAGGACCATTTTACAGTGAAAAAGGCAAAAATTGGAATCAGAGTAGCTTCTGAAGAAGAACCTAATTTTGAGTTTTATTCTTCCAGATTGGGAATTCCACATGCTGAAATAATGGAATATTTCACCAAACATTTGAAAGATGACAAGCGATTTGAGCTAAAAATGCTTCACTTTTTTATCAATTCAGGTATCAGAGATACTGTTTATTACTGGAGCGAATTAAGCAAAGTATTAAGTGTGTATTGTGAAATGAAGAAAGTGTGTCCAGAATTAGATTCTTTGAACATTGGTGGTGGTTTACCGATTAAGAACTCTCTTGCCTTCGAATTCGATTACGAATATATGATAGAAGAGATTGTGCAGCAGATTAAAAACTATTGCGCACAACAAGGTGTAGATGAACCCAACATTTTTACTGAATTTGGTTCTTATACCGTTGGAGAAAGTGGTGCTACTTTGTATTCTATTATCGATAAAAAACAACAAAACGATACCGAAACATGGTATATGATTGATTCTTCTTTCATTACAACCCTTCCTGATACTTGGGGAATTAACCAACGTTTTATTATGCTCGCCGTAAATAAGTGGGACAAAGAATACAAGCGGGTGAATTTAGGTGGTTTAACTTGCGATAGTCAAGACTATTACAACTCTGAAGCTCACATTAGTCAAGTATTCTTACCTAAAATTGAAGATGAAGAAGTGGCAAGTGATCCGCAATATATTGGTTTTTTCCATACAGGCGCTTACCAAGAAGCTTTGGGCGGTTACGGGGGAATTCAACATTGCTTAATTCCTGCTCCTAAACACGTAATTATTTCTCGAGATGAAAATAATGAACTCGTTACCTACATTTTTGGTAAAGAACAGAGCTATAAATCAATGCTTAAAACATTGGGGTATTATTAACTTAAATATTTTTTAGCTACTCATAAGAATAGCTTTTTCTATTTTCGTCTTTTTAACATATTATTGCAACAAACTTGTAATCCTAATATTCTTGAAAAAAATTATCGTCCTTTTTTTATTGGTAAGTCCTTTTCTTTCAACCTTAACATACAGTCAATTTACTCCAGTAAAACCAGAGTTTACACAGCCAGTAAAGAATGAAAACTACCAGTCTGTAAAAATTTTGGGCCAACAAGGAAATCTTACTTTTGCTATTATCTATTATTTCGAGGGAAAATATGGAGAAGTAAAAAATAAGAATTTAGTTTGCTTCGAAAATGGCGTAATTATTAATTCAAAGCCATTTCAATTGCCAAAATTGCCTTCAGGAACTAGTAAAAATTTATCTTTATATCTTAACTTTTCTGAGATTGTTAAAGGCAAACTATTTTATGTAATAAGAGGTTTAGATAATGGAGATGAAAAAGTAAAAGGAGATGAAACCGTTTCATTTTATTTATGCAACATAGATTTAGAAACTTTATTGCCGATTGAAGAAAATTTAACTTTTTTATGTGAGTACAAAAGTAATTTTACTTCAAATGATGTAATATACCATAGAATATACTTAAACAGTGATAGCACTTGCCTTAGTGTTACCCAATTAGAAGCCAAGAATACATTTAAAGGTCTAAATCCTACGATGGGGCCAATGAAAATTAGTTACGATGTTTATGAAATAGAGAGCTTAGAGCTTATAAAAAAGGGCGAGTTAGAATCTCAACTTACTGGAGAGCAATATTATTTATCGAATTTTCAACTTATTAAAAAATCAAACGTCGTAATAACTTTTGACTCAGGAATTGAAGAAGTTTCGGTTTCTCTCTTTAAAATTAAAAAGAATGATCACAAATTGCCTGACCAAGTAGTTTTTTACGGTCAAGTAGGCTCTTCCGATTTGTTAAAAAAAGAATTTAATTTTTTTAAATCAAAAAGAGAGCATTTAACACAATATATAAAGATGGAAGATGGCAATCTCATTTCATTAAGAATTTTTAGGGATTCTACATTTAGAGATGATAAGTTTAGAGCTTATATTCCTGGTCTTGAATTAGATGTTATCAATCCAATAGATATGTCTGTTATTAAATCTTTTACAGTAAAGGCTACTCCATTACAAACAAGCTTACTTTATCCTAATGATAAAGATCCGTTTTCAAAAAGCATGGTATCTTTGCAGGAAATTAAGACCAAATCATTCTATACAAATATTCAAACGAGTAAAGATGGAAGGCTAATAGTATCTTTGGATTTCCAATATGTTGTTGGAACTTTAAATGTAAAAGGAGCAATTTTAGTTGCAAGTTTTGATTTGCGGGAAACAGATAACTCTTGGCTTCGTGTCGTTCCAAAGTATAGTACGGGATACAATTTAGGTATCAACACTTTTGTAAAGGTTGCTAATGAAGATGTTTACGTTGTAAGTAGTGATGATAAATCAAACATAGAAAATATAAATGCAATAGATGAAATAATAAATAACGGACATACTGCAGGAACAGAGGTTCCGGAAAAAAGTAGTTTTAAAATGATTGCATATAATTTAAGGTCTAAAAAAAATATTTTAAGGATTGATAAAATTGATAAGGGTGGAATGGTTAAGCATTATTCAATAAATGATTTCCCTGGAGGTATTGACTATTTTACAAATCCAAGCATATCAACCACTTGGATAGATGATAATAGCGTTTTGTATGTCTCTGGCTTTTACTACGAGGGGCATTTGGATTTAATAAACGAGGGGAAATATAAAAAGTTCGATCACATTGTTGTTGATTTAGAAAAATTGGGTTCTGAATAATTAAAAGCATTAATTCGCACCAATTTATCTAGAGCGAGCTTTACCCTTTGATTTGTTTTAAGCATTACTTATTATTTTAGCGTTACATTGCAAAAAAAATAATTTTAGGTCATTTTCTAATTTACATCTACTTATGAAAATAGTTGTTTTAATTTTAACTTTCGTACTTTTTAATTCAGTTTTAATGAGTCAACCCTTGGCTGAGGGGCGTATAGTTTACGACATTAAAGTAAGTAAAGAAACCGACCCTCAAATTGCGAGTATGATTCCCAAAGAAGCATTTTTGTGGTTCAAAAAAGGAAAATCCCGATTTGAAATGACTATGTTAATGGGTACAAAGAACATTACTATTTCAGACGAAGTAGCTAAAAAGACAGTTGTTTTAATGGACTTCTTAGGTAATAAATATGCTCATACCAGCACATTCGAAGAACCAAATGCAGAAGCAAAGAAGCTGAAAACTGAAGCTAAAGTAACTAACACTAATGAAACCAAAATTATTGCGGGTTACAAGTGCACCAAATATATAGTCGAAATGGCCGATAGATCTGGTAAAAAGTCGCAATTTGAAATTTGGATAACAAAAGAACTTGCATTTTCAGGAAAGGGGCAAGAAGGTCCATTATCAAAAGTAGACGGTGCAGCTTTGGAATTTACTATTGCACAAGGCCCAATTACAATGACACTCACAGCAAGAGAAGCTTTTCAAGAAAAGGTTTCAGATGATAAGTTTACCGTTCCTACTGGATACAAGGAAATGACTATCGAAGAACTTAAAATGTTAACAGGAGGTAGGTGATTTATTGTTCATAATTATGTAGATAAGCAGTTGAGCAAAAATGATTTTTTTGTTGCTGCTATGTCGACTTTTACAAGTCCTACGTTTGTTACCTAATTATGCCTCCAACTACCAACCGACTAAAAAATGAACCTGCCGAACAGCCAGTAAATGCAGGTGAGAAGAAGCCTAAGAAGGAGAAAGCTGTAGATAAAGAAAAACGGACAATTCAGAATCCATTTAAATCTTTACTAAATAACGAGCGCCTTGTAAAAGTTTCAGGACTTTTTTTTCTACTGTTTTCGGTTTTTCTTGTTTTTTCATTTACCTCACATCTTTTTAACAACGAAGCAGATTTTGATAAAGTAAAAGATGCTCCATTATGGCAATATTTAAATGATGCGAACATTACAGTGCAGAATAGCATGGGTAAAATTGGAGCTCTTTTGGCTTACATTTTCTTCTATTCTTGGTTTGGTGTAGCTGCTTATCTCATTCCATTCTGCCTATTCATCGTTTCTTTTAGAATGTTTTTTGATGTTAAACTATTGCCCATCACCAAAACATTAGGCTACTCTTTCTTTTCACTCATTTTCATCTCTTTATCTTGCACATTTTTCTTAAAAGAAAGTAGCTTAATTTGGGGTGGGCAGTTTGGTTATGTGCTCAACAATTACTTATCCAATATTATTGGAAGTGCAGGTGTTGTTTTTGTATTGATTTTCAGTGCTATTACGTTTTTAATGTTGGCTTTCAATTTTAATTTCCGTTTACCTCAGAAAATGGAAACGGCTTTGTCTTCTACTAATGCTGATGGATCCAACTTAAAAGGCAATCAAGTTAGAAATGTAGCACCAATCATACCTGTTTTAGAAACTGAAGAAGAGGTGGAAGAAGATGATGATGCAGATGATGATGCAGGTGACCATAGCATTACAGATGATACAGCAGATGACGAAGAATTGTCAGATGATGCATTCGATTTTGAAATAAGAACAACGCCTGACGTTCCATCTGCTCCAGTTTCTAACGATTTAACGCTCAACATTAACGAACCTGTAGAAGAGCCCACCACCTTAGGTAATTTTAAAACATTCGAGGAAGAGCCGCTCCCTTTGACAGAGGAAGATAAGGAGAGAATGAACCTAAAGGAAATCCTTTCCGAAAATCAAGATTTTGAATTAGGAGATTACGACCCAACTTTAGATTTGTCTTCCTATAAATATCCTGAACTAGAATTGTTGGAAAACCATTCTTCTGGAAAACCGCAAGTGGATAAGGCAGAACTAAAAGCCAATAGCGATAGGATTATTGAGACCCTAAAGAACTATGGAATTGAGATTGCAAAAATCAGCGCCAGTATTGGTCCAACTGTAACCTTATACGAAATTATTCCAGCGGCTGGTGTTCGTATCTCGAAAATTAAAAATTTGGAAGACGATATTGCTTTGAGTTTGTCGGCATTAGGAATCAGGATTATTGCGCCAATGCCGGGCAAAGGAACTATCGGAATTGAGGTGCCCAATCAAAATCCAGAGATTGTAGCTATGAAAACGCTTTTGGCAAGCGAAAAATTCATCAATTCTACCATGGATTTACCAATTGCACTTGGTAAAACAATCTCCAACGAAAATTTTGTAGCAGATTTAGCAAAAATGCCCCATTTATTGATGGCTGGTGCTACGGGTCAAGGAAAATCGGTTGGGTTGAATGCAATTCTGGTATCGTTACTTTACAAAAAGCATCCTTCACAAATTAAATTTGTATTGGTTGATCCAAAGAAAGTAGAACTCACCTTATTTAATAAAATAGAACGCCACTTTTTAGCGAAACTTCCTGGTAATGAAGATGCTATTATTACAGATGTGAAAAAAGTGGTGCATACACTTAATTCTTTATGTATTTTGATGGATCAACGTTACGAGTTGCTTAAAATGGCAATGGTAAGAAACCTGAAAGAATACAATACTAAATTTTTAAGTCGGAAGTTAAATCCAAAATTAGGTCACCATTACATGCCTTATATTGTTTTGGTGGTGGATGAGTTTGCAGATTTAATTATGACAGCAGGTAAAGAAGTAGAATTGCCAATTGCACGTTTAGCGCAGTTGGCCAGAGCTATTGGAATTCACTTAATTATTGCTACCCAGCGACCTTCTGTAAATATTATCACAGGAACAATTAAGGCAAACTTCCCAGCACGTATTGCATTTAGAGTAACCTCCAAAATAGATTCGCGTACCATTCTAGATTCTGGAGGAGCTGATCAGTTAATTGGCCGAGGTGATATGCTTTTTAGCACTGGAAGCGATTTGATCCGTTTGCAATGTCCATTTGTGGATACACCTGAGGTTGATAAAATTACGGAGTTTATCGGCAGTCAGCGTGGATATCCATCTGCTTTTGAATTGCCTGAATATGTAGATGAAAATGCACCTCCAGAAGACGATGATTTTGATATTGGCGACAGAGACTCAATGTTTAATGAAGCAGCACATATTATTGTAATGCACCAACAAGGTTCTGCTTCTTTATTGCAACGTAAATTAAAATTAGGCTACAACAGAGCAGGCAGAATTGTTGACCAATTAGAAAAAGCTGGAATCATAGGTCCATTTGAAGGCAGCAAGGCAAGAAAGGTAATTATTAAAGATGCTGTAACTTTGGAGCAGTTTTTGAAAAGTGGAAATCAAGAAATTTAAAATGAAATTAAAATCAACATTAATCGTATTATTCTTGGCTGTATTCGCAAATCTGCAAGCACAAGAAGACAAAAAAGCAAAGGGCATACTCGATAAATTGAGTGCTAAAACTAAGTCGTACGCAACTATAAGAACCGAATTTAGTTATGCCTTGGTCAATAAAGACCGTAAAATAAATAATTCACAATTTTGGAAATTGCTTTTAAAAGGTGATAAATACAGGCTTGATATGGGCGATCAGGTAATTATTAGTGATGGCAAAACGATGTGGAAGATTTTGAAGAACGATAAAGAAGTCGAGATTTCTTCCCCTACAGCAAAAGAAGATGCATTGAATCCAAAAAATATCTTTACGATGTATGAAAAAGGCTTCAAATTTAAATATGTAAAAGAGGAAAAGTTAGGAACTAAAATAGTACACGTTATTGACTTGTTTCCAATCGTACCAAAAGAAAAAGATTACAATTCCATCCGCTTGTTTATAGATAAAACTGCCCTTCAAGTCCTCAAATCAGAAATCAAAGGGAAAAACGGGAATGTTTATACCTATGATATTAAGAAATTTGCAACAAATGAAGCTATAGAAGAAGCTCAATTAAGTTTTAAAAAAGCAGATTTTCCTGGATTTGAAGTGAATGATTTAAGGTAATTCAATCCAATTAACACCTTTTACCAAAAGCTCAGATGTAAATGCTTCTGGGCTATTTTTTTGCGGTATTACATCATATTCCCAACTTGCTTGTGATGGTAAACTCATTAATATAGATTCTATGCGACCTCCCGTTTCTAAACCAAAACGAGTTCCTTTGTCATACACCAAATTAAATTCTACGTATCGTCCACGACGCAATAACTGCCAGCGTTTGTTTTCTTCAGTAAAAGGTTTTGTAGCATTTAATTGCATCAAATTCGTATACACAGGAGCGAACGTCTTACCTACATTCATAACAAAATCGAACAGTTTTTCTTTTGAATATGGAGTGGAAGTATGATTTAATCTATCGAAGAAAATTCCTCCAATACCACGGGTTTCATTTCGGTGAGGAATAAAAAAGTAGTTGTCAGCCCAAATTTTAAATTTTGAATAAAAAGCAGCGTCCGTTTTGTCGCAAGTCTCTTTCAATTGTTGATGAAAGTACGTTGCTTGTTCGGGATATATATAATGTGGTGTGAGGTCAATTCCACCACCAAACCAATATTCACCAGTATTTACCTCAAAATACCTGATATTCATGTGTATAATAGGTACAAATGGGTTTTTAGGATGAATCACGATAGAAACTCCAGTTGCATAAAAATCTGTAGCTGCAATTCCCAACATTTTCCCAACATTTTCATGCATAGGGCCTTCCACAGCACTAAAATTTACTCCGCCTTTTTCTAGAATATTGCCCTCTTGAATTATTGCAGTTACACCACCACCGCCTTCTGCTCTTTCCCAGGTATCTTTTTGAAAAATTCCTTTCCCATCTGCTTGTTCAAGTGCAGTTATAATCTCATTCTGCAAAGCAATAAAAGCGGCAGTTATTTCTTTTTTATCCATTACTTATTAATCTTTGTTGGTTTAAAATCAATTAGTTGTAGAACATTTATATAGGAATTCAAATATCCATTTTCTTCACTTAACTGCTGAAAAGAGTAGCAAGAATTAAAACCACAATAAATTGGAAGTTGAGGCAAGCATTCATTAAATGATTTACCGTAAAGTTTTAATTGTATTGCTGCAAAATGCGTGACATCAAATCCTTGAAAAGCATATTGACTTGGTTCTATTTTAAATTCTGCCTTGAAATTGCTTCTAAATGCCACATTTTTAGCTTCTTCATAATTGTTATGCATTTGTGTCGCATAAACAAAATTTAAATTATTAAGCAAGTCAAAATCGATATTCTCATAAGCATTCCATTCATTTAAACCAACCAACGTAATTCTTTTACCCAACCTCGCATTATTTAGTCTAACAGTAAAATCTATCACTTGAATTTGTATGGTGGACGGGAAAATAACAAAGTTCTCATTCGCTTCTAACAACTGTTCTGCTAATTCAGCTACGCCTGTAAATTCAACGGTATTGATATCCTTTCCTGTGAGCTTTAGGTAAGAACTTTTAATGCTGTCTGCTAAAATTCTATCTGCTTCATTTTTAGTGTATACCAATGTGAAAACAGCATTTTTATTATTAACAGATAACTGATTTACAGCCTTGCTAATCATGGTTTTATTGTCAGGAGTAAATTTTAAAACATGCTTATTATTTTTTAAAATACTTTCAGATTGAGCAAAAGGCGAAAGAATAGTGATATTATTTTCTTTCGCAAAGTCTGCAACTGGTTTAAAAGCTGAAGTATACAAAGGTCCAATTATTAAATCCATGAATTTAAATGCTGGCTTATTTATGATTTCTGTGATTTTTAAAGAGTCATTTTGAGTATCGTAGAGAAAAACCTGAGCATGTAACCCTGCTTTGTTAAGAGAATCTAAAGCCATTTTTGCACCAGCGTAAAAATCCAATCCAATCTTAGATTTGGAATTAATTTCTTCCGAAACACCAATAAATAAAGGCAGCAGGATAGCAATATTTACTTCATTTTTTTGAAGTCTCTCTTCTTGAATGTCGCATTGCTTAGTTTTTTTTCCCTTCGATTTTTCCTTTAATGGTATGCTATCTTTTTTTATTTCAATTACTTGTTGGTTTTCTTCTTTGGGCGGTCTGGAGCCTGATGCAGGATTTATTTGAAGTACCATTCCAGCTTTTAACCCATTTTCTAATTCAGGATTCATCGCCTTTAAATCAGCAATGCTTAAACCGTATTTTTTTGCAATTCTGAATTCAGTTTCTTTTGCTTTAACAGTATGTTCAATAGATGCAGCTCTTTTTGTCTTTTTTTGTTTGATGGGAATTTTTATTTCTGCACCAGTTTTTACCCCATCTTTTAAAAACGGATTAAAAAGAATCAAGGAATCTTGTGAGATTTTAGTTTCCTTAGAAATGCTGTATAGCGTTTTTCCCTTTACAACTTTATAGTACATAAAAGTAACATCATTTTCAACAAAGGTTTTGCTGGAATCTAATTGAGCAGAAACCCCAAAAGAGCTTGCTAGCAGCCAAATAAGTGAAAAGATTTTTTTCATAGTTGTTTTATTATTCCCACTCAATAGTTGCAGGTGGTTTAGAACTAATATCGAAAACCACACGATTAACACCCTTCACCTTGTTTATAATATCTACAGATATTTTAGAAAGTAATTCGTACGGTAAATGCGAGAAATCTGCAGTCATGCCATCCAATGAAGTTACTGCCCTCAAACAAATTACATGTTCGTAACTTCTTTCATCACCCATAACACCCACACTTTTTACAGGAAGAAATATCGCGCCAGCTTGCCAAACTCTGTCGTATTCTCCGCTGCTTCTTAAGTGATCAATAAATATTGCGTCAGCTTCTTGTAGCAATTTTACTTTTTCTTCCGTTACTTCTCCCAAAATTCTAATAGAAAGCCCTGGTCCAGGAAATGGATGTCTGTTTAAAATTAAGCTACTTAATCCAAGTACGTTTCCAACTTTTCTCACCTCATCTTTAAAAAGAGTTCTAAGTGGTTCAACGATTTTCAATTTCATTGTTTCGGGCAAACCTCCCACATTGTGATGTGATTTTATTTTTGCAGATGGGCCATTTACAGAAACTGATTCAATCACATCAGGATAGATGGTTCCTTGACCGAGCCACGTTACATTTTCAATTTTATGCGCTTCCTCATCAAAAATATCTATGAAGGTTCTTCCTATTGCTTTCCTTTTTTCTTCAGGTTCTTCAATTCCTTTTAAAGCATCCAAGAATCTTGAAGCAGCTCTCACACCATGAATATTTAAGCCCATTTCACGGTAATCGTGCAGTACTTGTTCAAACTCATTTTTTCGCAAAAGGCCATTGTCCACAAATATGCAAAACAATTGAGTACCAATGGCTTCATTTAGAATCATTGCAGCAACCGAAGAGTCTACTCCTCCGCTTAAACCTAAAACCACTCTGTCGTTTCCAAGTTTGATTTTTAACTCTTTTACGGTTTGGTCTACAAACGATGCAGAACTCCAATCTTGCTTGCACTTACATATATCTTTTATAAAATTCTCTAATAATTTACTTCCATCTATAGAATGTGTTACCTCTGGATGAAACTGAATTCCATAAACAGGTAGCGTTTTATGTTCAAAAGCGGCAACAGGAATATCTTCTGTTTTGGCGGTGATTACAAAATCTTTAGGAATTTCAGCAATAGAATCACCATGCGACATCCAAATTTGTGAGTTCGTGGGAATGTGATTTAATAAGGCGCTTTTGTGGATAGGTAGTAAGTAACTTCTTCCATATTCTCTGTTATTGCTTTTTTTAACTCCACCTCCAAGTTGAAACGCCAATAATTGTGCTCCGTAACAAACTCCAAGAAGCGGCATTTTGGAGAAAATATTTTCCAAATCTATATACGGTGCATTAGTATCATTTACAGAATAAGGACTTCCAGAGAGAATTACACCTTTGATATTCGAAGTAAGTGCTGGAATTTTATTGTAAGGATGTATTTCACAATACACATTCAATTCTCTTATCCTTCTGGCAATGAGCTGAGTATATTGCGACCCAACATCTAAAATTAAAATCATTTCTTGCATGCGCAAATATAGACAGCACAATTGAATTCGAAAGAACTATTGTTTCACATTGGGTTAACAATTTATTCAAAACTAAAAGTAATACCCATCAATTATTCTCTTAATTTTGTCTTCGTTCTGGAAAAACGCTTATGTGTAAAACTATATTAAAATGGATGCTTTGTTTGCTTCCATTTGCAACAACTGCCCAAACAACAACTACTTGTTTTGAAATACAAAGTATTTTGGTAGATGCTTGTGGCTCTAATGAAGGAAATAATGAAATGGTAAGATTTCTTATTGGTCCTAATAACTTAAATACATCAAATCTAACAGCCGTTTGGGCCAATACTTCCAATGCTTGGTTAGGAGTTTGTCAAAATGCAACTACAGCAGGATATGTTTCTCAAATTAACACTACTATAGTTTCATGCGGTTTAATTATTGAACCTACAAACGGCATTCTTCCAGCAAACAAAAAAATAATTCTCGTTTCAGGAAGTAATTTTGACGCATCAGTTGTTTCTTTTGCTAACCTAGCAGACACACTTTACATGATTTTTCATTGTGGTACAAGTACTAGCGGAAATTTTGCCAATGTTGGAACTGGAATTAGAAACTTTTCGATGTCATTTGGAGCCGGTTGTAGTGATCAAGTAAGTTATGATAGATCATTGCTTACTGGAGGAAACGGTGCTACAGTCGAATATTCATTTGCAGGCACAGCATCATATACCAATTATGGCTGTAATGCGCCTGTTACACCGTTATCTGCTGCCTGGACACAACCCCTGCCTTTGTGCCAAGGAGCTACACCTCTTAATTTGAATTCACTTATTACAGGAACTCCAGGAGGAACATGGTCAGGACAAGGAGTAACTGGAAATACATTTTCTCCCGCAGGATTATCCGGAAACATTGCAATTATGTACACTGTTGGCAGCGGAAATTGTAACGTGGAAGAAGAAAAATTTATAGAAGTAAATCAAGGAGGCACAGCAACTTGGACTGCTCCTCCGCCGGTTTGTGCAGGGAATATCATAGCAGATTTAAATACTTTTGTAACAGGCACTGCAGGAGGTACTTGGTCAGGAGTTGGAGTAATAGGAAGCTCTTTTAATTCAACTGGATTACTCGGAAATATTGCTATTACTTATGCTGTTGGTTCAGGAACTTGTGCAGCTCAAATTGTACAAAATATTAATGTGGTAGATTCACCAAATGCAAGTTGGAATTTTTTGGGTTCTTCTACAATCTGCAGTAACGATGCAGCAATTGATTTAAATACTTTGGTAACAGGTGATCTAGGCGGTGTTTGGTCTGGGGCTGGAGTTACTGGTAATTTCTTTTCTCCTGCGGGTTTGTCAGGTAATACTTCAGTAACTTATACTCTTGGAACTGGAACTTGTTCTGATACTGAAGTAAGAACTATTAATGTATTCGTTATTCCCAATGCAAATTGGGCAGCTCCCTCCGTTCTTTGCGAAAGTCAAACAGCGGTAAATTTAGATGATTTTTTAACTGGAACTGCTGGCGGAACTTGGTCCGGCGAAGGAGTGATTGCAAATCTTTTTTCTACCACTGGTTTAAGCGGCCCTATTCAAATTACCTACACTATTGGAACGGGTGCATGCTTGGCAACAAATCAGCAAGCAATCACAGTAAATCCAATTCCAACTGCCCCATCAATTAGCGGAGTTGATACTTATTGCATAGGAGATTTGCCACAAAATTTAACAGTATCAGGTGCTAGTAATGCACAATTTACTTGGTATACGGATATAAATTTAACAACACAATTTGGCGTAGGAGCAAGCATTTCGCCAACAGCAAATCAAAATACAACATACTATGTAGTTCAAAGTGTGAACAGCTGTATCAGTAATTCATCATTTATAAGTGTTACTTTTAATTCACTTCCAACAACTCCTATTGTACCATCAATTGTTGATTATTGCGCTGGAGTAATGCCTTTATTAACAGCATCTGGTTCTTTGGGAACGTATACTTGGTATGCAGATGCTGGGCTTACAACTATTCTTGCAACAGGAGCAAATTTTCAAACGGTTGATGCAACTATTACTTCGTACTTTGTTACTGCTCAAAATGCAGGTTGCACAAGTGTTGCTGCGAATGTTCAGATTCAATTAGGTACTCAAGTTTCTGCAGTTATTTCGCCAAATGGTACTTTGATAATCTGTAACAATCAACCTATTACACTTACATCTGCTTCTTCAACAGGAAATGTATGGTCAACTTTAGCAACAACATCTTCTATAGAAGTTACTCAATCTGGTGAATACACTCTAACTGTTACAGGAGCTTGTAATACGGATGTAGCTGCAGTAAATGTGATTAACGGAAGTGTTACAGCAGATTTTACAGTTTCCCCATTAACAGGGCTGGCTCCATTAACTTCAACTATCATAGATGAAAGCGTAAACGGAGACCAAATTACATGGACAATAAATGGGGAAGTTGAAAATGTTAATTCGGGCGAAGTTCGCGTGTTTGAAGCTGGAGAGTATGCAGTTCAGCAATTGGTAATAAGCGCTCAAGGTTGCAGAGACAGCATCATTCAAACTATAAAGTCAATTTCTAATTTAGTTGAATTATTGGTGCCTAATAGTTTTACTCCCAATGGAGATTCTAAAAACGATACATTTAAAGCTGTAACTTATGGAATTGCTGAATTAGAAGGAATAATTTTTAATAGATGGGGCGAGCAAATTTTCCAGTGGCAAGGTCCAAATAACGGTTGGGATGGAAGAACAAATGGCAGAATGTCGCCTGACGGAGTTTATTTTTATTTGATTACGGCAAAAGATACTTTTAAAAAGGACTATGAAAAATATGGTTCCGTTACATTATTAAAATAATTTTTCATCAATACGCATTTTGAGTTAAACATCTTTCTGTAATAATCGGTTGGGATTAGGAATGTTTTGTTGCATCAAAACCAAAGAATTTTCTAGTATAATCCTATTGATTCGTGTGAATTCTTAACTCCGTTGATAAAGAAAATTTAACGTAAGATTGACAAAAAAATAGGAAGAACTGTTCGATTAAAGTAGCGTAAACTGCATTCATAAATTTATTGAATGTAACAAACCTACTAAATCATGATAATAGAACAAAGTTTCTGGACAGAAGCAAAAGGCTGGTCTATCGGTAAATCAGCAACAAATAATAATTTCGCTCCTCAATTTGTATTGGTTTTTTCTTCGAGGGTGATTTTGAAAGATAAAGCAGTTACTGCTGATATTATTAGTAAGTATCCATCAGCAATTTTAATTGGTTGTTCTACCTCTGGAGAAATTTTAGGTAGTAACGTTAGAGATAATTCTATTACGCTTACCGCAGTAGAATTAGAGAAAACATCCATTAAACAAGTTGCAATAGCGATAGAAGATTACGCTGACAGTTATGGTTGCGGAAAAGCGTTGATTGAAGGATTTGATGTAAAAGGATTAAAACATGTTTTTTTATTGAGTGATGGATTAAACGTAAATGGTTCTGAATTAGTGAAAGGGTTAAGGGAAACTTTACCTGTGGGCATAAGCATAACAGGAGGTTTAGCAGGAGACGGAGCCGATTTCAATGAAACAGTTGTGATGGGAAAAAATGGTGAAGTTGGTTCAAAAAATATTTCTGCTATTGGTTTTTATGGTGATAAATTACACGTTGGATGCGGTTCGTTTGGCGGATGGGATAGCTTTGGATTAGAAAGAACAGTAACAAAGAGTACAAACAACGTTTTATATGAAATTGATGGGGTTCCAGCATTAGAGTTATATAAATCTTTTTTAGGCGATAAAGCCGATTCTTTGCCTTCTTCAGGATTGTTATTTCCCTTGAGTTTAAGAACTAGACCGAATGAAGCGCCTGTGGTGAGAACAATTTTAGCAGTTGATGAAGAAAATCAAAGTATCACTTTTGCGGGTGATCTGCCAGAAGGTGCTACCATCAGATTAATGAAAGCCAATATTGATAGATTAGTAAGTGGCTCAGTAAAGGCATCAGAAACAAGTTTAATTCCTTTAGATGGCGCGTTTCCTGAATTAGCGATACTCATTAGTTGCGTAGGAAGAAAACTCGTATTAAAGCAAATGGTAGAAGAAGAAGTGGAAGCCGCGCAAAGCGTTCTAGGAAAAGATACCGCAATTACTGGATTTTATTCTTATGGGGAAATTTCTCCTTTTTCAATGGATAGTGCTTGCGAATTACACAACCAAACCATGACAATTACTTCTTTTACAGAACTTTAAAAGAATGACAACTTATCACAGGTTGCTAACAAGACAAATTTCAAAACATCTGTCGGAACATAACAGAAATGATATGTCGATGGAAGAATTCCTTGATGCTGTAAACCAAGCCTATATTGATTTTGATACTGATTATGAGCAACTGGAACGATCGTTAGAGATAAGTTCAAATGAGCTCTTCAAATTAAATAAACAATTAAGTAAAGTAAATGAAGATTTAGAAAGAAAAGTAGAAGAGCGCACCAACAAATTAGATGCTACCAATTTATCGCTTTTACATGAAATTAAAGTAAGAGAGCAGCAAGATTCAGAAAGATTGGCAACAGATTTATTGTTGCAGGCGGCAAATAAAGTTTCGAGTGAGTTAATCAATCATGCAAACTTAGAAGAAGGTTTAATCAATTCACTCCAGATAATTGGTCAAGGAATAGCTGCAGACAGATCATTCGTTTATAAAAAGAATGATGCGATAGATGGTAGTTTTCAGTTAATAGCAAGTTGGAATGATTTAAAAGAAAATGAAGAAGTATTGGTGCTACTTGAAAATACAAGAAGCCATTTATTTAAAAACTGGACATCGGCTTTTTTATCAGGGAAATCTATTCAGGGCACTTTGAATTCTTTTGAAACGGAAGAAGCTGAATTGCTGTCCTCTATTCAAATTAAATCTCTCGAAATAATGCCCATTTTTATTGATGGAAAATTGTGGGGAATAATTGGATTAGAA
>Ga0105049_10002924_pt1 | contig 20246 bp, 14 predicted proteins | sample MAT06_FD_78087 | JGI IMG/M metagenome (GOLD analysis project Ga0105049, IMG submission 78087) | Freshwater microbial communities from Lake Fryxell liftoff mats and glacier meltwater in Antarctica - MAT-06 | ecosystem: Environmental > Aquatic > Freshwater > Ice > Liftoff microbial mat | place...
CTGCTGCCCTCGCTGGTGAAGCATCATGCCGATGCAGACAATAATCAATATTCGCAGCTTCTAGATTGGGGGCTGCGCTTAACCTTGCTGCTGGTGCTGCCAGCCGCCGTGGGCATCGGGCTACTCGCCACGCCGTTGATTGCGACTATTTATTTTCACGGTGAATTTAAGGCAAGCGATGTGCTGATGACGCGCTCGGCATTGATTGCCTACGCGGTGGGGCTGGCCGGTATTGTGCTGATTAAAATTTTGGCGCCCGGTTTTTATGCCCGCCAAAATATTAAAACACCGGTGAAAATTGCCATCTTCACGCTCTGTGTTACGCAACTGATGAATTTTGCGTTTGTGCCGATTTTCAAGCACGCTGGCCTAGCACTCGCCACAGGCTTGGGCGCGTGCATGAATGCGGGGCTGTTGTTTTACTTCATCCGTAAACATCAGTTTTACGTGCCGCAGCCGAAGTGGTTAATTTTTTTCTTGAAACTTCTCTTGGCAGTCACCATCATGGCAGCGTCGCTTTGGTGGCTGATGGGCACCGAAGCCTCGTGGCTCACCATGTCGGTGATGGCGCGCGCGACCAAACTTGCAGGCTTGGTTAGCGCGGGTGTGGTGGTTTATTTTTTAAGTTTGTGGCTGATGGGATTTCGCCTGAATGACTTTGCTAGGCGAGCCGCATCATGACAATATCGAGCATGATGCTGAGCCGTAGTTTGAAGCCAATCGGCAAACCACTTGCACTTGCCATTGGTAACTTTGATGGCGTACATTTAGGTCATCAAGCGCTACTAAAAAATGCTCGAAACGCCGCGTCCCGGTTAGGGTTTCAGCCTGCTGTATTAACATTTTGGCCGCTCCCGCGGGAATACTTTGCGCGATTTCATCATCAGACGGCAACCGCGCAGCCGCGTTTAATGAGTGTGACTGAAAAATTAGCCGCGTTTCATCATCACCGCATGGCGCATGTGTTTATGCCGCAATTTAATGCCGCCTTTGCGGCGTTGTCCCCGCGTGAATTTTTTTCTCAACTACTCGCGGTCAATGTGCGCTACTTGTTAGTGGGGGAAGATTTTCGGTTCGGCGAAAAGCGTGCTGGTGATGTGGCGCTGCTGCGTGAATTTGCGCGTGAACATGGCATAACCGTTGAGACGGTAGCCGACATTGCTAATGCGGACGGCGCGCGCATTTCATCCTCTGGTATTCGTAATGCGCTTTATCAAGGCAGGCTGGGCGACGCGCGTGCGATGTTGGGTCAACGCTATACCATCGCAGGCCGCGTGACGCACGGTAAAAAACTCGGTCGCACCTTGGGTTTTCCGACCGCTAACGTATCGCTCACTGGCCGAAAGCCCCCGCTACATGGGGTGTTTGCGGTACAATGTTGTCTTGTAACTCGCGGACTCGAGGGAGTGGCGGGGGAGTGTGGCGTAACGCTTAATGGCGTCGCCAATCTCGGATCAAATCCGGTGGTGTCAATCGACAACCGCCTCCATCTGGAAGTCTTCCTCTTCGATTACAGTGGCGATATTTATGGCAAACGCCTAAAGGTCACCTTCATCGAAAAAATCCGCGACGAATTAAAACTGGAAAGCCTTGCCGCATTAGTCACGCAAATGCATGACGATACGGCACAGGCAAAAATGATTTTGTCGCGCATAAACGATGATAGAGACGACGATAGAGATGATGATGGAAAACAAAATGGAAGCGCCTAAAAAAGATTACAAGGCCACGCTCAATTTGCCCGACACGTCATTCCCGATGCGCGGCGATTTAGCCAAGCGCGAACCAGCGTGGGTGACGCAGTGGCAGGCCACCAAACGCTACGAAAAGATTCGTGAAGCCAGTAAGGCAGAAGGGCGCAAAAAATTTATTCTGCATGATGGCCCGCCCTATGCAAACGCGGCGATTCACCTAGGCCACGCGGTCAATAAAATTCTCAAAGATATTGTGGTGAAGTCCAAGCAGTTAGCGGGCTTTGACGCGGTTTATGTGCCCGGCTGGGATTGCCACGGGATGCCGATTGAGATTTTTGTGGAGAAGCAGCACGGCAAAAATCTGCCAACTGAAAAATTAATGGGGCTCGCGCGAGAACATGCGGAGTCGCAAGTGACGCTGCAAAAAGCTGATTTTATTCGCCTAGGGGTGTTGGCAGATTGGGATAATCCTTACAAGACAATGGCCTTTGCGACGGAAGCCGCAGAGATTCGCACCCTTGGAAAGTTGGTGGAGCGCGGCTATGTGTATCGCGGCTTAAAGCCGGTGAATTGGTGCTTCGATTGTCAATCGGCCCTAGCCGAGGCTGAGGTGGAATATGAAGATAAAACGTCCACAACGATTGATGTCGGCTTTACGTTGCAGGCCACTGAGCGCCAAAAATTAGCAACCGCATTTGGCTTGGCCTCCCTTCCCGCAGGGGATGTATTTGCCGTGATTTGGACTACCACGCCGTGGACGATTCCCGCCAATCAAGCGCTGAATATTCATCCTGAGTTCGATTACGCACTGGTTGAAACCGCCCGTGGATTCTTAGTCTTGGCGGTATCTCGGGCAACAGAGTGCCTTAAAAATTACGCACTCGATGGCAACGTGATTGCCACGACCAAAGGTCAAGCGTTAGAGAATATTATTTTTACCCACCCATTTTATGACCGTGCATCTCCAATCTATTTGGCGGACTACGTCACGCTAGATACCGGCACGGGTATCGTCCATTGCTCGCCCGCCTACGGTGTGGATGACTTTGCGATTAGCAAAAAATACGGCATGACGAATGAGGCGATTTTGAATCCGGTGATGGGGGATGGCCGCTATGCGGCGAGCCTGCCACTTTTTGGTGGGCTCAATATTTGGAAGGCGCAGGCCGAGATTGTGAAAACAATTGAGGCGGCAGGTGCGTTATTTCACACCACCACATTCAAACACTCCTACCCGCATTGCTGGCGGCATAAAACCCCAACTGTTTTTCGGGCGACCTCACAATGGTTTGTGGGCATGGATAAAGTTGGCACGGGCGACACAAAATCGCTGCGCGCGCTGGCATTAGACGCGATTGACGCCACGCACTTTTACCCAAATTGGGGTAAAGCCAGACTACACGCGATGATTGCGAACCGCCCCGACTGGTGTATCTCACGCCAACGCAAATGGGGCACCCCAATCCCATTTTTTATTCACCGCGAAACGGGTGAACTGCACCCGCGCACGTTAGAAATGCTCGAAGCCGTTGCCCAGCGCGTAGAAAAAGAAGGCATTGAAGTGTGGCAGCGCATCACCACAGAAGAAATGTTGGGTGCTGACGCGCCAGATTATGAGAAATCAACCGATACGCTAGATGTATGGCTGGATTCAGGTGCGACTTTTAATACCGTGATGGCCACCACCGTATCGCTCGCGCAGCCCGACACCGACGGCAAACCCGCACAAGCAGATTTGTATTTGGAAGGTTCCGACCAGCATCGTGGATGGTTTCATTCCTCATTATTGGTGAGCACCGCGCTCAATGGTCGTGCGCCTTACAAGAGCTTGCTCACACATGGCTTTACGGTGGATGGCGAGGGCAAAAAAATGTCCAAGTCGCTCGGCAATACGCTCGCCCCGCAAAAAATATCGGACACGCTAGGTGCGGAAATTATTCGCCTGTGGGTGGCATCTACCGACTATGCGGGTGAGCTATCCATCTCGGATGAAATATTAAAGCGCGTGGTGGAAAGCTACCGTCGCATTCGCAACACACTGCGTTTTCTGCTGGCCAATACGGCGGATTTCGATTTTGCGAAAGACGGTGTAGCGGTTGAAGACATGGTGGAGCTTGATCGGTATGCGATGGCGATGACCGCTCAGATGCAATCCCGCGTGTTGTCGCTGTACGACGATTACGCATTTCAACCAGCGATGCAAGAAGTGCAATCATTTTGCTCGGCTGACCTAGGCGGATTTTATTTAGACGTGATCAAAGATCGGCTTTACACCACCAAAGTCGATGGCCTGCCGAGACGCTCTGCACAGACTGCACTGCATCATATTTTGCAAACGCTCACCACCCTAATTGCGCCGGTGTTGTCGTTTACGGCGGAGGAGATTTGGGAAACTAGTGGCGCAACGCATGCAGACAAAACCGATAGCGTTTTTTTGCATAAGCATCACGTATTGCCGAGCGTGATCGGAGAGGCGGCGCTGCTCAACCGTTGGCAGCGGCTACGACTGATGCGTGCAAAAGTATTAAAACGCATTGAAGATGAGCGTACCGCTGGCAAAATTGGCTCGTCATTGCAGGCGGACGTGGTGCTGCATGTGAGCGCGGAGGATGCGGCGCTATTTGCCTCGTTAAGTGAAGAATTACGCTTCGTGATGATTACCTCCAATGCGAGAATTGAAGTGACCGCCGCGGGATTAGCCGAACAAATCGTGGTGACAGCAAGCCTTGATAAAAAGTGCGAGCGCTGCTGGCACTATGTGAACGATGTGGGGTCACACGCCGAGCATCCGACGATTTGTGGGCGCTGCGTAACAAATTTGGAAGGGGCGGGCGAGGTGAGGGAGTACGCATAATCCTGGCGACTAGAGTTGGTTGGCTTAGTGAATATGCGATTAGGCAATTACGCGATGCACTCAAGTATTGTCATTCCGACAGAGCAAGGTTTTCCCTTGCGACGAGGAATCTCACCCGCGTTAATCGAAGTGTAGTGTTGTGAAGAGCATGCGGGCGCTTTTTTCTGCTTACTAATTTGGATTGGTGTAATTGCAGAGCGGGTAAGATTGCTCACAAAAGCATTCGGAATGACAGCACTAATTTGTTGTATTTATTTTTTATAGCCTCCAGCACACCTCAATAACCTATGAACCCACCTAACAAATTCCACTGGCTGCGCTGGCTTATCATTAGTGTCATTGTTGTCGTTTTCGATTTATCGACTAAATATTATTTCGACTCGAATTTTCAATATGGCGAAACGCGTGTGGTCACGTCATTTTTCAATTGGGTATTGGTCTATAACCCTGGCGCGGCATTTTCATTTTTAGCCGATGCAGGCGGCTGGCAGCGCGAATTTTTTATTGTCCTCACCACCATCATCACCGCCGTATTGTTATGGATGCTAAAAAGTCAGCACACCAACCGCTTTTTAGCGGTTGGCTTAACGCTTATTATTGGAGGCGCGTTGGGTAATTTATTTGATCGAGTCGTGCATGGACATGTGATTGATTTTATTCAACTCCACGCGGGTGGATATTACTGGCCAGCGTTTAACATCGCCGACTCGGCCATTTGCGTCGGCGCAGGCATGTTGATTGTGGATTCATTTCGGCATGGTAATGCTGAGAGTAAAAAAACGGTAATCGCCGATGAACGCCAATGAACGCCATCAAGCGCCAACAAACGCTGATAAGCGCAGATACAAATTTCGCAAATACTTACGATGCCGATGATTAATATGGTGTTGACCTATCGGCGTACGCTGGCGTCCATTGCCGTTTGAAAATAAAAACTCCAGCACAGAAGCGCATTTTCAACCAATAACGCCCCAAAGCACCCGCCAAATAACGAGCTTACAAAAATGAATTCAATTGATGAACAAGTTGAAACGAACATTCTCTTAGCCAATCCGCGTGGCTTTTGTGCTGGTGTAGATAGAGCAATTGAAATCGTTGAGCGGGCATTAACATTGCACGGCGCACCCATCTATGTGCGCCACGAAATTGTGCATAACAAATTTGTGGTGGATGACTTACGCGCTAAGGGCGCTGTTTTCATTGAAAACTTGGCCGATGTGCCCGTCGGCGCTACGCTCATTTTTAGTGCGCATGGTGTGTCGAAGGCGGTTCGAGTGGAGGCGCAGCAACGCGGCTTTCATGTGTTTGACGCCACTTGCCCGCTGGTCAAAAAAGTCCACATTGAAGTATTAAAAAAACGTAACGAAGGCTACGAGATCGTCATGATTGGTCACGAAGGTCATCCGGAAGTTGAAGGAACACTTGGTCAATCTGAGTCCGGCATGCACTTGGTTGAGTCAGTCGATGATGTTGCCACACTTAACGTTACGAACGCTGCAAAACTCACTTACGTCAGCCAAACCACACTCTCCGTGGACGACACCGCCAAAGTCATTGACGCGCTCAAGGCGCGCTTTCCGTATATTGTGGCGCCCAAGCAAGATGACATCTGCTACGCCACCCAAAATCGCCAGGATGCGGTGAAATTTATGGCGCCGCAAGTTGAAGTAGTCATCGTCGTTGGCTCGCGCACCAGCTCCAACACTAATCGTTTGCGTGAATTGGCGGAGCTTCTCGGCTGCGAAACTCACCAAGTTGATAGCGCAGACGAACTTAAAATCGAATGGGTCGAAGGCAGAACCCGCATCGGCGTCACCTCCGGTGCATCCGCGCCCGAAGTGCTGGTGCGTGATGTGATTGCCAAACTAAAATCGCTCGGCGCAAAAAGTGTGCGAGAGTTGGATGGCATTCAGGAGACGATTACATTTCCGTTGCCGAAGGGGTTGAATCGGCAAAGTGGCTCATCACACGCAGCAGACAGTCGGTAACTGATAGCAGACGAGCGTAAAAAGCCGCAATTAATCGATTTGCCTGCGCCAATATAATGTGTTTTTGTTGAATTTATACGGAGGCCATATGCTAAAAGTAAAAGTTATCTCATCTGTCTTTATCGTCGCTCCCTTGCTATTTTCTCTTCAAGCCGCACCGGTTGCCGCGCAAACTGCACCAATGAAACCTGGCCTTTGGGAAATAATTGTGACTAATCAGGTGCCCGGTAAGGACGCCAAACGGGTGATGACTTCCCGTATTTGTTACAGCGCAATGGATATCGCTTCACCATCACGCTCCTTGCCCATGCAAGGCGAATTCGGTATGAAATGCACGGTAAAAGATTACAAAGTCGCCGGTGCTGATGCCAAGTGGCAAGTTAGCTGCACGGGTAAAGCGGGGTCAGCGTATGGGCCGTCAAGCGCTAAATTTGCTGTGGAGAAATACGAAGGCCAAGCGACATTGAGCTCCCAATCGGGCGGAAAATTGAGCAAGGTCGCACAAACCATTATTGGTATCCGAATTTCAGATTGCTAAATTAGCCGTCGCATATAGCGCACAACAAAATGTGAGCCACATCACACTTTTGTCATTGCAAAGCCCGCTCACCAGAACGAATCTGCCACTTGTCAGGCTTAATTGATGTGACATGAACCGCAACTTAATATTCAATTTACCCACGGGGGATTTATGCAAACAGCTCGGCAAAATTTCGGTTTTACACTCATTGAACTTATGATAGTAGTTGCCATTATTGGTATCCTTGCAGCGATTGCTGTGCCGCAATACACGTCCTATGTGAAACGTTCGCAAATTACCGAGGCGACATCCGGCTTGTCGGAAATGCGTGTAAAGATGGAGCAGTATTTTCAGGACAATCGCACCTATGATGGTACGCCGGCTGCCTGCGGTGCGGCGGGCACATCGGTGGCTGCTGCACCTGTCGGGAAATATTTCACCTTTACCTGCCCAACTCTAGGTGCCAACACCTACAGGGTTTTGGCAACTGGCATCGGCGCAATGGCCGGATTTAATTATTCCGTCAATCACAACAATGTGCGTGTGACCGAAGGTTTGGCTACAGGTTGGGGTACAGCGCCGGTTAATTGTTGGGTGACGGCAAAGAATGCGGGTTGTTGATGCATCAGTCTGTTAAAAATTGTTTAGTTATGCGGCATCATCCAGAGCGAGGTTTCTCGCTGCTTGAGATCATGATCGTCGTGGTGATCATGAGTGTGCTTTTGGCTACCGGCACACCAGCACTGCGTGCATACATGATGAATAACAAAATACTCGCTGCTGCAGAGAGTTTTTTGTCCGGGCTTCAGCAAGCCCGAACCGAAGCGGTCAGGTCAAATACAACGGCGAGTTTTGTGATGACATCCGCAACAGATTTGAGCAGTATTTCGGTGACACCTGATGTTGGTGGTAAAAGTTGGATTGTGAGTGCGCCCGACCCTGATACACCCACGCAACGTATTGTAATTGCATCCAAATTAGCGTCAGAAGGCGGAGGCAATACGGTGGCAGTGGCCGGATCTGCGGCCACGGTGGTATTCAATAGTCTTGGTGCAACCAATTTAGGTGCGGTAGCAATTTACGCATTTTCGCCTGTGGGAGATACCTGTGGCGGTGATATTCGCTGCATCAATGTGGTTGTTACTCCCGGAGGGCGCACCCAGATCTGTGACCCCGCTGTAGCGGCCACTGCACTAGCGGATTCACGTCGCTGCATTATTAGTTAGGCGCACTCAAAATGACATCATTACAAAAATTATTGCCCCAACACGCCAGACCCAAGTCGAATCAGAAGGGTGTGTTTTTACTCGAAGCGCTGATAGCGATTCTCATTTTTGCGTTTGGTATTTTAGGCATTGTCGCATTAGGGGCGACTGCCATTAACGCGCAATCTGATGCGCAGTATCGCACCGAGGCGGCGGCATATGCCAACGAAATGGCGAGCGCCATATGGACAAATGTGCAGCGTACGCCGATGCCCGCACCAGCAGTAGGTTACAGAGTGCCGAGCGCTGCGTTAGCCGCTTATCAACATAATGCCACCGCTTCTGCCCTTCCCTGTCAATATGCGGGTTCAGCGTCGTCGAACCCGGTGGTGACCTCTTGGGTCACTAAAATGCAAACAATCAATGCAACCAGTAAAGGCTTGCCTGGCGCTGCGAGTAAGCCACAGTTTCAGCAGATTTTGGTCGATACCGCTGCTTTTAATCAGGTCACCATCACCGTTTGTTGGCAAGGGCCAACAGACGCTGTGCCGCGCCGTCATACGCTCGTGACTAATGTGAATTAACAATTAAGGCGAGCGAACGTGAACACATTATTTACAGATACGGTCATGGTTGACGCTGTTGAACAGTCGGCGGCATGTTTTCCGGCGCGCAAATTACAGCTTGGTTTTAGTTTGATCGAGTTAATGATTAGCGTCACCATCGGGCTGTTGGGCGTGCTCGTGATATTTCAGGTCATGTCCGTTTGGAATGAGCGTAAACGCACCACATCATCAGGTAGTGACGCGCAAGTTGCCGGCACTATCGGTATGTTTTCGCTAGAGCGAGAGCTAAAAGTAGCTGGTTATGGGCTTGGACGAATGCAAGACATAGAGTGGGGCTGTACCGTAAACATGCGTGATTCAACCGGCACGAATGTCACTTTTCCGCTTCTACCCTTACTAGTTACGCAGGGTCTATCTAGTGCGCCAGATACCATTACCGCAATCGCAGGAAGTTCTAGCTACTTCACCGGACGTGAAGAATTTACGCAGTCAGCCGCAAGTTCAAAACGAACCAGACAGCGGGTGGGTTTGTTTCCGGGTGACATCTTGGTAGTGACTAATCGCCCGACAAGTGCGGCGTGTGAAGTCATTGAAGTTACCGCGTTGAGTGCTGGTGAGGCGCGCACGATCGAGCATCAGAACGTTAGCTATGAGAAGTTTGGTGCCCCGGTTGGCGTGCTTACGGCTTCAAGATTTAATCCCCCTGGTGGGGCAGACCCAGCATTTGTCAGTGGCAGCATCTATAACTTAGGGCCGACACCCAGGCGTACTGTGTGGCAAATACGTGCCGGTGGTGTTCTCACCAGTACAGAAACATTTAGCGGTCTGCCAGCCATAGACGTCGCCGATGGCATTGTTGATCTGCAAGCTGAGTACGGCTCTATGGATGGATCAACGGGTGTTGGAGGCACTATTACTTGGGCTGAAGCAGCACCTACGCCATGGACTAACTTATGGGCAGTGCGCGTGGCAGTTTTATCACGAAGTCAGCAATTTGAGCGACTGCCTGTGACAACAGCGGCTATCACGTATTTTGGCGGCACCAAAACGTTTGCAATGAATAATGTTTTTGGTGCAGCCGCCTCTGACGCCGCTAATAGCCCAACCAACTGGCGGCATTATCGTTACCGAGTGTATGAGCAGGTTGTTCCTATCCGCAACATGATGTGGGGAAGAAGGAGTCGATCATGAGCCATTTAGCGATGAAGCCTAGTCACAAACAACCTAATCTAGCTAAACAACAAGGTGTTGTGCTCGTCATTTCACTTATTGTGCTCGTGGCGATGGGGCTTGCGGGTATTGCGATGGTTCGTCAGCTTGGCGCGGGCTTAGGCGTTGCGGGCAACCTTGCTTTCAAGCAAAGCGCAACATCTGTCGGTGACATCGGCTTAGAGGCGGGGGGGCGGTGGATTCAAACCGTGGCTAGTCCAGCTGTGCTTGCAAACGACAATGCGGCACAGGGATATTTTTCGAGTTGGACACCGGCATTTAATCCCGTGACCTATGATTGGACCAACGCAAACTCAGTGTTGGTATCGAATGCATCCTATACGTCAGGCGAAAGAATCAGATACGTGATTCACCGGCTTTGCCGCGACGCGAATACTTCATCCGCCGACACACCTTGCGTTGTTTACACCGATGACAGTTCGCAAGGTGGAGAACTTTTTTCAGCTGGTGTGACTGACTTTGGCGATAAAACGACACCGTTTTATCGTATCACCGCAAGGGTTCAGGGCGCGAGAAACACCGTTAGTTATGTACAACAGACGATTTATTAGCGTCTCGACATTAACCTAATGTAATCGGCTCGATGGTTTACGTTGGTTAATTAGTTGACAAATTTTTTAGTTTGATCGTCACTCAGTTTGCTTAATTTCATCGCAGAAACGATGAACAAAGGGGTCGTAATGAAAAACACATCTACATTTCGGGCGCGTCAACCTATCGGCATCAAGCGCATCGGAATTGCTGCGTTGATGATGGTGACGCTATTCTCAGTAGGGATGAGCCGAAGTGCTAATGCCGCGCTTACTGATCTATCAAATCGCCCATTAAACGGTGGTGGCGCCGCGCCGATTAAGCCAAATATTATGCTGTTGCTGGATACATCGAATTCGATGCGTCGGACGCATATGCCGGATGAGCTTGAAACAACTACGTCTACGCTAGCGCTTGGTTATAAGGCGTTTCAGTGCAATATTTTGTTTTATAACCCTACCCAGACTTACGCGATACCTAGAATGGCAGACGGTACATCGTTTCCAACGCCGAGCTTTACCTCTGCTAAGTATGATGGTTTTAACTCTGGCTCAGCCAACGTAAATCTTTCATCCAGTTTTAAGGCCTTTGACAATGCAACCCGCCAAAACGCGATCGGTGAAGATCCCGCGCAACCGGCTTATTACTATTTGCATAGCAGTACACAAATTTTGCCGGTAGGCGTCGCACCTTGTACCGATGTCGATACCAATGTTTCTAAGGCAGCGACTACCAGTCCAAGCGGTGTTACCGGTAACTGGGAACGTAAATTGGTTAGCTCCACCTCGGGGCCCGGTGCGACGGACGAACGGCAAAATTTTGCAAATTGGTATTCGTTTTATCGTACACGTATTAACCTCACTAAAAGCTCAGTTAGCCTAGCCTTTGCGCCATTGAACGATAACTACCGCGTTGGCTTTATTACCGTGCGTCCGGGAAACCCTGTCAACAGTAGCGCATATTTACAAATCGGCGACTTTAACGGCACACAACGGGCCAATTGGTTTGATAAATTATTTACGCAAATTCCAGGTGGCGCATCACCTGCACGAGAAGGTCTTGCTCGGGTGGGGCGTCACTTTGGTGGTAAGCAAGATGGTATTAACCAAGGCATGGCGGGCGATCCCATACAATTTTCGTGTCAGAAAAACTTCACTATCGCAACCACCGACGGCTACTGGAATACCGCTGCTGAAACCGTTGGCCCAGTACAGCTAGATGGCACGACCTTAGTTGGTCAACAAGATAATACGTTGACCGCCGATAGTGGTAATACGCCGCGCCCCATCTGGGATGGTACAGACGATACTGTACGCGTCGTGACTGATAAAAATAATACTTACAGCCTCGGCGCTTGCGTCGGTGGGTATTTCAATTTGTCCACCTTACGTAATGATCGAAGCACATTTCAAAATCTCCGCTCGACTGCGCAAATCAGGCAAAGCACGTCGCAACTTCTAGAGACGTCAGTACAACGTCTAAGACGCACCACGCAAAATCTCGCCTCCACCGCACAAACAACGCTTAGCACCGCGCAAATTCGGCAGAGCACAGCGCAAAACTTGCGAAGCACTGTGCAGAACTTGCGAAGCACCACGCAAATTACCAATAGCACCATTCAGCGTTTCCAAAGCACCAACCAAAACCTGCGAAGTACCAATCAAAATCGCCAAAGCACATCGCGCGTAGAGCAGGTAACAACCCAATTTTTTAGAACAACCCAAGAAGTTAGGCAATCTACTGTTCAAAATCGCCGCTCAACCACGCAGGACCGACAGAGCACCGCACAAAGACGTCAAAGTACCGTTCAAAATTTGGCAGCAACCGCGCAAAATTTACAAACCGTAGTACAGGTGACACAGTCGACATCGCAGCTAGTCAGAAACACCGCACAGCGACTCCAGAGTACGGTGCAAAATCGTCAGACAACGACGCAAAATTTGCAAAGTACCAGTCAGCTAAGAGCCAGCACATCGCAGATCGCCCGCAGCACAGCACAAGCCACTGCGTCGACCTCACAGCTAACGCGCAGTACGTCGCAGCTGAGACGATCCACCACGCAAATCTTGTCGTGCGATGCCGCCACAGAGCTTTGTACGCCGGTAGCTACTTGTACAGTGGGCGGCAATATTACCTGCCAAACATTGACCACCGGCCCTACGCTAGTCGCTACCTGCACCAATGCGGCCGCTAGTGCGGGTAATACTTTTGTGGCGACGAGTTGTGCAAACACCACGACAGGTCCTACTGGGGTCGGCTCGTGTACGGTAGAGGCCGCAAACAGTGGCAATGCGTTTACTAGCGCAACCTGTAATACCGTCAATACTGGTCCGACTGTTGTATCCGCCTGTACGGCGGCAGGCGCTGTTGCGGGCAATGGGTTTGTGGCAACAACTTGCGGCTCGGTGAATACGGGTCCTACTGCTGTGGCCTCATGTACAGCGGCAGGTCCGAATTCGGGTAATAGTTTTACGACCACGACGTGTAATACCGTGTCAACAGGCCCTACCGGCGTCGCATCATGTACGGCAGCGGCGGCAGCGGTTGGCAATTCATTCACCGCCACAACTTGTGACACGCTCAATACCGGGCCCACAGGGATAGCCAGTTGTGTGGCGGTGCCGGCGGGGAATGGTAATAGTTTTGTTGCCACTACTTGTAGTACAAATAACACCACAAATATCCCGGTGGCGACATGTACCGCTGCCGGCGCAATAAGTGGTAATGGGTTTACCACCACCACATGCCCTCCAGCCACGACCACTTCAAATGTACCAGTGCAGACTTGTTCGCCATCCTCGGCAATTTCGGCTAATTCCTTTACTACTACCACTTGTGTTGATAACAACACTGGCCCTACCGGTGTTGGGTCATGTACACCCGCCACCGCCGTTGGGTCTAGCTGGGTCACAACCACCTGTAATACCTTAATGACGGGGCCTACCGGCGTCGCAAGCTGCACGGCTGCCGCCGCCGCCGCAGGCAATAGCTTCGTCGCCACCACCTGCGGCAACAACAACACAACCAATGTTCCCGTGCTGACCTGTGCCGCTGCATCGCCTACGGTTAGCAATGGATTTGCCACCGTAACCTGCACCAACGCAAATACGATGCCCACACCCGTCGCTAGCTGTACGCCGCAAACTGCCGCGAGCAGCAATTCTTTTGTCACTCGCACCTGCTCGACCAACAATACAGCCGATATGCCAGTAGCAACTTGCACTGCGTCCGGCGCCGCGATGGCGAACTCATTTGTGACGACCACCTGTAACGATAACAACACCACAAACGTTGCTGTACAGAGTTGCACGGCTGCTGCTGCTGCGATAGGCAATAGCTTCACCGCCACAACGTGCTCTACCAACAACACAACCAATGTCCCCGTTGCATCTTGTACGGCTTCCGCTGAAACATCAGTCAATAGCTGGACCACCACGACCTGCTCCACCAACAACACAACTAATGTACCGGTGGCCACTTGTGCGGCGTCGGGCCCCACATCGGGTAATGGCTTTACCACCACGACGTGTGTGGGTCCCACTATTTTGACAGGGCCCACACCATTTAACCCCGCTACCTGCGCTTCAGGCGTGGGGCCAGGCCCCGGCTTCATAGCAACACTTTGTACAAACACGGCAGGAACAGCGCCAGTTGGTGTCTGTACGCCGCAAACTGAAAGTGCAGGAAATAACTGGACGCGCATCGTCTGTAACGCCATAACGACCACTGATGTGCCTGTGGTCACCTGTACGCCATCAGGCCCTACGATGGCGAATAATTTCACCACCACCACGTGCCCAGCGCCGATTGTTACAACGAATGTCCCGGTAGTAACTTGTACCGCGACCGGTGCTAATGCCGGTAACACCTTTACCAGCGTGACTTGCCCCGCACCAATAACGACAGGGCCTACTGCGGTAGCCAGTTGCACCGCGGCGGCGGCGGCGGCGGGCAACCTCTTTATCTCAACTAGCTGTTCGAACACAACGACAGGGCCTACTGGCGCTGCGATGTGTACAAATGTTGCGCCAATCGCACTTAATTCGTTTGTCGAGACCATTTGCGGCACAAACAATACAAACAATGTGCCTGTAGCCACTTGTACAGCGGCAGCGGCATTGGCTGGCAATGCGTTTACGACCACATCTTGCCCTGCGCCGATTACCACAACCGATGTGCCGGTACAAACGTGTTCTCCCGCAGCAGCAGCAGGCGGCAATTCGTTTGTGACGACAACTTGCAGTACGCCAAATAACACCACTAATGTGCCAGTCGCCACTTGCACGCCAATTACGGCCATTGCTGGTAACAATTGGGTAACGACAACCTGTAATACCGTACCGACGGGGCCTACCGGTGTTGCCACCTGTACGCCTGATCCCGCCGCAGTGGGTAACACCTTTATCGCTACTACCTGCGGCACGAATAATACGACCAACGTGCCAGTGGCTAGCTGCTCAGGTTCAAGTCCTACCGCCGGTAATAGCTTTACCACCACCACTTGCCCAACCCCGATTACCACTGGGCCAGATGCGGTGGCAAACTGTAGTGGTGGCAATGCGCCCCAGATTGCCGCTGCTGGTAATAGCTGGATAACGCGTACCTGTGACACGCTTGATACAAATACAAACTATGCAGACCGCCCCGTCGCATCTTGTACCGCGCAAACAGCGGTATCGGGCAATGGTTTTGTAACGCTCACCTGTCCAGCACCTATCACAACCGGGCCGACACCAACGGCATCTTGCACAAATCAAAGTGCCACGGCGGGCAACACCTTCGTTACGACCAGTTGTAATACGGTTAATACCGGTCCTACCCCAGTTGCCACTTGTACCGCTGAGGGTGCGACGGCAATCAATACCTTTACAACTGCCACTTGTAGCAGCGCAGCGACTGGCCCTACGCCGGTTGCGACTTGTACACCAGCCGCCGCCGCCGCGGGTAATAGCTTCATTACGACTTCCTGTAATGCTGTAACGACCGGACCCATCCTCACGCAAACTTGTGCAGCAGCGGCAGCCTCAGGTGCCAATTTATTTACGCAAACATTCTGTCCACCAGTACCCGGACAAAATGTTCGATTTGTAACCACAACGACGGAGACCACTACGTTACTTAGCGGCGGAATCGTATCGGCTACGCCAACGGTGGTAACTACTATGTCAACTATCGCCAATGTGGACAGTGTTTGTTATACCCCCGGCGTTAGTCCTGGCTTGCCTGCACTACCGTCGCCTGGTAAGCCTGGCACTATTTGGACGAATGGGCCGGGGACTAACATTACGTTGCAACCGGTGCCAACAGCGCCCTGCTTGACATGGCCTTGTACGGTTAATACAACATTAGGCGGCAGCATCGGCAATACGCTTGCTGACGTTGCGCAATACTATTACGTAACTGATTTGCGCCCCTTGATGAATAATGACGTGATCGCAGGCGGTACTGGTCCTGAGGATGACCGCGTAACCCACCAACATATGGCGACTTTTGCTATTGGACTAGGCGTGTCGGGTGAGCTTAAATACAGAGCGGATTACCGCAACGTCAGCACCACAACGGGTGACTTTGCCGATATCCGTAAAGGGGTTAAAGATTGGCCGCAGCCTTTACCTGATTCACCAAGCTCAATTGATGACTTCTGGCACGCGGCAGTTAACGGACGTGGTCAGTACTTCAGCGCGGGCGACCCTGCCTCGGTGATTAATGGGCTTGCATCAGCGTTGTCGACTATTGACGCCACGCTGGGTTCAGGCTCTGCGGCGGCATCGTCTTCAACACAAGAGCCGACCGCAGGCACTAACTTTGCCTACGTGGCCGAATATGTTTCGCGTGAATGGACGGGCGATATTAAGGGGCAAGAGCGTAATTTGATCACGGGTGATTTGACGGGGACGACGCTATGGTCAGCAAAAGATTTACTCGAAGCTAAGGTCGGTAATGCCTGCGATAACCGGAAGATTTTCCTATTCCGCAACGGTGCTACCAACAATATGGTGCCGTTCACATGGAATTCTCGCGAGTGCGATGGCAGTGGTAACCCTACCGGCAGTACCGCGACAGACCTTGATGCTACAGAGCAGGCAAACTTTAATACTGCGAAGCTGAGTTTACTAAGCCAATATCCAAGCATGACGGACGGTACGTCTGGCACGGTGAATCAACGCACACCCGCAGCGGGCGCTAATTTAGTCAACTTTGTACGCGGTCAACGCGGGTTTGAAGATTTCTCGGCGAATGTACTCAATAAGTACTATCGCAAGCGCGTCAAGGTATTGGGTGATATTGTGAATTCCCAGCCCACCTATGTAAAAGGTGAAAATCCGGTGCTAACTTATGTCGACTCGGGTTTTGCCAGCTTTAAGTCGAGTATCGAAAACCGTACCGGGATGGTTTACGTGGGTTCAAATGGCGGAATGTTGCATGCCTTCCGTGGCGGTGAAAGCGTAGCCGACGTAAATGCTGGTAAGGAAGAATGGTCATTTATACCTACCGGTGTGCTGCCTAATTTATCCCGTTTAGCAGATGCTAATTATGCCAATAATCATATTTATACCGTCGATGGCACTCCCTTGGTGTTCAGTGCATTTATTAATTCGGTATGGCGTACGGTGTTGGTCGGCGGACTTCGCGGTGGTGGCAAAGGCTACTATGCGCTTGATGTGACTGACCCACTAGCCCCCAAAGCATTGTGGGAATTTAATTGGGGTGCAACTTGTAATACGTCAGGGTCAGGCGCGAATAGTGATTGCCACGTCGGGTTCACCTATGGGAAACCAACATTTGGCAAGTTGCCAGACGGTACGTGGGCGGTATTTGTCAGCTCTGGCTATAACAACGTGAATTCACCTGCTAAGGCAGGAGACGGACAGGGTTATTTATATGTGCTTAACGCGGCCAACGGCAACCTCATCCATAAAATTGCTACAGGGGTTGGCAACGCGAGTACACCAAGCGGGTTTGCACCGCTAAATGTTTATGCCGACGACCCGAAGAGTAATCCTTTTGCACTAAATATTTACGGCGCAGATTTACTGGGGAATGTGTTTAGGTTCAGAGCGGCAGATTCCTATGCGGTTACCCGTTTAGGCACCGCAAAAGACTCTTCTGGCACGGCGCAACCGGTGACATCGGTCATGATACCGGACGAAGTAAACGGCAAGATTGTGGTGATGGTGGGTACAGGACGGCTATTGGGCATAACAGATATACCCAACACGCAAACCCAAAGTGTTTATGTGATGTACGACAAAGTAGGCACTAACCCTGTGTACGCTGACGTTCGTGTCGATTTAACACCGATCACATTGACTGCAGTAGGCGCGGGCGACCTGCGTACGGTGGAAGCAAAATGTAGTGGCACTGTCGCCACCTGTGAAATACCTAACGGTTGGTATGCTGACTTCCCAACTGGCGGCGAACGGGTGATTACCAATATGGTGAGTGCACGTGGCGTATTAACGGTGGCAACCTCGTTACTTGATGATAATCCTTGTAACTCTGGTGGGGTAGGCCAAGTGTATCAATTCAGTGTGTTCACAGGATTGTCGCCGACGGCTCCACCTAACTTGGCACCGGGAACGGCTTCACTTGTATCAACAACCGTTGTAAAGGGATTGCCAGTTGGCGTTACCGTAAGATTTTTACAAGGCGGGAAGATTGATACCCGCATTACAACGTCCAAAATCGACCCACTTACTGGGAAGTCGGAAATCAAACTGGGTGAAGTAGATGCGCCACGTATTCCCCAAGGTAATCGAATTACTTGGCGTGAAATTACCCAGTAATGCGAGCCAATTGTGATGCCATTCGCATTTGTTTCGTTGGCTAACGTTGGCAATCGCGACGACGTCGTGACAGTTAAAGCTGCACGGTTAAGATTTTATTACCGTGCAGCGTCGCAACTAAAAAAATTCGCGCCTTTGAAAATACGCTTGATCGTTTTCTTCGATTTTTTTCACATAGAAAAGCGACTTGCGGCGGCCTTGTTTCTTGCGGTTATCTGTCATTTACTAATCGGTTTGTTGCTGTATAACCTGCTGACCGGCCCGTTTACAGCAACTGGAAATACGTCGAGCCAAACAATGATGGTGCGCTTATCTAACGGAAGTTATTTGGCAAAACCATCGATTTCAGAGGCAGCGTTAGCCGCGAAAAGCATCCCGACTGCGACGGATCATAAAAGTCGTGACGATGTTGGCGCAGCATCGGCAAAAGTAACCACAGAAGAAACTGCAGCTAAGTTGGAGGCGGTCTGGCAATCGCAGTATCAATTGACCTCGTCACTACATAGATCACCAAAGCCGTTAACTGACATTGAGCCGGTTTATCCCGAGCGCGCAGGCAGGATGCAGGGTACAGTGACATTGCGCATCTTTATTAGCGAAACGGGAAATGTCGATAAAGTCATTGTAGTGAAAGCGTTTCCAATGGGCTTTTTTGAAGAGTCTGCCATTGAGGCATTTAGTAAAGCGCAGTTTGCGCCGGGTCGTGTGCTGGGCGTGCCTGTAAAAAGCCAGATGACGATTGAAGTTGCGTTTAGCTCGTTCACTGACTATCGCAGCAAACAGTAGCGCGGGAGACAATACATAAGTGCCAACGGTGCATTTGCCGAATGACCAATGCTAAAATAGTGCCTCGCCCGGATAGCTCAGTTGGTAGAGCAGCGCATTCGTAATGCGAAGGTCGGGGGTTCGACTCCTCTTTCGGGCACCAATAAAATCAAGGGCTTACGTGATGTGAGCTCTTTGCATCTGGGCCCAGTTGGGCCTTGGGGCCCAATCGGGCCCAAGTTTCGCCCGCCGCGCTAGTGTGGAAGAGGCGCCAACAGACCAGTGCAAAAAATTGCAATAACTCCATCTTCTATTGAGCTGCCTTTATGCCAATGTTTGGGTATTGCGACCACAAAGCATGTTGCCTGATCACCGTTGAGTCTAGAGAAATGATCGTCATCGCGTCACACCTACTGAAAATTGTTGATGCGCGCAAATCGATCACACATGCAAGTAGGTCGGGCCCAGAATGAATTAAAGCTTTGTACTGTTCAAGACCCTTCAAGCGTCTTTCCCTTTATCGGATCTCGGCCATGCGCTTCTTTTCAGCTTCTTGTAACCTTTCTATCGCGTCCGCAGATAGCACCCTGCTACGGCCGTCCGAATTTTCCAGACATGGATACCGGGCATCTTGAACAGGCGATCAATGCTGGCTCAGAACTCTGCAATGCGCTTCTTGGACCGCTGCATGCGACCTTTAGGGAAGTCTCCATTAGATCCCCCTTCAAATAAAAGTCTATTAACGATTTCGAGAACGGGAAGAACCACTAAACTGTCCGTGGAAACGGGGTAAGTCCAGTTCTTCTACAGCGCGCGTCGGCTTCGTAAACGGTGGATCAAAGAAGTTACAAACAAAGTGAAGCACCACACTATGGTGTGCTCAGCTTGGCGCCAGACGACTTCACCAGTACGGCGTAGCGATCAATCTCTGCGGCGACGAACTGGTCGAATCTATTGGTGATAATTGTTGACGGGATGGCGCTCTGGGCGGCGAATTTCTCTCGCACGTCGGGCAGCTGCAACGCCTTTTGTACCTCTGTAGCCAAACGATCAATTACCGCTTTGGGCGTACCGATGGGGGCAAGCAGTCCATACCAGAAGTCAAA
>Ga0105049_10002925_pt1 | contig 20238 bp, 17 predicted proteins | sample MAT06_FD_78087 | JGI IMG/M metagenome (GOLD analysis project Ga0105049, IMG submission 78087) | Freshwater microbial communities from Lake Fryxell liftoff mats and glacier meltwater in Antarctica - MAT-06 | ecosystem: Environmental > Aquatic > Freshwater > Ice > Liftoff microbial mat | place...
AACTCCCTCGGAAAAATCGCTGCCGGTAAATGCATTGTCGAAAATCCGCGCGCTGCCGGGCGTGTCGTCGGCCGCGCCGTCCAGGATCTGCCGTATGATCGCCTTTGTTGCCTGCTGGCTTGAGGGAGCGGCAGCAATGATCGTGGCGGCGAGCGCGTCGGCGGCGGCGTGCGGATCGTCGGCCAGCTCGTCCACCAGGCCGATCCGCAACGCCTCGTCTGCCCTCAGCAGCTGCCCGGTATACAGCATGCGCTTCGCCTGCGCCGGGCCAACAAGATCGACCAGCAGCTTGGTATCGTGCAGCGAATAGACGAGCCCAAGCTTTGCCGGCGTGATGCCGAGCCGGGAGCGGGACGAGGCAATGCGCAGGTCGCAGGCCAGTGCCAGCCCGCACCCGCCGCCCACACAGTCTCCGTCGATGGCCGCAATGGTCGGCTTCACGCAGCGCGCAAGCGTCGTCTGGGTCAACCGGATGGCCGCCTGGTTGGCAGCGCGCCATTGCGCAGACCCGCTGGCGGTTGCAAACTCGGCGATGTCTGCACCGGCACAGAAGATCCCCGGCGATGCAGATTGCACAACAACCACGCGGACGCGGCAATCAGCGACGGCAGCTTCGATCAGCGGCGGAAAGGCTTCCCACATCGCCTGATCGATGGCGTTGCGCTTTTTCGGCCGGGCAAGGACGAGGCGCGCAATGGCGCCGTCCACCTGCAGCTGGAGATGAGCAACGTCTGGCACCGGCATCCCTTTCCCGCGGCCTTCTGGCATGCCGACGGTGCAAGGACAACAAGCGAAGGGCGGCAACTCCGGCAGGGAGTGGCCGCCCTTCGGGGACGGGCGGACCGCAAATGAGGGGATGCGGCCCGCCCAAGGGTCTAGCTGGGGACTAGCTGGCGAGCGTTACTGAACCGCAGCAACCTTTTCGCCGGAGAGAACAGCGGCGAGGTCGGTGCCAAGTGCCTTGGCAGCCAGATTGAACTTCTTGGCGGCCTCCGACTTGTTGCGGGCTTCGCAGAGCGCTTGGCCGAGATTGATGTTGCGAACGGCCTTGGATTGTGCAGCCGGCTCGGCCGACGCCGCAATCGCGCGCAGCTTGTCCGGTGCAACGGTGCAGGCTTCGGTGCCAGCAACCGCCGGAGCGGCAGTCAGCACCAGCGTTGCGGCCGTGGCGATGATCGCGAGCGGAGCCGTGAAGAAAATGGAGCGCATGAGACTTCCTTTCACCAGTGCCGCGGCCCCTCGCCCACCTTGGGCCGGTTGTCCGCGTGGGTGTCTGCAGACCTCGCTGGTCTGAGTGACACTCAATTCGATGAACCAGTGATTAAAGTTGGGCTCAGTTTGCGTCAAGCGATAATTTGAGTGATACACAAATCTCATGCCGCAGCACTCTGCCGGCGTTTGCTGAGCCTAATTAAAAGCTTCAGGATCAACATCATGGCCCGCAATGGCGGGGCTAGCCATGCAATCGTCGCCGGGGTGCAATGCAGACCATGCATGGCTGGGGCCAACCACGCGGAGGCGAACTTGCCGAAAATATGAGCGCGACTCGAAAGCCTCTGGCCTCCACCCCGGTCTCCGGTCACGCTTCAGGCTTCAGGCTTCACCTTCGGTTTCGATGAGCGCGGCGGCCAGCGCGTCGCGCGGTGATTTCCCACCCCACAGAACGAACTGAAACACCGGATAATAGCGCTCGCATTCGTCGATCGCTGCATCGACCAGGGTGTGCACCTGCGCCATTGTGAGCGAGGCGTCATCGGCGGCGTCAACCAGCACGGCATGGCGAAACAGGATGGCACCATCGGTCGACCACAACTCGAAATGCCCGATCCACAATTGCTCGTTGATGAGCGCCAGCGCTTCGAACAGGCCGGCGCGAACGTCGGCTTCGGCCTTGCCGGCCGCGGCGGAAATGCCCGTCATGGCGATGAACTGCAGCACGCGATCATCTTCGCGCCACAGCGCCCGCAGCTCGTATTCCGACCAGCTGCCCTTGACGGTCGTGACGATTTCCTCGTCGCCGTCACGCTCATATGCCCACTCATGGCTCTGGAAATACTGTTCCAGCATGTCGATGGGAGCGAAGAAATCGGCATCCCCGTCCATGTCGATCTGGAGGCTGGTCATCGGGACGTTGTCCTCAATCTATCGTATGTCCTGGCAGGCGACGGCACAAGATTTTGCGACAGTCTGCCAGAAAAGGCAATATCTGCCTGCCATCAGGCCATATTTCCTGTGGATATCAGGCCTGCTTCGCTGCATTTTTCAGCGCATCCAGCTCGCCCTTAAGCACCTCGAGCTCGGCCCGCGTGTTGCTGGCGAGTGTTTTCACCGCTTCGAATTCTTCGCGACTGACGAGATCAAGCCCGCCGATCGCCTCGCGAAACCGCTCCTTCATCTTGGCCTCCGCTTCGCGGCCTGCCCCGGCCATCGTGCCGGCAATGCTGGAAAACAGCCGTGACAGATCGTCCAGCATCGGATTTTGCGTCTGCATGCATCTCTCCTGAGCCGGGTTTCACGCCCCGGGATTAAGTGTCGCGATACGCCAGTTGAGCCCGAAAGCGAAGCCCAGCCAGACAAGATATGGAACAAGCAGCCACGCCGCCCACCGATCGACGCGCCCGGCCGCGAGCGTCGCTGCAAAACTGGCAACAAAAATCGCCGCAAGCAGCACGATCGATGGAACAATCTGTCGTGCTCCGAAAAACAGCGGATTCCACGCCAGGTTCAAGACAAACTGCAGGGCGAACAGCTGCAGCGCTGCCGTTCTGGAAGCCGATTGCGGACTGATCCAAACCCGTGCGACGGCGGCACCCATCAATGTATAGAGAATGGTCCACGCAATCCCGAACACCGGTCCTGGCGGCTGCAGCCGTGGCAGGACAAGCTGCTGGTACCAGGGATTGTTGGCAGTCTCGCCGCCGACGAAGGCAGACAGGATGCCCAGCAGGATGAACTGTCCGGCAAACAGCAAGGTCAGCCCGCCAAGGCGCACGGACTGCGACACAGCGTTCATTCGGCCGGGTGCGCTTGCGGATCGGCAAGCCCCGCCGCCAGCTTGCGGGCAATGGTTTCCGGCGATGTCGTCCCCTTGGCAAACGCTGCATAGAACACGGGGATGACGAACAGCGTAAGCAGGGTTGCAAGGCTGACACCCCAGACGATGACGATGCCAACCGCCTGCCGGGCGCCGGCGCCGGCGCCGCTGGCGAGCATCAGCGGCACGGCACCGGCAACCGTCGCAATCGATGTCATCATCACCGGGCGCAGCCGACGCTCGGACGCATCCAGGATGGCCTGGACGAACTCCACTCCCTCGTCGCGCAGCTGGTTGGCGAATTCGACGATCAGGATGCCGTTCTTCGCAGCCAGCCCCACCAGCATGACAATGCCCACCTGGCTGTAAAGGTTCAGGGTTCCGCCCATGACCCATAGCCCGAACAAGCCACCGCCGATGGCGAGCGGCACGGTGAGGATGATGACGGCGGGATGCACGAAACTTTCGAACTGGGCCGCCAGAACCAGAAAGACCAGCACGATCGTCAGGCCCAGCACGATCCAGATCGAGGAGCCGGTCTGCCGCAAGGCCTGGCTTTCGCCCTTGTAGCCAAGGGCAGTGATCTCCGGCCGGTCGCTGGCGATGCCATCGAGGAAATCGAGCGCCTCACCCAATGTGGTGCCTGGCGCCACATTGCCCTGGATGGTGATGGCCCGCAGCTTGTTGAAGCGGCCAAGCTCCCCGGCCTGTGCAGTCTCGCGCAGGCTTACCAGGCTGGCAAGCGGCACGAGCTGCTGGGACGTCGTGGAACGGACATAGATATTGGCCAGATTGTCGGGGGCAGCGCGATCGGCATCCTCGGCCTGCAGGATGACATAATATTCCTCGCCTCGATCGATGAAGGTGGTGACGCGGCGTGATCCCATCATCGTTTCGAGTGTGGCGCCAATATCGGAAATCGGCACGCCAAGGTCGCCGGCGCGATTGGTGTCGATGTCAACCAGCAGCTGCGGCTTCGTTTCCTTGTAGTCGCTGTCCAGATCGACGATTCCCGGCTGCGCTGCGGCTGCATCGAAAATTGCATCACGCGCGGTGGCCAGTTCCTCGAAGCTCGAGCCGGCAATCACGAACTGGATTGGCCGACCCCGGCCGCGTGACAGGCTGCTGCCTACGGAGGCATTGCCACGCACCTGTGGATCGAGACCGAGAATTTTCTGGAACATCTCGACGACATCGCGCGTGCTGACATCGCGGTCTTCCCAAGGCTCCAGGAAAATGGTCATCCCGCCGGTGGAAAAATCCTCGCCGCCGCCAAAGCCGCCGGGCGCACGCACCAGCATGCGCCGAACGATCCCTTCCTCGACCTTGGGAAGCAGCTTCGCCTGCAGGCCCTCCATGTAGAGGACCATCTGATCGTAGCCGGTGCCCTCGGCAGCGGACACGCTGACCTGGAAATTGCCGACATCCTCCTCGGGCGCCAGTTCGGACGCCAGCGTCAGCCCGGCTGCAAGGCAGATCGCCACGAAAATCGCGGCCATACCACCGACCAGCAGCGGGCGACGGATGATCCGCTTCAGAAAGCTGGTGTAGCGGCGCTGGAACCGGTCGAACTGCCTGTCGAACCATTTGGTGAAACGGTTGTGTCCGCCGCCATCCTTTTCGCTTTTCAACAGCTTCGAACAGAGCATCGGCGTCAGCGAAAGCGCCACGAACCCCGAGAACGCGACGGCGCCGATCATCGCGCCCGCAAGCTCGCGAAACAAGAGCCCGGTGTTGCCGGCGATAAAGTAAAGCGGCACGAAAACGGCACACACCACCACCGTGGTCGCTACGACGGCGAAGGCAACCTGGCGCGCACCCCTGTAGGAGGCGACCAGCGGCGATTCTCCCTGTTCGATGCGATAATAGATGTTTTCCAGCACAACGATCGCGTCATCGACCACCAGGCCAATTGCCAGCACGAATGCCAGCAAGGTCAGCAGGTTGAGCGAATAATCCAGCGCGTAAAGGACGCCGAAGGTGGCAATCAGGCAGATTGGCACCGTGATGGCCGGGATAAGCGTTGCGCGCAGCGACCCCAGGAAGATGAAAATGACGAGAACAACCAGCACGGCCGCTTCGGCGAGCGTGATCCACACATTGCGAATGGCGCGATCGATGAACTGCGAGCTGTCGAAGCTGACAGCCAGCTCCATTCCCTCGGGCAGCATGGGCAGCACGCGCTGCATTTCCGCCTTCACATCGTTGGCCACCGCAAGCGTGTTGGCGCCTGATTGCCGCACGATGCCCATGGCGATGGCCCGCTCGCCATTCGAGCGGAAGAAATTGTAGCGATTTTCGGGCTCCAGCGCGACGCGGGTGACATCGCCGAGACGCACCAGATAGCCGTCGGTGCCGCGCGCTACCACCAGCTGCTGAAACTGTTGCGGCGTATTGAACTGGCGGGTCACCCGCACCGTGAGATTGGTGGACTGGCCCTCGATCCGGCCGGCCGGAAGCTCGACATTCTGCCGCCTGAGCGCCTGCTCGATGTCGCCGGTCGTCAGCCCGTAGGCCGCCAGCTTCTGCCGCTCGATCCAGATGCGCATGGCCGGCCTTGCTGCGCCACCCACCTGCACGCGCGAAACACCATCGACCGAACTGAAACGATCGACCAGAACGCGCTCGGCATAGTCCGTCAGCTGCATCGGGGTCCAGCCGGGGTGGATGATGTTCATCCACAGGATCGGCTGCGCATCGACATCGACCTTGCTGATTTCCGGCGGATCGGCCTCTTGGGGCAGATTGTCGAGCACGTTCGAAACCCGGTCGCGCACGTCGTTTGCAGCAGCGTCGATGTCGCGGGTGGCGGAAAATTCGAGCGTGATGCTGGAGCGCCCATCGCGCGAACGGGAGATGATGGATTCAATGCCCTCGATACCGGAAATGCGATCCTCGATGATCTGGGTGATCTGGTTTTCGACGACCTGCGCATTGGCACCGCGATAGGTGGTGTCGACGGAGACGATCGGCGGCTCGATTGCCGGCAGATCGCGCACCGGCAGCCGCGTGTAGGCAACGAGGCCGACGAGCACCAGCAGGAGCGACATCACTGCGGCAAGCACCGGCCGCTTCACCGACAGGTCGGACAGAATCACGCCTCGGCGCCGAGAGCAGGGCGGGCAGCCGGTCGATCGGCTGCAACCGGCTTCACCGGGCCGGCACTTCGCAACTTGACGGTGCCTTCCGTGACGATCCTGTCACCTTCGGCAAGACCCGACAATATTTCGATCCGCCCTTCGCGTCGGGTGCCGATCGTGACCTCCTGCCGGTCGGCTTCATCCTGGGCAGACACTTTCCAGACATAGGTGCCGCTGCCTTCGCCGACTACGGCAAGCTCGGGAACCACAAGCGCGCGGCGCGGCCGCTGGCGGACCTCTACGGTCATCAGCATGCCCGGGCGCAGCCGCAGGTCCGGATTGGGAATGATGGCGCGCGCCGTTGCCGCACGGGTAACAGGATCGACCAGCGGATCGATGCTGGAAACCTTGCCGCGGAACACTTCGCCCGGATAGGCGGCGGCCCGCGCCTCGATTTCGAGGCCCGGCGAAAGCGCCGCAAGGAAGGTTTCCGGAACCGGAAAATCCAGCTTGATCCTGCTGTGATCGACGATGGTCGCAACCGTGGTCCCGGCATTCACCACGGCACCCGGCGATATGCGGCGCAGCGAAAGCCAGCCGGAAAAGGGCGCGCGGATGACCCGGTCGCCGATCTGCGAGCGGGCGCCGGCGCCCTGCGCGCGGGCAACATCGACTGCCGCCTGCTGCTCGTCCACACGCGCACGGGTTGCAAAGCCCTGCTTCTGCAGAGCGCGCAGCCGCTGCAGCTGCGATTCCGCCTCGCGCAGGCGGGCCTGGCTTTCGTTGAGGCTGGCGCCCTGCTCGGTGCGCACAAGCTCGGCGATAACGGCACCTTTCGGAACATAGGCGCCGTCGCCGAAATTGATTCTCGAAATGCGCTCGGTGACGGTGGAGTTGAGATCGGCCTGCTCGTTCGCGTTTGCGCTGCCGATCGCCTCTACCCGGTCGAACAGTTCAGCCGACGACACAGCCCCCACCACGACGGTGGGCGCGCGCGCGCCGCCGGGCCCACCTTCGCGACCACCGGCAGATTTCGCGTCGGCACGCCCCTTGGCATCACCGCTCTCCGGCAACAGCGAACAGCCCGACAGCGCAGCAAGAGCGAGCGACAGCAGAAGCAGGACTGGCAACGGGCGGGTCAAACGCAGCTCCGCTGGATACGGGTGATGGGCGGTCGGGCGTTTGTGCAATGGCGGCATTTCACTCGCTAAGCAATCAGCCGATGAACACGCACTGAAAGGTGCGGCAATGGCGACAACGGCCGATACGCAATGCCGAGCGGATAGCTTGAGGCGAACGAGCCTCACGGTCACCCAATCGAAAACTGGATAATCTACCCCATGTTCAGACAGTTACACAGGGATCTGGCGCTCCCGATATTGCATGCTGGCCTACGCCCGCGCCCCCTCGTTCACCTCCACATTGTTGTGCCGCAACGCTGTCAGCACCGTCTTCACGATCGCCGCTGCATCCAGCCCGGCTTCGGCATATTGCTTCGCCGGATTGTCGTGATCCTGGAAGAAATCCGGCAGGCGCATGGTGCGGATTTTCAGGCCGCCGTCGGTGAGGCCTTCGTCGGAGGCCAGCGTCAACACGTGCGCGCCGAAGCCGCCGATGGCGCCTTCCTCGATGGTGACGACGACTTCGTGGCTCAGGCAGAGCTTGCGGATCAGCGCCTCATCCAGCGGCTTGGCGAAGCGCATGTCGGCCACTGTGGTGGACAATCCCTTGGCATCCAGCTCGTCGGCGGCCTTCAAAGCTTCGTGCAGGCGGGTGCCGAGCGAGAGGATGGCAACCGTTTTCCCGTCGCGCACGATGCGGCCCTTGCCGATTTCCAGCCGCACGGGAGGATCGGGCAGCGCGATTCCAACACCTTCACCGCGCGGATACCGCACCGCGCTCGGGCCGCTGTCGTGCATCGCGCAGGTGTGCACCATGTTCACAAGTTCCGCCTCGTCAGCCGCGGCCATCACCACGAAATTGGGCAGGGTGCACAGATAGGTGACATCGAAAGCGCCGGCGTGGGTGCAACCATCGGCACCCACAAGGCCCGCACGGTCTATCGCAAACCGGACAGGCAAATTCTGGATCGCCACATCGTGCACCACCTGATCATAGGCGCGCTGCAGGAAGGTGGAGTAGATGGTCGCAAACGGCCGATAACCCTGCGCCGCCAGTCCGGCCGAGAAGGTGACAGCATGCTGCTCTGCAATGCCGACGTCGAAGGTGCGCGTGGGAAACTCCTTGGCGAACTTGTCCAGCCCCGTGCCCGAAGGCATCGCCGCAGTAATCGCCAGTATCTTGTCGTCGCGCCGCGCTTCATCGATCAGCGCTTTTGCAAAGACATTGGTGTAGCTCGGCGGTCCGGCCGGACCCTTCGATTGCACACCCGTCACCACGTCGAACTTGGTGACCCCGTGATATTTGTCGGCCGCGGCCTCGGCGAAGCTGTAGCCCTTGCCCTTCTTCGTCACGACATGGATCAGGCACGGCCCCTCTGCAGCATCGCGCACATTCTCCAGAATCGGCACCAGAAGGTCCAGATTGTGCCCGTCGATCGGCCCGACATAGTAGAACCCCAACTCTTCGAACAGGGTGCCGCCGGTTGCCAGGGTGCGGAACATTTCGTCCGCCCGCTTGGCTGGCCGCTTCAGCGGCTCGGGCAGCGCCTTCTTTGCAAGCTGCCGCACCGCATCGCGGAATTCGAGAAAGGTATTCGATGAATAGGCCCGCGCCAGATAGGCGCTCAGCGCACCCACCGGCGGCGCAATCGACATGTCGTTGTCGTTCAGGATGACCACCAGCCGGTTGCCCGCCTCGCGCGCATTGTTCATCGCCTCATAGGCCATGCCCGCGCTCATTGCGCCGTCGCCGATCACTGCGATTGCCTTGCCCGATTTGCCGGACAGCTTGTTGGCTATCGCAAACCCCAAAGCCGCAGAAATCGAGGTCGAGCTGTGCGCCGCACCGAACGGATCATATTCACTCTCGGTGCGCTTGGTGAATCCGGAAAGCCCACCGCCCTGCCGTAGCGTCCGCATCCGGTCCCGCCGCCCGGTCAATATCTTGTGCGGATAGGCCTGGTGGCCCACATCCCAGATCAGCCGGTCGTAGGGTGTGTTGAACACATAGTGCAGCGCGACCGTAAGCTCGACGACACCAAGACCCGCGCCCAGGTGCCCGCCGGTAACGCTCACCGCGTCGATCATTTCGGCGCGCAGTTCGCCGGCCAGCTGGATCAGCTGATCGGGCTTCAGCAGGCGAAGTTCGGGCGGTGTGTTGGCCCGGTCCAGCAGCGGCGTTTCAGGCCGACGATAGGGCAGGCTCTGGCGCGCAGCGCCGCTGTCTTTCTCAGTCATCCCACATGCCTAGCAACAGTGGTGACATGGGGGAAGGCGAAAAGATGCCGCTGGCCGCCGAGCTCAGCCAGCACAGGCGCGGCAGACGCCCAGCAGCTCAAGCACCGGCCGGCTCGACTGAAAGCCGCTGGCAAGTGCCCGCCCGCGCATGGCACTGGCCAGCTGGTCATCGTCCAGATGGTCAATCTGGCCACATGTTTCGCACACCAGGAAAATGCAGTCATGCGCGCAGGCCGGATGGGTATTGGCAACATAGGCATTGCGGCTTTCCACGCGCTTGGCCAGATTGTGGGCCACAAAAAGATCCAGAATGCGATAAACGCTGTTGGCGGCGATGCGGCGCTGCGCCGCCGTCGATACACGGTCGGCCACCTCATAGGCGGAAACCGGCCCACCAGCCCTGGAAAGTGCCGCAAACACTGTGGCACGCAATTCCGTCCAGGCGACGCCCTGTTCGATCAGCGCATCGCGCGCAGCAATATCGAGCGCCGGCGTTCCCGGAGCCAGATGGGCATGTGCAACGCTTGCCACCATTAGCTCCCGATCATCATGGCTTCGGCGCATCAAGCGCAGCAGACTTCCCCGCCACCTTGCTATCCGCAGCAGCGATGACCGGGGCCGGCGGCCCCTTGGCAATGCTGGCTCGCAGCCGGTCGGCCGACGGGCACGGCGTCGCACAGACGGTTTTCAGACGCTCGAGATTGGCTTCGGCTCGCGCGGTCGCCCCCCGCATAACCAGCGCATTGCCCTGCAATTCCAGTGCGGTAACGTCATTTGGATCGATCTGCAGCGCTTCGCGGTAAAAGCGCACCGCCTTGCCAGGCAGGCCATCCGCTTCGGCAGCCCGGGCAAGCCCGAGATACGCCCGGATGTTGCGCGGGTCAGCGGCCAGTGCCGCTTCGAAGGCGTCGATCGCTGCCTGCCGCTGGCCGGCAGTCAGAAGTGTTTCACCGGCTTTCACGCTGGAAACCGATTGCGGCGCGAGCTGCGAATCTGCCGGCCCGCGTGCCGCTTTCAGGCTGGCTGGCGAACCCGCAATCACCAGCATCGCAAACACCAATCCCATGCGGTTCTTCATCGACCGCCCTTTCCATTTCAGTCCGATTTTGATTCGAGGTCCCGAGGCTTTTGCCATGTTTCATGCCAACCTATCACCGCATTTCGAAAGATGCGACGAAAAAGCCGTCGCATCCATTTGCCGCAGGCGAAAGCGCCAGGCGCGCAGTTTCCCTGGCGCCCATGGCAAGTGCAAAGGCCGATGCCTGCGCCTCGCCTTCTTCCCGCAGCACCGAGCAGACCGCATAGACCAGCCGCCCGCCCGGCCGAACCAGCGATGCCCCGATATGCATGAGCCGGGCCTGAATGCCGACGAGGCGGGCAAGCCGATCCTCGGTCAGGCGCCATTTCAACTCCGGATTGCGCCGCCAGGTGCCGGTGCCGGAGCACGGTGCGTCGATCAGCACGAGATCGGCCTTGCCGGCCAGGTCGGCAAGCTGTTCGCTCTCCCGCCCCGGATTCAGCAACCGCGCCTCGACATAGGCATCGGCCCCGGCGCGCACCAGGCGCGGCGCCATCGCCTGCAACCGGCCCCTGTCGGTGTCGCAGGCAACCAGCGCGCCGATGCCTGCCATGTCGGCCGCCAGCGCCAAAGTCTTGCCGCCCGCGCCGGCGCACAGATCGATCACGGTCTCGCCGGGCTGCGCTGCGCCCAATGCCGTCACCAGCTGGCTGCCGGCATCCTGCACTTCGATCACCCCGTCCTGCATGAGCGGATGCGTGTCCAGCGCCACCCCCTCGGCCAGCCGCAGTGCAAACGGCAGCGGAATCGGCAAGCCCTGCGGTGGTGCGCTGGCAACCGGCAGCGCCGCGCGAACCGCCGCGACATCGGCGGTCTTCAGCCGGTTGATGCGCAGATCCATAGCCGCGCGACCAAGCAGTGCCGCGGTTTCGTCTGCCAAAGCAGCACCGAACCGGGCATGCAGCCGATCCATCAGCCAGGCCGGGGCCGCCCCCAGCACGGCGCGCGGATCTTCGGTCACCGGCACGGCAGGCGCGTGTGGGCTGCCGTCGAACATCGGCAGCAGCTGCGGCGCCAACCCGTCGGCATAGCCAAGCATCGCCGCGCGGCCGCTCACGGGCACATCCCCGAGCGCCCGGATCGCGCCATAGACAAAGGCCCGCACAGCAGCCCTGTCCTTGGAGCCGGCATAGCGGCGGGTCGCGAAATAGCGCTGCACAAGCGTGTCGGCAGCGGCGCCCTCGGTGCGGGCGGCAGCAATCACCGAATCGAGGATTTCGATCGCCGCCTGCAGGCGGGCAGGCTCACGCATCAGATGGCTCAGCGCGTGGGATAGTTCGGCGCTTCCCGGGTGATCGTCACATCGTGCACATGGCTTTCGCGCAAGCCCGCGTTGGTAATCTGCACGAAATGGGCGCGGCGGCGCAGCTCTGCGAGGTTTGCGGCACCGATGTAGCCCATTGCCGCCTTCAGCCCGCCGACCAGCTGGTGCAGCACATCACGCGCCGGGCCTTTGTAGGGAACCTGCCCTTCGATGCCTTCGGGCACCAGCTTCAGCTGGTCCTTGATGTCCTGCTGGAAATATCGGTCTGCCGAGCCGCGCGCCATCGCGCCCACCGAACCCATGCCACGGTAGCTCTTGTAGGCGCGCCCCTGAAACAGAAATGTATCGCCCGGCGCCTCTTCGGTGCCAGCCAGCAGCGAACCGATCATGACCGCCGACGCACCGGCGGCCATTGCCTTTGCAACATCGCCCGATGTTCTGAGGCCACCATCGGCAATCACCGGAATGCCGAGCTTCTCCGCCGCTTCCACCGTGTCCATGATGGCGGTGAGCTGCGGAACGCCGACGCCGGCAACCACACGGGTCGTGCAGATGCTGCCCGGCCCGATGCCCACCTTGATGCCATCGGCGCCCGCATCGATGAGCGCGCGCGCGGCGTCTGCGGTGGCGACATTGCCGGCGATCACCTGTGCATGGTTCGACAGCGCCTTGATGCGCCTGACGGCATCCGACACCTGCACCGAATGACCGTGTGCGGTATCGACCACGATGAGATCGCACTCGGCATCGATCAGTGCAGCAGATCGCTCGAAACCCATGTCGCCCACCGTGCTTGCCGCCGCCACCCGCAGCCGCCCGGCAGCGTCCTTGGTGGCATTGGGATATGTGACGGCCTTTTCGATGTCCTTCACCGTGATGAGGCCGACGCAACGGCCGCCTTCGTCCACCACCAGCAGTTTCTCGATGCGCCGCTGATGCAGATGTCGCCGCGCTTCTTCCTGGCTGGTGCCGACCTTGACGGTCGCCAGATTGCCGGCCGTCATCAACTCCCGCACCGGCTGCGCCATGTTCTCGGCAAAGCGCACATCGCGGTTGGTGATGATGCCGACCAGCCTGCCGGGCTGCCCCGGCGGCGCCGGTTCCACCACCGGAATGCCAGAAATGCGGTTGCCGCGCATCAGCTCCAGCGCGTCACCCAGCGTCTGGTCGGCGGTGATGGTGATGGGGTTCACCACCATCCCGCTTTCGAAGCGCTTGACCTGCCGCACCGCCTGCACCTGTTCGTCCACCGTGAGATTGCGGTGCAACACCCCGATGCCGCCCGATTGCGCCATGACGATCGCCATGTCGGCTTCGGTCACGGTGTCCATCGCCGAAGACAGCACAGGGATGGCCAGCTGGATGCTGCGGGTGATCGCCGTCGACGTGTCTGCCTGCGAGGGCACGATTGCGGATTCGGCTGGCACCAGAAGCACATCGTCGAATGTCAGCCCAAGCCGTATTCCCATGATTGTCCCCGTCAGACGTTGCGCAATATCAGGCCTGGCTGGCCAGCCAGATCTGCCAGTATTTTGCCAGCTGGTCGCGCGGCACGCCGGTCACCGCCTTGAAGGCAGCGGCCGCGCCAGCCTTGTCTCCAGTGCGTGCAAGCGCATAGCCGAGGCGTGTGTTCACGATGGCGGCATCCACCCCGCCCTTCTGCAACGCCATCTTGTAGAGCTCGGCGGCCTTGGCAAAATTGCCGTAGCCAAGCCAGGCATCCGCCGTGTTGGCGGCCGGCCGGCCGGTCTTTGCATTGCCTGCTTCGCGCTCGAGCGACGCCAGCGATGCCTTGTCCGATGCAACCTTGGGTGCCACCGCCGCCTTCAATTCCTTCACCAGCGGCTTGCCGGCCTGCAGGGCGCCCTTGGCAATGCCCTCGTCCAGCACGCTGTTGGCTTCGCCCGGCAGCCCGCGGGTCGCGGCCGTATCGGCATACTCGGCATAGTCCCGCTCGCCGGCGAGCGCGCTGTTGGCGCGCATCAGCCGGAGGATATCCAGATTTCCCTGATCGTCCCACTTGCCCGTGTCGCGGAAGATGATGAGCACATCGCGCCAGTTGGTGGCGTTTGGATAGGCACGCACCAGGGCTTCACTGGTGGAGGTCGTGTGTGCGGGGAGCTTTGCATCATAGGCGATCGCCAGCGCCCGGCGATACCAGCTCTCGTCGGCCTTGGTGCCGGTTGCTTCCTGCGTCTTGATTGCCTGCTGCAGCGTGGCCACGGCCTTGTCGTTCTGCTTCTGGCGGCGCTGCAGTTCGGCCACTTCCACCATCATCGCGGCATCATTGGGATTGAGCAACAGCAGCTTCTCGAATTGCGCGGTTGCCTTGGCATAATCGTTGCGCTGCAGTGCCATGGCGCCGATGTTGCGGATATATTTCATATTGTCTTCCGGAGACAGGCGGCCCGACGCAACGGCTGTTTCCAGCGCCTTTTCGATCAGGACATTGTCGCCGGACAATATGGCCGCATTCAACCGCAACTGGCCGATCACCATGGTGTCGTCAGCGGTCTTGTTGGGAACGGCGTCGGCCTGATCGATGAATGGTATAGCCGTCTGCGCCTTGGCGGCAGCGCCTGCCTTGTCACCGGCCTGCTGCGCGGCCTGCGCTTCCACGAGGAGCGGCTGCGCCTGGGCCAGGAAGCTCTGCACCGGCTTCGACAGCTTGACGGTGGGCGGCTTGCCCTTCTGTGCCATTGCCGGGGTAGCGGCGCCGGTCGCCAGCAGCGCGGCCGCAATGGCAACAAATCCGGATTTCAGCGTGCGTTTCATGGCTCTCTCTCCTGATCGCGTGCAGGGAAATGCCGAAGGCCGGCACTCCCTGGTAGTTCTGCCTGCTGCCAATGCGCGACCGGCGGTTGCGGGTTCGTGAACATCGGTCTGCTGGCAATGCCCGGCGCAATCGCACCCCGCTTGCCTCCGCGTCAAGGCTGTGGCTCAGCCGAGCGGAATTACCGGTGCGGCCAGCCGTTCGCTTTCCGCCCATTCGGCCAGCAATTCGCGACAGGCGCGCGCCAGCGCCGGGCTGTGATCGTCCGCCCACTCGTGCACCAGCCCGAACAGCGCCAGCAGATTCCAGTAGCGCTCGTCCAGCGAAGGCGACGTATCCGGCCGCAGCAGCATCCGGATATCCAGCGCCAGCGAAGGATCACCGACCTCGGCATCACCCAGAAATGCCGCCAGCCGGTCACGCGACTGGCTTCGCCGATCGGCAATGGTTTCCACATCCGCCGCCAGCATCAGCAGCATCGCTGCAATCGTGGCGGCCGTCTTGCCCTGATAGCCTTCGCCAAGTGTCGGCACGACCATCAGCGCCTGCCCCAGCGCCAGGCTCGCCAGCGTTTCGCGGAAGGTGAGGCTCATGCCGCCAGCTCCGCCAGCAGCCGCGCAACCTGCGCATTGTGAAACCGATAGGGGTAGAAACCCGCAAAGATCATCACCGGATCGACCGTTCGGTGGCTTGCCACTTCGAAGCTGCTGGATATCCAGATCGCCAGGCCGGAAACACCCGCAAACAGCCGCCACCAGTTCCAGGCGTCGGCGGCAAAGCGGCGCCCCGATGCCGCCTCCCAGCGCGTGATGGCCTCGTCACGCGGCAGCGTCGCCGCTGCCAGCTCGAGCTTGCCGTGTCCCCAGAGCGGATCCATTGCCCACGCAAGATCCTCCATCGGATCGCCGACGTGCGCCATTTCCCAATCGAGGACAGCCAGCAGCTTCGCGTCGTCATCGACCAGAAAATTGCCGGAGCGAAAATCGCCGTGCACCAGCGCCGGCGGCCCGGAGCTTTGCGGAACATGCCGTTCCAGCCAGCGTATCGCCGCCTTTGCCACCGGTTCAGGGCGTGTTGCATGTGCCTGAACCTCCGCCTTCCAGTGCGCCAGCCGGGCGGCAGCATCGTGCACCGGCAAAGCGGCGCGGTCTGCGGCGTCGGGCACGAGCGCGTGCAACCGGCCCAGCTGCGTGAACAGCGCCTCCCCTGTTTCGCAGCGCGCCGGGCCATAGGGATCATCTTCGAAAATCCCGGCTGCACGGCCGCCCGCCACCTCCGCCATGATGAAGCCGGGGGCGCCAAACGCAATGTCGTCCGTCTCCAGATACAGGGGTTCCGGCACCCGCAGGCCGGCCGCAAAAGTGCGCACGAGGACATGAAATTCCGCGGCGCGGCTGGTGCGGATCAGGCTGGATGCGGGATCACGCCGCAGCACCAGCGCCTTCGAACCGTGCCCTGCCTCCGCCACGAAGCGGAATGTCTCCCGCGCGGCGCCGCCGTGAAAGCGGGTGAGCCCATGCACCTGCACGCTCTCCCCCCAGCGCGCACCCAGATAGCGTGCGAGCTTGCCCTCCAGCGCGTGCGGATTATCAAGCAAGGTCGTAGATTTCGCGAAAACCGGACGGCGCATGCGGCCCGATGATGAGCTGTTCCAGCACACCGCGCCCGGCGTGCCTGCTACCGTCGGGCATCGCGAGGTCTGCCAAAACCAGCGATTGCAGATGACTGCTGGATGCAAGTGTCTGGTCGGCCGCTGTCGAGTCGAATCGCTCACTCGCAACCATGTGCTCGCCATGGTGGCTGCCATGGAAGTGGGCGGGGTGGCCATAGCCGATGCCGTGCATGTGAAAGCGCGCCTCTGGCACCAGATCCACCTGAACACTGCCGCCGCCGGGATGGACGGCCGAAATGCGCGCGCCGGCAATCGCGCGACTGCGGGGCACAAAGCGGAGCGCGGTGGCCGGCGAGAGCAGACGTGTCTGCACCCCGCGCTCCAGATCAACCAGCACCGCCGACCGGTTCCACGGGCTTCCGTCGGCATCATCGTTGCTGTGAAAATACAGGCAATGCCGATCGAAATTGAGCGGCGCCCACAGCCAGAAGAACTGCGGCAGCACCGACGGTGCAAGCGGCTGCGCGTCAGCCGCGCCGATCGGCCGGATGCCCCAGCTGCGATCGCGCGTCCCGCGCCACCCGGCCACATCCAGCGTGCTCCCATCCACCGTGACACTGCCCTGCCAAACGCCATTCTGGGTCATGCGGGTTATGTCCATCAAGGTGCGCGGCCCCATGCGGCGGGTGAAGCGCGGCTCCTCGATGGGAAAATGCCGGCCACTGAAACGCAGGTCGGCCGCCAGACCATCGGTTTCGGCAAGGGTTACCCGCAGCATTTGCAGCGGCTCCACCACCTCCACCGCGATCGGCCCGGCGTGTGTGTTCATCCGCTCCTGGTGCAGTATCCGCGACCCGAAAACCGATCGCTGCAGGCCACCCTGCATCCAGCAGAAGGCGGCGTCGACGATGTTCAGATGCGGATAGACACCGAGCGCGGCGGCGAAGAACCGGCTGCCATCGGCGCTCTGTCCGTTGAAGAAATAGCGGTCGTAGAAATTGCGGTCCGTGCCGGCATGGGCTATCGGCTCGGGTCGCTGATGCACCGGAAAATCATCGGCCTTGCTGAGCATGATTTCTCCCCCACGCGAACGGCAAGCGAGAGGTTCCCATTCCCCAATTGCTCACATTGCCACAAATTAACTTTTCGTTTCAGGCGCTTCGGCCCGGCTGCGTCCCAAATCGACGATAAGGCGACCGGACCGGATGCACAAGCGAATGCGGAGTTCAACACCGCACTCCCGGCCATTTCATGCACAGGCAACCACCCACAAATTTCGCCGGGCTTTGCAGCCGGGCCGCCCGGCCGCTAAGGCGATCAGCATGGCATCCCCCGCACCATCGCCCGGAGCCGACGCCCGTCGCCGCCGATCCGCCGCCAGGCTCGCTGCCGTCCAGGCGCTCTACCAGAGCGACATGAATGCCATTCCCGTGCCGCAGCTGCTCCACGAATTCCATTCCCACCGGCTGGGCGAAACGATCGACGGCGAGCGCCTCGCCGACGCCGACATCGATTTCTTCGATGACCTGGTGTCTGGCGCAATCGAACGGCGCGACGAGCTTGACGCCATGGTCGGCGGGCTGCTGCAACAGGGGTGGAGCCTGGGCCGGCTGGACCGGCTGATGCTGCAGATCCTGCGCTGCGGCGCTTACGAGCTGGTGGCGCGCACCGATGTGCCGGCCGGTGCCGTGGTTTCGGAATATGTCGATGTGGCGCACGCATTCTATCCCAAGGCCGAAACGGGCTTTGTGAACGCCCTGCTGGACCGGCTGGGCAAAAGCGTGCGCGGAGGCTGAGCGCTGGAGGCGGACTTCATCGCCCGCATGCGCGCGCTGGCCACCCATCCGGCAGCGCGCGGGTTGCTCGATGATGCGGCAGTGCTGGATTGGCCAACGGGGCTGCAACTGGTGGCCACGCACGATCTGCTGGTCGAAGGCGTGCACTACACGGCAGGCTGCCCGGCATCCGATGTTGCCTGGAAGCTGCTCGCTGTGAACCTTTCCGACTTGGCGGCCATGGGCGCCCGGCCGGTCGGTGTCCTGCTGGGCGTTGCCCTGTCCGGCAACCAGCCGGCGCAATGGGCCGATTCCTTCGCAACCGGGCTGGGCCGGGCGCTCGAAACCTTCGCCGTGCCGCTGCTAGGCGGTGACACGGTGCGGAGCGGCGCGCAAACGGTGCTTTCGCTGACGGCGCTTGGCACGGTGCCACCGGGCGCAGCGCTGGCCCGCATGGGCGCCGGCGCTGGCGATGATCTGTGGGTCAGCGGCACGATCGGCGATGCCGGCATCGGCCTTGCAGCGGCAAACGGCGTGACGATGGATGCTCGGATGGCCCGCGAAGCCCTGAAACGCTACCGCCGGCCCGTTCCCCGGCTGGCGCTCGGCGTGGCGCTGCGCGGCATAGCGACAGCGGCAATGGACGTGTCCGATGGTCTGGCCCTGGATGCCGCAAGGCTGGCACACGCCGCCCGGCTGATTGCCGAAATCGCACTTGGCGCCATTCCGCTCAGCAATTTCGCCCCTGCCGGCGAAATCGATCGCCTGCGCCACGCCACCGCCGGCGACGATTATGAACTGCTGTTCGCGGCACCGCCCTCCCGCCGCGATAGCGTGCAGGCCGCGGCGGTGGCTGCGAAAACGCCGGTTGCCCGCATTGGCCGCCTGCTTGCCGCCGTATCCGGCACTGCCGTTGCACAGAGCGTTCAACTGGTCACAGCATCGGGCAAGGCCGTCGTGCCAGCCCGGCTGGGCTATCAACACCCGTAGGCACCGCAATCGCGATCAGCTGCCGACGGGGTTGCGCCAGCGCCCTCACTTTGCCAAAGGCGTGCCACATCATACGCCGCTGCCGGCTGTCCGGCTTTCGAGCGCTGCAAATATAAGTGGGTGCGCGGCCAGCGCGCCTGCAAGATCAAGGGGTAAGCAACAGTATGGATTACGTCCTCGTGGCCATTGCCTGCGGCGTCGCCGCAGTGATCTACGGCCTCATCACCACGCAATCGATCCTGAAGGCATCGCCCGGCAATGCCCGCATGCAGGAAATCGCCGCTGCCATCCAGGAGGGCGCTCAGGCCTATCTTGCCAAGCAATACACCGCGATCGCCATTGTTGGCGTGATCGTGGCCGCCATCGTCTGGTGGGCGCTCGGCACCTATTCGGCGGTCGCCTTCATCATCGGCGCCGTGCTTTCGGGCCTCACCGGCTTCATCGGCATGAACGTGTCGGTGCGCGCCAATGTCCGCACCGCGGAAGCCGCGCGCAGCAGCCTGCAGGCCGGCCTCACCGTCGCGTTCAAATCCGGCGCCGTCACCGGCATGCTGGTGGCTGGCCTGGCGCTGCTGGCGATCGCCGGCTTCTACTGGTATCTCACCAATGCCGGATACGCTCCCACCGATCGCGTCGTCATCGACAGCCTGGTGGCGCTGGCGCTCGGCGCATCGCTCATTTCCATCTTCGCGCGGCTGGGCGGCGGCATCTTCACCAAGGCGGCCGATGTGGGCGCCGATCTCGTCGGCAAGGTCGAAGCCGGAATTCCGGAAGACGATCCCCGCAACCCGGCGGTGATCGCCGACAATGTGGGCGACAATGTGGGCGACTGCGCCGGCATGGCGGCCGATCTCTTCGAAACCTATGTCGTCACAATGGGCGCCACGATGGTCCTCACCGCGCTGCTCATCACCGGCGACTATCTGGAAAATCTGATGGCGCTGCCGCTGCTTGCGGGCGGCGTCGGGATCATCGCCTCCATTGTCGGCACCTATTTCGTCCGGCTCGGCACGTCGAAGAATATCATGGGCGCGCTCTACAAGGGTTTCCTCGTGTCGGCGGCACTGTCTATCCCGCTGCTCTTTCTGGCAACAAAGCTGCTGTTCCCGGACATGCAGCAACTGCTCGCGGCGGAGTCCAGCATCCTGGGCGGCTTCACCCCGATGGATTTGTTCTGGTGCATGATGGTGGGTCTCGGGGTCACCGGGCTCATCGTGTGGATTACCGAATATTACACCGGCACCAATTATCGCCCGGTGAAGTCGATCGCCGC
>Ga0105049_10002926_pt1 | contig 20234 bp, 10 predicted proteins | sample MAT06_FD_78087 | JGI IMG/M metagenome (GOLD analysis project Ga0105049, IMG submission 78087) | Freshwater microbial communities from Lake Fryxell liftoff mats and glacier meltwater in Antarctica - MAT-06 | ecosystem: Environmental > Aquatic > Freshwater > Ice > Liftoff microbial mat | place...
GGCGGCGTGGCTGTCGTGGCGCGTCGGGCTCGGTCCGGCGGCGGCGCGCGAGAAAGTGCGGGTCGCCAAGGCACTCGCCGATTGCCACATATCAGCACGGCATTCTCGCGCGCCGAGGTCAGCTATTCGAAAGTCCGCGCGATGACCCGCGTGGCGACGCCGACAACGAGGCGCGCCTCCTACATATGGCGAAGGAAGCGAGCGCCGCCAAGCTCGAGACGTTGTGCCGCGGCATCGAGCAGGTCACCGACCAGGGCGCCGCAGCGCAGACCCGCCAGGTCACGCTGCTCCCTTGCAAGGGCGGCATGGTGCGTCTCGAGGCCCGCCTGCATCCGGACGAGGCGGCCCTGGTGATGAGGGCAATCGACGCGGCGGTTCAAGAGGCTGGCGACGCTTCCGCGGAAGTTCGGACCTCGCGACCCGACGGGCTCCTCCGCATCGCCGACGCCTTCATCGCTGGGCAACGCCCGGAAGGACGCCCGGGCGGCGAACGCCACCAGATCATCGTGTGTGTGCGCAGATCATCGTGTGTGTGCGCGCCTCCGAGCTCAACCCCGGGGGCGCTTCCGCGGAATCGCAGGCCGGACCCGTCGGACCCAAATCCATGCGGCGACTCGCCTGCGATGCGTGTGCCAGCATCGTGACCGTGGATGACGCCGGGAGCCCGCTCGACGCTGGCAAGAAGACGCGCACCATCGCGCCCGCACTGCGTTGGGCACTGGTGGCCCGCGACGGTGGGTGCCGCTTCCCCGGGTGCAATAGCCAACACTGGGTCGACGCTCATCACATTGCGCATTGGGCCGACGGGGGCGAGACCTGCGGGGATAAATTGATCCTTCTTTGCACGGCCCTTCTTTGCACGGCCCTTCTTTGCACGGCCCACCACCGACTCGTACACGAAGGCAGCTTCCGAATGTCGGGCACCGCCACGAACCCACGTTTTGAACGGCCGGTTGGGACCTCAATCGATAGGCCGCTCCGGCAGGTGCCGCACCTCGGGCTCGCACGGGCACGTCCGGCGCGGGCGCCGTGCATGGCACGACCCAACTACCATTGGGCTATCGGGGTCATTGCGCCTGCGGTGCGGACGGTGGTCGCGGCTTGAGCCGTTGCGCGATTTTTCCACAATGCCCCGAGTGGGGCCGTCTCTGGGGCACTCCTATAGCGTGTCACTCCCTTCACCTGCGGTCGAGATCGCTCGAGCAACGACGAAGGGTCGGCAGCGCGCCTCGGCGCCGCTGCGCTACATTCTCGTCACCACGGTGGGCCCGCCCTGGGGCCGCCGCGAGCGTCGCGGGTGGCCAGCGGGCCGGTCGACGGCAGGACCGTTGACGCGCCGTCCCAACGGCCGAGACAACCCCGAGCCATGCGCTGACGTTGCGCTCCGCGGAAGGCGCGCCCGCCACCTGCACACGCTGTCCGCGGACAACACTCTGGCTCGCCTGCCCGCAGTCGTCGCCGTCTGTGGGCACCCCGCGCGACGGCCCGACGCCGACCGGACCGGCGGCGATGGCGACCTTGCGGACTTGCGCCCAGGGATAGGCGCGTTGCCTATTGGGGTGCTCACTGGGCACCTCCGTCGGCGGGGTCGCAGGGACGACGATGACGACCCGCCCGAGCACGCGCTTGCGCTCGATCGCGTCTTGGCCAGCATGGCCCACGCTGAGCTTGTTCCTGCCGCCTACAGTGACAGCGAGCTTGCCGTCCGAGGTCCAGCTTTCTCGCACGCGAGCGCGATCTCGAACGCCTGCGACGAGCGATCGACGATGTTGCCAAAGACGCTCCCGCCCATGCGCTGACCGTACTTCAGGAGCGTGTTGCGCAGGCTGCGCAGGCTCGTCGACACTCGGGAAGGTGAATGACCCGCGCAGGTCGAACAGGAATCCCCCGAGGTCGAGCGACAGGTCCGCGTACGCCTGGAACTCCTCTTTCGAACTCTTGACGAGCCCCTCCTTGCCGTCGGCGCCGACGCCCTTCTCCCAAGATCTCGCTGCCGCTGTAGTCGAGGCCGACCTCGAACTCGGCGCAACTGGTGGCGGCGCTGGCTCTCGCACGTCGGCGGCGAGTCGTTAACCTTAGGATGGCTTAGGATGGCATAGGATGGCAAGGAAGGCATTGGAGCGGTTGACCGCCTCAGCGGCTTCGTACATTCTCGGCGCCCGCTTCACGGTTGGGTGGCGCACGTCTCTGCCACACCCAGCTTGCGACGCTGCGCCATCGCGCGCGAGTGAGGTTCCATGAACGTCATCGACACCGCCCGACCGATCCACGAAGTGCTCCGAGCCGGCGAGCTGCTCGCTGTGCTCCGTGCCTTGAAGAAGGGCGACTTCACGGCACGGCTGCCCCTCGACCGGAGCGGCATCGCTGGCGATATCGCCGAGGCGTTCAACAACTGTGCGGAGATCAATCAGCGCCTGGTGCTCGAGCTCCAGCGCGTGAGCGCGGTGGTCGGCAAAGACGGGCGGCTCAACCAGCGCGCGAGCCTCGGTGAGGCGGGTGGCGACTGGCGCTCATGCGCGGACGCGGTCAACGAGCTCATCGACGACCTCGTGCGCCCGACCACCGAGGTCGGACGCGTCATCGGCGCCGTGGCGTCGGGTGACTTGTCGCGCAAGATGTTGATCGAGGTCGACGAGCGCCCGCTCAAGGGCGAGTTCCTGCGCACCGCGAACGTCGTCAACGGCATGGTGGACCAGCTCGGCTCGTTCGCCTCCGAGGTGACGCGCGTGGCGCGTGAGGTCGGCACCGAGGGCAAGCTCGGCGGACAGGCGCGCCTCGAAGGCGTCGCCGGCACGTGGAAGGACCTCACCGACTCGGTGAACCTCATGGCCGGTAACCTCACGGCGCAGGTGCGCAACATCGCCGACGTGACTACGGCGGTGGCCCGTGGTGACTTGACCAAGAAGATCACCGTCGACGTGAAGGGCGAAATCCTCGAGCTCAAGGACACCATCAACACGATGGTGGATCAGCTCAATTCGTTCGCCTCGGAGGTGACGCGCGTGGCGCGCGAGGTCGGTACCGAAGGCAACCTCGGCGGTCAGGCGCAGGTCAAGGGTGCCGGTGGCATCTGGAACGACCTCACCGAGAACGTGAACTCGATGGCGAGCAACCTCACGGCGCAGGTGCGCAACATCGCCGAGGTCACGACCGCCGTGGCGACGGGTGACCTCTCGAAGAAGATCACCGTCGACGTCAAAGGCGAGATCCTCCAGCTCAAGAACACCATCAATACGATGGTCGATCAGTTGAACGGCTTCGCCTCCGAGGTGACCCGCGTCGCGCGCGAGGTCGGCACCGAAGGCAAGCTCGGCGGCCAGGCGTACGTGAAGGGCGTGGGCGGCACCTGGAAGGACCTCACCGACTCGGTGAACTTCATGGCCGGCAATCTCACGGGACAGGTGCGCAACATCGCCGAGGTCACCACCGCGGTGGCGCGAGGCGACCTCTCGAAGAAGATCACCGTCGACGTGAAGGGCGAGATCCTCGAGCTCAAGAACACGATCAACACGATGGTGGATCAGCTCAACTCGTTCGCCTCGGAAGTGAACCGCGTCGCGCGCGAAGTCGGCACCGAAGGCAAGCTCGGTGGTCAGGCCGAAGTGTTCGGTGTGGGCGGCACGTGGAAGGACCTCACCGACTCGGTGAACTTCATGGCCGGCAATCTCACGGGCCAGGTGCGCAATATCGCTGCGGTCACGACCGCGGTCGCGAAGGGCGACCTCTCGAAGAAGATCACCGTCGACGTGAAGGGCGAGATCCTCGAGCTCAAGGTGACCATCAACACGATGGTCGATCAGCTCAACTCGTTCGCGTCGGAAGTGACACGCGTGGCGCGCGAGGTCGGCACCGAAGGCAAGCTCGGTGGTCAGGCCGCCGTGCTCGGGGTCGGTGGCACCTGGAAGGACCTCACCGACTCGGTGAACTTCATGGCCGGCAATCTGACCGGCCAGGTGCGCAACATCGCCGAGGTGACCACCGCCGTCGCCAAGGGTGACCTCTCGAAGAAGATCACCGTCGACGTGAAGGGCGAGATCCTCGAGCTCAAGAACACCATCAATACGATGGTCGATCAGCTCAACTCGTTCGCCGCCGAAGTGACACGCGTGGCGCGCGAGGTCGGCACCGAAGGCAAGCTCGGTGGCCAGGCCGAAGTGCCCGGGGTCGGCGGCACCTGGAAGGATCTCACCGACTCCGTGAACTCGATGGCGAGCAACCTCACCGCCCAGGTGCGCAACATCGCCGAGGTCACCACCGCCGTCGCCAAGGGCGACCTCTCGAAGACCATCACCGTCGACGTGAAGGGCGAGATCCTACAGCTCAAGAACACCATCAATACGATGGTCGATCAGCTCAACGCGTTCGCCTCGGAAGTGACCCGTGTCGCCCGCGAGGTCGGCACCGAGGGCAAGCTCGGTGGTCAGGCCGCGGTGCTCGGCGTCGGTGGCACCTGGAAGGACCTCACCGACTCGGTGAACTTCATGGCCGGCAATCTGACCGGCCAGGTGCGCAACATCGCCGAGGTGACCACTGCCGTCGCGAAGGGTGACCTCTCGAAGAAGATCACCGTCGACGTGAAGGGCGAGGTCCTCGAGCTCAAGAACACGATCAATACGATGGTGGATCAGCTCAACTCGTTTGCCGCCGAAGTGACACGCGTGGCCCGCGAGGTCGGCACCGAAGGCAAGCTCGGCGGCCAGGCCGAGGACTTCGGCGTGGCCGGCACGTGGAAGGATCTCACCGACTCGGTGAACTTCATGGCCGGCAATCTCACGACCCAGGTCCGCAACATCGCCGAGGTGACCACCGCCGTCGCCAACGGCGACCTCTCGAAGAAGATCGCGGTCGAGGTGAAGGGCGAGATCCTCGAGCTCAAGATCACCATCAATACGATGGTCGATCAGCTCAATGCGTTCGCCTCGGAGGTGACGCGCGTCGCGCGCGAGGTCGGCACCGAAGGTCGCCTCGGCGGCCAGGCACAGGTGCGTGGGGTCGGCGGCACGTGGAAGGATCTCACCGACTCGGTGAACTTCATGGCCGGCAATCTCACTGCGCAGGTGCGCAACATCGCCGAGGTGACGACCGCCGTCGCCAATGGCGACCTCTCGAAGAAGATCGCGGTCGAGGTGAAGGGCGAGATCCTCGAACTCAAGATCACGATCAATACGATGGTCGATCAGCTCAACGCGTTCGCCGCGGAGGTCACGCGCGTGGCGCGCGAGGTCGGCACCGAGGGCAAGCTCGGAGGACAGGCGCAGGTACGCGGCGTCGCCGGCACATGGAAGGACCTGACCGACAACGTGAACTCGATGGCGAGCAACCTCACGGCGCAGGTGCGCGGCATCGCCATGGTGGTGACCGCCGTCGCCAACGGCGACCTGAAACGCAGGCTCGCGCTCGAGGCGCGCGGCGAGATCGCCGAGCTCGCCGAGACCATCAACAACATGACCGACACGCTCGCGACCTTCGCCGAGCAGGTCACCAGCGTGGCTCGCGAGGTCGGTGTCGAAGGCCAGCTCGGTGGCCAGGCCAAGGTGCCTGGCGCGGCCGGCACATGGCGCGACCTGACCGACAACGTCAACCAGCTCGCAGGCAACCTGACGACGCAGGTGCGCGCCATCGGCGACGTCGCCATCGCCGTGACCAAGGGCGACCTGACGCGCTCGATCGCGCTCGAGGCGTCGGGCGAGATGGCGGCGCTCAAAGACAACATGAACGAGATGATCCGCAACTTGCGTGAGACCACGCAGAAGACCACCGAGCAGGATTGGCTCAAGACCAACCTCGCGCGCTTCACGCGCATGCTGCAAGGCCAGCGCGATCTCGTCACGGTCGGCCAGCAGATCCTCTCGGAGTTGGCGCCGCTGGTCGACATGCAGCACGGCGTCTTCTACATCGCCGAGACCGACGAGGCGGGCAACATGGATTTGAAGCTCCTCGCGAGCTACGCCTATGTCGAGCGCGATTCGGTGCCTCGGCACTTCCGCTTGGGCGAGGGCCTGGTCGGGCAGTGCGCCTTCGAGAAACGCAAGATCCTGCTCACCACCGTACCCTCGGACTACATCCGCATCAGCTCCGGCCTTGGAGAAGCGAAGCCGCGCGCCATCATGGTGTTGCCGGTGCTGTTCGAGGAGAAGATCAACGCGGTCATCGAGTTGGCGTCGTTCTCGGAGCTGTCGGAGATCCACCGGAACTTCGTCGATCAGCTCACCGAGTCGATCGGCATCGTCATCAACACCATCGCCGCCGGCATGCGAACCGAGACGCTGCTCGCGCAATCACAGTCGCTGACCCTCGAGCTGCAGAGCCAACAGGAGGAGCTGCGCGAGACCAACGAGCGCCTCGAGCACCAGGCGACCACGCTGCGCGAGTCCGAAGATCGCTTGAAGCAGCGGCAGGAAGAGCTGCGTCAGTCCAACGACCAGCTCGGCGAGAAGGCGACGCTGCTCGAGCTCAAAAATCGTGAGGTCGAGTTTGCCAAGGAAGAGCTCGAGGAAAAGGCCGAGCAGTTGGCGCTGACCTCGAAGTACAAGTCGGAATTCCTCGCCAACATGAGCCATGAGCTGCGCACGCCGCTCAACTCGCTGCTCATCTTGTCGCGCATGCTGTCGGACAATCAGGACGGCAACCTGTCCGGCAAGCAGGTCGAGTTCGCGCGCACGATCCATGGCTCGGGCGCCGATCTGCTGGCGCTGATCAACGACATCCTCGACCTTTCCAAAATCGAGTCGGGCACCATCACGGTCGATGCCGCCGAGGTGCCGTTCCGCGATCTGCGCGACTACGTGGAGCAGAATTTCCGCCACGTCGCCCAGCAAAAGACATTGGACTTCGCGGTGCGCCTCGGGTCCGGCCTGCCACGCGCGTTCATCACCGATCCCAAGCGCCTCCAGCAGGTCTTGAAGAACCTCCTGTCCAACGCCTTCAAGTTCACCGAGCGTGGCAGCGTCACGCTCGAGGTGAAGGCCGTGACCGACGGCTGGAGTCGCGAGCACGAGAGCCTCGCGGCCGCCGACATGGTGGTCGCGTTCTCCGTGAACGACAGCGGCATCGGTATCCCTCAGGAAAAGCAGCGCATCATCTTCGAGGCGTTCCAGCAGGCCGACGGCACTACCAGCCGGCGATACGGTGGCACCGGCCTCGGCCTGTCAATCAGCCGCGAGCTCTCGCGTCTCCTCGGTGGCGAGATCCGCGTGACGTCATCACCAGGATTCGGCTCGACGTTCACGCTGTTCCTGCCGCGGGTGTATTCGCAGATGAACACGCCCTTCGCCCCGTCGAGCGAGGGCTTCGAAACCGCGCTGCGCACGGCCCAAGGCATAGGCCTGCGCTCGCAGTCCAGCTCGCCCAGGTACGACCTGCCGGTGCCCGCCACCGTGACCGCGTTTTCGCTGGCGGGCATGGATGATCGTGAGTACCTGGGACCGGAAGACTCCGTGCTCCTCGTCATCGAGGACGACATCAACTTCGCGCGCGTGGTGCTCGACACTGCGCGCAATCAGGGCTTCAAGGTGGTCCTCGCAAGCGACGGCGACGTGGGGCTGGCCCTGGCCCGTCGCCTCAAGCCGGCTGCAATCACGCTCGATTTGCGCTTGCCCGACATCGACGGCTGGACCGTGCTCGATCAGCTCAAGCACGATCCGGCGCTGCGGCAGATCCCGGTCGTCGTCGTCTCGTCCGACGGGCAGCGCCATCGTGGCCTCAAGATGGGTGCCTTCGACTTCCTGCAGAAGCCGACCTCGGTGGAACAGGTCACGATCGCCCTCGGCGCGCTCAGCGCCTTCATCGAGGAGCCGCACCAGTGCGTCCTGGTCATCGCGCACGACGAGGACACCCGGCAGGGCATGTTGGCTGCGGTCGGGGGCCCGGGCATCGAGCCCACGCTGGTCGCGAGCGGTGCCGACGCACTCGAGGCGCTGCGCTCGAAGCAGTTCCGCTGCGTGGTGATGGGCTTGGGGCTGGCCGATATGCCGGGCCTCGAGCTCATCTCCGCGATGAAGCTGCAGGAGGCCCTCGAAGACCTCCCGATCGTCGTGTACTGCGACAAGGAGCTGACCCAGGAGGACCATACCCAGCTCGCACGACTCGCCGAGAGCGTGATCATCAAGGTCGCGCCTTCGCTGCCGCGGCTCCTCGCGGAGACGTCCTTGTTCCTGCATCGCGCCGATGCCGACCTGTCCGAGGCGCAGCGCGCCATGCTCGCCAAGCTGCATCGCGCGACCGACACCCTCGCGAGTGCGCTCGTGCTCGTCATCGATGACGACGTGCGGAACATCTTCGCGGTGACCTCGGCGCTCGAACGACACCAGGCTCGGGTGGTCTTCGCCGAGAACGGCAAGGACGGCCTCAAGGTCCTCGAGGACAACCCCATCGACGTCGTGCTGACCGACATCATGATGCCCGAGATGGACGGCTACGAAGTCATCCGGCGCATTCGCGCGCAGGACCGCTTCAAGCGGCTCCCGGTCATCGCGGTCACCGCCAAGGCCATGTACGCCGACCGCGAGAAGTGCATCCAGGCCGGGGCTTCGGACTACATCGCCAAGCCGGTCGACATGGATCACCTCCTTTCGATCTTGCGCGTGTGGCTCGATCAATAGGTCTCAGCGGCTCGAGCAAGGGCTCAGAGTTTATCGAGCTTCGGCCAGGTGAAACGGAAGCATGCGCCGTCTCCGGGCTGTGACACCACCCAGGCGCACCCGCCCTGCCCTTCGACGATCTTTTTGACCAGCGCGAGGCCAACGCCGGTGCCCTCGATCGTATCGCGCGATTCGAGGCGCTGGAAGAGGTTCCAGATGCGGTCGTGGTATCGCGCCTCGATGCCGGGCCCATTGTCGCAGACCCAGAACTCGAAGCGCTCGGCGGTCTCGAGGCACCCGACCTCCACACGCGCATCGCTGCGACGCGCATACTTGAAGGCATTGGAGATGAGGTTCGAGAACACGCGCTCGAGGAGCTCGCGCTGGATGCGCGCGACCGGCATATCCTGCTGAAGATGGGCGGTCGCGCCGGGAACCAGCGGCTGAAGCTCGAGGATGCCTTCGATGAGCTTGCGGATGTCGACGTATCCCGGGGGGGACTGCACATGGCCGACGCGGGCGAAGGCGAGGATCCCGTCGACGAGATTGCCGAGGCGCTGCACGCGCTCACGCACTTGCGCAAGGTGCTTGCGCGCGGTGTCGGTCAACACGCTCTCGAGGTCTTCTTCGAGCCAGTCGCAGAGCGCGGAGATCCCGCGCAGTGGCCCCTTGATATCGTGCGATGCGCCGTAGGCGACCTGCTGCAGCTCACGATTGCTGCGCACGAGCTCGGCGCTCATCTGGGCCAACGTCGCGACATGGGTTTCGGCCACGCGCCGCGCCTCCTCGTGCCGCAGGACTTCGTTGGTCTCCTGCTCACGACGCCACTCCGCGGCCTGGCGCGCTGCCTCCGCTGCTAGCGCCGCCCGCTCCGTATCGCGCAACGTCGCGGCTTGCTCCGTCAGTTGCATACGCTGAACGAAGAGCGCCACGAAAATCGCGACCTTGGCCGTGAGGATCTTCGGCTCGAAGGGCTTGGTCAGGAAGTCGACCGCACCCTGATCGTAGGCGCGCAACATCGCCGCCCGGTCGCCGCTCTCCGCGGTCAGAAACACGATCGGCGTGTGGGCCGACCGCTCGCGCTGTCGGACGATGGCCGCGGTCTCGTAGCCATCCATGCCCGGCATGCGCACGTCCAACAGGATGACGGCGAAATCCTGCAAGAGTAGCTGACGCAGCGCCGCCGCACCGGAGTCGGCCAAGACGAGCTGATGACCGAGCGGCTCCAAGATCGACTCGAGCGCGACCAGGTTCGCGGGCTGATCGTCGACCAGCAGGATCTTCACGTCCGACATGGGTACCAGCTGTGCCGACATCCGGCTCCGTGGCGGTGCTCGCGAAACGACCGACCTGAACGGAGGTCATGGGGCTTGGGGTTGTTCGTCGGGCGTCGCCATGCGTGGGTCGCACTCATGTGCGACTGACCCAATCGTTTAGGGTAGCACCCCTGCGAGGTCGGGGCAACCCGAGGGGAGGCGGGTGTGATCGAAGATGAGGGGACGGCCCTGCACACGCTGTCCGCGGACAACACTCTCCCTCGCCTGCCCGCAGTCGTCGCCGTCTGTGGGCACCCGGCCGTCGGCGCCGACGCCCTTGTTCCAAGTCTCGCTGCCGCTGTAGTCGAGGCCGACCTCGATCTCGGCGTCTTTTTCGCCGCCGCCATACGCGACGCCGAGGCCCGCCTCCAGCGTGGCCTCGTCGTCCGCGCCCATGCCTGCTACCATGTGATTGGCGTACTCTTTGCCCCACAGCGCGTTGGCGACCCAGTCGCCAATTGTGCCCTTGAACAGCAGGAACGCCGGGCCCATCGCGACCTCGACCAGCGGATCCTTGGGCGGGTCGGAGCGGCGCATGGTGCGCTCACCGATGAGGCCAATCAGGTTCATCGCCACGACCGCGTCGCTGCCCTTGCCGCTACCGGACATGTGCGAGTTGAAAACAAACTTGTTGTGGGTCTTGCCGATGCCGACCTCGAAGCCGACCTCGCCCGAGATCTCGAAGCCCTCGCGGGTGCGCACGCACTCGAGCTCGACCTCGACCTCGACCCCGCACGCGACGACCTCGTCCGAGACGGCGACCTTGCCCTTGACGTGCAGCGACGCGCCTTCGCTCTGTGGGACCAGCGAATCGAGCTGCCGGCCGAAGCCCTCCTGCAGCAGCACCGCCTCCGCTCCCTTGGCCGCCGCGGTCCGCGCGCTACGCGCCCAGCCGTCGCCGAGCGCTTTCTCGAGCGCCTGGAACGTCACGCCGGTCGCCTGCGCCCCGAGCGTCACGCCCGCGATGGTCAAGCCGGGCAGGCTCTCGCGCGGGGTGAGGCGCTGGACCTGGGCGTGATAGCCGCTTTGCCCGGCGCCGCCGCCGGTCGCGGACCCGCTCTGTTCCGGGGGCGACGACGATGTCTTGGAGGTGTGCGTGGGTGTGTTCGCGAGTACGGGCATGCTGGAATCACCTGGCTGCCGGGACCGACCCGGCTCGACCCTATCGGTGCAGGCGTCAGCGCGGTCGAGGCCCCCTCGCCGAGGGCGTCGCCTCGCGTGGCGCGGTGAAGTCCGATACGTTTCCGCCGCTGCTCCGGGACGCCGCGGGGCGAAGCGCGCCTTGACCAATGAGATCACAGGAGAGCCCATGGCATCACACGCACCGCCGGCTGCCGTCATCTTCCAGTTCGTTTCTGGGATCTGGGCCGCGCAGGCCATCGGTGCCGCTGCGCGGCTCCGGGTCCCCGATCACCTCGCCGCGGGGCCCCGATCGGCCGACGAGATCGCGCTGGGCGTCGGCGCTGACCCATCGGCGCTCCATCGCCTGATGCGCGGCCTCGCGTCGGTCGGTGTCTTGACCCATGTCGCGAATGGGAAGTTCGCGCTCACGCCGGTCGGTGAGGTGCTGCGCAGCGACGTGCCCGGCTCGCTGCGATCCATGGTCATCGCGCAGACGGCGCCGGCTCACTGGCTCCCCTGGGGAAGGTGCGAGAAGGCGTTCCGTACGGGCAAGCCCACGACCGATGAGGCGCTCGGAATGAGCCTCTGGGAGCACTACGCCAAGAATCCCGAAGAAGGTGATCACTTCGCCGAGGCCATGAGCGGTCTCTCCGCGATGGCGATGCAGGCGGTCATTCCCGTCTACAGCTTCGCCGGCGCGCAGCAGGTCGTCGACGTCGGCGGCTCGCACGGCGGGTTCCTCGCTGCCGTCCTCCAGAAGGTGCCCGCAGCGCGTGGGGTGCTGTTCGATCGCCCCGACATCGTCGCGGGCGCGGACGCGACGTTGGGACCCGCGGGCGTCTCCGAGCGGGTCGAGCGCGTTGGAGGTGACTTCTTTGCCGGCGTGCCCGAGGGCGGCGACGTCTACTTGTTGAAGCACATCCTGCACGACTGGAGCGACGACGAGTGCGTGGCGATCCTGACCAACGTGCGAAACGCGATGGCCCCCGGGGCGCGTGTCGTCGTGGTCGAGATGGTGATCGGCGCGGAGGGGGCCCCGTCGCCAGCGCCGCTGCTCGACCTCAACATGCTCGTGTTGCTGTCTGGAAAAGAGCGCACGATTGCCGAGTTCGGGGCGCTCTTCGAGCGTGCCGGCATGCAGACCTCGAAGGTTATCCCGACGATGTCGCCCTTCGCCGTCATCGAGGCGAGGGCAGCATGAGGCGTTTTGAACTGATCGATGGCACATCCATGCGCTGACGCCGCGATCCGAGAAAGGCGCGCCCTCCACCTGCACACGCTATCCGCGAGCCACGCTCTCCCCCGCCTGCCCGGAGTCGTCGCACAGTCTGAGAGCACCCGGCGCGACGGCCCGACGCCGACCGGACACGCCGGACACGCCGGACACGCGCTGCTGCTGGACGGTAGGCCGGGCAGGCCTAGAATACGCCGCATCAAGCCAGGCCACATTGCGGGAAATCACGTTTGACGGTCTCGCCTCGCCCGTGAAATAGACGACTTAGGATACGGCTTCGCCGAGGTGCGCAATGTTCAACCGTTCAGAAAGTCCAGATCATGCTTCGAGCGTGCCCGCGGCGGGAGCAACCGCGCCTACCGGTGCGATTCAGATGAAGGCAGCGTTACGCCAGGGCGCCGACTTCGAGGCTCAGAGTTCGATGCTGGCCCCGGTCCAGCGCGTGGCCCAGCCCGGCCCGGGGAGAGCCACGAACGATGTGCCGCCGACCGCTGCGGCACAGGTACAACGCCGTCAAGCGCGGGGCGTGCATCGCGTCAGCGGCCCCGTGCAGATGGATGTCGACGGTGACGTCGAAAAGAACCTGGGCAAGACCCTCGAAGCGGAGGAAGCCGCCCTGAACAAGCCGAAGAAGGGCAGCGGGAAGAAAGTCGGAAAGCCGAAGGACCAGACGGTTCAGGTGCAGAGCGGCGGCGAGACCGTGTTCCTACATCTGCGCTTCTTCGGTGAACGCACCGCCACCGGCGGCCAGGTGCTGGTCTCGGTCGGCAAGGACGACATCATCGGCTCGGCCGACTTCGAGGTCGACGAGGCTGGCGCGCCTCGGTTCACCGACTGCACGAAGCCGGTCACCGTGAAGGGCGGCGGGACCGCCATCGAATGCACACCCGTGCCGCCGGACAACTCTAAGCTGCCCGGTGCCTCCGCCGAAGCGGCGCTATTCAAACGCACCAATCCGATCATGATCACCATCGGCAAGATATGGTCGTTGATCAGCCAAACGATTGGCCCCTCGGAAGAGGAGGACGCGGCCGAAGCGAAGAAGGGCGCGCCGGCTCACGCCGGTCCCCGGGCGTAACCCGCCTCACCGTCCGTCAACGGCGGCAAGACCAGGTCGGTGTAGGTCCCGTCCTTGGCGGTCGCCCAGAGGTGCTCGCGCGGCCGGAAGGCCTGTGCTAACGGTTCCAACCCTGTTTCGGGAGGACCCATGGCCGCGAGCACCGATCAAGACCTCATCGAAAGCGCGTTCGGCGACCGCTCGCGGCTGCTCGACCCGACCTATCGGAGCGCCATCTTCCGGACGCTCGAAGGGCTCGACCGCGGCACGCTGCGGGTCGCCTCGCCGCCTCCTGCACCGACCACCGGCACACCTGACAATGACTCCGCGGCGGTGCCGTGGACCGTGCACGCCTGGGTGAAGCAGGCGGTGCTCTTGTACTTTGCAGTTCAGGACATGGTCGTGCACGAGCTGCCGCCGTTCGAGTGGCACGACAAGATCCCGCTCAAGTCCGACTTCAAGGCGGCCGGCGTACGCGCCGTGCCCCCGGCGACTGTGCGCTACGGGGCCCACATCGAGCCCGGCGCCGTGCTCATGCCGAGCTTCGTCAATATCGGTGCGCGCGTTGGTCGCGGCACCATGGTCGACACCTGGGCGACAGTCGGGTCGTGCGCCCAGGTCGGCGCCAACGTGCACCTCTCGGGCGGCGTCGGCCTCGGCGGTGTGCTCGAGCCGCCTGCCGCGACGCCCGTCATCATCGAAGACGGGGCCTTTGTCGGGAGCCGTGTCATCGTCGTCGAGGGTGTGCGGGTCGGCCGCGAGGCGGTGCTCGGCGCCGGCGTCGTGCTCGCGGCGTCGACGCGCATCATCGATGTCTCACAGTCGACCCCGGTCGAGTATCGCGGCTGGGTCCCGCCGCGTTCGGTGGTGATCCCCGGCACCGTCGAAAAGACCTTTCCCGCCGGGAACTACCACGTCCCGGTCGCGCTGATTATCGGCCGCCGCACCGCCTCCACCGACCAGAAGACGTCACTCAACGCCGCTCTGCGCGAGTTCGCCGTCTCGGTCTGAGACCGCGCCCCATCGAGCCCCGCTCCGGAATCATCGCCCATGCATCACGACGCCCCGCTACTCCCGCTGCACCCGCTCTCGCCGGATCTGTTGCGCCCGCCGTGCCCACCCGAGGGCCTTGCCTTCGAGACGACCGCCGAGCTCGCGACCCTCGACGGCACCTTCGGTCACGAGCGCGCCCTCGAAGCGCTGCGCGTCGGCCTCGGCATCCGGCGCGAGGGCTACAACATCTTCGTCGTCGGCTCGTCCGGCGTCGGCAAGCACACGGTCGTCATCAAGACGCTCGCGGACCGCGCCCGCACCGAGGCGACCCCGCCCGACTGGTGCTACGTCCAGAACTTCGAGGAGAGCCACCGGCCCATGGCGATTTCGCTCCCGCCGGGGCGCGGCGCCGAGCTCAAGGCCGCGATGACGCGCTTTGTCGAGGACCTGCGCACCGTATTGCCGGTGATCTTCACGTCCGATGCCTACACCTCGAAGGTGCATGCGATCGGCGAGGCCTCCGAGAAGGTGCACGACCAGGCCCTCGACGCCGTGAAGGAGAAGGCCATCCAGCGTGGCCTGGCACTCGTGAAGTCCGACGAGGGCTTCACCTTCATGCCGGCAAAAGACGGCGAGGTGATTCAGCCCGACGTGTTCGAGGCGCTGCCCGAGAACGAGCGCAAGGTGATCGAAGACTCGTTGGAGCAGACCGAAGACGAGCTCCAGGCGGTCTTCGGCGGCGTCGCCCGTTGGCGTAAGGAGACCCGCGATCGCCTGCTGGCACTCGAGAAGGAGGTCGTTCAGGCCGAGGCTGATCGCCTCATCGATCCGGTGCGCGTCGCCTTCGCTGGTCACCCGGAAGTGCTCACGTACCTCGCCGCCGTCTCGAAGGACATCCTCGACGAGATCCACCTCTTTCGCGAGGAGCAGCCCGACGACGACGACGACGAAGACGCCTCCGACATGGCGCCACCGTCGCCCGTCAAAAAGCGCGAGATCCGTCGTTATCAGATCAACGTCATCGTCGATCACAGCCGCTCGCAAGGCGCCCCGGTCGTGCACGAGGACATCCCGGCCTTCGCCAACCTGATTGGCCGTATCGAGCACCAGGCCGACTACGGCGCGCTCTCGACCGACCACACGCTCATCAAGCCGGGCGCGTTCCACATCGCCTCGGGCGGCTACCTCGTGCTCGACGCCTGGCGCCTCGTGAACTCGCCGTTCGCCTGGGCGGCCCTCAAGCGCGTCCTACGGTCGCGCCTCGTGCGCATGGACGCGCCGGACGGCAACGTGAACCCGATGACGACCGTGATGCTCACGCCGGATCCTATCCCGGTCGACGTGAAGGTCGTCATCATGGGCCCGGCCGAACTCTACTACGAGCTGTGCGATCAAGACCCTGAGGTCGAGCGGCACTTCAAGATCCTGGCCGCCTTCGAGGAGCGCCTGCCGCGCACGATTGAGACGACCCACCTGTTCGCGCGCCTCATCGCGACCAAGGCGCGCGACAAGCAGTTGCGTCCGTTCCATCGCGAGGCGGTGGCGCGCGTCATCGAGGAGGCGGCGCGCGAGGTCGAGGACAACGAGTTCCTGTCGGCCAACCTGTCGCGCCTCTTCAACCTGCTCGACGAGGCTGACTTCTGGGCCGCCGAGGCGCACGCCGCGATCGTCGAGAAGGCCCATGTCGAACGCGCCCTCGCAGCCTTCGAGCGGCGCAGCTCGAGCCCGCACGACGACTTCATGACGTCGATCGACCGCGGCACTCTCATCGTGCGCACGAACGGCGAGGCGGTCGGCCAGGTCAACGGGCTCGCGGTCGTAGCGCTCGGCAGCTACGAGTTCGGGCGCGTCTCGCGCATCTCGGCGACGGCCCGGGTCGGCAGCGGCGAGGTGATCGACATCGAGCGTGAGTCGGATCTCTCGGGCAGCCTGCACGCCAAGGGCGTCTTGATCCTGCAGAGCCTGCTCGGCTCGCGCTACGCGACCGACGTGCCGCTGTCGCTCTGGGCCAGCCTCACATTCGAACAGAGCTACGGCCACGTCGACGGCGACTCGGCGTCGCTTGGCGAGTACTGCGCGCTCGTGTCGGCGATCTCCGGCGTGCCGCTCAAGCAGTCGCTCGCGCTGACCGGATCGCTCAACCAGAACGGCGAAATCCAGGCCGTCGGCGGCGTGAACTCGAAGATCGAGGGCTTCTTCGACATCTGTGTGCGCCGCGGCCTCACCGGGCAACAGGGCGTCATCATCCCGAAGTCCAACGTCAAGAGCCTGATGCTCTCGCCCAACGTCGTCCAGGCGACGCGCGACGGCACCTTCCGCGTGTGGCCGGTCGAGCGCGTCGAGGAGGCGCTGTCACTCCTGAGCGACATCCCGGTCGGCGAGCGCGACGTGAGCGGCGTGTTCCCCGACGGTTCGATCAACGCGCTCATCGAGCATCGCCTGCGCGGCTTCCACGACATCCGTCGCCGCCTGCACGACCGCTCCTGAGTCAACGCCGCGCTCAGCATGTACTCGTCCTTCGGCGCACAAGCGACCGAAGGAGCGACGCTGCATCACGGTTCGGATCCGAAGCCAGGCGACACTGTTTAGCGTGGGCAACCCCAATCAGAGGTGCTGCCGCGATCCCGCGGACACGCGTCGCGCAGCCCCGTGACGCCGTCGGAGTCGGGGTCGGGGCAGCCATCGGGGCGCGTGCCCATCTCGGTCGGGCACAGGTCGAACGCGTCGATGCGGCGGTCGCGGTCGTCGTCCAGACACAGCTCGACGTTCACCCCTTTGGGGCAGCCCGCCGGCGGTAGCTTCGCATCAAGCGGCTTCACCGGGTCGGGCAGCGCCGGGTCGTGCCGCTCGCGCCACGCCAGGAGGTCAATCCCAAGGGTCACAAACGGTGTCCACGACAGCGATGAGACGCCATCGGTCATCAGCACCCCGCCCTCGAGTCGCAACGCGGCCTCGTCGCCGAGCCGGAACTCCACCCCGAGCGTGGCGCCAAAGAGCGCATCGAGATCGCCGCTACCCGAACCGGCCGCATTCGCGACAAAGCCCGCGCCGAGCCCGACAATCGGCGTCACGGCGCCAGCCAGCGCGCGCCAGTCGACGACGAGCCGGGTCGGTACGAGCCAGGCGACATCGTCCCCGACCGGGGCCCGGACGGCGCCCGACTCGAGCTCCAGCGCGAAGGCGGCATCGATTTGCCAGCCAAGACGCAGCCCGAACAGAGGCCCCGCGCCCGGCACGAGGTCGTCGCGGCGCTCACCGAGCACGTCGTAGTCGTCCGCCGTCGCGTGCCAGCCGCCGAAAAAGCCAACGCGGATTGGGAAGCCGAACCGCTTGCCGGCGTGGGCAGGGCCTTGGCCAAGGCAGCCGACGGCGATGCTGTGGCCGCAAGCCAGCACCACTGTGAGCAGGCTCAGGATGTTGACGGCCCTACGCATCGTTGGCGGGGTCCTTAAAGCACAAAGCCGACCCCAGCTCGCGCCGGGGACGGCTTCTCGTATCGTCGAGTCTCTTCTGGCCGTACTGGCCGTTACCTTCAGATGTCGATGATGATGACTCGGGGGGCCTCTTCCTCGCTGTCCTGGGTTTCAGCCCGAGGGGGATCGAGAGGCCGGTAGTCATAGGGCGACGGGGCTTCGAGCCATGGCTGCTGTCGGACGCTGTCGTCCTCTCGCCGCTCGCTGGGACGCCAATCGCGAAGCCCGCTACGCGAAATGCTCCTTGCGCTACCCATCTCCCACCTCCTTTTGGTTGACGACCTTGTGGGCCGCCGCGTGGCCAACGACAGGCCACGTTTGCGAATCTAGCAACGGCCCGGGTAGGAAGCAACGTAATCCTTTGCTTCCTCGGACCCACTCACAGCTACGGTCACCCGCCGCAATCGCTTCACCGGAATTCGCCACGACGACCCGCGGGGCCTTCGTCGCTCCCTCCTCGGCGGCCTTGAAGGCCTACCTCGTCGGGGCTCCTCGGCCGCCCGTGTCTCGTTGGCGAATTCCACAATTGCTCGTCAGCGACGAGCATCAGACCCAACCCGACAGCCGTGCGTATGTAACTGCCCGCGCCCCCAAAAGCCTCGCTCGACGAGGCGGCGACGAACCAATCCGAGGTCAAAAAATGGGCTCCAGCCGCTCGAAGACTTTCCTGAAGCTCGTGCTCGCCATCGTTGCGCTGACCTGCACGGTCGGCCTCGCGCGTGCACCGGCGGCGGCGCACGGCATCTTGATACCGACCGACCGCAGCCTGCCGCCCCTGGGCCTCGCCAACCATCGGGTCGACATCGCCGTCGACGGCGGGGTGGCGGTCGTCACCATCGACCAGACCTGGCGCAACTCGACCGACCGACCGCTCGAAGCGACCTACTTCTTTCCGGTCCCCAAGGGCGCGGTCGTCACCGGCTTCGAGCTCGAGGTGAACGGCAAGATGCAGAAGGGCGAGATGCTCGAACGCGAGAAAGCCCGCCGCATCTACGAGGACATCGTTGCCCGCATGCGCGATCCCGGCCTCGTCGAATGGATGGAACGCGACCTCTTCCAGGTACGCATCTTCCCAGTGCCCGCCCGGGGCGAGCAGCGCCTGCGCCTGAAGTACGCCCAGCCGCTCGAGACGCTGGCTGGCACCTATCGCTTGATCTACCCGCTGCGAACCGCGGCGCAGGCGGCCCGCACGCTCGAAGACTTCACGCTGACGGCGCGCATCAAGGACCCGATCCCCGTCAGCACCGTCTACTCGCCGACCCACAAGATCGCGGTGTCCAACCGCGGCAAGGAGGTCATCGTCGGCTTCGAGGAGGAGCGCGTCAGCCTCGACAAGGACTTCGTCATCTACTTCGGGGTATCGAACCAGGACGTCGGCATCAGCACCATCGCCCACAAGAAGGCTGGCGAGCCGGGCTACTTCCTGTTGACCGCCGCGCCTGGTGCCGCGCTCGAAGCCAAGGAGGTCCAGGGCAAGACGATCGTCTTCGTGCTCGATACCTCCGGGTCGATGACCGGCGAGAAGATCGTGCAGGCGAAGGCCGCCCTCCGCTACTGCATCGAGCGCCTCGGGAGCGACGACCGCTTCGACGTGATGCGCTTCTCCTCCGACGTCGAGCGCCTCTCGTCGAGCGGGCTCATCGCCGCCTCGGACGCCAACAAGCGACGCGCGCAGGAGTTCATCGACGGCTTCGAGGCGGCCGGCGGCACGGCCATCGACGAGGCATTGCAGGCCGCCCTGACGAGCGTCGCGAGTGAGAGCAGCGCCCTGGTGCTGTTCGTCACCGACGGACGGCCGACGGTCGGCGAGGTGAACGCGGGCGAGATCCTGAAGGGCGCCGGGCGCAGGAACAGCGGGCACGCGCGCGTCTTCACGATGGGGGTCGGCGAGGATCTCGACACCCACCTCGTCGACCTCGTTGCCCAGCAGCACGGCGGCACGTCGCACTACGTGCGCCCGGGCGAGGACGTGAAGCTGGCGATCTCCGCGCTCTACGAGCACATCGCGTATCCGGTGCTGACCGACGTCTCGCTGACGATCGACGGCGTGAAGGCGTACGCGGTCTTGCCGGCCAAGCTGCCCGACCTCTTCCGTGGCCAGCAGCTCGTCGTCGCAGGCCGCTATCGCGGTGACGGCGCGACCAAGGTGCGCATCGAAGGCAAGCTCGGCAAGGAGACACGCCGCTTCGAGATCTCCGTCGACTTCCCCTCGGAACAGAAGGACCAGGACTTCGTCGCCAGCGTCTGGGCGCATCGCCAGGTTGGCTACCTGCTCGATCAGATTCGGCTTTCCGGCGAGACCACGGCGCTGCGAGAAGAAGTCGTCCAGCTCGCCAAGCAATATGGCATCGTCACGCCCTACACGAGCTGGCTCGTCGTCGACGACAGCGAGATCGCGCCGCCGCCGCGTCCCGAGTGGTCTCGCCCCGATCCGCGTCCCCGCCCGCGACCGATCCCGCC
>Ga0105049_10002929_pt1 | contig 20222 bp, 19 predicted proteins | sample MAT06_FD_78087 | JGI IMG/M metagenome (GOLD analysis project Ga0105049, IMG submission 78087) | Freshwater microbial communities from Lake Fryxell liftoff mats and glacier meltwater in Antarctica - MAT-06 | ecosystem: Environmental > Aquatic > Freshwater > Ice > Liftoff microbial mat | place...
ACCTCGTGAGCGTCCCGCTGTACCCGCGAATGGTCACTCGCGTCGGCCCGCTGGTGTGTATGATTGCAGCGACGTTGCTGCCACTCTCGTCGCGCGCGCAGCGCGCTGCACCGCCAGGTCAACCCGTGCACCGTGGCTACGCGGCGACACCGGACGTCGCGATGCGGATCTACGTGCCCGCCGGCCGCGTGCGTGTCGTCACATGGTCGCACGACTCGATCGACCTCGCCGGCACGCTCGGCGCCAATGCATCGGTGTTTGGTGGTGGCTCGCGCACGCACGTCAAGCTCGGCGTGGAATCGCGCACTCAGGGTGACTCCACCATGCCGCGCGCCGACCTCGTGGTCAGCATTCCGCGCGCGGCGCGTGTCTGGATCAAGACCATCGATGGCGATATCGACGTGCGCGGAACGGCCGGGGAGCTCGAGGCCTATGCGGTGCGCGGCCGCATCGTGGTGCACGATGTGCGCGGCGTGACTTCGCTCGAATCCATCGATGCGCTGGTCATCGTGGAGCGCGCCGGCGGCGATCTCCGCGTGCGCGGCGGCAAGGGCGACGTGTCGCTCGATGCCGTGAGAGGCACGGTATCGGTGGCGACGATCAGCGGCGCGGTGACCCTCACGGATTTCAACGCCGATGGGCGCGTCGAAACCATTGGCGGCAATGTCAATTTCCGCAGCGGTCTGCTGGCCGGCATGCAGCTCGACGTGCAGACGCATGCGGGTGCGATCAACCTCTCCGTGCCGGTGGCACGCGCTCCGGCACTCGACCTGTCGAGCCGCGCCGCACCAGTCGTGCTACCCAAGCTTGCACAATCAGCAGTGCACGGGCGCATCGTGGCCCGATCGTTCAAGGGGCGCATCGTCGTCACGGTACGCTGAATGCTGCATTACGTCAGATGATGGATTCCGCGTTGAATGCGGCGTCGCCTGGCACCATCGTTTAAACGTGGAGCTCTCCAGCGGCATCGAAGCCAGTATGAAACCCATTCACTATCTCACGGTCGCGGGCATGCTTACCGCGATCACACGATTCGGCCCGCCACCGCTCGAGGTTGGCCGTCGACTCGAAACCGTACACAGCGCCTCGCGGACACACACCGCAACAACGCATAAGGCACTGCCGCCGTCGTCCTCGAATGGCGACACAGCGCGCGTGGACACGGCGGCCACCGAGGTTCGTTGGAAGGGCACCAAGTTCGGCGGACGCGGCGCGCACGCGGGGACGCTGCGGGTGCGAAGCGGATGGATCGACGTCCGTGGCATGCAGCTCCGCAGCGGTCGAATCCTGCTCGACATGCGTTCGATTGCCGTGACCGACATGCCGCGCAGCGAGATGGTACCGCGTCGGAAGCTGCTGGAGCACTTGGTAGGCGAAGAGTTTTTCGCCGTGACGCGTTTCCCCACCGCCGAGTTCTTGATCGATCGCGCCGAGCATTTGGGCGCGAACGTGTTCCGGGTGAACGGGCGTCTCACGCTGCGGGGGGTTACGAAGCCCGTGACGTTCGACATGACACTGTGGAGCTATGAGCCCACGGCACTGCGTGCAACCGCGCGGCTCACGTTCAACCGCATGAACTGGGGTGTGGCCTTTCGCGGATCGCGCGTCACGAACGACCTGGTGGACGACGATGTGGAGCTCGAGATCGACATCACGGCCCGCGGAAGTGCATCGTGACGCGCGCTGCGTATTTATGCCGGTTCGCGTTCACAGCGGCGCTGCTCATCGCGCCGATGGCCGCATGTTCGGCGCAGTCTGGCCCCGACGATCCCGCGTGCCAACCGCCGCAGCCACCTCGCGGAGCGGTGCTGGCGAGTCATGCTCGTATTGCGCCAGCAAATGAGCCCGGAGAGCGCATGCGCATCCGCCTCCGCTTCGAGGATCTCGGCGGCAGTCCGCACCAGCGGCTGATGGTGTACGCGTACCACACCAATGCGCGGGGACACTATCCCACCGGCAGCGGCGACGTCGGCTGCTACCGTTGGCACGGGTCCCTGCATGCATTCACACGCACCGACACGACGGGCGTTGTGACGCTCGAGACCATCCGTCCAGGCCCGTATCCTGGACGCACCGACCCGCAGCATGTGCACGTGGTGGTTCAATTCGCGAATGCGCGTGGTTTCTACGTGAACTCACTCGTATTCAGCGACGACCCGCGCGTCACGCCTGCCTATCACGCGTCCGAGCGGGATGCGGGAGGGTCGGGTATCGCTACGCCGCAGCGCGACAGCACGGATGCGTGGCTGGTGTCTCACACGTTTCGCTTTGCTCGACCGCTCAAGTAGCGATGCCACCATGCAATACTTTCCTGACACCCGCGAGCGTTGCGCCTCGTATTGTCTGGCGACGTGCAACTCGGCGAACTCGCACAAGCCGCGGGCACGTCCGCGACGTGCTTTCAGGCTGGTTGCACAATTCCCACTCGGTCAATTGTTGTGACGACGATTCCTACGAGCTTGCCGCATGTTTTCGCCGTATTTCTGCTCGTTGCCTTCCCATTTCTGCTCGTCTTCATTCAGTACCGCGGACATGCACGACCCCGATTGAAATTTCTTTCCCCAGCCACGCTCGATATGCACCGCTCCGTATTCGCTTCACTCGTTTGTGTACTTGCCCTCGCCAATGCCTGCCAGCCACCAGCGCCGCCGGCCGCCCCACCGTCAGAAGTGGCCAGCGACAATCCGGTGCTGACTGAGCTGGCCCGCGAAGATCAGGACTATCAGATGGGCAAAAAGATAGCGCGCAGGGATCAAGACCGGGTCGTGCTGGTGCTCGAGCAGATCGGCGCCGGCAAGGTCACGACCGCGGCCGACCGCTTCAATGCGGCGATCGTGCTCCAACATTCGCCGATGACCTTTCGCAACGACTCGCTGATGGCCGTGAGCCCGGACAACTACCTGCTCGGGCATCACCTCGCCAAGGCCGCATTCGACGCAGGTTACGCGCCCGCACGCGAACTGGTGGCACAGTCGATCGATCGCTACCTCAGCGTGACCACGGGCGTCCAGAAGTACGGCACCAACCGGTTCATCAACCAGAAGACGGAAAAGGAGGAACTGGCACCGATCGATCGCGCCACCACCGACGCCGAACGCGCGCGGTACGGAGTTCCGCCTCTTGCCGACTTGCTCAAGCGCTATCCCGAGGCGCCCGTTGGGGGGCGTTAGAGCCGATCGACCGTTCGTTCAGAACGTCGCGGCATCCATCTGCAGCACCGCCGCCGCGAGCACGTTCGCGCCGTTGGTGATGTCTTTCGCGTTGGAGAATTCCTTGGGCGAGTGACTGATGCCACCGACACTTGGAATGAAGATCATTCCCATCGGACAAACGCGCGCCGCGTTCTGCGCATCGTGCCCTGCGCCACTCGGCAGGCTCTTGGTGGTGAAGTTGAGCGACTTGGCTGACGCGGCGATGAGCGTACGAACGCGCGCGTCACACAGTGCCGCTTCGTGCTTCACCACTTCGTTGAACTTGAATGACGTGCCGTTGGTCTTGCCGATCTTTGTGGCTTCGGCCGAAATCATGTCGAAGACGCGCTGAATCTTCTTGTCGTCGAGATCACGAAGGTCGAGTGTGCAGGTGACTTTGCCGGGCACCACGTTCGCCGCACCGGGAAATGCCTGAATGCGCCCAACGGTGCCAACCTGTCGCCCTGGCATCGACAGCACGATGCGATTGACCGCTTCGGTGAATCGCGCCGCGGCCAGCATGGCGTCGTGACGTTCGTTCATCGGCGTAGTGCCGGCGTGATTGGCGAAGCCGTCGATGGTGATCTCCCACTGACGCAGCCCGACAATTCCCTCCACGATCCCAATCTCGAGCTTCTCCTTGTCGAGAAAGCCACCCTGTTCGATGTGCAGTTCGAGATAGGCGTGCACATCGCCTTTGCGCAGTCGCGCCGATGCGAGTTTGCTGACATCACCGCCGATGATCGCGATCCCTTCGCCGATCGTCTTGCCGTTGCGTGACACGGTCGCGAGTTCGGCGGCAGTGGCATCGGCGGTGACGAGATGACTGCCCCACGTGCCGCCTTCTTCGTTCTGCCAGATGACGATGTCGAGCGGATGCTTTGTTTTCACACCCTGTTCATCAAAGGTGCGCGCAACCTCGATGGCACCGAGTGAGCCAACGTTGCCGTCGAAGTTTCCGCCCTCGGGCACCGAGTCGACGTGCGAGCCAAAGATGATTGGCTTGGCGTTCGCGTCGGTCCCGGCGCGGCGTCCGAAGATGTTGCCAACGGCATCGACGCGCACCGTGAGTTTGGCGTCGCGCATAAGTTTTGTCGCGAACGCACGGGCGGCGAGATCCGCTTCGCTGTAGGCCAATCGCGTTACGCCACCTTGCGGATTCTTTCCGAATTCGCTGATCGACGTGAGCCAGCCATTCAACCGCGCGCCGTTCACGCGGGGGGCGACGGCGAGAGCGGAGGCGGCGCCGGCGCTCGTGGCGCCAGCACTCGTGGCCCCTGCACTCGTGGCCCCTGCACTCGTGGATCCGCGCACTGTGCGAGGTAATGTCGCTGCGGCCAAAGTGCCTGCAGCAAGCTTGGTAAACTCTCGTCGGTTCATGAGCGAACCTAGCAGCCGCCCTACGGCTCGGCTAGAACCGCTTCATCGCCGCGTACACAGCCAACGTGCAGCCGTCAAACCGGAGTGGGTCGCGGCGGGATGATTTCTACATCGACACCGACCTGCGCCATGTAGCGCGCGACACGATCACGCGAACCCGCGCGCGTGTACACATCGGGGCTGCGGGATTGAATCACCTGTGCAATCACCCCCGCAACTTCGTCGGCGCTCTGCGAATCGGGGGTCTGCCTGGAGTCGGGGCCACCGTGCAACGCGTTCAACCCGAAATCGGTACGCACCACGCCCGGCGACACCAGGGACACCTGAATACCCGGGTGGGTTTGCTGCACTTCCTCACGGAATGTCGCGGTGAGCGAATTCAGAAAGTGCTTGGCGGCAGCGTACGACGAACGAACAACCGCAAAGGGCAGGCGACCAAGCATCGACGACACGTTGATGATGTGACCAGTATCGCGCGAGCGAAAATGCGGCAGCACTTCCTGCATGCCGTACAACGCCGACTTTACGTTGACGCGCATCATCTCGTCGATATCGTCGTCCGTCAATTGAGACGGAACGCGCGTGATCCCTTGCCCGACGTTGTTCACCCAGACGTCGATGCGTCCGAAGCGGCCGATTACCTGCGCAACGGTCTCCCGCACGGCCAGCCGGTCGGTCATATCGGCGGCAATTGTCATCGACTCCGAACCGCACTGCGAAGCGACCTCATCAAGTGCGTCCGCTCGGCGCGCGACCAACGCGACCGAGGCGCCCCGTCGTGCCACTTGCACGGCAAGCGCGGCGCCGATTCCGCTACTCGCGCCGGTAACGACGATCACAGTGTTGTTCATCATGATGGTGCGCTGGCTGAATGGCGGGAATGCATCGGTCATCAATGCAAAACGTGCGAACGAATACCGTTGCAACCATTACGCGGTCAACCTCATCCGCGTTGTACTGAGGCCAGCGTTTCCAACCGCTCCCACCGCTCTGTCAGCGTCACGATCTCTGCATCGATGGCGACAAGCCGTGCGTTTGCCGTGATGACTGCAATCCCGTCCCGCAGAAAGACCGGATCAGACATCGACGCGTAGAGCGTTGCCCGTTCCTGCTCGAGCGCATCAATGCGGTCGGGGAGCGCGGCCAGTTCCTGCGTCTCCTTGTACGACAGCTTGCGCTTCTTGTCAGCGTTCGGCGCGACGACGGGTGTAGCCACCGCTTGCTCGACACGCTTGGGTGACGCGGCAGTCCCTACCGGCTTGCGTTGACGCACCCAATCGGTGTAGCCACCAGCGTATTCGCCGACACGACCGCCGCCCTCGAGTACGAGTGTACTCGAGACGACGTTGTCGAGAAACGCACGATCGTGACTGACGAGCAACAGCGTGCCTGCATACTCAAGCAGCAGAGCTTCGAGCAGATCGAGCGTCTCGATATCGAGATCGTTGGTCGGTTCGTCGAGCACGAGCAGGTTGAACGAGCGCGTGAACAATCGCGCCAGCATGAGGCGATTGCGTTCGCCGCCACTGAGGGCGCGAACAGGAGTGCGCGCGCGATCGGTGGGAAAGAGAAACTCCTGCAGATAGCCGTGTACATGTTTGGTGTTGCCACCAACCGTGACGAAGTCTGCGCCGTCTGCCACGCTGTCAAACACGCTGCGCTCGGGATCGAGTTGCTCGCGTAGCTGGTCGAAGTACGCAACTTCGATGTTGGTGCCCGCGCGCACGCTGCCGCTGTCCGGCGTGAGCTGGCCAAGCAACAGGCGCAGCAGTGTGGTCTTGCCGGAACCGTTCGGGCCAATGAGCCCAACGCGATCGCCGCGCATGATAGTCGTCGAGAAATCACGCACGATGTGCCTGCTACCGCGCGCGAAATTCGCGTCGCGCGCTTCGAACACAAGCTTCCCCGATCGGTCGGCGTCGCTCGTTTGCAGTCTCACGGTGCCGATGCGTTCGCGCCGAGCCGAGCGTTCAACACGCAGTGACTCGAGCGCGCGGACCCGTCCTTCGTTGCGCGTACGACGAGCCTGGATGCCCGTACGAATCCACACTTCTTCTTTGGCGAGCTTCTTGTCGAACTCCGCCCACTCACGTGCTTCGGCGGCAAGCGCGCCTTCCTTGCGCTCGAGATACGTATCGTAGTCGGTGCCCCAATCGACCAGTCGACCGCGATCGAGTTCGATGATGCGCGTTGCCACGCGTCGCAGGAATGCGCGATCGTGCGTGACGAACAACAGCGTAGTGCCGCGATCGATCAGAAAGTCTTCCATCCACTCGACGGCTTCGATGTCGAGATGGTTGGTGGGTTCGTCGAGCAGCAACACATCGGGCTGACGCACCAGTGCCCGCGCCAACAGCGTTTGACGTTTGCGACCACCTGATGCAGCACCAAACATCGCGTCGGCATCGAGTCCCAGATGTTCAAGCACTGTGTCGACACGCGTCTGGATCTGCCAGGCGTCCGCCGCGTCGAGCGCATGATGCAGTCGATCGAGTTCGCGCAACGCGGCATCGCTCGCGTCGGTCGACACGCGATGACTGGCCTGGTGATACTGCGCCAGCAGCGCTCCAGTGGGCCCCAATCCCGCGGCCACCACATCGAAAATCGTCCCTTCGACGTCTCCCGGGATGTCCTGCTCCAATCGCGCAACCGTGACGCCTCCCTGACGCACCACCTCGCCCGCATCCGGAGTGACCGTCCCGTCGATCAGCTTCATCAACGTGCTCTTCCCTGCCCCATTTCGTCCAAGCAGACAGACGCGCTCCCCCCGCTCGATACTGAACGACGCAGCATCGAGTACCGGAGGGCCGCCAAATGCGACGCGAATATCCTGGAGCGCGAGGAGTGACAACGGGTTCGGGCTGAAGATTGGGGGGTGTCGAGACTCGTGAGTTTAACCGACCGGCGTCGAGACCGACTGGATGATTCTATCCGGCTACTATTGGCGCGTTGATATTATCCGGATATTATCACTACCCGTCGGAGACCAGCGCCCACAACCACGACCCCACCCGATCATGGACAGCATCGCAGCTAATCACTACCTCGTTTTTGACGGTGCTCGACGGGTGGGCGGGGGCGGGCTGATTGACGTGGCGCGAGCGGCCAAACGGTGCGTCGAGCTCGGCTTGCCAGGACCGTTGCTGCTCTTCGATGCTGTGACCAGCGAATTGCTGGAGCTCGACCTTCGTGGGACGTTGGATGAGGTGTTGGCGCGACTGCCCGTCGACCTGACCGATCCCGCTCAGCCAGCGACCCCTGCCGAGCCGGCGTCACTCCCCCCCGCGGTTCGTGTTAGACCAGGGCGACCGAGACTAGGGGTGGTTGCACGCGAAATCACACTGTTGCCGAGGCACTGGGAGTGGTTGAGCGAACAACGAGGTGGCGCGTCGGTCACGATTCGTCGTTTGGTGGAGGAAGCGCGCAACGCGAGCGCTGAACGCGATCGCCGACGTCGCGCGCAGGAATCGGCGTACCGCTTCATGTCGGCAATGGTTGGCAATCAGCCCGGTTTTGAAGACGCAACACGGGCGCTCTTTGCCGACGATGCGAGCCGTTTTCACGAGTTCGCGCGTGAGTGGCCGACAGATCTGCGGGACCACGCAACGCAACTGGCTGCGGCCGCGTTCAATGCGTGACCGTTTGCGTTCGCACCGTTCACGCAGCAGAGCAGTGATCGTCGACCGCAACAATGCGACAAAATGTAGGAGTGGTTCATCGACGCGAGGCGCATGGTGCAGGACCTGACGCAGGGCTCAATCCCGAAACACATCCTTCGCATCGCAGTGCCTATGGCCGCAGGGATGCTCTTTCAGGCGCTGTAACCTTTCATCGATCTGTATTTCGTCTCCAAGCTTGGTGATACAGCAATGCCGGCGTAAGTGCCGCCGGCAACGTGCAATTCTTCGTGATGTCGCTGACGCAGATACTCGGCGTCGGCACGATGGTGCTCATCTCGCACGCCGCCGGACGCAAGGATCGCGACGACGCAAATCTCGTCTTCAACCAGAGCGTGCTGCTGGCGTTGGCGTGCGCAATCGCAACGTTCGTGGCGGGCTTTGCCCTCTCAGAAGCGTATCTGCGGAGTGCAGATGCTGACGGTCATCATCAACGCGCTGCTTGCACCGGTGCTCATCGCTGGTTGGTTTACAAATCGCCCGCTTGGTGTCGCTGGTGCTGGATGGGCGAGCTCAATCGCCATTCTGATTGGCGTGCTGATGTTGCTCTGGTACTTCGTCTCGCTCGAAAAGTTTGTCGGCTTTCATCCGTCGATGCTCAAGCCGAGGCTTGTTGTGTGGCTGCGCGTGCTCAAAATCGGGTTGCCCGCCGGTGGCGAGTTTGCACTGATGTTTGTGAACACTGCGACGATCTACTGGATCATTCGCGGCTTTGGTGCAGAGGCGCAGGCGGGATACGGGATTGGGTCGCGCGTGATGCAGGCGATCTTTCTTCCGGGCATGGCGCTTTCGTTCGCAGCGGCACCGGTTGCTGGGCAGAACGTTGGAGCCGGACGACTCGACCGCGCCGCCGAGACGTTCCGATCAGCGGCGCTGCTCGGCACCGTGCTGATGTTCGCCCTGACACTGCTCTGTCAATGGCGCGCCGACTTGCTCGTGAAGTTGTTTGCACATGATACGGCGGCGATTGCCGTGGGCAGTCAGTTTCTGCACATCATTTCGTGGAACTTCGTGGCCACCGGAATCATCTTCACCTGCTCGGGCATGTTCCAGGCGCTCGGCAACACGATTCCGTCGCTCATCAGCAGTGTCACACGCGTGCTGACATTTGCTCTGCCGGCGATTTGGATGTCTGGTCGCGCAGGCTTTGAATTGCACCAGCTGTGGATTCAGTCCGTTGTCACGGTGATTGGGCAGATGGGCGTGAGTCTGTTGCTGCTGCGCAATCAGTTCCGACGGAAGGTGCCGAGTGGAGCGGCGGCCGGTAACGTCGCGAACACGATTGCGTGACGGGGTAGGCAGAAGTGAGCCCAGCTCGCATTTTCTCGGCATGACTCTCCATTATCGACTCCGCTCGGCCGTACGGTTTTCAACGACGGCTCTGTTTTTCGCCGCACCGGTTGCACTGAACGCCCAGGCTTCAGGCGCAGTGGCGCGCGACACGATCCTCGTTGCGACGCTTGCGCCGAAAGTGCCGTTGCCGTCAGAAGCAGCGACGGCGGCGATCACCAAATTCTCATTCATCGCCTATGGTGATACGCGTGGTCGTCACGATGGCGAGGACATTCAAGCCGAGCATCACCTCGTGGTCGAGTCGATGTTGCAAACCATAAAGGCAACGGCCGCGACTGACCCGATCCGTTTTGTGTTGCAGAGTGGCGATGCGGTGGTGAACGGCGGCAATGCCCGCCAGCTCGCCGTGAGCTATGTGCCGCTGATCAATCGGCTCACGCAGGAAGGGGGCGTACCATATTTCCTTTCCGTTGGCAATCATGACGTCGGCGTATCAACCAATCTCAACGATGTTCGGCGACAGACTGGCCTGCGAAACTACTTCACCGCCAACGCGAACCTCATTCCCGCGGAAGGTTCACCGCGTCGACTCAATGGATACCCCACGTACGCGTTCGGCTACGGCAACAGCTTCTTTATCGCGTTCGACTCGGACATCCCCGACGACTCGGTGCAGTTTGCGTGGGTGAAGGCGCAACTCGAAGGGCTGAATCGTCGTCGCTTCGTGAACATCGTGCTCTTCTTTCACCATCCTCCGTTTTCATCGGGCCCGCACGGTGGTGCGACGATTGAAACGCAGGCACTCGCCATCCGCAACAAATGGATGCCGCTCTTTCGTCAGCATCATGTACGGTTGCTGCTTGCCGGACATGAGCACCTCTATGAACATTGGGTTGAGCGCTACACTGATGCGACCGGCACGCATCGTCTCGATCAGATTGTGAGTGGTGGCGGCGGTGCGCCACTGTACGCTTACACCGGCGAACCGGATCTGCGCGCGTACCGCAATGCAGCGGCTGCAGAGAAGGTCACACTTGAGCACATAGCGCGACCGTCGCCCGACCCTGGCGGCAATCCGTTTCACTACGTCATTGTGCACGTGGACGGCGCAAAAATTGACGTGGAAGTGGTCGGCGTCGATTGGGGGCGTGGCTTTCAGCCGTATCGCTCGGGTCAGGCGTCTATGAGCGACGACAAGCGTCCGCCGCAGCCGTAGGCGGCAGCGATTGGCCGCAACCGTGGGCCGGGCTCGCATAGATTCCGATCATGCTATTCCTCCCACTGATTGCTGCTGCGCTGCTCAGCGCCCCGTCGCACGCGTTCGCCTTGGCGCCGGTTACAGCACCGTCGCTGTCATCAACGTCAAGTTCGACACCATCTCACGCCGATTCGCTCACTCCGACAGAGCGAGCAATCGCTCGCGCGGTCGACGCTCGTTCTGCCGAGGCGATCGCGTTGCTCGAGCGATTGGTGAACATCAACAGCGGCACGATGAACTTCGCGGGCGTGCGCCAAGTCGGCGACATCTTGCGCGCGCGACTCGACTCACTTGGCTTTCGCACACGCTGGGTTGATGGCAAACCGTTTGGGCGCGCGGGACATCTGGTGGCTGAACATCCGGGCCCAGGTCCCAAGCTGTTGATGGTCGGGCACCTCGACACCGTGTTCGAGCCGAGTAGTCCGTTTCAGAAGATGGAGCGGCTGGCCGATTCGACGGCGCGTGGGCCGGGCATCATCGATATGAAGGGCGGCGACGTGATCATGATTCTCGCGCTCGAAGCGCTGCGTGCGGCCGGTTCGCTCGACAAGATGAACATCACCATCGTGATGAACGGCGATGAAGAAAATTCCGGTGAACCGGTCGCCGAAGCCCGACGCGCATTGCTCGACGCGGCGCGCGGTGCGAGTGCCGCAATCGGTTTTGAGGATGGCGCCGGCTATCTCAACAGCGGCATTGTCGCGCGACGTGGTGCAGCATCATGGCAGCTCGACGTGAAGGGCGAGGCCGCGCACTCATCGCAGATATTCAAGGACAGCATCGGCTATGGTGCAATCTTTGAAACAGCGCGCATTCTCGATGCCTTCCGCACGCGTCTTTCGAAAGAGCCGTATCTCACTTTCAATCCCGGCGTCGCACTCGGCGGCGCGCGCGTGGCACTCGACACCGAGTCGAACAAGGGGACCGCCGAAGGGAAGACCAACATCGTGGCTGAACGCATGAGTGTGCAGGGCGATCTGCGCACGCTTTCGCCGGAGCAATTGCAGCGCACGAAGGCGACGATGCGCGAGATTGTGGCCGCCAATCTTGGCCACACGAGTGCGACCATCACGTTCGACGATGGCTATCCGCCGATGGCGCCGACTGACGGCAACAGACGGCTGCTCGCAATGCATGATCAGGCGAGCCGCGATCTTGGGCTCGGCCCTGTGCGACCTGTCGATCCATCGAAGGCAGGTGCCGCCGACGTGTCGTTCATTGCCGGCATCGTTCCGATGATCATCGACGGCGTTGGACTCGCCGGACACGACGATCATTCTCCGCAGGAGACGGCGGATCTGCGCTCGATGTCTGTGCGTGCCAAGCGCGCGGCGGTGACGCTGTTGCGGCTGTCGCAGGGGAAGGCGCTGGTGCCTTGAACGGGGGGCGACGGATAGACGTGACGCGCACACCATGGGTGCGACACGTCCATTCACTCACTCAGCAAACCCCCGTCTTCACCTCACCCGGCAAACCCCTGCGGCATCCGCGTTGCACTACCTCGCACCGCGTACCGTTGAATCAATTCCGCGTGCGCGGGATAGGCAGCGATCAGTGCTGTAGCAACACCCGCCTCGAAGCAGTCACCGGTAAAGCCCGGCGCCATCGTGCAGCCGAACAGCGCGTATCGGCCGTCGGGCACCAGACCGCCTGCTTGCCACACGCCCGCTGGCACAACGAATTGCACCACCTGTCCTGCGCGCGGATCGGTGCCCATCAACACTGTCTCAGATTGCCCATCGGCGTGCAGCAGAAAGAGGGTGAACGGATCGCCGGCATAGGCGTGCCACACTTCCGCGTGCGACAGCCGATGAAAACAGGAGATGCTCTCCGGGCTGTTCGCGTACATGCCGATCATCGCCGTGCCGGCTGGCTTGCCCCGTGCGTCGTCGAGCGTGGATCGCCACGTGCTGCGATACCATGTGCCCTCGATGGGGAGTCGATCGAAGCGATAGTGCCGTAGCACGGCCACCGTGTCCGCGTGTATCGACCGGCCGTCGAATCGGGCCAGATCGATCACGTCGATGATCGCATCGAGATTGATCGGGCCGTAGCAGTGCGGAAAGAGTTCGCTCGCGCGTGCATCCACATTCAGGGACGATGCTGTCGCCGCGGTGGATAACGGCGCCGGGGCTTCGTACACCAATGGCGCGGTAAGCAGGGTCGGATCGACCACGAGCAGCACGAGATCGGGCACTCCGTCGTAGTAGGCGCGCGCGGTCGGCAACACCTGATGCGACCGCGAGAGATGAACGAAGCCTTCACCCACGAGGCTATCGGCGCGATACACGCCCGCCGTGCGGGCATCGGCCAACGCCGTACGCGAACAGATGTGAAAGACGGCAGTGTCCAGCAGTGCTTCCGTGGGTGCAGCAGCTGGTGCATTCATCGGGGGCTGGGTCATGTGTCCGTCGTCGTCATGGTCACCTTCAATTACCTGCTCGACCGCTGCAACGTGTGGTTACGCTTCGGCGCGCTGACGTTTGCGTTCCCGTTCGACGGCCACGCGATCCGCCAGATAGACCTTCAGCAAACTCTGGTACGGCACGTCGCGCTCGTTCGCGAGTAGCTTCAGTTCCGTGAGCAGCGTATCCGGCAGACGCACCGAGATCGCCGTCGACGACGGACGGAGGTTTGGAAAACGGACCGCCTGTGCCTTGGACCAATCGACGTACTCCGTCGAATCTGCTGTCGCCCAAAAGGTCCGTTCTTCCGCTTCGGTTCTAAAAGTTGGAATCTGTTTTAGCACGCGCTTGGGCGTCGGCATAGCTGCGCCTCTCCTTTCGGTTCATGTTGCGTGCTTGCACAACACGAATGAGTGTGCCGCGCATCGTAAAGACCAGAAACAGATATCGATCGGCGTAGGTACGACCGAGTGCACGCCACCGCCGCTCAGTATCCGAATGTTTCGCGTCTGCCGAGACGACGAATGGTTCAAGGAGAAACGCTTGCTCGCATTCACCGGGATCCACGTCGTGCCGCGCACGCACCTTCGGCGCGTTCCCGTCATCCCAGTCGAAGCCAGTAGCAGCGGCAAGGACCGCACCAATGTCACCCACGTCGTCGGTCACAGTCGCAGTATATGCCCGGTATATACAGCCGGCAAGCGGAATCGCTCCATGACACGCCAATTCCGCCCACTCCCGCTTGCGTTGCCCGCTCCAGTATCCAGAATCCACGCATGACCATTCCCACAGAAATGCGCGCCGCTGTGATCACGCGGCCAGGCGGGCCGGAGGTGCTGGCCATCCAGAATCGACCAGTCCCGACGCCCGGAGTGGGCGAGGTGCTGGTTCGCGTGCGGTCGTCGGCACTGAATCGCGCGGACATGCTCCAGCGCGCCGGTCGCTATCCGGCGCCGCCAGGTGTGCCGGTCGATATTCCCGGGCTCGAGTTCGCCGGCGAGGTGATGCTCAACGGCCCCGATGCGGCCATGTGGCCGGTGGGCGCGCGCGTGTGCGGGCTGGTGGGCGGCGGGGCACACGCGGAGTACCTGGTCACGCACGAACGGGCCGTCGCGGCCGTGCCCAGCGCGCTCGACTGGCCCACCGCAGGCTCGGCCCCCGAGGCCTGCATCACGGCGCACGACGCGCTGGTGACGCAGGCTCACATACGCCCCGGCGACACGGTGCTCATTCATGCCGTGGGCAGCGGCGTCGGACTTACGGCGGTGCAAATCGCGCGTCAGCTGGGGGCCACGGTGTACGGCACCGCCCGCAGCGCGTCGAAACTGGACATCGCCCGCGAATTGGGCATGCAGGCGGGCGCAACACCCGGAGAACCCGGCTGGGTCGCGTCGGCCACCAAGGAGTGGACCGGCGGCCGAGGGATTGATATCGTGCTCGATTTATTGGGCGGCGACTATGTGCGCGAGAGTGTGGCCGCGCTGGCGCCAAAGGGACGGTTGGTGCTGATCGGCACCTTGGCCGGTCTCGAAAGCCCGCTCGATTTGCGTTACATGCTGGCGCGCCGGCTCACGGTGCGAGGCACGGTGCTCCGCAGCCGTCCCATCGAAGAGCGCATCGCCGTCACGCAGGCGTTTTCCCGCGAAGTGATGCCGTGGCTTGCTAATGGGACGGTGCAGCCCCGCATCGATTGCACGTTCCCACTCGAGCAGATCGCGGACGCGCATACGCGCATGGAGAGCAACGAGACGGCCGGCAAGATCGCCATTGTCATGTAAGCGCCTCAACGTCGTATCGTCGCGCATTGCGCGAGTTCTCAAAGCTGCCGCGCGCTACCGGCGCGGCATCAGGATGGTGTAGTCGAAGTCCAACACAACAGCCGGGTCATACGCACCCGCCGCGTCGCGGTCGGTAAAGTCGGACGCGGCGCGATCTTTGAGCGCCACCGTGCGCACCCGAACCGCGCCGACATGGTCCACGCCGTCGAGTTTATCAGTCGCCAAGATTTCGGACCACGCATAGATCGTGTCACCGGCAAACGATGGATTCGTATGCCGACCGCCATGAATGGCCGCCATACCTATCGCATTCGACAGTCCGTTGAAAGACAATGCGCGACTGATACTGATGATGTGTCCCCCGTACACGATCCGACGACCGAATCGTCCCTCGCGCTCGACGTGCTGATTGAAGTGCACGCGCGCCGTATTCTGAAACAGGCGCGCCGCCAGCATGTGATCGGTCTCCTCGATGGTGATGCCGTCCACGTGATCGATGCGCTCGCCGACCTGGTAGTCGTCCCACAGGTACGGACTCCCGCCCAACCGTGTGTCGAACGCTCCAACGGCGAACGTTGTCGGCACCTGCAGTGATTCGGGCGGCACGAAAGCCGGCAGTTCCGGAACCACCACCTCGGGCGCAGCCACGGCGCTGTCGCGCTTTCGCACCATCACCCACCGTGCGTACTCCACCACCATGTCGCCGTGCTGATTGCGACCAACGGAATGCACGTACACCACGCCTGTCGTGCCGTCGCGATTCTGCTTGACACCCGTCACCCTTGAAATCGTCGAGAGCGTATCCCCCGCGTACACCGGCACGCCGAAGCGCCCGCCGGCATAGCCCAGATTCGCTATGGCGTTCAACGAAATGTCCGGCACCGTTTTGCCGAACACGATGTGAAACACCAGCATCGAATCGACCGGCGCGCGCGCGTAGCCCAGCGCCTGTGCAAACGGCGTCGAGGAATGCACTGCAAAGCGGCCACCGTAGAGCGCGGTATACATCGCGACATCGCCGTCGGTGACCGTGCGCGGTGTCGCGTGCACCAACTCCTGGCCGACGAAAAAGTCTTCGAAAAAGTTGCCTGGCTGCGTCTTGGTCATGGCGGTCGTTCGGCTACAAACCGTACGCTTCGGCCAACGCCGGATCACGCTGCGCCACCAAGCGTGCCAGGTCGATGACCACCTTGGCCTGCTTCCACGTGGCGTCGTCCTGCATCTTGCCGTCGATCATGGCGACACCGTTTCCATCGGGCATGGCTTCGAGAATCCGCTTGGCAAAGAGCACTTCTTTCACGTCGGGGCTGAAGACGCGCCGAGCAATGTCGATCTGGTTTGGGGCGAGTGACCATGCGCCGCTGCATCCCATGATGAACGCGTTCCGGAACTGCGCCTCGCAGCCCGCTTCGTCCCTGAGATCACCAAACGGTCCGTAGAACGCGCCGATGCCGCTGGCGGCACATGCGTCGACCATCCGCGCCACGGTGTAGTGCCACAGGTCCTGCTGGGCAAAGGCTCGCGTGGTGGTGTGCTCCCCACCCGGATCACTCAGCACGCCATAGAACGGATGTCCGCCACCGACGCGTGTGGTCTTCATGCCGCGAGAGGCCGCGAGGTCGGCGGGGCCAAGGCTCATGCCGTGCATACGGGGACTCGCCTGCGCGATCTGCTCGACGTTCTTCACCCCTTCGGCGGTTTCCAGCAGGGCGTGAATGAGGATCGGGCGTTTGATGTGATAACGCGCCTCGAGCAGCGCCAGATATTGGTCAACAAAGTGAATGTCCCATGGCCCTTCAACTTTGGGGATCATCACCACATCGACCACGTTTCCCGCCTCACGAACGATGTGCTCGAGGTCATCGAGAATCCACGGACTATTGAGACAGTTCACGCGCACCCAGAGCGCCGTCGTGCCGAACGCGTTGGCGTTGGCCACTTCGATAAACCCCGCACGCGCCGCCTCTTTGTCGGCCACCGGAATGGCGTCTTCCAGATTGCCGCACAACACGTCCGCTTTGGCAATCATCTCCGGCATCCGCGCCCGGATCTTCTCGATGTGCGGCGGGAAGAAGTGGATCATGCGTTCCGGGCGTACTGGACGTTCACGGAACGGAGCAGGCGCGCCGATCGCGAGTGGCTTATAAAAGTTGTTTGGCAGACGCATGAACGGTGGGGTAGGGGACCAAGAAATGAATGACAGTGAATGACGTCGGAGATTGCTACGGCGTATCGCCTGCCACGATGCCCGCGTCGTGCAGGGCGCCGACGGTGGACTCGGACAGGCCGAGCAGATTGAGCAGGATTTCGTCGGTATGCTCGCCGAGTCGGGGGGCCGGTCGCACCGGCACGCGATCGCAGGCGCCAAAGGCCAGCGGTGAACCGGGCGCGAGGTACCGTCCCACGCCGGGCTGATCGATCTCGCTGAACATCGGATTGGCCACCGACAAATCATCGTCGAGCGTCATCGCCTCGCGGACCGTGCGATACGGCCCCCACGTCACCCGCTGCGCATCCAGCGCCGCCGCCACCTCAGCGTACGATCGCTCGGCGAACCACGGGGTGAGGAGATCGGCAATCGCGTCGCGCGCCTCGAAGCGATTGCCTTCGAGGGCTAGGTCGAGTGAGTGCGTGCGTTCGAGGGCTGCGACGGCGGCGGCAATGCCGGTGGCCGCGCACAACGTGCGCCATTGCACATCTGTCAGACCGACCACCATCACGCGACGACCGTCGCGGGTGGAAAAATCGCGACCGAAGGCGCCGTACAAGTCGTTGCCATACCGTGCGCGATCGACATCGTTGATGGCCACTTCCGCCAGCATTCCCAAGTGCCCCAGCATCGCGAGTCCGACATCCTTGAGCGCCAACGTCACCAACTGACCCGGGCCACCGCGCGACCGATGGCGTTCTGCGGCCAACAGCGCGACGGCTAGCATGTTGCCAGCAATGGCATCCCACGCGGGCAACACGTGGTTCACGGGGCGGTCGTCGCCGGCGGCACCGGTGACGGCACCGGTGAGCGCTGGAAACCCAAGCGCGGGATTGACCGTGTAGTCCACCTCCGAACCACCATCACGACGGCCGACCAGATTCGCCATGATCAGATCGTGGCGGTGGGCCCGCAACACGTCGTACGCGAGCCAGCCGCGGGCCGGAAAGTTCGTGCTGAAGATGCCGGCGTCGGGCCCAGGCAGCGCGATCAGCTGCGTAAGGAGTTCTTGCCCGCGCGGCGACCGGATATCCACCGCAATAGATCGTTTGCCTTTATTCAGGCCAGCCCAGAACAGGCTCGTACCGCTGCGAGTCACCGGCCAGCGGCGATAGTCCAGGCCGCCGCCGATCGGATCGAAGCGAATCACATCCGCGCCCAACTGGGCCAGCGTCATCCCGCCCAGCGGCGCCGCGACGAATGCGGACCCCTCGACAACGCGCAACCCTGCGAGAATCCCGGTCATATCGGCGGTCAGAGCACGCGCTGCAGACGCAGGCGGGTAAGTGGGTGTTCGATCTTGCGCACCTTGGCGCCAAATTCAGCACGGATAGACGCCGCGATATTCACTTCACCTGACTCGGCAAAACCCACGTGACCCACTCCGCATCATCAAGGAAAAGACCGGCATGACGAGCCACGAATATACAGACTGGCATGGACGGTCAGAAACCGTGCACGACGAGTTGGCGTCGGCACAAACGTTGGCCGCCGCCGCGACGTTCAGCGATGCGGCGTTCTCGCTGTCACCGCCGGAGGTGATTCCGTCGCTCTGGCATTGGTTCTACTTCCTGCCGCTGGCGCCCCAAGACCATCTGTCACCCGACGGCCACCCTGAACGCGGTGGATTCCTGCCGCCGGTGCCACTGCCTCGTCGGATGTTTGCCGGCGCGCGCACCGTCTTTCACGCGCCGCTCCGCCTGAATACCCCCGCCCAGCGTGTCGGCGTCATTCGCGACATCACAATGAAAGAGGGGAAGTCCGGCCGGTTGGCCTTCGTCACCGTGGGCTACAGCATCTGGCAGAACGAGGTGCTCTGCATCGAGGAGGAGCAGGACATCGTCTACCGTGAACAGGGCGCGCCGGTGGCGGCACCGGTGCCGATCGTGCTGCCAGACGCGCCGGCGGAGGCCTGGACTCGGGACATCACCCCCGATTCACGTCTGCTCTTTCGTTTTTCGGCGCTGACGTTCAACGCCCATCGTATTCACTACGACCGCGAGTATGCCACGCAGGTCGAGCAGTACCCCGGGCTGGTGGTGCACGGACCGCTCACGGCGGTGCTGCTCGCCAATCTCGTGCGGCAACACGCCGGGCGGCCGCTGGCAAGCTTCTCGTTTCGCGGGGTGGCCCCGCTATTCGATCTCGCGCCGTACCGGCTCATCGCGAAGCCGGAGGGGGATACGGTGACCTGCCTAGCGCTGGCGCCGGATGGATCGGTGGCGCTGCAGGCAACGGCGACGCTGGGGGCGGAGTGAGGTTCCTGTCGAACACTTTCGCTCGCGCGCCACTGTGTGTAGAATCCTACACATGCCAACCAATCTTGCGATAGACGACAAACTACTGGCCGAAGCGCTTCGCATCGGAGGTCGACGCACGAAGCGGGACACGGTGAATGAGGCCCTCGCCGAATACATTCAGCATCGGAAGCAGGCCGACATCATCTCATTGTTCGGCACCGTCGACATTGAATCAGCGTCTGAAGCCAAGGCTCAACGAAGCCGGAAGTGAACGTCCTGGTCGACACGTCCGTGTGGTCGCTGGCGCTCCGGCGAGCCAAGGGCGGAGCGCCCGACGTCGCGAAGGAACTGTCGGAGCTGATCCGGGAAGGCCGCGTCCAAATGATGGGTGCCGTAAGACAAGAGCTGCTCTCCGGCGTGCGGGACGTGGTGCAATTCGAACGGCTTCGTGAGCAGCTGCGCGCGTTTCCCGACGTAATCATCGAGACACACGACTGGGAAATGGCCGCTGAGTGCTTCAATCGTTGCCGTGCCGCTGGCGTGCAGGGCTCCAACACGGACTTCCTCATCTGCGCCGTGGCGCTGCGGCATGGCATGTCGATCTTCAGCACGGATCGGAACTTCGTGTCGTTTCAACGAGTGCTTCCCTTCCAGAGGCATAGAGCTCGCGACTAGCGCGCAAACCGGCTCGCGATGAATCGTTCGCCCGCCTACGGCAAGCCGCCAGCTTGCTCACGTGGCCGCCAGGCTCGGTCGCCGGGTGCTACCATGGGGATACGGTAACCTGCCAC
>Ga0105049_10002930_pt1 | contig 20219 bp, 21 predicted proteins | sample MAT06_FD_78087 | JGI IMG/M metagenome (GOLD analysis project Ga0105049, IMG submission 78087) | Freshwater microbial communities from Lake Fryxell liftoff mats and glacier meltwater in Antarctica - MAT-06 | ecosystem: Environmental > Aquatic > Freshwater > Ice > Liftoff microbial mat | place...
AATGATTACAAAGCCTATCAATTTATAAAAGAAAAAATAAATAATTACCAACCAACTATTGTACATACCCATGCAGCCAAAGCAGGTGCACTTGGGCGAATGGCTGCACAGTTTGCAAAACACAAGCCCAAAGCGGTTGTGCATACCTACCATGGTAACGTATTTAACGGATACTTTTCTCCTGCTAAAACAAAAATTATTTTAGGGATTGAAAGATGGCTCGCTACTAAATCTGATGCCATCGTTTCAATTTAATGATGATACTGTAGTGATAAGTATTACAGGTATACTTGCACCTGTAAAGAACCATCGTTTGTTTATAGAAGCTATTGCTTTATTAAAATAAAAAACATAATTGTAATGTCTACATTAACTTCAATCAAAAACGATGGTATAGTATCACTTGTTGTAAAAGTAGGAGGTGAAATTATTCCAGATACAGTTTCTATCTTTTCAATTCATATTGAGAAAAGCGTAAACCGTATTTCAACAGCTAAGCTGGCGATACTAGCTAGTACAAATGATATTGGCACTTTCGATGAAAGCTTGTATGATATATTTATTCTCGAAAAAGAATTAACAATAGAAGCGGGATATTATAGTGTGAACGAAATTATTTTTAAAGGAAAAATCACTCACCAAGCATTGAGGATTGATTCAAAAACTGGTTCTACTATTGAAATAATTTGCAACGATTTAAATTTTATACATGCTAGGATAGAAGCAAATGGATCAATTATTACTGCTTTGAATGGTGATGTAACAGTTATTAAACCCGATGCAAATATAAGCGTTGCATTTACAATTACTTATGGATATGATATAATTGAATTTAGTGGTGAGATTGATTCTATTACACAATTGGGTAACCTGCAGGCTAGAGTAAAATTTAGAGGTACTACACTTGCCGCCCCAGCAAAATTTATTACCCTTGGAGGATTGGGAAATAGATTTAATGGAAACCATTTTATTTTAGGTGTTGTGCAAACTATTTCTAATGGAAATTGGATTTCCGAAATAACATTGGGCATGCCTGACAAATTATTTTAGTTATATTTAATTTAATGGTAAGTGGTTATATAATAAAAAAGCATGAGTTCCTAAAACTTACTAGCAACAGTAGCAAATACATTCCCGGTATTACGGCATTGAAAACCCGCAACTCGTAACCCTATTTCCCCACAACCAAAAATACCCAATACCGAATACCAAAAATAATTTTTTGTAATACGTTAAATGAAGCATATGCCGTATCCCTTGTAAGTACTAGGGATTTTTTTTTGTAGTTGAGCAGCCCTTTATAATTACTACTCTGCGCTTCATGCATCCGGTACTGAATTAATTCTTCTAACAAAATTTGTGATTGATATTGCTTTGCAATTCTAAACCATAAGTCGAGGTCTTCATGCGATTGAAATGCTAACCCCTCGTTAAAAAAACCTACTTCAAACAACACCGTCTTTTTTACAATTACAGAAGATAGTACCAAACAATTATACAATGCCAACTTATATTTTGTACCAATAAAATACCAAGCGTTTAAGTAGTTTTTTAAATTTCCCAAAAAGTAAGTTCGCTGTAATTCCGCAGTATTATATTTTATATTACTTGCTACCAATGAAATTCTTTTATTGTTTGTAAAAACATCCATCTGCATACTCAATTTATTGGGCATCCACAAATCATCATCATCACAAAACGCAATATAATTACCCTTCGCAATACCTATTCCGTAGTTCCTTACTTTAGCCGGACCAGTAAATGATGCCCCAGGCTGTATAAAAATAATTCGGCTATCTGTAAAATATATCAATGCTTCTTTTGCTTGTGTATCTGCTCCATCGGCAATTACCAATAATTCGAATTGCCAATAACGCTGTGCTAGAATACTGATAATTGTTTTTTGCAATAGATCTGCTCTGTTGCAGGTTGCAATAATAATACTTACAATGGGCTGAGGATTTGTAGTTTGCATGAGTAATTAATCGAGCTTTTGTTTTTCATACATATTATAAAACAATCCCATTTTTTTAATTAAGTCATTAAAACTCCCTTCCTCGGCAATCTCTCCATTTTTCATTACATAAATTCGGTCGGCCATTTTAATATTGTACAATCTGTGTGATACCAAAACCACAATTCTTTCAACAGCCAATTCTTTCAGTTCATTAAATAAAGCGTGCTCTGCTAATGCATCTAAAGCACTAGTGGGCTCGTCTAAAACAACCAAATGAGCATCTCTATAAAACACCCTCGCCAAAGCAAGTTTTTGCCATTGACCCCCGCTTAATTGCTCGCCCATTCTAAAACTTCTTCCCAATCTTGTATCAAACCCCTTTCCCATTTTATGCATAAAACTCTGTACATCCGATTTTAAAGATGCTTCTTTAAGTTTTTTTATGTCAAAATCTTTTGCATCTATACCTAATGCAATATTTTCGGCAATGCTAAAGAAATACTTTTCAAAATCCTGAAATAAAAATACCGATTGTTTTCTAAAAAGCTCATCATCTACATCGGCATAATGAACTCCATCTAAAAAAATATTGCCTTCTTGCAAATGGTACAGTTTGGCCAATAGTTTTACTAGTGTTGATTTTCCCGATCCGTTTTCGCCAACTATGGCAATAATTTCTCCGGGCTTACAGGTCAAAGAAATATCGTTTAATACTTGTTGATTTGTACCCGGATAACTAAAATGCAAATGTTCTACCACTAGTCCCGCTGTATTAATTGGTATTGCTTTTTGGTTTGTAGATTGGGCATTGCCCTCCAAATCGAGAAACTCAAATAAGTGGCGTAAAAATAATTTCTGTAAGTACAATTGAATAACGGTTTGCAACATACTTTTGGCTGCTGACTGTAACTTTTGAAAACCTTGCAAATAAATTACAAACAATCCTACTGTTATCGTTTTTTCCCATGCATTTTTTGCAAGTCCAAAAAACAGAAATGCCAACACAATAATTTCAAATAATTCTGTTAATAAACTATATATATTTTGTCTGTTTTGTAACTTCCTTCTATTTTTAAAAAGAAAATTGCGCAACTGATTGTATTGAGGAATAAAAGCTTTACCCAAACCAAATAAGCGAACCTCTTTGGCATAGTTAATACCCGTTAATACATGTTGCAAATAGTGGGATTCTCTGTCTGCCTCGGCCAATTTCTTTTCTTGCGCAAACCCCAATTTACTAAAATACCATCTTACAACTGTAAGCGGTACCGATATAAAAATTAATACAATTGCATAAACCCAATGCAAACTAATAAAAAGACTACCTAAAAAAAACAAAGTAAGTGAGGTAGTAAATAAGCCATAGAAGTTATTGAGTAATCGCGTGGCTTTAAACATGTACTGTTGCTGCGCAAGATGTAAAGTATCGTGGTAACTGGGGTTTTCATAATATGCATAATCTACCGAAACGGCTTTTTCCAATACTAAACTACTGAGGTGATCTGTAAGTTTTTGTTCGTACAATGCATTCAAATAGGCCGATAATTGTGTTAGTAGTGCCCCCGTTAATTGTACCAAGCTATAACCAATAATAACCCATACAATTTCTTTAAATTGATGAAATGCAGGATTGGTAATTAAATCGATAATCTCTTTGGTAATATACAGTGTAACAGCCGGCAATAATGATTGAAAAAAAAGTACAAACATATTACTCAATGCAATGCCCGGTGCAGCTTTAATAATCATTTGCGAGGCTCGCCTAAAGTCTTCTAAAAATTGCTTGTATGATTTAAGTCTTTGGTTCAACGTTTTTTTGTTTTGCTTGTCTATTTAATTTTACTCCCAATAATCTAAATGGTCTCGAAAGATATAAAAATATAAGCCGATCAAATGGTTTTTTTGCGTTAATAATATCCTTATAAGTAGGTAAGAGTAAATGGTAGATACACCTTACAACGAAACTCATTTTTTTATACATAGAGTCTTGCAACTGCATCGATTTTTTTAGAAAAACCAAATTGGTAATATGTGTTAAATTATAATTTATTGTATTAAGTAAAACCTGCCGATAATATTGCTGCCGAAGCTTTATAGGCGTTTTTTGTTGCTGGATTGATATATTAATCCCCAACAAATCATTCATCATAACTAATCCAGTTTGTAGCTTTTTGCTGAACCCATATTTTGCTGCTAAATCATTTATAGCTGCATGGTTTATTTGATCTCCGTTTTTTTGTAAAACAACGCCAATATCTATTAGGTATTTAAACTTATTGCATAAATCTTTAACAAAGTGGTTAGATAGTAGGGCAAAGTAATCGAAAGTAGGCTCCAAAACTTCTATTGCTATTTTGCCAAACTGCATTGGCTGGAGATGGTTTTTTAATAAATTATAGTCTGGAAGTTTACCCATATAACCATCCAATAGTTTCCAATGAATTTCTAAGCTCTTTGGTCTTTTTCCAATTGTGGGTTTAAAAAAAAAGTTTAAGTCTTTATAATGTTTAGAGTAAAAAGCTTGAAATTTTTTTGGTAATATAAAATTGGGAATGCATCCTTTGGTTACCAACAAATTTTCGGCATTCCAAACATCTTCTTTCTTTAAAAGAAAATCGATATCAATATTTTCTCGTAGGGCAATATTACTATAATAACGCTGTGCAACCAATACACCTTTGTAAGGTATTGCTTTAATGCCTGCTTCTTTAAAAGAGTTGGCCAATTCTATGGTAGTTTGCAGAAGAGTAAAGTTAATAAATACATTTTTCTGGTATTTGTTTTTCAGCTCATTAGCTACTGTTGTATCAATAGAAATTGCATGAGTTACAATGGTATGATGTATAAATGCACTTATACTATTTGCATGAACAATTTTTGAGAATAACGCCCAATTTATTGTTTGGGTATTTATAAAATGTTGTACTTCTTCTTTTGTTGAGGTGTTAAAAAAAAGGCGGCAAATTAATACCACTATAATCTGCTCTGTATTATAAAATTTATAAAGTTGTTTTGTCAATAACATTTGTTGTGTTTAAAGGATGCGCATGTAACCAATTGATAATGGTATTTAAACATTCTTCTTCGGTTTGCTGGTCGGTAACAACACGTATATTGGGGTGCGGTGGCGGCTCGTAAGGACTGCTAACTCCTGTAAAATTACTGATTTTCCCTTGCTGTGCTAATTTGTACAAGCCTTTAGTATCGCGGCTTATACAGGTTTCTATACTTGCTTCTACAAAAACTTCTATAAAGCTGCTTGCCCCAATAAGCAATTGCGCCTGTTCTCTATCTTCTTGGTAAGGAGAAATAAATGAACTAATAACAACTAAGCCTGCTTCATTAAATAATCTGGCCATTTCTGCAACCCGCCTTATATTTTCTTGCCTGCCCTCACGCGTAAAATTTAAATCGCTGTTAATACCCATTCGTGTATTATCTCCATCAATAATATACGACCTGATATTTTTGTGGTGAAACCATTGATCTAGTTTTGCAGCAATCGTAGATTTTCCGGAACCAGAAAGACCAGTTAACCATATTGTAAATGCAGGATGCCCGTTTAATTGTTCTCTTTCATTTCGGTTGATGTGGAAGGTTTGCTTAAAAAGATGGTTGTTTTTCTGTGTTGTCTTTTGTTGCCGCTTTTCAAAATCGGGCTGACCAAAAGAAATTCGCATCCACAACCGTTCATGAAAAAAATAAAGTATAATTTTAGTAAGCAATTCTAGCCCACCTATTTTTAAACCAATAGATAGTTTGCCGGTGATTAAAAAGCCCAACATAGCGGTATCTATCGATCCTAACAAACGCCAAGATAAGGCTTTAGCAAAATGCCTTTTTACAGTGGGGTCTTTTTTTACAAAATGCAGTATAGCGTCGGTAATCATAATAAATTGATACTCTTTAAAATGTGGCTAAAGTTAAAAGAGAAATGGATAGAAATATTTTTTTTGGATAAATATAGCCATCAATACAATACTTAATTATCTTGCCTTAAAATATTAAGCTAATTATTTTGATGAACAAAACTCTCTCAACAAAGCTGGCTCCCTCTATCGTTTTAAGGCGGTTGAATGATATTGAGCTTAAAGTAAACGGCACTAATAGTATTCAGATAAAGGCGAATAATAATAAAATAATAGTAGGCAATGAGGCATTACAAGTTTTACAATTATTTGCACAGCCAATTGTTTTAAAAGATGCCATTAAACAATTAGGCGCAACTAGTTCTACGCATTGGGTAGAAATGGTTAACGTTATTCATGTATTGTATAAAATAGGTGCTTTGGTTGATGCACAAGAAAACAGCTTTCAGCCTGATACCAATATGGCCAGTTTTGGGGCAGCACCCATTCATATAAAAATGCTGAATGATAGGGTGCGGACAGATGCTTTTATTAAAGCTATTGGCGAAACAGTAAAGGCAGGAGATGTGGTGGTAGATATTGGCACAGGCACGGGGGTATTGGCCATTGCTGCTGCAAGGGCAGGCGCAAGTAAAGTGTATGCAATAGAAGCTGGCGCCATGGCCGATGTAGCCCAAGCGGTAATTAATAAAACAGAGGTAGCCGATAAAATTACCGTTATAAGGGGCTGGAGTACCCAAATAGAACTGCCCGAACTAGCAGATGTATTGGTAGGGGAGATTATTGGTAACGACCCCTTCGACGAAAATGTTTTACCCGTATATGCAGATGCAAAAAAAAGGCTGTTAAAGCCAAATGCAAAAATACTACCTGAGTTGGTAAAAGCCTTTGTATTACCTATACAATTACCGGCCAATATGCTGCTCAATAAAAATCTTACAGATGCTTATTTATCTAATTGGAAACAATGGTATGGAACAGATTTTAGTGATTTAAAAAAGGTGGGGGTAGATCATACTCGGCTTTTTAGTAAAATAAGCACCCAAAAAGCAAAGAAGTTGCCAATTGTTGGGCCACCTATATTTTTAACAGAAGTAGATTTAACCAATAGTATTTTACCCGATAAAGAAATTACAATAGAAGCCTATACAGAAGGAGCTTGTAACGGCTTATTGCTTTATTTTGAGTTGAATATTGGCTCGGGTATTATTACCACCCACCCTACAATGGCAGATGAAACCAATAGCTGGTTAAACCCAGTTTGGCATTTACCCGAACTTGCCAATAAAGGCAATAACGCAATATTTAGCATTGTTTATAAATGGATGGATGTACATAGTGCTACAATAGAAATAGTAGCAGTCAATTGATTTTTACTAAATTATTTTTTTAATGCCCTATTTTGCAAATAAATTAAATTTACCTACATGCACCAATACTGGGGTTATGGTTTAAAAATATTATCGGAAATAGTTTTCCCCGAATTATTGCCCTATACTTTTGATGAGCCAGATGTGCGTATTATTTGTGGTAAAACCCCCAAAGACCTTACGGGAGAAGGGGTTACGCATAGGGTTAGGGTATCTATAAGCCCCACCGAATACCTGCAAAAACTACCAGTAGCCAATTATTATGCGGCCCATGGTAATACTATTGTTGTAGAACCCTTACCAGATTCCGATGAAAACAGTATCCGATTGTTTTTATTGAGTAATGCATTTGCAGCCATATTGCACCAACGCAATAGCATACTTATGCACGCATCTGCTGTATATGTACAAGATGGTATTGTAATGTTTTGTGGCGATTCGGGAATGGGTAAATCTACTATTGCTACTTCTTTACAATTAAAAGGTTACAGGGTTTTTTCGGACGATATTTGTGTGCTTCAACCAGATAGCTTAAACCCAAATAAAGTGTTGGCATTGCCTGCCTACCCCATGATAAAACTTTGGGAAGATGGCTTTACAAAAATGGGTTTAGAAATGGCGGGAGAAGATAACAAGTTGAGGCCTTGGTTACCCAAATACAGCCGTTATTTTCATGATGAATTTGCCATAGAAGCCATGCCTATAAAAAAAGTATTTATACTAGGTTTTAAAAACAGTAATGAAATTAATAAAATAGTAAGCATTGAGCAATTGTCTGATATTAAAGCCTTCTCCGCCCTGCAAAGGAATAGCTATAGGCAACAGCAAATGAACGAAATGAATAAACGCAATATACATTTTGGTACCCTTACTAAACTGGCTAATCAAGTACCTGTTTGCCTGTTAAAAAGGCCTTATTATGATAACTCCATAGATGCTGTAATTGCAATGATAGAGGAGCAATTACAAAAAATTAATTAGTTGCCTGTTATGGAAAATAGCAATAAAAAAATTATATGGTTGGCATCTTACCCCAAAAGTGGTAATACTTGGTTTAGGTCTTTTTTAACTGCACTGTTGAATAATACAGAGATTGATATAAATGAGCTTAAAACAAATGGTATTTTTTCGAGCAGATTTATATTTGATCAACTTACCGATACAGATTCTACACTATTGTATGAGGAAGAAGTAAATGCCATTATACCAGAAGTGTTTACAGAATTAAAAGGTATTAATAAACAAGAAAAATTATTTATTAAAATTCACGATGCCTATACCAACAATTTAAATAACCTACCCATAGTACCAACTGAAGCAACACATAGTGCAATTTATTTTGTAAGAAACCCTTTAGATATTGCGGCTTCTTGGGCTAACCATAATAATTCTTCTATTGAAAATGCTATTAAATTTATCAACAATCCAATTGGAAAACTAGCTAAACAAAAGAATAACTTTAACGTAAATAACCAATTTCCGCAACTGCTATTAAGTTGGAGTGGGCATGTAGAGAGTTGGACTAATAATTTACCATTTCCTGTTTTATTTTTGCGTTATGAAGATATGCTTACAAATACTTACCAACTATTTAGCAAAGCACTATTATTTATGGGGTTTAATAAAACGCGCGAAGAAATAGAAAAAGCCATTGAAGATAGCAGTTTTAGTAAATTAAAAGAACAGGAAGAGCAAAAAGGTTTTGCCGAAAAAGATCCAGATTCACCCGTGTTTTTTAGACAAGGTATAGCAGGCAATTGGGTAAATGAGTTAAGTAAAGAACAGGTAGAAATTATTATTGAAGCGCATAAAACTACTATGTTTAAATTTGGTTATACTACTTAGTGTTGTTGGTGCATATTTTGTTCCAACCAACGTATTACAAATACTTTAAAATGGGCGTCTTTTGGCGTGTTTGGATATTTTAAATACTTATTGCTGCCAATATTGTTTAGCCATTTTTTGTTTGTTAATTTATATTGCTCGTATTTTTCTTCGTTTTCTCCAGTATAGCTGTAAGCCATCATAGACCCTGATTTATCGTTGCGCAACATAACTTCATTGGGCAAGTATTTTTTAATTGAGTTTCTGTACAATGTTCTTTCTAAGGGACCTTCGTATTTTAAATAATTGGGTAAAGAAATATAATATTGTGCCAACCTAATATCGGCCATAGGAAAACGCGTTTCTACCCCAAAATACAATCCAGCTCTTGTTTCTGCTTCCATACGGGTAGGAATATTTAAACGTAAAAACCTCGTTTTTTGAAAATGCCTATAACTATTAAACTCTTCTTTTCTAGATTCGTGTAACCAATTAAAACCACCAATTGCTGCTATTGCTTCATGCGGTATATTGTATAAAGCCGCGGCTTTTTTAAATGAAGAGTTATGCCATTTCATTTTTAACTTCATTCGGTGTATTTGGTAGCGAATGTTGAACGGAATAAATGGCTCTAGCTTGTTAAAGCCAGGATATTTCTTTTTTGCAAATATATATTTAAGCAACTGACCATTATCTAAATAGTCTAAAAAACTGTATTTTCCTCTGTAAGTAACCAACTCGTCTCCCGGAAAGCCAGAAATTAAAGTGTAAATATTATTTTCTTGGGCAGTTTGCCAAAGGGGTAATTGCCAAACCTGTTGCCAATTGTTAATACCATCATGTGCTTTTAAAAAAAAGTCTACTACTTTTTCAATGCCATCCCAACTATCTGAATTGGTAATGAGCGATTGGTTTATATGGTTAAAGTCAATTACCGCATTAATGTATTTTCTTTCGCTATTTGGGTACTTTATTTCATCATCTTCAAAATGGCGAGGTACAGTGTTAGAAATAGTGATTAGCTCCTTATTCTCTTTCCTTAAATAATTGGCAGCAATACCTGTAATGCCCGAAGAATCCATGCCTCCGCTTAGTTCTGTTGCTACTTGCCCGTAACTGCGTAACCTGCATTGTACTGCTTGCTCCAATTGGTGGCAAAAACCTTCTTCGTAATCTGATTTATTTTTATGCTCAATTGTTTGGGTAGCATCTATGTGCCAATATTTATTTATTTGAATGTTACCCTGATAGTTAATGCTAAGGCTATGTGCAGGGGGCAGGGAATGTATTTTTGCGAAGGGTGTAGCATTTTCTGGCTGATTGAAATTCGAAATTATTTGGCAATAGAGGTATAGTTCATTTATAGATTTATCTATACCTTCTAAGGCCAATAATCCCTTTATTTCCGATGCAAAAGCAAATTGATTATTATCAGTATAATAAAAAAAGGGTTTTACCCCCATTTGGTCGCGGGCGCAAAAAAGTTGTTTCTTTTTATCGTTCCAAATAGCAAAAGCAAAATCGCCCACTATATGCTTTACACAGTCTTGGCCAAATTTTTCGTAAGTTTTTACAATAAGGCTGCTATCTGTAATTGTGGTTCTTTCTGTATAGGGTATGCTTAATAATGCAAACAAATCATTGCGGTTATCTAATCGGGCATCTGCAGTAATACAAAGTTCACTAATGCTATTGTAAAAGGGCAGTTTTTCTAATACCGATTCTGGCGTATTAAAACGCATTAAATGCCCTAAGCCAATATTATTCTTTAACCAAATACCTTTTGTATCTTCACGCCAATGGTTCAATGGCTTTTGCATTATCGCCAAAATGGACTCAGAAACTGTTTCTTCATTTAATTTAAGCAGACCATAAATACAACTCATATAACTAACAATTTATAAACTATAACGCAATAAAAATAGCCATATTATTCAGTAATAGCTAAATTAGGTAAGCAGCAAAATATGCAAGAAGCCGTTTAAGAAAACGAATATGGAGAATAATTTAAGATCTATACTTACTTTTAAAAGAAGGAACAATACCTTCTTTTAAAAGTAACATTTCCTCCTGTATTTATATTATTTGAGCTAATTAAATTCAATTCTGAGATATTCCAAATTTTTTTGCAAGGTGGGGGTTTGGTATTTTTGGTTATAAAGAATCCATAATTTTCTTTTATTAAATGTACAAAAAGCTTCTAATATTTAATCTTTAAATATTATTATTGGATATTAATGAGTTTTTTTAACTACTATATCGAATTTTAGATGTAAAAGCAGCCTCTTTTTCTACTGGTGATTTGGTTCTTGGTCCAGTATTTATATTATTTGAGCTAATCAAATTCAATTCTGGGCTATTCCAAATTTTTTTTGAAAGGTGGGGGTTTGGTGTTTTTTGGTCTAAAGAATCCATAGCTTTCTTTTTTAAATTAAGTAATAAAATTAAGTAATAAAATTAAGTAATAAAATTTATTTAAATCCGGCCTTTTTTTCTAAAGCCTCATAGAGGTTTTTTGTTGCTAGCATAAAATTAGCAGTCTCGGCGCTTATTGCAGGTTCAACAAATGGTTCATTGGGGTACTTGGCATTAAAATAACTTCTTTTTTCTATTTCTCTAGTTTTTTCTTCTATAATAGTCATATTGCTAATGGCCAGTATTTTTTGCAATATTGCCGATGCACCTTCGTTGTAATTTATAAATAAGCTGTTAGTATCTGTTGCTTTAATTGCCAATAATTGGGTAAAATATACGGTTAATACATCGGCCAAATAATTATCCAAGGTCTTGCCCTTAATAGCTTGGGCATCAAAGCCAAAAATGGCAGGGTTTAATAAGCTTGGCACTGCCTGTATGCCCCTTCTGCGTTGGTGAGATGCCAATATTTCTATTGGGTTGCGGTATAAAAAAACAAAAGGAGTGGTTGGGTATAATTGGCGCAACTGTGCATAAAACATTATATGCCAACTATCGGTTTTTATAAATAAATGCTGCTCATTACCCTTTCTTTTTTGCCCATACCAGTTAATGGCAACATGGTATGCAGCCGAAAAATCTATGGTGTTTTTAATAGCTAAATCCTTTTGGTTTAATAGTAGTTCATTTAAAAATGGAGTTTCGGAAACTGAAATAGCATTGTTGAGTAAGCCGAGCAGTTGCGCTGCAAGTGTAGAGCCACAACGAGATACATGAAATATAAAAACTGTTGGTGCAACAGCATCTATTGCTTTTCCCCATTGTTGCATTTGGTAAAGCGTACTTGCCGAGTGTACACGCCTCGGGGGCTTTTGCATATTGGCCTTTTGTTTGCAAGCGATAATGCTTTCTGCAAAAAAAGGATGGGTAAAATTTATACCTTCTGTATCTATCCACTTACAATATGCTTCATTGTCTATAATTTCTAACTTATAGGGTATCTAGTTTTTTAGAGGGTGTTCCATTTTTTTTCAAGTTCAAAGGCCATTTTGAGTGAAGTATTGGTTCTCATATTTTTTAATTGAGCAATTATTTGGGGTGTTTCGGGCCCAAGCATTTCGGTCCGCTTTTTTATTTTTTCGGCAAAGGCAAAAATAGTCTTAAGCCAAGGGTTTACGGTAAAATCTATTACTAAATGTATTCTATCGGTACTACCCTTATTGGCTACGCAATGGGTTAAATTGGCATTTATATACCAGCAATAGCCCTCTTGCATTGTAAGCATATCTCCATCTACCATAAATTCTACAGATGGATTGGTAAATATGGGTATATGTAGGCGGGCCTCGCCCCGTTCAAAAGCCAGATCCGCATCTCTATGCGGTTTTATAAGCGCACCTACCGTTAAATTCAATAACCTTACTGCCTGCAACGGGCAATTAAAACCGGCCAATAGTTGGGCAATGGCGGGGCATTGTAATAGCAATTTGGTATTAGCATATTCGGTGTAGGTAGTAAGATCGGGCAGAATGCTATTGGCCAATCCTCCTGGAGATCTTAGTGGTAATACCTGCCAACTGCCCTCATAATGCGCTATATTAAAATGAGCTTGCCAACCTTTGCTTAGTGCTTTTACCTCCCATTGTATGGGTTGTAGGTTTGTTGCTATTGGTAGTTGTGCATAACAAATCATCTTAATTTATTTTTTCACCTTCTTTTATGCCGTAATTAACTGCGTGGTAAGCCGGCAAGTAAAATCCTCGGTAAAAAAACATATTTACCGATAGTATTTGTTGGTTGCAGCAGGCAATTTTTACCGAATGGTCTGTTTGTAAAATGGTGCCTGGCAGCCAATGTGCTTGCCATGGCTCGGTATATTCTTCTTCTTTAGCATCAATTATTTTTAATTCCTCGCCCTTAAAAACGGCAAGGGCACCCTTGTTCCAAGCATTGCAGGCATTAACCAATTGCACAATGGTATTAGCTTCCATGGTAGTCCAGTTTATTAAAACATCGGTCAAAGCAGGTTTTTTTTGGTAGCCACTTGGTGCTGTGCTGGCTGGTAATATGGGCAGGGGTATATGGTTTTGTATAAAACGCAACGAATAAACCAGCCCTTCTGCTGCCAGTTGGGCAAATAATTGAGTAAGCATTGTATAATTGAAATGTGGTTGGCGGTTAATTGTTTTTTGCCAAACCACATTGCCTGCATCAAATTTTTCTGATAATACATGCATACAAAGCCCTAATTCGGTATTGCCTTTTTTTAATTGCCAAAATACTGGCGATGGGCCTCTAAATGCAGGCAATAAACCAAAATGTATATTATAAAGTAGGGGCTTACTTGGGCTTAATTTATGTAAAAGAATTAGCCGTCCATAGCCAATTAAAAAGCAAACCGTAAAACTACCCTCATTTATCCATTTATATAAGTCTTTTTCTTTGTTTTTTTCAGTTGTTATATTTAGTTCGTATTGCTTGCAAAAACCAATTACTTGCTCAGTAACACCTTCTTCTAACGATGGCGAAAAAAAAATATTCACTTTTAAGCCTTGGCTTAAAAGTGAATATGCGCTTGGTACACAACTAAAACTATTGCTTATAATGCCGATCTTCAAATTAATACAATTTAGGTATAAGCAATGGGTTTAAATATAGTTAACTAGGGCTTGGGTATAAACCATTTGTTGCAATAATATAGCTAATACAAACAAAAGGCATCCTGTTTTCGTGTGATGTACTGCCTCCAGCAATGCCAATGGTTGCAGAATCTAACGGCACAATGGTTTTGGTAGCAAAAGTATTGGGTAAATAATTTAATACCTTAGTACTAGGGGTAGAAGTATCTATAGGTGCACCTAAATAATTGTTAGTTGCTGAAGCTGTATTAGATGGGCTGGTAGATACACTTACAGGGTGACTATGTACTGGTATATTGGCTGCAGTTAGTGAAACAGATTCCGACCCAGCCATTTGGCCTAAAACCCTTGGGGTTCTGCTAGGCCCCGTTCCCTGGCCTACCACCATACGGCCACGCAAATCGGGGATACCAAAAGTGGTACTTCCATCGCCACCATAAGTGGTTCCGAGTAAGCTAAATAAAACATCGTATTGAGAAATTTGTAGTATGCTACCATCACATATTAGCCAATTTGATGGGGCATAATTGCCAGCAAACATTCTTACTTGTCCTATATAAGTTTCCATAATAAATAATTTTTAGTGTAAAGTTAAATTAGTTTCTACTTGGGTAAATACCCGTTATTGCAATGCAGTTTACCATCACAATAAAAGGAGGCATATTATTGTGAGGCATTCCATTTCCATTATTGGCAATAGAATCGGCCGATAATGTGGTTAAACTGGTTTGGCTTGGATTGCTTACATAAAGTTGAATGTTATCGGCACTAGCTGCACCCCCCAATTTTGGCTGGGCTAATATTTCGAACGGGGCAGTATTATTTAGCCTATTTATACCAGCAGCGGTTTGGGCATTAAAGCCATGGGTATGGGCAGGGATAGTAGGAGTAGTTAAAGTAACGTTTTCTGCACCACCAACAGTACCTATAACGCCACCTTGTGCAGCCCCCACCATAGTGGCACCCCTTAAATCGGGTAAACCAAAAGTGGTAGTGCCATTGCCACCAAATTGTGTACCCAGTAAGCTAAACAATGCCGTATTTTTGGAAATGGGCATCGCTCTTCCATCACAAGGTAACCAACCGTTGGGTAAATTACTGAAAGGGAATAAAGCTATTTCACCTAAAAAATTTTCCATAATATTTTTTTTAATAATTAGTAAAAGATGGTTAAATTAATTTCGAGTAGGGTAAAGACCTTCCAAAGCAATACAATAATTCATTACTACAAATGGTGCCCTGTTTTCGTGAGCGCCACCGCTACCAGTCGGGCTAATGCATTGCCCATTTAATGAAGTATTTACACCAGTACTTTGTGTATAACCTAATCCGAGCAAAGCTACAGGTGGAGTAGCTGAAGTATTTGCAACAGTATCAGATAGGTTTGAAACGTTTGCACTTGGTGCATTGGTTTCATTTGCGGCTGAAAGTACAAAACCTCCAGCGCTAGAAGCATTAAAAATATGGTTATGTGCGGGTAATTGCGGTTGGGTTAGTGCAACCGTATTTACTCCACCATTTAGCCCTACTGTATAATTGCTGCCTCCTGTTAGTTGCCCAGTGCCAACCAATGTAGTGCCATTAAGGTTGGGCAGGTTAAAAGCAGAAGAGCCATTGCCGCCATACGTTACACCAATAACGGCAAAAAGCGCTGAGTTTTGCTGAATGGCAAGTTGTTGGCCATTGCATTGTGCCCAACCACGTGGTGCAAAATTAAAAGGAAAGGCCCTGATTTCTCCAATGTAAGCATCCATAATTTTTTTGGTTTAAAGGTTATTAAATTAAATTTGAAATTCAATTTAAACAACTATTATAATAATACCTACTATTTAATGCATTTTTACAAAAAAATAATTTGAGGGTTTTTAAACGGGCATTTTAATCTACTCAGTAATATTTTTGGCAATATTGGCTTTATGAAATTTTGCGATGCCCTCGTTTTTATTTACATGTGCCCAAAAATCTCTTATTAACCAATATTTGTTACCGTAGGTTACATATATTTCCTCAGTAGGTTTTATATCAACAGCGGCCCATATTTGGCTTATGCGTTTTTCATAGTTAATTTGTTGTTTTGTATTTGGCTTATCGGAATGATTGCAAAGGCTTGGTAGTCCAAAAGCTAAATATTGTTTTGATCCATAAGTTTTGCAAAGTAAACAGCCGCAATCGGGTCCACGCCATACATAATTTTTTAAAACTTCATCTGTTAACTGTTTACTTCTAAGCTCAAGTTCTAGTAACCTATTTTCTTCAATTAGTTCTCCAGCTTTAATTAATTCTTTTGCAAATACACCATAACCATGTACACCCGATTTTCTTATTTCAATTTTGGGAGAAGCACCTGCAATAATTTCTTGCTCCTCTTTCATTTCACAAATAGGTATAGCGCTTTCTGCAATTACTTCTTTGTTTTCTGTAAAGCGTATATTAGTATCTGCCAATTCGGGAAACTCCTGAAGTAATGCTTTTAGGGCTTCTTCTAGTTTTTGCTGCATAAGTGTTTATTTAAAATGAAGATATTGTAAAAACTTAATTATAAAAAACAGCCGTTAATGTTATAAGTAACTAAGTCGCCAGTTTGCCCAGTAACTATAAAACCATTCAGCTTAAGCCAAGCATGACCATCGGTTTTTTCGGTAACAGTTTTTTTAAAACCAATATACAATATGCTTTTTAAGTTCCTTCTGCGCAATAGAATTTTAGCCGTTAATGCTTGAGTATAACATTCGGTTTTCCATGGAGTAAATTTATCGCAACGCCTTATGGCATGTTGTACTTTATTGAGTATTATTTTTTCTTGTTTGGTTAAAACAGTTACTTCGTTACCACCTGTACATACTTCTCCCTGCCAATGTTTAATTACTTTAAAATTCAGGTAGCTTAGGCTAAAACGAACGTAAGCAGATGTTATAACCGCCTCGGCAAACAACAGTCCTGCTTTAAAAGCAATAAGTGGAGTTTTTTTGTACAATACCAGTGTTTAAAAATATGCAACTGCTAAGCTTCCGTAAACAGAAGCATTTTGTGTTCGTTCATTTTATCTAGAAAGGTCAAAATTTCTTTACGACATTGCTCTTCGGGCACTACATATTCATCCATAATATTGGCAACAAGTTTTTCGTAGTCCATTGGTTGTTTTAGTAAATTCCAGATACTGGAACCTACGTTGTTAATGCCAATATAATCTCCATTGTCGGTATCCATCATTACTGTTTCGTCACCTAAGGGGCTAACCAAAAAACGACTTTCAGCTAAAGACAAAATAGTGTTTGGTTTTATTAAATTGGTAATTTCCATACAAATATTTTAAAACTGCAATATCTTACTTTTTAGCACAACATCAAACAAGTTTTTTTCATTACCGTAATTACGTCATTACTGCATTGCGTTATTGAAAAACCCCCTAATCCCGATTCCTTTTGATTGTATCTTTGATAATAAAGTAAAAACCCAAAGTTTGTCCAATTATTTAAACGAGTTAGAGAATGAAGCTATTTATATCTTTCGGGAAGTAGCAGCTCAGTTTGAGCGGCCAGTACTTTTATTTAGTGGCGGAAAAGATTCTATTACATTGGTGCATCTAGCTATAAAAGCATTTAAACCTGCACTTCCTCCATTTGCACTTTTGCACATAGATACTGGCCACAATTTTCCGGAAGCATTGGCTTTTAGGGATGAGTTGGTAAAAGAAACTGGTCTGCAACTTATAGTAAGAAAAGTAGCAGATACCATTAATCTAAAAGGGATAACAGAAATACCAGCAAAACTACCAAGCAGAAACAAATTACAAACAATTACACTTTTAGATGCTATAGAAGAATTTGGATTTGATGCATGCATAGGTGGTGCTAGAAGAGATGAAGAAAAAGCCCGTGCAAAAGAGAGAATCTTCTCTGTTAGAAATGCTTTTGGACAATGGGAGCCTAAACTTCAGCGCCCCGAACTCTGGAATAATTTTAATGGAAAGATGCAGTCTGGTCAGCATATAAGGGTGTTCCCGATAAGCAACTTTACAGAATTAGATGTGTGGCAATATATTTACAGAGAAAAAATAGCTTTGCCTTCTATTTACTTTGCTCATGAACGTGAAGTTTTGGAGTATAATGGGCTTTTAGTGGCTATTAACGAATTTATTAAAATAGAAGAAACCGATAAAGTGTATAAGGAAAAAGTAAGGTACAGAACTGTAGGTGATATGACTTGTACTGCGGCAATATCATCTAAAGCAAACACCATAGAAGCAATTATAGAAGAACTTATGCTTAGTAATATTAGCGAGCGTGGCGAAACCAGAATTGACGATCGTTTTTCTGAAGCAGCAATGGAAGATAGAAAAATAGAAGGGTATTTTTAAACCACTTTAAATATAGTTGGCAGAAAAACAGAACTGATAATACATGGATATACTCAGATTAATTACAGCCGGAAGCGTGGATGATGGGAAAAGCACTTTAATAGGAAGGTTATTGTATGATAGCAAAAATATTATGCAGGATCAGTTACAAGCCATAGAAAAGCAATCAAAACAAATAACAGTGAATGGATTAGATCTGGCATTGTTAACTGATGGATTAAGAGCCGAGCGTGAGCAGGGTATTACCATAGACGTTGCTTACAGGTATTTTTCTACACCCAACCGAAAATTTATTTTAGCAGATGCACCCGGGCATTTACAATATACTTGTAATATGGTTACGGGCTCTAGCAATTGTAGTGCAATGATTGTATTAATTGATGGCAGAAACGGTGTGATAGAACAAACTCGTAGGCACAGCATTATAGCATCTTTACTTGGAATAGAAACATTGATAGTAGCTATTAATAAAATGGATTTGATGAACTACGAGGAAGCAGCGTATACCTCCATAGTAAAGAATTACCAAGAATTTGCATCAACACAAGGCATAAAATCAATAAGCTATATTCCCATATCTGCTCTGAACGGAGATAATATAGTATCTCTTTCAAAAAATATGCCTTGGTACAAGGGAAAGCATTTTTTTGAATTGTTAGAAGTAATTCCCGCTAAAGCTTTACAACATAATTTACCTGCAAGGTTTCCAATTCAATATACAATTCTGCAGCATGAGAGTGGATACAGAGGGCATGCTGGTAAAGTAAGCAGTGGCATATTTAAAGTAGGTGATGAAATAATTGTAATGCCATCGGGAATAGAATCTACTATTAAAACAGTTGAAAAAAATGGCAGATTGCTAACTCAATCCGAAACTGGTGAATGCGTAGTAATGCAATTAACCGATAATATAGCTGTAAGTAGAGGAGATATTATTGTGTTAAAAAACGAAAAGACGTTTATTACAAATGAGGTAGAAGTATTTGCCTTCTGGATGGGAAGTAAACCATTGCAAAAAGGCTATAGATATATATTGCAGATAAATTGTAAAAGGGTAGTTTGCAAGGTTTCCGAAATTGAGTATAAATTAAATGTAAATAGTTTAGCTAAAGAGTTGGTAGACTTTGTACAATTGAACGATATAGTAAAACTGAGTTTAATTACATCTTCACCCATTGTTGCAGATGCTTATAAATTGTTTCCCCAAACTGGCAATGGTATTTTGATAGATGAAATAACTTGCACAACTGTTGGCGCAATAGTGATAACAAATGGAGAAAATACAGATAACCAATAAAATAATTAAGTGACCAAAATTCTCCGCATCCTTAACCGCCTCAATGTTGGTGGCCCTACTTACAATGTAGCTAATTTGAGTAAGTATTTATCCAATCAATACCAAACAGAAGTATTGGCCGGATATAAGGAACCCGATGAAGCATCATCGGAATACCTATTGCAAGATTTGGACATTCCTTATCAGATTGTGCCTAATATGCAAAGAGCAATTAGCCCTGTTAATGATTACAAAGCCTATCAATTTATAAAAGAAAAAATAAATAATTACCAACCAACTATTGTACATACCCATGCAGCAAAAGCAGGTGCACTTGGGCGTATGGCTGCACAGTTTGCAAAACACAAGCCCAAAGCCATTGTTCATACCTACCACGGCAATGTATTTGACGGGTATTTTTCTCCTGCAAAAACAAAAATTATTTTAGGGATTGAAAGATGGCTCGCAACTAAATCTGATGCCATCGTTTCGATAAGTGAAACACAAAAAAA
>Ga0105049_10002940_pt1 | contig 20190 bp, 16 predicted proteins | sample MAT06_FD_78087 | JGI IMG/M metagenome (GOLD analysis project Ga0105049, IMG submission 78087) | Freshwater microbial communities from Lake Fryxell liftoff mats and glacier meltwater in Antarctica - MAT-06 | ecosystem: Environmental > Aquatic > Freshwater > Ice > Liftoff microbial mat | place...
GCCGTCGAGGTTGCCGCTGATCATGGTGTTGACCGCGTTACCGCCGCCACCACCGACACCGATGACCAGGATCTTCGCGTGAGAGACGTCGTCGAATTCGATGAGTGCCATGGCAGATTCCCTCCGAGGTAAGCCCATATGAAAGTGACCGATCAGGACGGGCAACTTTTTGTGGGCGAGTCACCGTCGTTTTGTTGCATGCGAGATCTCTCCCGCTGAATTTCAGAACATCTCGGCGAGCCGACACCACGCGCGCTTGAACATGCCGGCACGGTCGTCGCCGCGCAGGGGCAGCTGAATGGTCCGGCCCTGCTCGGCGCCGAACATCACGAGGCCGACGCCTGTCGAGTAAGCGGGTGAACGGACGACGTCGACGAGCCCGCCGACCTTGGTGGGTGCACCACGGCGCACCGGCAGGTTGAGCGTGTGCTCGGCGACCTCGGTGACGCCTTCCATCGCGGTGGCGCCACCGGTGAGGACGACGCCGGCCGCGAGGCCGTCGTAGAAGCCGCAGCGGAGCAGCTCCTTCTTGACGTGCTCGAAGATCTCCTCGACGCGCGGCTCGATCACCTCGACGAGCTCCATCCGCGGGATCACGCGCGGACCACGCCCCCCGACGGAGGGGACCTCCATCTTGTCGTTGGCGTCGAGCAGGCCGCGCCACGCGCAGCCGTACTTGCGCTTCATCTTCTCGGCGGAGTCCATCGGCGTGCGGAGCACGGTCGCGATGTCGTTGGTGACGTGCTGGCCACCGAGAGGCAGCACGGCGGTGTGCACGATCGCGCCGTCGGCGTAGACCATGATGTCGCAGGTGCCACCGCCGATGTCGATCACGGCGACGCCGAGCTCCTTCTCGTCGTCCTCGAGGACGGCGGAGCCGGAGGCGAGCGACTCGAGCACGATGTCGGAGACCTGCAGGTTGCAGCGGTTCGCGCAGCGGATCACGTTCTGGGCGGCGGCGACCGCGGCGGTGATGATGTGGACCTTGGCTTCGAGGCGAACGCCGGCCATGCCGAGCGGATCGCGAATACCGTCCTGATCGTCGACGACGTACTGCTGCGGCAGGACGTGGAGCACCTCGCGATCCATCGGGATCGGGACCGCCTTCGCCTGGTCGATCACGCGCGCGATATCGGACGGGCGCACCTCGCCGTCCTTGACCGCGACGATGCCGTTCGAGTTGACGCCACGAATGTGCGCGCCGGAGATCGCGGCGTAGACCGTCGTGATCTCGCAGCCCGCCATGTTCTCGGCCTCGTCGACGGCCTGCCGGATCGCGGCGACCGTCGCGTCGATGTTGACCACGGACCCGCGCCGCAAGCCGACCGACTTCGCGCTTCCAATCCCGATGATGTCGACCCCGTCTTCGGTCACCTCGCCCGCGATGCAGGCGATCTTGGTGGTGCCGATGTCGAGGCCGACGATGATGTCGCTGGTCTTGGGCTTGGCCATATTGGTGGTGCTCAGTCCTTGAAGGAAACGGTGATGTGGTCGAGGCGGGTATCGAGATGGATCGTGCGGGTACGAGCGCGCTCGTCGGTCGACAGCTCGTTCCACACGGCGTCGAAGGTGCGAAGGCGCGGCGTCATGTCCTTGTTGGGAGCGCCGAGCTCGATCGTGATCGCGGGGTCGCGAGCGATGAGCGAGATGCCGCCGTGCACGTCGTAACGGAGCTCGCGGATCGGGAGGCGATCCGAGGTGTGCCACTGGCGCAGGACTTCGAGTGCGGCGGTCACGCGATGCGCGGTGCCCTCGGGATCGCGGCGGTAGTCGTCGCGGGCGAGCCCGCCGACCAGCGGCAGATCGCTGCGCTCGGAGGCTGTGGCACGCTTGAACGGGTGCCCCTTCGCATCGGCGAGGTAGTTGTGGTCGCCGAAGCCGACGAGCAGCGCAGGGGCGTGCTCCTTGATCTCGACGATCAACGTGCTGGGAAGCTGGCGCCGGACGTCGGCGGTGGCGATCCATGCTTCATCGCGAAGCGCGAGCTTTGCGGCGTCGAGGTCGGCGGTGATCAGATTTTCCCCGGTCGCGATCGGCAACCCGGCGCGGACGGCGTCGGGCGTCAGATGATCCGTCCCGCGGACTTCGATCTGATCGATCGCGAAGCGATCCGAGGTGGTGACGAACTGGTAACCAACGTAGACACCGGTCCCGAGCGCGGTGACGACCGTGGTGGCGACGATCGCCGGCACACCACGGCGAACCGCGCGACCGCAGGCGTCGGCCATCGCGCGCGGACGCGGCAATCGCGACCACAGCGAGGCGGGACGACGACGGTTCTTCTTGCGTACCGTCAGTCGCGAAGACGACGGAATCGGGGGAGCTTCGGTTTCACGCCGCTCCCCACGGCGGGATCGATCCATGGTCTGGAAATACGCACGCGTGGATCATCAGGGCAATTTTTCGGCGGCACTCCGGATCACTTCGTTTCCGACGGAGACGAGCGAGCGCGATGTGCGATCTTGCCCGACTGAACGGGTACGCAGTCCACTGACCTCCGAACGACGATCAGAATGCTTGATCAGTCGTCCCACGGGCTCCTTCGGCGTGGGGACCGAACTCGAGCCCTTCGCCTCAGTCGTCGATGTCGCGGATGATCACGTCATCCTCGAGGTCCTCGGTGATCGTGACCTCGGTGCCCTTCGACTTCTTCGGCAACAGGTCATCGGGCCGCGCCTTCGAGGCGACCGCCGACTTGAATCCCTTGGCCGGCGACTTCTTCGGTGTGGCAGCGGCCTTCGCTGGCTTCTTCGCGGGTGGCGCTTCGGACTCGTCGTCTGACTCGTCCGACTCCATCGCCTTCTTGGCTGGCGCGGCCTTCTTCGCGGGTGCCGCCTTCTTCGCGGGTGCCGCGGCAGGCTTGGTGCCACCACGCTGCTTGAACACGCCTGCATCGGCAGGAACGGCGACCGCGGACGCGAACACGAGGGCGAGAACCGAGATCAACCACCGCACGGAGGTGATGGTGACACAGGCCCGTGGGAGATCAAACGACCTCTCGATAACGCGGCGTAATCTCAGGTCTTCGGGCAGGGCGGACGCTCGACGATCGCGAGGCTCCACAGCAGCTGCTCGCCACCGAGAGCCTTGAACCCGAACACGAACTCGTGGTTCTCGGTCCGGCACGTGACGCCCCTGCACGAGGTCATCGCGAGGGTCAGCTCCTCGATCTCCGGCATCACGGCTTCGGCGCGCGGGACCAGATCGGTGGAGTGCTCGGTGTGCGGGTCGCCGTCGCCATCCGGGTCGACATCCGAGAGCGCGTCGTAGGTGATCTTGATCCGCTCGAGCCCCTTGGGCGGCAGGTAGCCGGGCAACAGCGAGGGCTCGGCCCCGCCCTGCAACTTCTCGTACGACGCGAGCACGCACAGCCCGCGCAGCACCGGCGCGATCGTGCTGGCACGCGGTCGCTTCGGGGCATACCTGGGCTCGCCCTGCTGCACCAGCACCCGCGCGGCCGACGCGGCGACTCCACAGTCGGCCGTGGACGTGGCCTTGATCAGCGCGACCTTGAGATCCGGGCCGAGCTTGTCGTCGACCGCGACCAGCTCGGAGATCGCGGTGGTGCGCGCCTTGGTGGGCAGCTTGTCGTCGGCGATCGCGGCGAGGTACGTCGCGCGCTGCGTGCTCGCGGGCAGCATCTCGAGCGCACCGTCGATGTGGTGCTTGGTCACCGCGTCGACCAGGTACGACTCTTCGAGCTGGCCGAGCGCGGTGTTCGCGATGTCGCGCTGGCCGGCCTTGAATGCGGTCGTGATCAGCTCGAAGCGGCGCGCCGGATCCGTCTCGGGCACGGCCTTGATCGCCGCCACCGTGAGCTGGGACTCGGGCGGTGGCAGCGCGACGATCTTGCGCAGCCCATCCATCACCATCGGCACGTCGTCATCTTCGATCCGCTCGATCGCCCACAGCGCGACCAGGCGGCGAAAGCACGGATCGGCCAGCCCGGCTGTCGCCGCGGGCTCCGGGATGTCGAACACCTGCGGCACGCAATCACCCGCGGGCTTCGTGGGCACGCAGTTGAAGTTACCTTCGCGCAGCAACGCGATCGCGAGCGCACGATCGAGCTCGCGCGGAACTTCTTCGAGCTTGTCGTGCCAGTCGTTCGCGGTGATCGCGATCCGCGACCACAGCGCGCGGGCGTCTGCATCCGAGGCGACACGCACGGTGCTCCAATCGATCGCGAGCAACTTCGGACGCGGTGGTCGCTCGAGATCGTGATCGGGCGTGGCCGCGCGCGGTTTCTTCGTGGTCGTGATCGTTGAAGGCTCGACGTCGGGTGGCGTCGTCGCGTGGGGCGTTCCGCCACAAGCGGCCAGCGCGGCCGGAGCGGCCCGCGCGGCGAGCGCGACGAGCATGACGAAGCGATGGTTCACGGTCAGGAGACTCACGGTATGGCGACAGGTTTCAACCCGCCGAGTATAGTGCGCCGACCTCAGGAGATCTGGATGTTCAAGCTCACCTCGATCACGCTGCTCGCGCTGACTGGCCTCGCCACCGCGGATACCGCGAAGGCTCCGGCCAAGGATGCGAAGACCGAGGCGAAGGCCCCGGAGATGCCCAAGCCTCCCGCGGAGATCGATGCGATGGCGAAGACCATGGTCGGCACCTGGAAGTGCACCGGCACCACCACCGCACCGGACGGCAGCTCCGCGAAGATGGCGGGCAAGGTCACAGCGAAGGTCGACCTCGACAAGTGGTGGCTGAACGACGTGTTCGAGGGCAAGGGTGATCGCGGCGCGTTCAAGACGGTCTCGTTCTCGACGTTCGATGCCGCCTCCAAGAAGTGGCGTCGCGTGTCGGTCGACAACATGGGCCAGCAGTATGTCGGCACGTCCGACGGCATCAAGGACGGCAAGGTCGTCTGGAACCTCGACTTCCTCGGCGCGATGGGCGCGGGTCAGTTCAAGGACACGATCGATCCGAGCGATCCGAAGACCGGCGTGAAGTTCTCCGGCCTGATGTCCGTGGACAAGGGCAAGAGCTGGAAGCCCGTCTACGAGATGCTCTGCAAGAAGTAGCTCGCGACGTCCATCGGCGGCCGTCCGAGCTCGGACAAATTTCCGCAAGTCCCGCGGTCTCCGGGTGTGAGTCGACTATTTCGGCGCGTACCACGCCTTCACGGCCGGGTGATCGCTGACCGCGCGGTAGACGCCGGTCAGCCTGGGAAATGGATCGAACACCGTCGACGGGATCAGCTCGACGGTGCCGGTCGCGAACCAGCGCACGACCATGAACAGCTTCAGGTCGACGACGTGCAGCTTGCCGCCCGCGAAGAACGGCCCCTCGATCTGAGGCTCCGCGAACTTCGCCCAGCCCGGGAGATAGTTCGCTGCCAGCTCCTCGCGCTTCGCCTGCTTCGCCGCGGGATCCGAGATCCGTAGCACCGGACCGACGTGGTGCCGGAGGTCCTCGATCGCAGTCATCATGCCCTCGTGGAGCGCAGCCTCGAAGTCGTCCTTCGGATGGAGCCCGTGACGGCGACCGATCAACGTCAGGATCGCGTTCGAGTGCGCGATCGGCGGCTTGTCGGGTAGCTCGAGGACCGGCATCGAGCCATACGGCGTGGTCGGCTTGAGCTCCGGCCACTCGGGGAACTTGATCCGGTTGTCCTCGAACTCGATGCCGGCGAGGGACAACGCGAGGCGGCACTCCTCTCCACGACTACCCGAGAGATCGAAGTAGGTCAGCCTGGCTTTGGTCATCGCGCGACGATATCGCGTTCGCGCGCACGGCATCGCTGGCCATCCCCACCACTCCAACCACCGATCGGGCAGTGTGAAAGGAGTATGGTGCCGCGTGCTCACCGAGGCTGCCGCGCGCTGGATGCTCGTGCTGCACACCGCACTCGGTGTGGCGGCGGTCGGCGCAGCGACGCACCTCGTGATCTGGGTGCGGCGGATGAACCGCGGACAGGTCGGGCTGCATCGCGCGGTGAAGAAGTTCGCGATCATCTCGCTCGTGCTGCACGCGCTCGCGTTCCTCGCGGGCAGCGTGATGTATCCGACCTACAAGGTCGAGGTGCGCGCGGCGTATCTCGAGAATGCGAACGCGATCGTGGAAGAGGCGGTCACCCACGCTCGCGCGGTCGATCAGATCGCGCGGCGGGAGAACACCAGCACGGTCGAGCAGACGGTGACCTCGCAGCTGGTGGCGCGTGCCGCGAAGGCGGCGCGCTGGTTCGATGTCAAGGAGCACTGGATCGCGCTCGGGCTGATCGCCTCGGCCGGGCTGGTGTTGATCCTGCTGTCCTGGAACCCGCGGCGCGATGGCCCGTCCCTCGGGCCGATCGCGTTCGGGCTCTCGCTGCTGATCGCGGGAACGGTGTGGCTCGGCGCGATCATCGGTGTGCTGACCGCGTCGTACCGGGCCGTCTGATACCCATCCAACTGATGAGTTGCGGACGCCGATCAACTGGCCATGATCGCATAGCCTCGCAACATGCGCGATGGACTTCACAATGCGGAAGTTCACGCGCGGGCTGCCGATCTTTCCGTCGATCGGCATCGAGCAGATCCCCTGACGTGTTAGGACCAGCGGATGAAGCTCGTGATCTCGCTCGTGATCGCACTGGCCGCATGCGGTGGACCGAAGGCGAAGCCGGATAACCCGATCGTCAACGAGGGCTCGTCGGCGAAGCCCGAGACCTGCTGCTGCAAGACCACGCCTTCGACCAGCGTCGACGGCAAGCCGGTCTACGAGACGGGCCAGAACCGCATGGAGTGCTCGACCAGACAGGGCGATTGCGTCGACGAGGTGCAGTGCCAGGCCGCGAACCCGCCCGCCGGCGAGACGCAGTAGGCGCAGGCGCAGCTACCAGGTCACCGACAAGCTCGACTGGAACAGCATCGAGCGATCGACGTAGCCGCCGTTGTCCGGCGGCTGCATCAGCCGGCGACAGCTGACACCGCGACACACCGACATCGGCGCTTCTGCGTGCGGGGTCATCGCCATCCGCCAGCCGAGGAACCAGCCGATCCTGCGCGGGAAGCCGATCGGCTCCTGGAGCCGGTGATCGAGCATGATGCCGAAGCCGATCTGACCTTCGACGCGCTTGCTGTCGTCGGCGATGATCCGCGTCCCTGCCTCGTCTGGAGCCGGGCGGTACCAGTCGTTCCACGCGACGCCCGCGCCACCCTCGACGTAGACCGCGAGCATCGAGTTCGCGCCGACGATCTCCGAGCCGAGGCGGATCACCTCGAACCGGCCGATCACGCCGAGACGCTGGGCGTCGCCGATCGTGAGGCTCGAAGGCCCGCGAGCCGACAACCACAGGTAGCTGTACTCGGCCTCGACCGCGAACCGGTTCCACCGCTTGCCGCCGGCGACCGTGACGCCCAGTGCCGTGGCCTCGACCGACTCGCCGGCGACATAGCCTACGGCAGTGCCGAGCCGGGCCGTGCTCCCGGTGGTGTGGTGGGGGGCCATCGGATCCTCGACGTACTCGGCCGTGGTGGGATCACCCCAGGCCACGTTGCCTGTGAATGCCAGGCACAGCGCGACAGCTCCGAACTCGCGGATGTTCTTCACGTGGACCTCGACAGCAGGGTGGTGCGATGCAGATCACGTACCGCGAAGTGCAGCATCGAGCGCCTGCCGCATCGCGTCGACGGGCGCCGGTTGATTCGTCCAGATCTCGAAGGCGCGCGCACCTTGGTGCACCAGCATGCCACGCCCATCGAGGGTGGGATGACCGAGATCACGAGCGCGTTTCATCAGCAGCGTCGGCCGGTGATAGACGAGCGTCGTCACCCAGGCGTCGCGACGGACCCTGTCGAGCGGGATCGAGTCGGTCATCGCGGCTTCGTCGCCATGGCCGAGCCCGATCGGCGTGCAGTCGACGACGAGCTCGGCACGCGACAGCACGCTCTCGATCTCCGCCCACGGATGGATCACGAGGTCCGCCATTTTCTGCATGGTAGAGACCCACGACACGCGATCGGGGTTGCGCGCGACGAGATGTATTCGCGAGCCCGATCGCAACGCGAACACGACCGCGCGCGCGGCACCACCGGCACCGAGGATCGCGACCTCCCGCGGTGGGGTGCAGCCAGCCTCGGCGAGGCTATCTGCGAACCCATGACAATCGGTGTTGTGGCCAGTGACGACCTCCTCGGTGAACTGCAGGCAGTTCACCGCGCCGATCGCGGTTGCTGCGGGCGACAGCTGATCACACAGCTTCACGACCTCGACCTTGTGCGGGAGGGTCACGCTCGCACCGAGCGCGTGCGTCCCACGCAGCACCTGGATGATCCCCCCGAGGTGCTGCGGTGCGACGGCGACAGGTACCAGCACCGCGTCGACCCCGCGCGCCGCGAACGCCGCGTTGAGCAGCTGCGGACTACGCGAGTGCTCGATCGGCCAGCCGATCACCGCGGCGAGCCGCGTGGTCCCGCGGATCATCGATCTCTCGTCATCGGCACCGCGAGCTCGGCGCCGTCGCGATGAGCCTGCTCGAGCGCCTGCGTGGCATCGCGCATCAACCGGGAGAACGACAGCGGCTGCCCGGACTGCGCACCGGCGACGGCACCTGTGATCCGCGGGCCGAACGACGTGCCCGCCGCGGTGATCGGGTTGCCGCTGGTCACCGCGTTGAGGATCCGCCGCGCGACCTCGGCGGCACCCGCGAGCGTGGTGTACGGGAGCAGGACGAGGAACCGCTCCTGATCGAGCTCGGTCGCGAGATCGATGTCGCGGATCGAGTGGATCAGTGCGTTGCCGGCACGTGCGCGCAGGATGCCTTGCACGCCCGGCGGTGGCGGCTCGTCGCTGTCCACCCCGATGGAGAACAGCGCGATCGAGATCGGATAGCCATAACGCTTCGAGCGCTTGATCTCGAGGTCGAGCACGCGCTCGAACAGCCCGAAGGGCTGCAGCGCACCGGGCTCGTGATCGGCCATCGCATCGAGCCGACCGCGCATCGTCGTCTCGTTGCCGCGCGCGTTGCTCGCGGTGGTGCGCTCCGCCGCGAGCCGGACGGCGGCGAGCAGGGCCGGTGCGAGCTTGTCGGCGTCGAGTGGCCGCGCGACCGCGAGATCCGCGCCCGCGGCCGCTGCGCGCTTCACCCCGTCGACGATGCGGCCGCTGATCGTCGCGATCACGACGGGCCGCCGCGGGGACAGGGCGAGCGCGGTATCGATCAGCACCTCGCCACCGGGAAGTCCGACCAGCAGCACGTCGGCGATGCCGGTGCGCAGCAGGGACTTGATCTGCTCGATGCCGGTCGGCCCGCTCGCGGCGGCGATCACCTTGTGGCCTGCGACGGAGATCGCCTGCTTCGCGGCCGCGATCGCCGGCGGATCGTCGAGGATCGCGATCGAGAGCGTTGGCAGCGCGGGCAGCTCCTCGAGCACGACGTCCTCGGAGGCGGTCTCGCCGACGCTGATCGCGCGCGCGTCCCCGCGGACCGCGCGCGCTTCATACGTGCGTGCTGCCGGGACCGAATCCTCGAAGTCGTCGGCCCGCGGATTCGCGTACGTGGGTGCCGCTGGGACCGGATCCTCGAGGTCGATGTCGATGCTCTGCGCGGCTGCGAAGGAGCGCGGCGGGGGGATGCTCGCCAGGGGCGCCGCCGCTGGACGCGTGGTCGATGGCGGCGCAGCTGGGGGCGCGAGGCTGACCTCGGACTGCGCACGTGCGACCTGCGCGCGAGTCGCGGCGGCTCGCGGCGCGCCCGGCGGTGGCTTCGGCGGCGTGGTGCGTGGAGGCGACTTGATCTGCGGATCCGCCGACGGTGGCGTCGGACCCGGGGCGCTGCGTTTCGGCGACACTTCCGCGGCGTGCCGCGCCGAGCTCTGATCGAGCGCGTCGATCGCGGCCTCGAGGTCGTTGAACAGCCCCGACTGCGACATCGCGCGCTTCGGCTTGCCGCCCTGCGTGGTCGCTCGAGGCGGCTTGCCACCGGGTCCCTGGGTCTTCGCGCGCGTCACCGTTGCTCCTTTTTTCTCTCGACGACGTCCGTCAGGATCTCCCCGCGCGCGAGCCGGATCCGCAGGCGATCACCTGGCGCGACCTGCGTCGCATCGCGCACCAGGATGTCGCCCGCGTGAACCATCGCGTATCCGCGATCGAGCACCGCGAGTGGCGACAAGGCATGCATCCCAGAGGCGCACTGCGCGAGCTCGCTCCGGCGATCCGCGAGGCTGCGTTGCATCGCGGCGTTGCACCGCGCGAGCAGGCCATCGAGCGTGCGCTGCCCCTGCGTGATCCGGCCGATCGGATGCACCGCCGCGAGTCGGCGCGTGAGCTCGTTGAACATCGCGTGCTTCTCCGCGAGCCGGGCACGCGGATGCAGTGCGGCGAGCCGGTGCTGCAGGCGATGCAGCTCGTTGCCGCGTGCGGCGAGCACCCGGGCGCCGTGCGCGTGCGTCGATAGCGTCGCGCGATCGAGATCCTGATGTGCACGATCGAGGCGATGACGGATCTCGCGATCCAGGCGACGCCGCTCCTTCGAGAACAGCTCGTCGATCGACGCCCCGTCGGGAACCGCGAGCTCCGCGGCGGCGGTCGGCGTCGAGGCGCGCGCATCGGCGGCGAGATCCGAGAGCGTGAGATCGACTTCGTGGCCGACCGCTGCAATGACTGGAACCGGGCAGCGCGAGATCGTGCGCACGACGCGCTCGTGATCGAACGCGCTGAGATCCGTCGCCGCGCCACCGCCGCGCCCGACGATCACGAGATCGACCCCGGCGCGAACGACCATCGCCATGCCCATCACGATCTGGTGGGGCGCGGTCGGCCCCTGCACGGCGCAATCGGCGATCAGGATCGGTGTCGGGAACCGCCGGTGCACGGTGCGGATGATGTCGTGCACCGCCGCTCCACGCGCGGAGGTGACCACGCCGATCCGGCGCGGAAACCGCGGTAGCGGACGCTTCTTCGACTCGGCGAACATGCCCTCGGCGGCGAGCTTGGCCTTGAGCTGCTCGCGGGCGAGGGCCTCGGCGCCGGCGCCGGCGGGCTCCGCGAAGTCGGCGTAGAGCTGCATCTTGCCGTCGCGCTCGTAGACCCCGAGCCGGCCGCGGACCCGGAGGTGCTGCCCGGCGACGATCTCGAACTTGAGCCGCTGCATGTCGCGGCCCCACATCACGGCCGACAGCACCGATCCGCGGTCCGTGAGGGCGAAATACAGGTGCCCGGAGGTCGGCCGGGAGGTCTGGGTGACCTCACCCTCGAGCCAGACCAACCCGAGGGCGTCGAGCGACCGCCCGGCCAGACGGACGATCTCGGCGATGCCCATCGGCCGGTCGCGACTGCTTGGTGGGCGCTCGCCGGGGGCCACGACCGACCGTAACCCGGCGAGAATACGGCTGTCAGCAAACTTGGCCGCAACCGCGGCTGGTGGCGCGTTGTCGTTCCCCACGATAGGATGCAGGCGTCCATGACCGCGGAGCGTGAACTGGGAGCTCCCATCCCCAAGGGTGAGATCGACCCCGACCTCGTGAAGCTCCGGCGCACGCGGGCGAAGGTCGGCATCATCACAGCGGCGGGCGTCCTCGTGATCTGCGTGTATTTCCTGATGCGGCTGTCGCCGGATCGGCGGTTCGGAGGCGAGGGGGACAAGCCCACGGCCGTCGCGGTCTCCGACGTGCTCGACCACCGGATCGCGCCCGATAGCTACATCGAGCTCGAGGCCGAGCCGCTGATGGCGCATGCGATCCGCAGCATCAAGGCGAAGGGCGATGCCGGCCTGCGTGTCGTGCCCGTGCGCGGCTCGTCGGATCGGTTGTGGCTCGTGCTGCCTGGGGATGGCTGGGAGCGGCCCACCCTCAACAGCCGGTATGTCGGTCGCCTCCGCAAGCTCGATTCGATGACGCTCGGCGACAGCGTGAAGAGCTACGCCGCCGAGACGCCGCGCCCGGTGTTCGCCACCGTCGCGGCGATCCGCGGGGGCCTCGCGTCCAACAAGATCAAGCTGGTCACCGGCGAAGAGCTCGCCGTCGACGAGAGCCAGCGCGTCGCATTCGAGACCGTCGAGCCAGCTACGGCGCTCGTCGTCGTCTCGTTCAACGAGCGGCTCCCCGACAACAAGGCGTGGGGCGGTGCCCTTCGCCGTGCGGGCATCGAGTACAAGCCGGCCACCGCGAAGGACAACGACGAGGCGCTCGGTCAGGGTCGCTTCGAGGTCTCGATCTCGACCGCTGACGCGACCAAGAAGCTCGAGGCTGCGGAATTGTGGGCTGCGCGTGTCGAGCCGGTGGTTCGTCATCGCACCGGCACGTGGGCCGAGCTCAAGAAGTCCGGAGCCGAAGGCCTCGCGCTGGGCGGTGCGGTGTCGCCCGATGCGCAGGTCGATCTGGTCGGCATCTTCGTGACGAGTGGGATCCCCGACGGCGCGTACACGCTGGTCGCCGGCGAGGTGCCGCGGGACTACTGGTACGTTCTCCCGATCACGATCGCGCTCGCGGCGATCGGCCTGCTGTTCGCGTGGGCGCTGGTGCGTGCCATCCGCCGCGACCTGCTCCCCACGCGCGCGTGATCCGATCGTGCCACGTGCTCGTACACGGCCCTGCTCGCGCCGGGGGCGGACGCTTGCTCACGCAATCGGCATCGAGCACCCGACCCTGTGACGTTGTAGCGAGCGCGAGCACGAGCACGTGCACGGACCAGCCTCGCGTATAGTCGCAGCGTGGCGGCTGACGACGACGAGGATCCGCCGCGCACGATCCCACGGCGCGCCTGCGAGCATCCCGACACACCAGCTCCGGACCTGCCGACGATCGCCGGCTCCGTCTCCCCGCACCACGAGCCACCGGGGATGCCGCCAGCTCGCTACGAGCTCGGCGAGGAGATCGCCCGCGGCGGCATGGGGCGCGTCGTCGACGCCCTCGACACCCGGCTCGGCCGCACCGTCGCGCTGAAGGAGGCGCTCGCGCTCGACGCCGAGTCGGTGCGCCGCTTCGAGCGGGAGACCCAGATCACCGCGCGTCTCGAGCATCCCGCGATCGTCCCGGTCCACGACGCCGGCACGATGAACGACGGCGCGCCGTTCTACGTGATGCGCAAGATCGGCGGCCGCCCGCTCGAGAAGCTGGTCGCCACCTCCGACACGCTGGGCGAGCGCCTCGCCCTGGTCCCGCACATCGTCGCCGCCGCCCACGCGGTCGCGCACGCACACGAGCGCGGCATCATCCATCGCGACATCAAGCCGTCGAACATCCTGTGCGGCGAGCTCGGCGAGACCATCGTGATCGACTGGGGCCTCGCGAAGGTCAAGGGCGAGCCCGACGAGACATCATCCGGAGGCACCACGAACTGGGTGATCGAGGACGACGATCAGCTGAAGACCCGCGCCGGCGTCGTGTTCGGCACGCCCGGCTTCATGGCGCCCGAGCAGCTGCGCGGCAAGGCCGTCAACGAGCGCACCGATGTCTACGCGCTCGGCGCCACGCTCTATCACCTGCTCTCGCGCAAGCCGCCGCATCACGCGAAGACCGCCGACGAGATGATGCGTGCGGCGGTCACCGCGCGCCCGGTGCCACTCGCCGAGCTCGTGCAGGGGGTGCCGCCCGAGCTGACGACGATCGTCGACAAATCGCTGTCCCCCGATCCGCGCATGCGCTACCAGAATGCCAGGGAGCTCGCCGAAGATCTCCAGCGCTTCCTGACCGGGCAGCTGGTCGCGTCGCACCACTACACTCCCCGCGAGAAGCTCGCGCGCTTCATCAAGAAGAACCGGGTGCCGGTGATCGCGGTGAGTGCGGCGCTGCTCGGGTTGATCGTGATCGGCATGCTCGCGGTGACGCGCGTGATCGACGCGCGAGATCGCGCCGATGTCGAGGCGCGCAACGCGAAGCAACAGCAGGTGATGGCCGAGGAGCAGCGGGCGAGCGCCGAAGAGCGGCTCCAGAAGCTGACGCTGCAGCAGGCACGCTCGAAGGCGACGAGCAACCCCACCGAGGCCGTCGCGATGCTCAAGCCCCTCGCAGCGCAGCAGTGGCGCGAGGTCCGATCGATCGTCGCCGCCGCGCGCGCGAACGGCGTCGCGTGGAGCCTGCCGGCACCGAAGCGCGTCGAGTCGCTCGAGATGTCGCGCGATGGCCAGCGCGTGTTGGTTGCCGGGGTCGACGGTACGGTGCAGATCTACGATCTGGTCGCGCGCAGCACGCGGATGCTGGTCACCCGCGGCCCGGTGATCCACGCGCGATTCGCCGATCGCGAGCGCAAGGTGGTGACGTGGAGTGGCACCGCCTTGACGGTGCTTGACGCGAAGTCGGCCGCACCGGTGGCGGTGATCGCCGCACCGACAAAGATCGTCGATCTCGAGGTCGTCGGCGTCACCGCGTACTGGACCGACGAGGCCAAGAAGCTGTGGCGCCTCGACCTCGCCGGCAAGGTGCCCATCGAGATCCCGGTCGAGGAAGGCGTGGAGTCACTCGCGCCGTCACCCGACGGCCGGTGGATCGCGCTGGTCGCCGAGAATCACCTGCTGCTGCACGATCGCACGCAGCCCGCCGAGCCCGCGCAGCAGATCATCTTCGGCAAGATTCGTGATCTCGATTGGTCCGACGACAGCACGCATCTCGCGTTGCTCGTCGAGCTCGGCCAGCCGACCGAGCGCGTCGCGGCCGATGCCTCGATCGCGACCGGAGGACAGATCGTGCATCGCTTTCGCGTCGGCGCACGCTCTCGGATCGCCTGGAACCGCGATCGGATGTTCACGATCGGCCCGACCGGCGTCGGCGTGGTGTCGCGCAACGAGACCACGCCGCGCAAGCAGATGGTCGGCGAGCCGGTCGGCCTGCGCGAGGCCTTCAACGGCGCGGTGGTCGCGGCGAGCATCGGTGGGCTCGCGGTGCTCACCGACGACGGCGATCACGTGGTGCCGATCCCCGAGGGCCGGCTCGAGATCCTCGAGGCATCGTCGAGCTCGCCATTCGTGGTCGGCATGCTCGAGGGCCGCATGCTGGTGTGGAACCTCGCCGAGATGTTGCCGACCAGGCTCGACACGCGCTCGATCACCAAGGAAGCGTTCACCGGCAACGACCGCGTGCTCCTCGCCTATCCGGACGAGCCCACCGAGTGGCGCGACCTCGCGACCAAGAAGACGCAGAAGCTGGACCCGCTGCCGGCCGCGCTGCTCTCGATCGACGGCTCTCCCGACGGCCGCGTCGCGTGCGTGATCGACGCCAGCCATCGCGCGCACTTGTTGACCGAGGCCGGCTCCGACGAGCTTGGGCCCGCCGATCTCTGCCTGTTCTCCGGCACCACCGCGGTGCTCGGCGGGACCGCGGGCACGATCCAGCTCGTCGACACCACGACCAAGCTCCGCACCCCGCTGCTGGCTCGCACGACACGGCTGGTCCATGTCACCACCAGTCGTGCCGGCCGGTGGATCGCGGCGGCGTTTCTCGACGCGTCGCTGTGGCGCGCGGATCTCGAGACCGGCAGGCAAGCGACGACGCCGGTCAACGGCGTGCCCTCGATGATCGCGGTGCTGCCCGACGGCTCGATGGTGTTCCCCGAGGGTCGCAAGCTGACCGTGTGGCGCCCGAACAACAAGCTCGAGCTGCTGGTCGAGCTCGCGAGACCGATCACCGCGATCGGCATCGCCGGCCCGGATCGCATGCTGGTCTACATCGAGGGTGGGATCGGCTACGTCGTCCAGCTCGATGCGGCCGGCAAGAAATCGGCGCCGTTCGATCTCGCGGGGGTCGACAAGGCGATGCAATCACCCGACTCCGGCGTGCTGGTGTTCGCGAATCGCGGCGCGATCGAGCTGTTCGATCCGATCGCGAACCATCGCTGGACGCTCGCCAGTTCGCCGGGCCTGACCTTCACCACGCCGATGATCTCGAACGACGGCCGCCGCGTGCTCGCACGCCGCCTGATCACGGAACGCGAGAAGCAGATCGTCGAGCAGCGCGACGAAACGGCCCTGCTCGCCTGGGAGCTCTTCGTACCGACCACGGCCGACGACACCGTGCGCTGGCTGGACCAGCTCACCAACGCCACCGTCGACCTCCAGACCGCAAGCCTGATCTGGCGTTGAAGTGCTACGATTCCTGACGTTGTCTGCTTCCACTCCGTACCCCGTGCAGCTGCTCGATTCGTTGCGGCGGCACAAGGTCGCGTTCGAGACGATGGTCCCCGGCAAGGTCAGCATGTACGTCTGCGGACCCACGCCTTACGCGCCGGCGCACATCGGTCACGCCTACTCCGCGATCTCGTTCGACACCATCCGCCGTAGCCTGATGTTCCTCGGCTACGAGGTGCTCTACGTCCGCAACATCACCGACGTCGAGGACAAGATCATCAACGCCGCGAACCAGGCTGGCGAGGATCCGATGGCGCTCGCCGCGCGGTTCGCCGATGCCTACAACCGCGACATGGCGCGGTTCAACGTGCTCGCGCCCGACATCGAGCCGAAGGTGTCGACGCACATCCCGCAGATCATCGAGCTGATCCAGAAGCTCGTCGACCACGGCAAGGCGTACGCCGTCGACGGCGACGTCTACTTCGAGGTCAGCACCTTCACGCCGCACTACGGAAAGCTGTCGGCGATGAAGATCGACGAGCTCGAGGAGGGCCATCGCGATCTGCGCGGCGGCCCCGAGCGTAAGAAGCGCGCCCCCGCCGATTTCGCGCTGTGGAAAGCGGCCAAGCCCGGCGAGCCGTTCTGGGATTCGCCGTGGGGCAAGGGGCGGCCTGGCTGGCACATCGAGTGCTCGGCGATGACGCACGCGCATCTCGGAGAGTCGTTCGATCTGCACGGCGGCGGCAAAGACCTGATCTTCCCGCACCACGAGAACGAGATCGCGCAGTCGCAGGGTGCGTACGGTATCGAGACCTTCGCGCGTTACTGGCTACACAACGGCTTCTTGAACTTCGCCGGCGAGAAGATGAGCAAGTCGCTCGGCAACGTGTTCGGATGCGATCAGATCGCCGATGCTATTGGTGGCGAGGCGCTGCGGTTCTTCTGCGTCCAGCACCACTTCCAGTCGCCGATCGAGTTCGAGGTCGAAGAGATTCGCGATCCCACCGGAACACCGACGGGCGTGCGATTTCGCAGCCTCGAGGAATCGGAGCGCCAGCTCGCGTACTTCTACACGGCGCTGTCGAAGGTCGACGCATTCCTCGCGCAAGGCGATGGTGGTGATGGACCGTTGGTGCCGGCCGACGACGGCAAGCTCGCCGAGAACCTCGTCACCGACGCACGCAAGGCGCTCGCCGACAACTTCAACACGCCGGTCGTGATGGCGTTGCTTCACGGTGCGGCACAGCTCGCGAATCGGCTGTGTGACGAGGGCAAGGGCGTCGACAAGCAGGCGCGCCGTCGCACGATCGCGCGGCTCGGTCGCGATCTGCGGATGCTCGGCAATGCGCTTGGTATCCTTTCGGTCGCGCCGACCACGTACCTCACCGAGCGTCGCGATCGCCTGGTCCGGCTGCGCAACATCGATGTCGCAAAGGTCGACGCGCTGATCGCCGATCGCACCGCCGCACGCGCCGCGAAAGACTTCGCGCGCAGCGATGTCGTGCGTGACGAGCTCAAGGCGATGAGCGTCGAGGTCAAGGACACGCCGCAGGGCACCACGTGGGCCGTGCTCGACGAGGCTTGATGGCAGACGATCCGAAAGATCCACCGAACCCCGGCGGGGCCGGCGCCCTGGTACGGCCGATGATCGCGCGTGATCTCGACAAGGCCGGCAAGGGCCAGCTCGTCTACGTCGGTCGCGACGGTGAGGTCCGAGATCCGGCGGGCGTGCGCAATCGCCAGTACGCCGCATACCTCGCGTTCGGCGGCATCACCACCGCGGGGGTCGCGCTCGCGGCGGCGTCATTCCCGCTGCTGATCCCGTTCTACGTGCTGCTTGGTGGCCGCTTCGTCGGCACGATCCGCGCGGTCAAGAAGGTCAACGAGGCGAGCGTGGCGCTCTCGAATGGTGATTCGATTACCGGTCGCGCGCTCGCCGAGCCAGTCGCGCGTGCGTGGTGGGCGCCGGGTCGCGTGCGTGCGCTCGCCGAGCTCCGCGTCGCGATCGCCGATGCGCTCGACGGCAAGAGCGAGCTCGCGCTCGAGAAGGTTCGCAAGGCGCGCGTCAAGCTGTCGCCGCGGCTCGTCCAGCACCAGTTCTCCTACTACACGGAGATCAACTTGCTCGCCGCGCTCGGTCGCACCAAGGAAGCGCGCAACCTCCTCGAGAGTCGCGGCCCGAGCCCGACGGGTGAGGTCCTCAAGCTCTCCTACTGGATCGCGCAGATGCATCTGTGGGTCGCCGAAGGCACGCCGCCGAAGACCGAGAAATTCGACGAGACCGAGCTGCACGATCGGATGCGCAAGGGGCTGTCGATGACGGCCGGCCGCGATCTGCTGCTGCTGTGCTCGTGGCTCTACGCGCAGCGCGGCGAGCATGACGACGCGCGGTTCTCGTGGCGTCAGGCGATGGATCGCGAGGGCAGCATGCGGCTCGAGATCGCGATGCCGAGGCTGGCGGAGTGGATGACGGCGTACAAGGCCGACCATCCCGATCTCGACGCGCCCGAGCCCGACGATGATCTCTGAGCGCGAGATCCGCGCCTCGGTCGATCGTCAGCGACACTTCAAAACCGTCCCCGAACGGATCAACGAAGTTGCGGCGTTACGCGAGCCAAGGGGCCGCGAATAGGAAGTCGATCGAGTTCGTCGGCAAACCGGGCGGCGACCGGCGGCGACGACCGTTGAGGGACCGCGTAACTCCTTCGCGAGGGCTCGCGGGGCCCAAGTACAGGCCACCGGAAGTTGGTGGTCAGTCGTTGCACCTGTACTTGCACCAGTCAGTTCCACTTGCACTTGCGAGTTAAGACCTGCACTTGCAGTTCTGGCGCAACCAGCCGAAGGAGCGGTCGACATCAGCGATGCTCGACCACGAACGACGGCGCGCGGACGTGACATTCCGCGGAGCACTACTTGCTGTCGTCGGCGTCCTCGGAGAGGTACGCGAGGATCACCTCGTCGAGACTCTTCTCCGAGATCAAACCCTGACCGAAACCGCGACCCTCGTCCTCGCGCGCCTTGCGGACGCGTGACGGCTGCGTCGGCTTCGTGGGTGCACCGACGATCACCGCGGGTCGCGACATCACCACGCCGCTGTTCGGCTGTGCCATGGCAGAACCCGGACGACTGACCATCGGACCCGTCATGCGCGTCGGCGTCGGCGTCCGCGGGCGAGCTGTGCCCGACGATGGATCCGCACGCATGATCTGTGGGACCGGTTGCGGCTGCGGCTTGGAATCGCGCGGCGGTGGCGTCGGTGGCGGCTTCGGCGTCGGTGGCGGCTTCGGTGGCGGCTTCGGCGGTGTGGCCGTCGCCGTGACGACGCGATTGCCGGGACGACCGAGGCCGGGAGGAATCGGGACGGCACCGGAGTGCTCGCGGCCGGGCGGCTCGAGGGCCGGGATCTTGGTCGTGACGCGCTTGTGCTGCGAGTACTGACCGGGGCGTTCGGAGCCCGCCATGCCCGGTGGTGCATCGGCGGAGGGTGGCGCGGGCGCGTAGACCTCGATCGCATCGGAGTCTTCGCGACCGGTGCGGCCGTCGAGCGGACGCGACATGACCTGCGGTGGCGTGATCGCCGGACGCGCCGGTGGACGCGTGGGTGGACGTGGTGGCAACAGCGAGCCGGCGCCCGACGGACGTGACGACGCGGGTGGTGGCGGCAACGGCGGCACCGATTCGTTCGGCGTGCGCGGGCGCGAGTTGTCGTCGTTGCGACCGACGACGCCGGGGATGCCGTCCGATGCCGGCTCCGGTTCGGTGCCCGGGAACACGATGTCGGTGTCGCGCGGACGCCGGCGGCCCGATGACGGACGATCCTCAAGGGTGAGCTCGATGATCGAGTTCAGCGAATCGCTCGCCTCCGTCTTCGTCGTCAGCCCGTCGAGCGCCGTCGGACCATCGAGATCATCCGACGGCGGTGGTGGGAGCAGCGAGCTGCGAATCTGCGATGCCCCGGAGCCACGCTCGGCGGTGCGCGTCCGCGCGGGCTCCGGTTGCGTGTCGGGGCGAGGTGCCTTGAGGTCAAGATCGATGTCGAGCTCGATCTCACCGAGTGGCGGCACGGAGCGCGGCGTGATCTGACCGGGGGTCGGGAGATCGATCGCTGGCATCCTGGTCGTGGCGTCGATCGCGGGCTGGGTGGGCTCGGCGGGCTCGGCGGGCTCGACGGCGGCGGCCGGCTCGGCGGGCTCAGCGGGCGCGGTGGTGGGCGC
>Ga0105049_10002941_pt1 | contig 20189 bp, 23 predicted proteins | sample MAT06_FD_78087 | JGI IMG/M metagenome (GOLD analysis project Ga0105049, IMG submission 78087) | Freshwater microbial communities from Lake Fryxell liftoff mats and glacier meltwater in Antarctica - MAT-06 | ecosystem: Environmental > Aquatic > Freshwater > Ice > Liftoff microbial mat | place...
ACCCTGCGTAGCCGAGCTTCTTCTCGCCGCGCTCGTAGATGTCCTTTTGCAAGGCGAGCGCCTTGTTGAAAACGAAGCGGCACGAACCAGAGAAGCGGCGCATGTCGCGCTGCTGTTCACCGATTAGTCGAAGCTCAAATTTGTAGGCTTGAAGGCGTTTCGTATCACTATATTAACGTACAGTTCTCTGATGTTGTTGACAATAGGACGGCTTCGCCGTCCGCGCTATCCTTCCCTGCCCTGGAGGGAGAGGCTTGTCGCGCACTTCTGGTCAACGCATTTTTATCGCAGTCCACGATCAAGTAGCAGCGCAGCACCCGTCGCACTCGACTGTTAGATAGTTGTTACAAAAAAAGTTGGAAGCCCACCGATAAGCCGGATTCTGTAGCGACACTTGCGTGCCGCGACAGTCATTCCTCTCGAACGTACGTTACCGCACGCCTCTAGCACCCTACCCGCAGGCTCCGCGAGCCGCATCAATGCCTGCCTATTTGGGTTTGCTCCAAGTAGAGATTGCCCGTTTCACCCGCACACACCTTGCGGCGCGCACGACTCGTCTCTGTTGCTCTAATCCTCACCTCACGGTGGATGGGCGTTACCCACTACTCTGCTCTATGGAGTCCGGACTTTCCTCTACACATCAATCGATCCGTGTGCAGCGACTGTCTGGCGAGCTTCCGGGGTGATTATCTCACGCGGGTTTCGGTTATATCTCACCCAGGTTTCGGCTATATATCGCACAGGTTTTGCTCATATCTCATGCGGGTTTTACTTATATCTCACGCGAGTTTCAGGAATCTCTCACCCGGTTTGAATAATCGCTCACGCGCGTTTCGATGATCGTCCTGGACGAAAGTAGTCAGTGTTGTCATAGAAAGCAGCCACTTGATTGCGCACGTCCCAGCCGGGGATGCCAAGCAACGGTAATGGTGTTAAGTTTTGCGCGCTCGCTAGATTAGTTGCGTGCGTTAGCCAATCTGCCGCTCGACTATCCAACAGCATCGTATTGTCGAGCTCATCGGACGTGACTGATAACAGCAGCGCTTTGCCGGTGATACCAATAAAAGGTGCCAGCGCCTTTTCCATCAGGCCGTGACCGACTAGGTGGAAACGCATACACTCGATCACGTCCGCGCGCCGCTCAACAAACAACAGGCGCCACTGGAATGATCGCAACAGTTCCAGAAGCGATGGATCGGTACTCGCGACGATCACGCCACTTTCATCGAGCATCGTGAGCACATCACGCGCCTTCGAGCGCGACTTGGCTTCCTCGCCAGATTCGCATTGAAGTCGCTTGACGTGCTCGGCGTTGATGGTGCATTTGAACTGCGGAAACGACAGCCACTGCATCGCGTTTAGCAAATCGTGCAAATTTTCACGCGTTGGAATCTCGCCGGTAGTGGCAATCTGCAACTCATAGGCCATCGCCGAGGCCGCACCGACAGGCTGAATGAAGCGGATGGGCTTGTCATTGCTGTTGCGCAGGTCGCGCGCTTTGCTGAGTGCATTCAGCTGATCTAACGTAGGCCAATCGTTATTGCTGACTTCACTACCGCCACCATCAAGCGCATCCAGAATTTTGCGCACGCTGGCGAATAGCGGCGAGCCTTTTTGCGATGCTAACCGCGCCCAGCCGTCGCCGGTCAAGCCATCTGCCACGACATCTCTTCACCGGCACAAAGCGGCACCAATCCTGATTCTGTAAAGGGCAACTCTTGCGGCACGCGCCAAGTTACTTTGTTCAACGTAATCTTTCCGGTGTTGCGCGGTAATTGATAAAAATCGGGCCCGTAAAAACTGGCGAAGGCTTCCAATTTGTCCAATGCGCCGACGCTCTCGAAGGCTTTGGCATAAAGCTCCATCGCATGCAATCCAGAAAAGCAACCCGCGCTGCCGCAACAAGATTCCTTCGAGTTTCGCGTGTGTGGCGCACTATCAGTACCGAGGAAAAATTTGGGGTTGCCGGACGTTGCTGCTTTGATCAATTCGAGCCGGTGTTCTTCGCGTTTCAATATCGGCAGGCAGAAAAGGTGTGGACGAATTCCGCCCTTAAAAATCGAATTGCGATTAAACAAGAGGTGCTGCGGTGTGATGGTGGCGGCAACCTTGTTACTCGCCTCCAGCACAAACTTTACCGAGTTTGCGGTGGTGATGTGTTCGAGCACCACACGCAATGTCGGAAACCGTTGCACCAAGTCAGCAAGGTGCTTCTCAATAAAAACTTTCTCGCGATCAAACGTATCAACCTCATCGCCCGTCACTTCACCGTGCAATAGCAGCGGCAAATCAACCTCCTGCATGGTGGCAATCGCTTCATCGCACTTGCGTATATCAGTCACACCAGAGTCAGAATTGGTGGTCGCACCGGCGGGATAGTACTTCACCGCCTTCACGAAGCCGGATGCTTTCGCCGCGACGATATCGGCTGGCGAGGTATTGTCGGTCAGGTAGAGCGTCATCAGCGGTTCAAACGTCATCCCCGCCGGTATCGCCGCGATGATGCGCGCTCGATAGGCGGCGGCATCCGCCACATTGCGCACCGGCGGCTTTAAATTGGGCATCACAATGGCGCGCGCCATCTGCCTTGCCGTATGCGGCAGTGCGGCCTTCAAAGCATCGCCGTCACGCAGGTGTAAATGCCAGTCGTCTGGTCTCGTTATCATAAATGTTTGTGGTGTTTGCATACTGAAATTATAAAGGGGCAACAATCGGAGCGGCTTTTAATTCGAGCGCCAATGCGTAAACTTTGTTTTTCTTTTCCCCGGTAAGTTCAACCGCTAATGACACCGCCTGCTTCACAGGCAGCTCGGCAAGCAATATTTGCAAAGTGCGCTCTAGCTGGGTATCTTCAGCCGTTTTTGCTCCATCCTGCCCGCCAATTATAGGTTTTGAAAGTATTAGTACGAACTCTCCACGCTGTTGGTTCGCATCCGCTTGAAACCAGGCCAGCGCTTCATTCAATTTGAGTCGATGAATGGTTTCAAATTTTTTCGTGATCTCGCGGCAGACAACTAATGTGCGCGTGTCTGCAAATACTTCCACCATCGCCGCCACGGATTCCAATATGCGATGCGGTGACTCATAAAAAACGAGCGCCAGATTGGTATCGCGAAGGTCAGCTAATGCACGAGCACGTTCACCCGCCTTAGCGGACAAAAATCCGCAAAATAAAAAGCCATCTTCGCCCTCGCCACTCGCGGAAATCGCCGCCACCGCAGCACACGCGCCAGGAATCGGTATAACCCGTTGCGCGGCATCGTGCATTGCCGCGACCACGCGCGCACCCGGGTCACTCACTGCTGGGGTACCCGCATCGGTAACTAACGCGACTGACTTGCCTTCAGCGAGTAATTTGACAATGCCGTCAGCCGCATTGCGCTCGTTGTGTTGATGCACCGCGATGAGCCGCGTTTTAATATCGTAATGGCGCAATAGCGATTGGGTGTTACGCGTATCCTCAGCGGCAATGACATCGACGTTGGCGAGTATGTGCAAAGCGCGATGGGTAATGTCGCCCAAATTACCGATGGGAGTGGCCACCACATATAATGCATTTTCAATATTTTCATTCATATGGGTCACGCCGATGCGGCAGTGTTTTTATTTTCGCGTGTTGATAATGTCGCTATTGTGGTGGCTTGCCGCCCATAGTGCAACAGAGGTCTCCGCGCAAACGGTAGTGGCATCTGCGCCGCCAGCCGATACGGCAAAGCCGGTTGACGATACGCTAGGTAACAAAGCAAGCGACAAACCTGCCGACAAGCCAATTGAAAAAGCCAAAACCATCGCGCTGATTTTACCGCTCGCATCAAAATCTCTCGGACGTGTTGCAGACGCGTTAAGAAATGGTTTTATTGCCGCAGCGGACGTTAGCGGGCGCGATAAATTTGTGCCCCAAATTTATATAACCGATGACGATGCTGGCGACCTCGCAACGCACTATCGCAAGGCCGTCAACGACAGCGCTGTTGCGGTAGTCGCCGGTGTTACGCGAGAGGGCGCAAATGTGGTGGCACGTGAGGCAGGCTACTTGCCTACCTTAGCACTCAACACCCCAAGCGAGCTTCTTAAAGCGGAAGCAAATAATTTTTTTCACATCTCGTTGACGCTCGATAACGACGCCAGATTAGTCGCACGCGCCGCACAGCAGGAGGGCTATCGGCACGTGGCGATACTCGCCAGCCATGCAACAATATCAAAGCGCATTCAAGATGCGTTTGAAAAAGAGTGGTTGAGACTTGGCGGCACTGTTGCGACTAAAATTACGGTGTCAGGCGTCATCGCTGACGGTGCCCGAATTAAATCGGCAATCGCAATATTGGATAAGCCGGATGCCACCAAAGCTGATGTCGCGTTTATCGCCGCCGAAATGCAAGTAGCACGATTCGCCCGTCCTTATTTGCCGCAAGGTATGCCGGTATTTGCCACCGCTCATACGCTCGACCCACGCGCAGGTGGGATTGATAACCTCGACTTAGACAGCGTGAAATATTTAGAAAAGCCATGGTTTGCCGAGCGTGACCACGCGGCGGTAATGGCCTATCCGCGCCCGGCTGAACCAACGTCCTCTGACTACGAGCGTTTATATGCACTCGGCATTGATGCATGGCGTGTGATGTTGGCGCTGCTAACGGCAGAAAACGTGGTGAATAAGACGCCTGGTTCGGGCGCAATTAAATTTCCGCCCCTTGACGGGGTAACAGGGCGCATTACGCTCGATGGCAATCAGCTAAATCGCAGCCTTACAAGCTTAGAAATGCGCGACGGCAAGCCGCAAGTGGTGAAATCTGCCGAATGAAATTAGGTAATCTGTTTGGCAAGAAAACTGACAAACGCGTCACCGGTGATAGTGCTGAACGCATTGCCGAAACTTATCTCAATCGCCACGGCTTAACAACGCTAGTCAGAAATTATCAATGCCGCTATGGCGAGATTGACCTCATTATGCAAGCGGGCGAGGTACTGGTATTTACCGAAGTGCGCTACCGCGCCTCAAAAGATTTTGGCGGCGCGGCGGCGAGCATCAATGTGGCAAAACAACGCCGCATCATCGCGGCAGCCCAACATTATTTAGGTCAAATCGGTCATCCGCCGCCATGTCGCTTTGATGCCGTGCTTCTCAATAAATTAACGATCAATAATGTCGAGTGGCTACAAGATGCGTTTGGGTTGTGATTTTTTGTAAAGCGCTGATGAACGCCAAAAAGATGAATGCTAAATTTAATGCGCAGTGGTTCTAAACGTTTGGGTGAGGGATTTCATTTGTTCAATGCGTTTTCGCTTGCATAGATGGCGGCGAACGAACGACGATAAGATTGATCGTCGCGCAAACAACACGCTCTGTCGGAATGACAGATTGGAAGATTTTTCCTCCGCACTTAAGCCTTGTCATTCCGAACGCCGTTGTGGGGAATCTTATCGGCTTTGCGCTGCGATAAAGCCCACACGAAGCCGACAAGATTGCTCGTCGCATGAGAACGCCCTACTCTGTTAGGCGTGACAACGACTTACATCACAAGCGAATTTCTAATCGTAGCGCCGTTGTCAAACTGGTCTTGCCATTGGTCACCACCGTTTGGCGCTCATTGCCAGAAGTCAAAATATTACTATTGACGGCATCTTGTGGCGACAGGTTTGAAAACGATAATCGCACGCGTATGCTTGAATCCACCGTCCACAATACATAAGCATCGGCTACGCGCTTCACGCCATTTTTTTGCAGCTGATTGTTTGCTACCTGTAAGTCGAAAGCTGGCGTGAAATTAATCGAGCTACCGACTGAAAATGGAGTACCGCGAAAACGATAATCTGCCCCCAAATTGCCGGTGACTTTTGGCTGCTCGCTGATGCGATTGTTCGGGCCATTAACCGAATTTACTTTGGAGTCAAAAATACTTAAATTGGCGCGGAGGTTAATTGCTGGCGCGTCTTTAATAAGCTCTGGTAGACGAAACTTCGCATCAAACTCGATGCCGCTGGTGCGTGCACGGCCTAAATTTTGCGGGCGCGTGACAAAGCGTTGGCTTGTGGCCCATGAAACGGTTTCGAGTGCGGTAACGTTACGAATTAAATCTTTAATTTGGCGCGTGAACAAATTCACCGACAGCACGCCGCCACCTTCAAAAAAATCTTCGTAGGCCAAGTCAATACCATTGGCCAATTCAGGTTTCAAGTTGGCGTTGCCCGCACGATCGGGGCTCACCGCCGTATTCGCGCCCGGCACCGGAAAGAGCGTATTTAAGCTAGGGCGCGCGACTAAATTTTGGGTCGATGGCGCACGATAGCTTTGCGTTAGGCTTAAGCGAAGTTGATCGCGACTTGGCTGGGCAAAACGCCACACACCAAAAGCAAGCGGCGTGATAACGCTGCTTTTATTATTGACTGGGCTGGCGCGGTTACGGCTTTCAGTATTGATCTGCTCCCAGCGCAGCCCCAAATACGCGGAGGCTTGTGGCAGCGGATCCCATTCGTCCTGCACATAGAGTGCGGTGCGACGTGTGGCGACATTTATTTGCGAGCCAAAATCGGCTAACAGCGGCACGCCATTAAATAACGTGGTGGCATTGTCGATGCGCTTAATGTCTTCATACTCCCAGCCGCCGACGAGATTATGCTTACCGTTGCCCCAGTTGTATAAGAATTTACCAACGATATTCCACGAGCGATCTTTGGTGTCGCTATCAGTAGTTTGGGTCAGCACTGGCCTACCGGTTAAGGCAAACTCGCGAATGACGATATCGTTGTCAGACGAAAATTGCCCGAAGCTGGTACGCAGCTCTAAGCGAGTTGACGGATCCAGTCGTTTGTTGAGCATAGTCATCACGCGCGCCACATTAAATTTGGCATCCACATTGCTCCTAACCGTAGCGTAGGGGGCAGCTTGCGCGCCAATGGTTTGTGTGAGCGTACCGTTAGTTTGGGTGTCGCCCTTATTCATCACCATGAAAGGCTGGATGCTAAATAATTCACCCGGCCCTAACCGCCACTGAAAGCGGCTGGTGAGAAAAATATTGTCACGTTTCTCGTTGGCTTCAGAAAAAGTTTGTTGATCCAGCGTAATGCGGTTGCTCGGAACATCCACATAGGTCGTACGCGCGGCGGTATCGGTTAACTGCGCGGTGTGTCCTGCGGATAAGGTCAAATTATAAGTACCGGTAGGGCTGAAGGTGTCATTACGTGAGAACGACACATTGGGTGAAAACTTGCCGCGCTCATCTTGCACGCCCAGCCGGATGTCGTTATTGCGCGCACGTAGCGGCTCACGTAAAACGATGTTGATCGTGCCGGCAATCGCGCGCGCACCGGTTTCGGCCGTGGGAGAACGCAAAATCTCGATCCGCTCAACTTGTTCGGGCGTTATTTGCTCAATGGAAAAACCCGGTGAGATACGCTCACCATTGATGAGTATTTGCGTAAATCCGCCACCCATCCCGCGTAGCCCCGGCGCACCACCGCGCCCAGGTCTGCCGCCGACGGTAACTCCAGGCAGGCGGCGCAGTACATCGCCTATATTACTATCGCCATATTGCTCAATATCTTCACGCGAAATAATGATTTTCGCGGCAGATGAATCGCGCCGCTCGGTATTAGCCGTGCGACGTTGATTAACGTCAATACTTTCAGTTTTAGGGCCTGCTGGTGTTGGCTTTGTTGCGCTCGTTGGTGTTGCTACTGGTTTCGGCACTGGCGGTGCTGGCGGCACTGCTGACTCTGCCTTTGTTGCGTCTTTCGGTGGAGGCAACGACGGTGTTGGACTATCTGGCGCTGGTTGCGCGTGAAGTAAAGCTGAGGAATTTATGGTGAATGCTGCCAGCAACAATGATGATGCTTTTATGACACTTCGCTTCGCTTGCATGGGAACTTTCAAATTTTTGTGTGTGCACAAATCGCAAGTGCACACACGACATAGACGACATAGACTAACCTACGAGTATTTTAGGTTTTTGTCACGATTTGTTCCATTGATATTTATCAGCATAGACATTGGTGGTTCAAAAAGTTGCAACAAAATGTATTCATCCAAACACGGCATAATTTGGGCTCAACTTATCGGGAGAGCGCGCCGTGTTAAACGCTAATAATATCGTCCGCGAATTCCACCACACACTTATTTGGCCAATTACGTTGGGCGCGCTCTCGCGCAAAGCGGGCGCAGATCATATCAACTATTGGGATGTGTTGAAACGTCATCCCGGCCCTTGGCAATATGTGGATGACACGTTGCTCATCGAGGACGAATCTTGCCAAGCAGGTTACGAAGAGTTTGTCTATTTCTTGCCCTATGTGCAGCGATTTTTGTATGGCGTGGGCGATGAAGGGCGCGGCGCGCAATCGTCGCTGCACGCTTTTAAGCGCGACGATATTGCTACGGCAGAGGTCAACCTTACCGCCGATAGTCCCGCAATCAAGCTCGATGTGCTGCGAGCGCGCCTCTATTTTTTTTATGATGTAGATGTCGCGGTGGCGGTACTGGAAGTAGCCGGTAAAGATATTGCGTTAGCGGATGCGGTTGAAATGATGGATCGGTTTGGCCGCCCTTACGCTCCAGCTTGGGAGAGTAGCCAGCAAGGTGCGCACTGCCCGCATCGGGTCGCGTTTTTTGATGCGGCGGGCGCGTTACTCACGCAGTCTGACTACGGTGATCGTGAAAAATTTATTGATCTCGTCCGCGCTGAACGACAAACACCATTGTCGATGCACTGGGAATATTTTTTATCGCCCCTGATGCCTGCCTATTTGCCGGGCGGGGTAATTAAGTATTACCAGATCGAAAATAAGCGCATCCCCATCATGACCTACCTATCGTTTGATGATCCAACGCAACTCACGCGTGGCGACATGGTGCGTATCGGCTTCGCGGCGAAATGGGGCGACTCCGCGACGCTGCCATATTCCACCTCTTTTTTAATGAATTTTGAATCTGAATACTGCTATGACCGTTACTGGAGCCCAGACGACAAACATGATGACATGATGACCCGTTATCTTTTTTGTGGTGTGGGTTTTGCGATGGTGACTAAAGCCCATCTGACGGCAAACAACACTCACAGCGCCAATTTGCTGCGCCAGTACCGCCACCAGTTTTACCAAATTGGCTTAATAGCCAACTTTAATAAAGCCGCATTATTGTCTTTATCAAATCGTTTTTCGCGCGCGGTCGAGCGGTTGAACGTGCGAAGTTATGAGTCCGTTAAGCAATTCAAAAAACACGTGCGCGAAACGCTAGAAGTTTTTTTACGTTTCAATCATCGTTATTGGTTTCACGAAATATCTAATCAAGTACAGGCGAGTGATTTTTTCAAACGCTGGTCGCATCAGCTTGGTTCGGATGCGCTTTACCAAGAGGTGCGTGAAGAAGCGCGCGACATTAATGAATACTTGGACGCCGACCGTGCACGTAAGCAAACCGACAACGCGATGCGACTTACCGTGGTCTCATCGTGCGGCATGGTGGGCACTGTTGTTACCGGCTTTCTGGGCATGAATTTATATTCGCATTCTGATTTACCGGTCATACACAAAATAATGATCTTTTTAATTGTGTTTATACCGACGATGCTGCTAGCGCTCTACACCGTCATCCTCTCGCGACGTATTGCAAACTTCATGGAGGCACTATCAAGCGAAGGGCTCAGCTGGATGGAGAAAATGTCCACCCTACGGCAAATTTTTAAGCCGCAGTCTAGGCGTGACTTAGTCGAGGCTAGGCGTCAACAGCAGGGCTTGTCATCAACAGACTGAGTGGGCGTTGATTGTTAAATTTGGTCGCCGTATCGATGACATTCTGTCTCCAAGAGCCTCGCGAATTGAGCAAAACTCTGAACGCACTGATAAAAAAATTGCGCTCAGAATTTCTAAGCGCTCCAGTTAAAAAATTGCTTTTACTTCACATCGAATTTCATTGCGGGCAGTTCTTTTACTTGGTAGCCTTCAGGCACGCCAAATAAATCAAGCGCTTGTTCGCCGCGTTTGATATTTCGTAGGCGATAAATTTTTTCGCCTGCACGCGGGTCACTGTGTTTTGAGTACAACGTAATTTGTAGCTCAGGTGACACCCAGGTTTCGGTTGAGACGGTAATCGGATTTTTATTACCAACTTCTCCCGCGGGAATGGTGTACGCACGTAATTTACCTTCGGCACGAATGCCGTCAATACTTTTTGTGCCTAGCTGCTTGGTGGTTGCCTTGGCCGCCCATGCACGGTCAGCAAATGAGGTAGACAGTTAGCCAAGGCCGACTAGACTTTGGTTGGGTCCGCCCAAGCTAGCGCCGTTCATTGAGGCGGCATCGATACGTATTACCTCGGTTCTCTTGCCGCCCAACTGAGCACCATCTAACGAGGGTATTACCCTGACCCGAATCTCTTCATTGACTGCTTTGGCGTCCGCCTCACTTGCGCGTTCAATTCGCGAAACCAGAATTTCCTTGCGGCTAATCGATGTGGGTTTGCCATCTCGATTATTCTCTCTTGCCTTTTCACGCAATTGGTCAATACGTTTTCGGAAATTAGGGTCCGTGGTGATTTTGGTTACCGCCTTAAGTTTTGGATTGATGTGATAACTAATCTTTTCAACCGCGTCGTAGACGGTAATGCTGCGAATATTGCCGCTGGCGTCGTTCACTCCGATACGGGTACGACCTGCGCTGTCGCGGTAGGATAGCTGCACATCACGCTTAACGATTTGATTGCCATCGTTTAAGGTTTGCACATTCTCGCTCACTACCTCGGCACGGTATGGCGCATTTTTTATAGATTTAGCACTGATGCCACCATTTTCAATGGTCGTGCTGGTTGAAAATGCATTCGCCAGCGCGTTTGAAATCACGACCGAGTTGGTGTCATTGCCACCGCTCTGGACAAATGAAAAATGGCTCATCACTCGAGGCGATGCGGGAGTTTTAGTTTCGGTCGCACTGCTGGTTAGCTCTTGATCCGTCGCATCGTTTGTCACGATAATCATCTTCGTAACTACATCAGCGACTTGGTTATCTTTAACCGTAACGACCCCGCTCGGCATGTTTGCTGCGGTAATTACTGTTGCCGTACTTAATAGCAATGCGGACATAACGGCACGTGAAATAATTGATTTGTTCATGTTGTTTCCCATTCAAGTTGATGTGCAACGCTATTGCCTATTCGCACGACATTAAAAATTATGGCCTTGATAGTCGAAGCGCTAACGGTTGCCCTGCGGCACTTACTAGCATCTCAGCGCGCACCGTTTCGCTAGCCATTTCAGGCGATACCGCTATCCCCATGCTGGCAAAAAGCATCTTCGGTACAGTCGTTTCGATAAGGCGAGGATTTGGTTCCAACGCGATTTGTTCGAGCGACTGTAATGCAATGAATGGCGACGATGACGATGATGACTGCGCCAAATTTTCGCCAGATGTATTAGTGGTGGTTTTTACCCCAACAGCGGTAGCGATGAGCATCAGCCACGTCACCATACAAACGCTCGTGACAAAGGCGGCGCCTAGCGCTAACCACTGACCAAGCCCTAGCCATAAACCCGATGACTGGCGTGACGCATATTGCTTGATTGCTGTTTCTTGACGAAGGCGCGCATGATGTTTTGCTCTACGTTCACCGGTGTTGAGGTTTCGCTAAGCTGATCGCGTAAATGCCGAAACGCAGTGTTTAATTCTGGATAGTCATCACCTTTATTCATCATCATCTCTCTATTGAAGTTTTGGTGCGGCGCTCATGACAATCATCGTCATTTACATCGGCAAGCAGGCGGGCGCATTTTGCTCTTGCGCGGGACGATCGCGAGCGCACTGTGCCAATATCGATCTGACAAATGTTGGCGATTTCAACATAACTTAATTCTTGAATTTCATACAAAATCAAAACGTCACGATAGTGCGGCGCTAATTGGGTCAACGCCGCGCGCACGCCTTCGGCACGCTCGCTCGTCAACAGTTTTTCTAGCGGTGTTGCCGCGCTATCGACGACGTCACAGTCTTCATCATCGTCTTCATTTTTGTGATGTTGAAAAGGCAAATAACGTCGCTCACCTTCGGCGCGCTTCAACATAAAATTGCGGGCCACACCGTATAAAAAACTTGATAACGCACCACGTAGCGGATCAAAATTTAATTTGCCTTCGATAAGCGCCATAAATACATCTTGCACTACGTCAGCCGCCGTGTCTGAGGAGCCTGTTCGCAATAGTGCAAATCGATAGAGCGCTGTCTGGTGACGTTTATATAGCAACGTGAGTGCCAATGCTTCACCGGCGCGTAATCGGCGTAGCAAATCGAGGTCAACATTGGCGTCAGTAAGCGGCATTACAGTCATATCGTTACGCGTGGTTTAGTCAGTATTGCGCGTTGACGACCATTAGGTTCCAACCACTATAGTTATTTAAAAGCACCTATTGGCGGCCTATTTAAAGCATTTTTGCTCTGAAACACTCGCCATTAGTTGAGTTTCAATTCATGACGTTTCATTGAAATACGGCGTCAGTAAGGTCACCACTTACGTTTTAGCGCGGGTAGGCGGTCAATTGCCGTTTTTCATCTCAACACTTAATACGGCGTGACGTTGTCGTCTAACACCGCGCGTTTATGCCGTGTTGTCACACTTGTGCCCAACATGGCAAGCGCGACCGCTTCAGCAACTTTAATGCCATCGACACCTGCACTCATAATGCCGCCTGCATAGCCAGCGCCTTCCCCAGCCGGGAATAGGCCTTTGGTATTTACACTCTGAAAATTGTCATCGCGCCGGGTAATGCGTATCGGTGCTGAGGTGCGGGTTTCAACGCCAGTGAGTACCGCATCATGCATGGCGAAGCCTTTGATTTGGGTGTCAAACGCAGGCAGTGCTTCGCGTACCGCATCAATAACGAAATCGGGCACACAGCTCGATAGATTCGTCATCGTTACCCCTGGTTTGTAGGATGGCGTGACTGCGCCAAGCTGCGTCGAGGGGCGCGCATTGAGAAAGTCCCCAACCAGTTGTGCTGGAGCGAAATAATTTTCGCCACCTGCCTTAAACGCGGCCTCTTCCCAATGGCGTTGAAAATCAATGCCGGCCAGTAGGTGCTCCGGGTAGTCGCGTCCTGGGGTGACGCCAACAACTATTCCTGCGTTGGCGTTACGCTCATTACGCGAATACTGGCTCATGCCGTTAGTAACAACACGCCCGACTTCTGACGTGGCCGCGACCACTGTACCGCCAGGGCACATGCAAAATGAATAGACGGAACGACCATTGCTCGCATGATGAACAAGTTTGTAATCCGCCGCGCCCAAAACCGGATTGCCCGCGCTCACGCCGAAGCGAGCGCGGTCAATTAAGCCCTGTGGATGCTCAATGCGAAAGCCGATGGAGAAAGGCTTCGATTCAACAAACACGCCGCGTTCATGGAGCTTGTAAAACGTATCGCGGGCGCTGTGACCGATGGCTAGAACGAGATGATTGGTGCGTAACGTTTCTCCGTTGTCGAGCACCACGCCGCGTAGCTGGCGCTCATTATTTTTTTCTTCAATGTCAAAATCTGCCACTTTCTGCGAAAAACGAATCTCGCCTCCTAGCGATTCGATGGTTGCACGCATAATTTCAATCATCGAGACTAACTTGAAGGTACCAATATGCGGCTTTGACACATACATAATTTCCGGTGGCGCACCCGCCGCGACAAACTCCGTCAAGACTTTACGCGTTAAAAAATATGGGTCTTTGATTTGCGACCACAATTTACCGTCTGAAAAAGTCCCCGCTCCGCCTTCGCCGAATTGCACATTTGATTCAGGATTCAATGTTGACTTACGCCACAGCGCCCACGTATCTTGCGTGCGCTCGCGCACCGCTTTGCCCCGCTCCAACACAATCGGACGAAAGCCCATTTGCGCGAGCATCAACGCCGCGAATAGTCCACAAGGCCCCATTCCGACGATAACTGGGCGCAGACAAGCGGAAGCTAACGGGGCATGTGCAACGAATTTATAACGGGTATCAGGCGAGATGCTGACTTTCGAGTCGTGCTGAAATTTTTTAATAATCGCCGCTTCGTTTTTAACTTCTACGTCTAATGAATACACTAACAAGATTTGTGACTTCTTGCGGGCATCGTAACCTCGACGGTAGATTGAAACCGATAGTAAATCGGTCAAGGGGATTTTGAGCCGTTGAACGACAAGCGACGACAACGTATCGTAATCGTCGTGGTCATGATCAACAATCGGAAGTTTAATTTCAGTAAGTCTCAACATGGCAGATAGTTATCCTGCAAATGGAATGGTTGTAGGTCGTCAAACAATCGTATCACCACAGACGAACACGAGCGAACACCGGTTTCCGCCGATAAAACATGATCCTAGAAACGGCAGTTGGACGGATGTGAGTTTACATTTTTTGGACTTCCCAGAAGGCCTCATTTGGCACACACGGGAAGCGCAGGCTTTATCCTGCCAAAAAAGAAGCACCGCCGTTAGGGAGTACGAAAAATGTGCAATCGCAGCCGTAGCGCGCGTCATCAGGTAGGTGAACAGGCTAAACCGCCTAACTCCTTTTTATATGCTCACTTACAGTAACTAAAGCGGTCGACTGCCGTTTCTAGGATGATGCAAAAGGTTATGGCAGAAAACATTCGCCGGCAAAATGAACAATATTTTAGAAACGAAAAAGCCCGCAATCGCGGGCTTTTTCAAAAACCTTTACGCTAAGTCAATTACTCAACCTTTGCTTTTTCGAGCAACTTGGAAACAGCCCAAGCTTTGGTTTTTGACACTGGGCGAGTTTCTTCGATCATCACGGTATCGCCCTGCTTGAACTCATTGTTCGGGCTGTGTGCGTGATATTTCTTAGAGCGACGCACCATTTTTCCGAGTACTGGGTGCTTCACTGCACGCTCGACCAAGACGGTAACAGTTTTGTCCATTTTGTCGCTGGTGATAACCCCAGTAAGGGTGCGCTTGGTGGTTGCAGCAGCTGCTGTCGTAGCAGACGTAGTAGCAGTTGCAGTCATTATGCGGCCCTCGCTTTTTCGGTGAGGATAGTTTTGATCTGCGCGACTTCACGCTTCACACGGCCAAGCTCAGTGGTTTTGGTCATTTGCTGTGTTGCCACCTTCATACGCATTGAAAACTGCGCTTTGCGGAGTTGGAGCAACTCTTTATTTAGGTCTTCCGGGGATTTCGCCCGCATTTCTTTGGTATTCATGGCGTTTTCCTTTCTATCCCAACATGCGATGCACGAAGGTGGTCTTGATGGGTAACTTGGCGGCGGCGAGCGCAAACGCTTCACGCGCTAGCGATTCTTGCACACCGTCCATCTCATATAGCACTTTGCCTGGCTGAATCTCAGCAACGTAGTACTCCGGAGAACCCTTACCGTTACCCATGCGGACTTCGGCTGGTTTTTTAGAGATTGGCTTATCCGGGAAAATACGAATCCACACGCGGCCACCACGCTTAATATGCCGCGTCATGGCACGACGTGCAGCCTCAATTTGGCGGGCGGTCAAACGACCACGACCCACCGCCTTTAAACCGTATTCACCGAACGAAACTTTGGCACCCGTCGTGGCGATACCTTTGTTGCGGCCTTTTTGCTCTTTACGATATTTTCTTCTAGCTGGTTGCAGCATTTTTCGCTCCTGCTCCTGCGCGGCCACGCGGCTTACGCGATGGCTCGGCTTGTGGCTCTGGTGCGGCAACAGGCGTCTCGCCTTTTGCCAACATGTTGCCTTTGTAGACGAGAACTTGTACGCCGATCACGCCATAAGTTGTATGCGCTTCGGAGAAACCTTGGTCGATATCGGCACGTAGGGTATGCAACGGCACGCGGCCTTCGCGATACCATTCAGTGCGGGCGATCTCAGCACCATTCAAGCGACCAGCGGATGTGATTTTGATCCCCTGTGCGCCTAACCGCATGGCGTTTTGCATGGCACGCTTCATTGCACGACGGAACATAACGCGCTTTTCAAGCTGGGCAGTGATGCCGTCAGCAATCAATTGAGCGTCTGTTTCTGGCTTGCGAACTTCTTCAATGTTGACATGTACCGGCACGCCCATCATCTTAGATAAATTGACGCGCAACGTTTCAATATCCTCACCTTTTTTACCGATCACGACACCTGGACGTGAGGAAAAAATGGTGATTTTTGCGTTTTTTGCTGGGCGCTCAATAACGATTTTGCTGACTGATGCGCTCGCCAATTTCTTTTTCAAGTAGGTGCGAACCTTGATGTCTTCAAGCAGCATGATCGGAAAATTTTTGCTATTGGCATACCACTTCGAGGAGAAGTTTTTGGTAACCGCTAAACGAAAACCGGTTGGTGAGATTTTTTGTCCCATCGTGACTCCTATTGCTTGCCGTCGCCGACGGTCACGAAAACGTGACATGTCGGTTTGACGATGCGGTTACCACGGCCTTTTGCGCGCGCGGTGAAGCGCTTCAACACAGGGCCTTTTTCAACGATGATCTTCGCTACACTCAGATCGTCGATATCAGCGCCGTTGTTATGCTCGGCATTTGCGATGGCGGATTCCAACACCTTTTTAATAATCGTCGCGCCTTTTTTCGGCGTGAAGGCTAAGATGTTGAGGGCTTGGTCAACTTTTTTACCGCGAATTAAGTCAGCAACTAAGCGACCTTTTTGTGCGGAGAGGCGTACACCCCAAAGATTGGCAGATACATTCATGGTGTGTGCTCCTATTTCTTGGCCGATGATGCGGCCTTCTTGTCAGCCGGGTGGCCTTTGAAGGTGCGGGTCAGCGCGAATTCGCCTAACTTGTGACCCACCATATTTTCGCTGACAAAAACGGGAATGTGCTGCTTACCGTTATGCACTGCAATGGTGAGACCAACAAAGTCCGGCAGGATGGTAGAACGACGCGACCATGTTTTGATCGGCTTTCTATCTTTGTTTAGCGCAGCTTTTTCAACTTTGGCTGCCAAGTGACCGTCAACAAACGGCCCCTTCTTAATGGAACGTGACATGGCGATTAACCTTTCCGACGATCGCGAACGATCATGTTCTGCGTGCGCTTGTTAGTACGTGTCTTGAGACCTTTAGTCGCTTGACCCCATGGGGTGCGCGGATGACCACCGCCATTTGAACGACCACCGTGCGGATGATCCACCGGGTTCATACAAATACCGCGAACGGTAGGACGCCAGCCACGCCAACGATTTGCACCGGCTTTACCGATAACGCGAAGGCCATGCTCTGCGTTGCCGACTTCACCAATGGTGGCACGGCAATCAACGTGGACTTTACGAATTTCACCGGAGCGCATACGAAGCTGTGCGTAAACACCTTCACGCGCCAGTAATTGTACTGATGCACCAGCTGAGCGTGCTAACTGCGCGCCTTTAGCAGGTAACAATTCAATGCAGTGAACAGTAGAGCCGACAGGAATATTGCGAATCGGCAGGCAATTGCCAACCTTGATCGGTGCATCTTGCCCTGAAACAACAGATTGCCCGACTTCAACGCCTTTAGGCGCAATCATATAACGACGCTCACCATCGGCATAACAAAGTAAAACAATGTTAGCGCTGCGATTAGGGTCATACTCAAGACGTTCAACTTTAGCAACAATACCGTCTTTATCGTTCCGCTTAAAGTCAATAATGCGATAGTGCTGCTTGTGACCACCGCCATGATGACGGGTAGTGATGTGACCATGATGGTTACGACCCGCGTTTTTTGATTGCGGCTCAAGTAACGGTGCATGCGGCGCACCTTTATGCAAAGCAGCGTTAACTACTTTGAGCATGCTACGACGACCGGGGGAAGTTGGTTTTGTTTTGACCAGAGCCATTATGCTACCCCTTCCGTGAATTGAATATCGCCATCACCCTTCAACGAGACATAAGCCTTCTTGACGTGATTGCGACGGCCTTCAAAACGTCCATGACGCTTTGCTTTGCCTTTTTGATTAACAATATTAACGCTTGCCACTTCGACCTTTTGGTCTTTAAATAACAATTCCACTGCGGCTTTAACGTCCGCTTTGGTTGCGCTTCTAAGGACTTCAAAAACAACTTGTTTTTGCTTGTCCGCCACCATGGTGGCTTTTTCGGAGATGACAGGTCGCAATACAACCGTCATTAGACGTTCGAGATTCATGCGAGCACCTCTTCAAATTGTTTGACTGCACCTTTGGTCAGAACCACATTCGCAAAACGAATCAGGTTGACGGGGTCAGCGTGTTTAGCTTCAAGCACCATGACGTGCTCAAGATTACGCGACGATAGGTATAGATTTTCGTTATAGTTTTCGGTAATGATAAGCACTTGTTCCATGCCCATGCCCTTGAGCATTGACACAAGCCCCTTGGTTTTAGGTGCATCAAGGTTTAAGTCATCCACCACGGACAAACGATTTTCACGAACAAGTTGCGAAAGGATCGCCGCAATACCTGCACGATACATTTTGCGATTCACTTTTTGCGTGAAATTTTCTTCAGGTGAATTTGGAAAAATCCGACCGCCGCCACGCCACAAAGGTGACGACGCCATACCTGCACGGGCACGGCCTGTACCTTTTTGACGCCATGGCTTCTTAGTCGACTTTTGCACATCACTACGGCCTTTTTGGGCGCGGTTACCCGAACGTGCATTGGCTTGGTACGCGGTGACGAGCTGGTGAACCAACGCTTCGTTGTAATCACGGCCAAATAAGTCAGCTGATGCAGCAAGCGTGCCGCTAGCAGCACCCTTATCGTTGATAACTTTAAGATCCATTATTTCGCCCCTTTCTTAACGGGCGTTTTAGCCGCTGGGCGCACAACGATGGTGCCATTCTTAGCGCCTGGCACTGCACCTTTTACCAAAATCAGCGAACGGGCCACGTCAACGCGAGCGACCTCTAACATTGGCATTGTGGATGAAACGTCACCTAAATGACCAGCCATGCGCTTACCGGGGAAAACGCGACCAGGGTCTTGCGCCATACCGATTGAGCCCGGCACATTGTGCGACTTAGAGTTACCATGCGAAGCGCGGTTTGACGAGAAATGGTGGCGCTTGATTACACCGGAAAAACCCTTGCCGAGCGTTGTGCCCGACACATCGACCTTTTGGCCAACAGCGAACATTTCGACTGACAGCACTTCGCCAACTTTTAGCTCAGCTAATTTTTCAGGGGTGACGTTAAATTCTTTAACGACTGAGCCGGCTTCAACACCAGCTTTTGCATAGTGACCAGCTTGCGCCTTAGCCACGCGTGATGCACGACGAGTTCCGAATGCTACTTGGACACCTGCATACCCATCATTTTCAGGGGTTTTGAGTTGTGTGACACGGTTATTCGACACGTCTAGCACTGTTACGGGAATGGCTGAACCATCTTCCGCAAAAATACGAGTCATGCCGACCTTCCGGCCGACGAGACCTAAGCTCATCATATTTCCTTTTGTGTTTAGCCGCAGAGCGATTCGTACTTACTATACGTAAAGCTTATTGCGGTGCTCGCTACAATTGGCGAGCGGGTTTAACCACTTAACGCTTTGCTCGTCGGCCTTTTAGCTAAATCTAAGGCTCAATCCAAACAGGTAATTCAATTTATTACTACTTCCAATTAATAGTGCTGTGTTATTACGACGAGGCAAAATTATATTCGCCTAACCGTAATAAATCAACCGTTTGCGCCGTACCGCTTGGCGACAAATAAAATTGTGGCTGTTACAACTTTATTTCGACGTCCACGCCAGCAGGTAAATCGAGCTTCATCAACGCATCCACAGTTTTATCTGTTGGGTCAATGATGTCCATCAGGCGCAAATGGGTGCGAATTTCCATCTGATCGCGTGACGTTTTATTCACATGTGGTGAGCGCAGTAAGTCAAATCGCTCAATCTTCGTTGGCAAGGGAACGGGCCCCTTAACGACGGCGCCAGTTCGCTTAGCCGTCTCGACAATTTCCAACGCCGACTGATCAATCAAACGATAGTCAAATGCTTTTAGGCGAATACGAATTTTTTGTTTGGCGAGTTGTGCTGTTGCCATCTCGTTTCCTTTTGACCGCTAATGCAGTCGTAACTTTAATTAACACTCGTTGAGCCGCAAACAGAAATTTGTTTGCAGCTCAAATCTTTTTTACTATTTACTTCAACACTTTAGAGACCACACCGGCGCCGACGGTACGGCCACCTTCGCGAATCGCGAAGCGTAGTCCGTCTTCCATTGCAATCGGTGCAATCAACTGCACCACAATCTTGAC
>Ga0105049_10002942_pt1 | contig 20188 bp, 14 predicted proteins | sample MAT06_FD_78087 | JGI IMG/M metagenome (GOLD analysis project Ga0105049, IMG submission 78087) | Freshwater microbial communities from Lake Fryxell liftoff mats and glacier meltwater in Antarctica - MAT-06 | ecosystem: Environmental > Aquatic > Freshwater > Ice > Liftoff microbial mat | place...
GCCGTGTAAGGATACGCTTCGGTAGTAACGTCGACGCCATGAGCGCGGGCGTCGGCGATCAGCTCGAGTAAACGCCCGGTAGCCTCCTGGCCGCTCGAATTGATGTGCACGATGTGGAGCTTAGCACCGGCAATCGTGGCCGCGGCGATCACTTCACTCAGGCCGAGTTCGCGATCTGCCTGGGCGCCAGCAGCGCTCGAAGTGCCGCGCATGTGGACGTGGCACGTGGCGTTGTACTTGGCGGCGAGGCGAAACATATCGATAATTTCGCCATACGATGCGCCGTGCGTGTAAGCGATGCCGAAGCCGACGGCGGGCGCGCCTTGGCGCAGGCCAACCTCGATGCGCTCCTTCATCGCTTCGATCTCAGCGGGGGTGGCGCGTTGATAGCCGCCGGGGCCGCTGGGCAGAAACTCACCTTCGTCCCCCAGCACGGCCATGCGAACAGGCGGATGGCCGATCGAGGCCCCGAAATTAACATAGGACTTATTCGTGCGGTCGGCGTAATACTTGGGCAAATCCGCGACACCGATTTCGAGCTCGAGCGTCGTGGTCACCCCATCCATCAATTCGTAGCGCCCGCTGGCTGGGTTGGTGCCGTGCCAGTGAAGATCGATAAATCCAGGCGCGAGCACGAGCCCCTGGGCATCGATCTGCGCAAGGCCGTTGAGCGATTGCTCGCTGATGGCGGCGATCTTGCCGTTGGTCACCGCCACTTGGCGAATGGCGTCCAGTCCGCTTTCGGGATCCACGACGCGGGCGTTCCGAATCACTAAGTCGTAGGGCGCCTGGCCTAGAAGGCACAGCGGCAGCAGGGAAGCGAGCAGTAAGTTCCGCACCGCCGCAGTGTAACTCAATTACTAAGGACAGCGCTCGACGGCGATGGCCTTAGTGAGGCTACGCGGGTTGATGAGGCCATAGCCATTGCGGACCAGCGGCCAGGCCGAGAGCGTCAGCGCGAAGGCGCAGGTGCCGGTGATGCCCGCGGTCATCGCGGCGCCGGATGTCGAAGCATTCGCGGGCGTGGCGAGGCCTGCTCCGTTGGCGGCCGAATTGAGGCCATTCGAAACACCGGTGAGACCCTTCACATAGCTGAGCGCCCAGGAGTGCAAACGGGCGTGCGGCTGCGACACAGAGGTCTCGATGGTGAGGCTGGGAACGTTGGCCCACTTCACCACCCCGCATTCGCCGCCCGCAGCGGGCACCTGGAGACTGAGCGTCGGGGGCTGATTGTCGATCTGAAGTACGAGGTCGCAACGGTCAAGCATCGGGGGCAGGGGACCCGGCGGCGGAACGGTGCCGTCGCGATAGTCCACCTGGGCCGACGTGAGTTTCACGCCATTCTCGTCAAAAACTTCGAGGCGCAGCGTGTAAAGGCCGGCGTCGCTCTCGGATCCCGAGGTATTCCAGTAACCGGCTAAGTCGACGTTGTACCAATAGAAATTGGTCATGTCCCGAATTTCGTAAAGGGCGGGGACACTGTTGATTACTTGCGGCCCTAGCGTATAGGACTGGCTGGTCAAAGTTACCTTATTCACCCGGGTATCGGCGAGAGTTTCAGTGAGTGGCACAAAGGCCGCACCGCCCTTGCGCATTGAAAGCCGATAGTAGCGTTTCGGAGCACCGCTGGTTAGCGCCTGGCCGAAGACGGCGTGTAACTGGAGAAAAGCTCCGTAAGCGCAGTTACTCAAACCGCCGCCGGCGAAAGTGCCGGCGCTCTGGTTAATTTGAAATACCTCGTCGTTGCCAACCCGGGCCCAGAAAACGGTGGTTCCTTCGGGTCGCGGAGCGCAGCCTTGGCCAGCGATGATTTCGGGGTCGTCAAGGAATAAATCGATGTGGGCATTGGTAATGTTCCAGCGGGTGCTGGTGTAAGGGTCCATGAAGATAACGGTTTCGACGCCGTTGATCACCTGGGTAATGCGCAGGATAATGTCAGGCCGGGAGTCGAAGCGCAGGCGGCCGCGCCGGAAGTGGAACGGGAACCACGGGAAGCAGCATTGGAAGTAACCGTTGCAGTCGGTGGTGGTGGTGCAAATCAATTGGCGGCTATAAAAGCAACGCGGGAAATAGACCCACGGGGCGAGTTTCGACGTCAATGTGAGGCGGCTCAAACGGTTGGCAAGTTCGGGCCTTAACGTGGCTAACTCTGCGATTGGCGGCAGCGGCTGCGGATTGAGCGCCACGCGGCTCAACCGTGAGGCGGCGATAGGCGGCAAGGGTTGCGGGTTCAAAGCGACCGTGTTGAACCGGTCGTCCTCGCCGGAGCGCGGTGGCAAGGGCTGGGGGTTCAGTTCGACCTCGCCAGTTCCCCTGAAGAATGACGGATCCGGCTCCTGGATGGGGATGGGGAAGTTCCGGACCAAGTCCGGGATGCGGATCACCGGGCGGTCGATGACGCGGTCGATGCCACGTAGAATCCAGGGCCACCAACAGCCTTCGCGGTCGACGTCGAAGACATCCACTTTCACAAAAGGCACGGGCAAATTGCCGGTAGGAGTTACCTTTCGCACATGCCCTGAGACGCAGATTCGCTGGGGCAACCAGGGCAGCCAAACTAAGCGGGATATCTCGATCTCTGGCTTAAAGACATAGTTATCGCGTTCGCCCGCCCAATCGGAGGGCTGAATGCGGCGTTGATAGGCGGTGGAACGGCGGAGGGCGTCGATATTATCGCCAGGTCCAATTAACAATGTAACGTCCGCGACCTGTTTCCGATTCAAGGATAACTTGAACATGCCTTTCGGAGAGACCTCGGCTTGCCCGAGAACTTCCCCGCCGGGGTCGAGAACGAAAGCGTTGAGGGTAAATCCGGCAGGGGCGTCCTCGGCTTTCTCAAGAGTTACTTTTCCTTCGAGCGAGAATGCGCCCTCAAGTAAGTTGGGTTTGTTAGGTTCAGTGGGTGACATGAAATCCTCCTATGCTCGGAATCTTGCACTCATTTTCACTAGCTTGCAAGATGTAGAAGTAAACTGCCAAGCGAAATTTACACTTCTGTCGGCCTTCTCCACAATGCCTGGTGGAACGGGTGATAATGGCGACATGGGCACGAAAACCATTGCTATCGGCACGGATTGGGCCATCCCTCGCCAGGAAGCCTCCGCCATCCCGTGGACCATCTGGTGTTGTGTGGCTGCGGTAACCCTCGGTCATTCTGGGCGCGCACTGGGACATCTCCTGGCATCGATCCATCGGGCGGGACGATTTCTGGACGCCGCCGCACATCGCGATTTACTTTTGCGGCGTGCTGGCCGGTTTGGCCTGCGCGTGGCTGATCCTGGCCACCACCTTCCACCGTGCGAAGCAAACGAACACGGTGCGTATCTGGGGCTGCATGCGCCGCTCGGGGCGTTTATCATCTCCTGGGGTGGCGCGGCCATGTTGACGTCGGCGCCCTTCGACGACTGGTGGCACAACGCCTATGGGCTGGATACCAAGATCCTCAGCCCGCCGCACGCGCTGCTGATTCTGCGTGTCTTCGGCGTGATGATGGGCACCATGATGCTAATTAGGCCGAGCAGAAACCCCTTTCGCGCTTGTTTCTCTATGTCGGCGGCATGATCCTGGTGTTGCTTCCCATCCTGGTATTGGAAGTGACGTTATATGGCCGTCATTTGTGCCTTCCAGTGGATTCTGCCCTTGTTTCCGGCGTCGCCGAAGCTAGGGCCGGTGTATTTTCCGGTCACGCACTTCGTGGAGACCGGCGTATTTGAACTGGGCGTACGCTGAGGTTCGCCTTATCTTCTCCCTAGAATTGTTGATCGAGTACTGGCACCGTACCAGGACCCTTATACTATGAAGACGATGAAATGAAATTCGCTGGGCTGTTTTGCATGGTTTTGCATGGTTTTGCATGGTTTTGCATGGTTTTGCATGGTGGAGAAAAGAGAAAGATGATACTCGGAGAATAGCTTTTATGTTGCAGGCGATTAACTTAACGAAGGGTTTCAAGCAAAAAATGGTGCTGGCCGGGCTGAGCTTTGAGGTGCAACCCGGAGAACTCTTCTGCCTGCTAGGGGGACCAGGAGCGGGCAAGTCGACAACGATGGATCTGTTCTTGAATTTGACTAAGGCGACGAGCGGCAATTGTATGGTGGGTGGGTTCAACGTCGCGCTGCAGCCCTCGAAGCCCAAGGGATTGTTGGCTTATGTGCCTCCGGTCCTGCCGCTCTACGATCAGCTAACGGGACTCGAGAACTTACATTACTTTTCCACCATGGCGGGCCTCCCAGAGCTCGCTCGCGCGGATGTGCAGCGGCTGTTTCAGGAGTTGGGTATCGCAGACGGGGTGTTGGATCAGCCCGCGGCCGGCTATTCGATTGAGACCCGGCAGCGGATCGGCCTGGCGATTGCCGTCGCCCGCGATGCACAGGCGCTGTTAATGGACGAACCGACGAAACACCTGGAGGAAGCTGCGGCACGCGCCTACATGACCCTGGTGCGCGCTTACGCCGAGGGTACGATTACGGGTGCACCGGCGGCGGTCCTGCTCGCGACGGATTCGGCTGTCTTGGCAGCGGAATTTGGCCACAAAGTAGGGCTTCTCGCGAAGGGCAAGTTAGTGGAGATCCTGGAGGCCGATGAGACTCTGCCTCAGGAGATCCTGGAGCGGTGTCTGGAGTTTCGCCCGGTACCGGTTGGGGCTTGAAAGAGGCATATGTCATCTATTAGTAACCAGGAGCACAAGGCGATGGCGGGGCGGCAGGGTGCCGTGCCGGTGGCGATTGTGACGGTGAGCGATACGCGGACGCCGGAGACCGACGTGAATGCCGAATATCTTCGGGGCCGGATTGAGGCCGCCGGTCATATCGTTGCTGATTACCGTATTATTCGGGATGAGCCCAGCCAAGTGGAGGCGGTATTGGACGAATTGGCCGCCGGCGACGCGCGGGTGATGCTGTGGAACGGGGGGACCGGAATTGCGCCGCGGGATACCACTTACGACGTGCTGGCCCGGAAGTTAGAAAAGACGCTGCCGGGGTTTGGCGAGTTATTCCGGATGCTTAGTTATGAGCAGGTTGGGGCGTCGGCGATGTTGTCGCGCGCGGTGGGCGGCGTTTACCGGGGCAAGGTAGTTCTGTCTACTCCGGGTTCACCGGCGGCGGTGGAATTAGCCTGGGAGAAACTAATTGGGCCGGAGTTAGAGCATTTGGCCTGGGAAGTAGTGCGGGAAAAGTAATGATTCTTAGTATTGTTTTGAAGGAATGGAAAGAGTTCTGGCGCCATCGGGCGATGCGGCTGGTGGTTCTCGCCTATCTGGGCGTCTATGCGCTATCCGTGCTGTTGGGAGCGGTGGAGCATAGCCGCTACGAAACCAGTCGGGTGGCCGCGGAGAAGAGTGTGCGGGAGAGTTGGCTGAATCAGGGCGAGAAGAATCCCCATGCCGCCACTTACTTCGGTACGGTGGCATTTCCGAAGCGGAGCGCGCTTTCGATTCTGGAACCCGGGGCGTTACCCTACTTGGGCGTAGTGGCTTATTTACGGGCCGGCCTGCGAACCGAGTTTGTGGATTTGCCGGCCCGGGACGAGAGCCCGCTGGCCGGCTTGGCCAATTTATCGCCCGCTTTTTGCTGGCAGGTGATTTTCCCCTTTGTGATTGTGCTGCTTACTTATTCGGCGCTCGCGCGCGACCGGGAAACTGGCATGGAGCGGTATCTAATGGCCGTCGGTTCGAATCGCGCCACCTTGGTCTTCGGCAAGACCTTTGGCGTGGGCTTGGTGTTGCTGGTAATCTATCTGGCGGCCTTTGGTTTGGGCGGGGCCATCGCCTCTCTGGCCGGAGGTTTTGGCCAGGAAGACACTAGCGCCTGGCTGCTGTTGGGATTATTCTATTTCTTGTTTAGCGGCACGGTGTTTTTTCTCGCTTTAGCCATTTCGGGGCTCGCCGCTACGTCAAGGAAGTCGCTCACCGGAGGATTGGTGATGTGGCTGCTGATTGCGGTAGTGTTACCGCGTTTGGCGGCGGATAACGGGCGCGTCTCGACGGCGTCCCCTTCGGCGATGGAGATGAGCCGGATTGCGGAATCGGACTTAGAGCGTGGTTTTGAGGACCGGCCGCCCCGGGATGTCCGCACGGAAGGCACGTTGAATATGTTATTCCGTGAAATGAAAGTGGGAAGGCGCGAAGACTTGACAGTAAATCTTCCGGGCTTCGTTTTCATCTCCGAGGCGGAAGTGGAAAATGCCTCCCGTGGCTTGCGATTAGGGCAGGCACGGCGGACATTTGCCTCGCAGAACGCCACCATGGAGTGGGGGGCAGCGTTTTCCCCGGCCACCGCGTTACAGTTACTCGGCTCCACCTTAGCTGGTAGTGCGGCAACGCAGCGGGATGGCGCTACCGACGCGGCGAACTTGTATGCGCACCGCATGCGGCGTATCTTAAACCGTGAGTTAGCCGCGAAAGGAAAAGAGCAAGGCGGGGCGTTCCTCACCGGTAAGAAAATGTGGAATCAAATCGATATCTTCGAGGCCGACTTACCCAAGCAGATTGAAGCCGCCGCGACGCGAACTCGCTCCATTGTCACCTTGCTGATCTGGTTTACTTTCACCCTGGTCCTGGCGGCCACCTCAGGTTTGGTGGTGCCGCAGTTGGGAGAGCGCTCATGAATCGGTATTTGATCGTAGCCGTGTCAGCGTTCTTACTGCTGGGCCTGGCTGCTGCTTGGAATGGCCGGCGAATGCGAGAGAGTTTGGGCCAGGTGGAAGCACACGTGGCGAGCGCGAATCAGCAGCGGTTAGAAATCGGAAAGCTAAACGCGGGTTTCACTTCCAGTGAGGGTCGCGCGCGGCCGGAAGACTCGGTGCTCGCGGCGATGGACCGCATGTCGCCGTGGATGGTAAGTGGAACCCCGGGCTTGGCCGGGGCGGCCATCGGCCAGACGGCGCTACGTCGGACAATCTGGCGGCCGAACTCGGTGGGTGCCGAACGGGGCCTGGAGGTTTTCGAAAACGGCCAGACTTTGGCAGCCGGCGGTTTTGACCTGGCCATCGTGATGGTGTTGGCCCTGCCGCTCGTCATTCTGTTTGCGCCCCGCCATGATACGTTGTTGCTGGCGCTGGGGCCGGCCGTGAGCCTGTTGGGGATCTTGGTGAGTGGCGCGCCGCTGGCGCAAGCCGACACCTGGATGCGGGCGCTGGTGTGGCTAACGCTCACCGGATTGTATGGATTCTTCTGGGTATTTCTGCGGCGCAAGGAATGGGTGTATTGGGCGACGGGCGTGACCTACTTGACCTTGGTGCTGATTGTACCGGGCCTGGCCGTGGCCGTGGTGGATTTGGTGGTGCCCGCGTCGTCACGCATGGAACTGGCGGCGAAGAAGCAAGCCGCTTTGTTGCCGATAATGGCGAAGACCAGCCGCGACTTGGCGCCCTTCTACGAAAGCCACCCGGAGTTTGTCGAAAACGGCGCTACGCCGGCGGACTACGATCGGATCCGCTTGGCCGCGGAAGTCCAGTGGTCGGAGGCCTGGGAGCCGCTCCGCCAACAGGCGGAGGGTAGCGCAGTCCTGCACCGCCTGGCCGTGGAAGTGCTCGGAAAGCTCTCGCCGGCTTCGATTCTTTACTCCGCGCTGCTTGAAACGGCAGGCACCGGAGTGAGCCGGCAGGATGCCTTTGAAGAAACGGCACGAGAGTTTGGCCGTCAATGGTCTGTCGCATTACGGGCCAGCGTCGGGCGCGGCCACCCCCTGCGGCCAGCCGACCTCGACCGGCTGCCGACCTTCCGCTATCAGGAGCAATCTCTGCTCAGTTGGATGCTGCCGGCCGTCATCGGCATTCTGAGCCTGTCGGCGTGGGTGGCGGCGATGCAGATGACCCGGAAGCGCCGCTAAGTGTTGCCGATCGCCTGGCGGAATTTGGCCAACGGGAGGGTGTTGACGACGTCCCCGGCCATCAGCCACCCCCGACGCGCCATTTTGACGCCGAAGCGCATGTTCTCGAGATGACGCGGGTGATGCGCGTCGGTGTTGATCACGAAGCGCACCCCCAACGACTTGGCGGATCGGATGAGCGTTTGGTTCAGGTCTAGTCGCTCGGGGCTGGCGTTGATTTCGAGGAAAACCCCACGCCGGGCGGCCGCGCGCGCAATGGTCTCGAATTCGTAAGCATAACTCTCGCGGTGTAGCAGAATGCGACCCGTGGGGTGGCCGATCGCTTTCACGTGTGGATTCTCGATGGCCGCCAGCAGCCGCTCGGTCATCTCAGTGCCCGTGAGATTCATATGGCTGTGGATGCTGGCGATGACGAAGTCGAGTTCGGCCAGGGCGTCGTTCGCCAGGTCCATGTCGCCGTTGCGGAGGATGTCGCATTCGAGGCCGGAAAAGACGTGAATGCCCAGGTCGAGTTCGCGGACGCGATGGGCAAAGGCAATCGCGCGTTTTTCGTCCAGGCCATTGGCCATGGCGAGGGCCTTCGAGTGGTCAGTAATGCAGAGATACTCGTACCCGAGCGCGCGATTGGCGGCGGCCATCTCTTCGAGCGTGGCGCGGCCATCGCTTTCGGTGGTGTGCATGTGCAGGTCGCCGCGAATATCAGCCAGTTCGATCAGTTGGGGTAGCGTGCCATTGGCGGCGGCATCGATCTCCCCTTGGTTCTCGCGCAGTTCGGGCGGAATCCACGCCAACCCCAAAGTCTCGTAGATTTCGGCCTCCGTGCGTCCCGCGACGCGTTCGCCGGAGTCCACTTTGGCCAGCCCGTATTCGTTCAGCGTGAGGCCTTGGCGCAGCGCGCGCTGCCGCAGGACGATGCTGTGTTCCTTGCTGCCGGTGAAGTATTGCAAGGCCGCGCCAAAGCTTTCGGTGGGCAGGGCGCGGACGTCCACTTGAATCCCTTCCAGGCCCACGCGCGCGCTGGCTTTGTTGTCGCCATGCGCCAGCACTTCGTGCACCTTGGGATGCTTCACAAAGCGGGCGAGCACCTGGGCGGCATCCTGCCCGATCACCAATAGATCCACGTCGCCGATCGTCTCTTTGCCGCGGCGAACGCTACCGGCGGCTGTGACGTCGCCGCCGATGTAGGCGGCCAACTCTTCGGCAATGCCGGTGGCAAAGTTCAGCAGGAACCGGCCGGCGCTTTGGCGGTAGTGGGCGATGCCCTTCAGGATCTTTTCTTCGAGCTTGGCGCCCATGCGCGGCAGGTCGCGCAGCTTTTGATCCGTGCAGAGCCGCTCGAGTTCATTCAAAGTGGAAATGCGGAAGTGCTGAATCAGCGCGGCGATCGTCTTCGGCCCCAAACCCGGAATGCGCAGAAATTCGAGCACCGTGGGCGGATACTTTTCGAGGAGCTTGTCGCGGCGGTCAAACGAGCCGCGGGCCTCGATTTCCATCAGATGGGCCGCGATCGATTTGCCCACGCCGGGGATGGCGGTGATATCTTTGCCATCGCGGATCCAGTCGCTGATGCGGTTGGGATAAGTCTCGATTGCCGCCGCGGCTTGGCGGTAACTGCGGATGCGGAAACTGTCTTCGGCGGAGATCTCGAGCAGGTCAGCGGTTTCGCCCAGCAGGCGGGCCATTTCTTGATTTTCCATCGGGTACTTGCTTTAAGATTACCTGTTTCGCGTGCGACAATGACCAAGCATGAGCGAAGCAAAGATGGGCGATACCGTCCGCGTGCACTACACGGGCACCTTGGACGATGGAACGACGTTTGACAGTTCAGCGGGCGGCGAGCCCCTGGAATTTACGTTAGGCGAAGGCATGGTGATTCCTGGCTTTGAGGAGACCGTGGAGGGCATGAAGCCCGGCGACAAGCGCCGGCAGAGGATCGCCGCGGGGCAGGCCTATGGGGAGCGCGACGAAGAGCGCATGATCCAGATGCCGCGCAGCGAACTCCCCGCCGACGCCCGGGTGGCGATCGGCGACCGCATCCGGTTGCAGGATGAGATGGGCCACGTCCACGCGGCACGTATTGCCGATCTGGGCCTGGAGACCTTAACCCTGGATTTTAACCATGAACTGGCTGGCCAAGCGCTGACCTTCGAGATCGAGCTCGTCGAGATCGGCTAGCTTTTCGGGAAGCGCTCGTTCACTTTGCGGAAGACTTCCGCCTGCGGAATCCCGATCCCATAGGCGGCTAAGGAGAAAGCGTCGGTGGGTTGAAGCCTCCCCCCGTCGAAGACCTGCAGTGTGCGGGAATCGGGGTCGACTACCCAGATGTTTGGCACTCCCCATTGGTGATACTCGCCGAGTTTTGCGATGAGCTCTGCATGGGTGTCATCGGGAGACAGTACCTCTACCACGGCTAGCGGCGGCAAGTCGGGAAGGTTGTCGGTGGGCGCGCCTTCGAAGATGCAGATATCTGGCAGCACATAGCGGCCGCTGCGGAGCTTGACGCGGAGTTCTGCAACCACCGTGAGCGTGTCGACTTCGGTCCATTTCACCAGGTGCTGGGCGAAGAAGATCTGCAATAGCGAGTGAATGAAAGTGGGCAATGGTCGCTCCTCCAGCATCCCGTCGCGATACTCGGGTTCCCGCTCGAAGCGTTTGCGGAGGTACTCTTCCACGGGCATGAGAGCCTGGGTTGCCATACGCCTATGCTAACTCAACAATGCCCGCACCACTTGGCCGTGGACGTCCGTTAGCCGGTAATGGCGGCCTTGGAAGCGGTAGGTGAGCTTGGTGTGTTCGACGCCCAAACAGTGCAACATCGTCGCGTGAATATCGTGGACCTCTACCGGATCGCTGGCAATGTTGTAGCTGAAGTCGTCGGTCTCCCCATGCGTAATTCCGCCTTTGATTCCGCCGCCGGCCATCCACAGCGAGAAGCAGCGCGGGTGATGGTCCCGGCCATAGTCGGTGGCAGTTAAAGTGCCTTGTGAATATACGGTCCGCCCGAACTCGCCCGACCAAACTACCAATGTTTCATCGAGTAAGCCACGATTCTTCAAGTCCTGGATGAGGGCGGCGGAGGGCTGATCGGTTTGTTCACATTGCAGCCGCAGGTCGCGCGGCAGGTTGCCATGCTGATCCCAACCGCGGTGGAAGAGCTGGATAAAGCGGACGCCGCGCTCGGCTAAGCGGCGGGCGAGGATACAGTTGGCGGCGTAGGTGCCGGGCGTGCGGGCGTCGGGGCCGTAAAGGTCAAAGGTGCTCTCCGGCTCTTTCGATAGATCTGTCAGTTCTGGCACGGAAGTCTGCATGCGGAAAGCCATCTCGTATTGGGCGATGCGCGTGGCGATCTCGGGGTCTTGATAGTCGGTGAGCTTCTGCTGATTAAGCGCAGCCAGATCATCCAGGAAGCGGCGCCTCGCGGTGGGCGAATAACCCTCCGGGTTCGACAGATACAGCACCGGGTCGGCGCCGGAGCGGAACTTGACGCCCGAGTACTTGGTGGGAATAAAGCCGCTGCCCCAGGACCGGTCAGCGAGCGCCTGCGCGTTGCCCTTGCCCTGCGACACCATCACGACGTAGGCCGGCAGGTCCTGATTCTCGCTGCCGAGTCCATAGCTGATCCAGGCGCCGATGCTGGGCCGCCCGGCGAGTTGGAAGCCGGTTTGGCAGAAGGTGACCGCCGGGTCATGGTTGATGGCTTCGGTATGCACCGATCGCACCACCGCGATCTCGTCGGCGATCTTGGCCGTGTGTGGCAGCAGTTCGCTCAGGTAAGTGCCCGATTGCCCATGGCGCGCGAATTTGAAGACCGAAGGCGCCGTGGGGAAACCCGTCTGGAAGGCGGTCATGCCGGTAAGTCGCTGGCCTTGGCGAATCGAGTCCGGTAGTTCCGTACCGGAGAGCTTGGTGAGGCCCGGCTTGTAATCGAACAGATCGAGTTGCGAAGGGCCGCCGTGTTGGAAGAGGTAGATGACGCGCTTGGCCTTGGGCGCGAAGTTGGGGAAGGTGTCGGCGCTCAAAAGCGATTGGAGCGCCATGGCGCCCAGACCTTGGGCGGATCGGCTGAGGAGGGTACGGCGGTTCATTCCTTGGTCACCGCTTCGTCGAGATTCAGCAGCAGATTGCCGATGGCGGCGTAGGCGGCCAATTCCTGCGGCTTCCAGGCGGGGTCACGCTTGTGCAAGCCCTGATTCAGGTAGGGCGCGGCTCGGTCGCTGCTGAAGTAATCGAGGTGATACTGCAGGCTATCTTTCAGTACGCGAGACTCAACTGGTGAAGGCCGACGTCCGGTGACCAGCCGGAAGCCATAGGCCAGAGGATTGGCGCCACCTTCCTTCAGCATGCGCTCGCCCAACAGCCGGCCCGCTTCGAGGAACGTGACGTCGTTCATCAGGTTCAGCGCCTGCAGCGGCGTGTTGGTGCGAGATTCGCGCACCGTGCAGCTTTCATGATTGGCGGCGTCGAAGTTCACCATCATCGGCGGCGCGATGGTGCGCTTCCAGAAGGTGTACAGGCCGCGGCGATAGAGGTCCTGGCCGGTGCTTTCGACATAGTCCATGTCCTGCATGGAGATCTCTTTCCAGAGCCCGGCGGGTTGGTAGGGCTTCACCGACGGGCCGCCGAGCGATTCATGTAGCAGGCCGCTTGAGTGCAGGGCGGCGTCGCGGATCATCTCGGGGGCCAGGCGAACGCGCGGTCCGCGGGCGAGCAGGCGATTGTCGGGATCGCGTTCGAGCAGTTCGGGCGTGGTCTTCGACGATTGCCGATAGGTGGCGCTCGAGAGGATCAGTTTTTGCAAGGCCTTCACGTCCCAACCCGAGCGCACGAACTCGAGCGCCAGCCAATCGAGCAACTCGGGGTGCGACGGCCAATCGCCTTGCGTGCCGAAGTCTTCCACCGTCTTCACCAGGCCGGTGCCGAAGTACATCTGCCAGAAGCGATTCACGGTGACGCGGGCGAGCAGCGGATTCTCGGGCGCTGTGATCCAGCGTGCCAGGCCGAGCCGGTTATTCGGCAAGCCCGCGGGCATCGGCGGCAGGATCGCCGGCAGGCCCGGCGTCACGGCCTCGCCCAGCTTATCGTAGGCGCCGCGCAGCAGGATGTGGGTCTGCTTTGGCGCGCTGTCGGCCATCACCATTACGGTGGGGAAGGTGCGTGCGAAGCGCTCTTTCTGGTCGATCAAGCCTTGCAGCTTGCGCCAGATATCGCCAGAGGGACTGTGCGCGGATTCGAGGTAAGCGGCTCGTGCGAACTCCGGCCGGGTCACTCCCGCCAGCGCCGCCACCTGATCCGGCGGCAATACGCGGCTGTAGACACGCGCCTCATGGATCTCGCCCTTGAACTGGTTGGCCGGCCCGCCGCCGGCGCCCACCCGAAGCGGCTCTTTGAAGACGGCACCTGCGTTGACGAACGGGCGATAGAGCGTGTCCTGGCTCACCTTTGTCGCTTGTGGCTCGCCGTCGATATAGATTGTGACCCCCGCGGCGGCGACTCGGCCATCGTAGGTCACCGCCACCGCGTATTCGCGCCCCGGCTCGAGTTGGCGCTCCGTATCGACGCGGATGGCGTCGTTCACGTAATTGCTGGTGATATGGACGTGCACGCGGCCGTCCTGGATGTAAACGCCATAGCCTCTGCCTTGGGGCCGATCCGTCATTTTGGTGACCAACGCGCCGTTCGCGGCCTTGATGCGCGTGGCGATCGTGAAGTGGTCGCGGATGTCGAAGGCGCCCGCCTGCGGATTGGCGGAGGGCTCGCCTGGCTGCCACGCGAAGTCGAGCCCCACCGTGGGCACCCATCGCGTCGGCACCGCTTGCTTCTGTGCGGTTACAATCTGCGCTTCTTCGCGTCGCAACGCCTCGCGCTCGGCGGCGATGGCGGCTTCGCGCTTCACCAACTCGGCCTGCTGCGCTGCCGTCGGCGCAGCGACGTAGGGCGGGGAATTGCCGTACTTCATCGCGCGCCCATTCTCCGGCACGTTGTTGAAGTAGGAGAAGAACTGGTAGAACTCTTTCTGCGTCAATGGATCGTACTTATGGTTATGGCAGCGGGCGCAACCGAGCGTTAGGCCGAGGAAGACGGTGCTCGTCGTCTCCACGCGGTCCACCACATATTCGACGGCGTACTCTTCGGGCACGATGCCGTCTTCGGTGTTACCGCGATGGTTGCGGTTGAAGCCGGTGGCGATGCGCTGGCTGAGCGTCGCTTGCGGCAACAAGTCGCCGGCGATTTGCTCGAGGGCAAATTGGTCGAAGCGCTGGTTCCGGTTAAAGGCTTCGATCACCCAATCGCGCCAACGCCACATCTGGCGCTCGCCATCGAACTGATAGCCATTGGTGTCGGCATAGCGCGCCGCATCGAGCCAGCGAGCGGCCATGCGCTCGCCATAGCGTGGCGAGGCGAGCAGACGGTCCAGGGCATGTCCGTAGGCTTGGGGCGATTTGTCCTTCAAGAACCTATCGATTTCCTCGGGCGCAGGCGGCAGGCCCGTCAGGTCGAAGGTGGCGCGACGTAGCCATGTTTCTGGGGCGGCTGCCGGCGACGGAGTCACCTTCGCGCGATCCAGCCTCGCGAGCACAAAATGGTCAACCGGATTGCGCGGCCACTTGGAGGTCACGACTGGCGGCGACTGCGGCTTTGGGGCCAGGAAGGCCCAATGCGCCTGCCATATCGCGCCCTCGGTGATCCACTGTCGCAACGTGGCGACTTCGGCATCGGTTACCGTATGGCCGGTGATCGCCGGCGGCATGCGCCGCGCGGGCTGCGGGGCCCGCACGCGGCGAATCAATTCGCTCTCCTCGGGACTGCCAGGCTTGATCGCAAACTTGCCCCGCCGCTCGGCCTTCGCTTCGGCTTCCACATCCAGCCGCAACGGGATGCTCTTGGCCTTTGCATCCGGCCCATGGCAGGCGAAACACTTGTCCGAAAGGATGGGCCGGACATCGCGATTGAATTCCACCTTTTGGGCGAAAGCCGAAATTGCCAACGTTAGGGCCAGAACCATTCTCATCACTCTCTATTCGTATCGCAGTTTCGCCCGGGGCGCAGGATACCGCAAAAGTTACAAAAACGTAAATTGTAGGAAATGTTTACGCTTCACCAAAAACACAGTAAGATGTAAGGAAGAAAGTGACCTTCAGCATGTTCCGCCGATTGCCCTCCCTCCGTCGTTTCGCCGCTCTCCTCGGCCAAAGTCTTTGCCTCTTCGCATTCTTTTCCTTGCCCCTTCCCGCGCAGGATGTGCTGACTAACCAAGGCGTGATCAAAATGGTTGATGCTGGTTTGAGCGAAGACCTGATCCTCAATGTGGTGAAGCAGCAAAGTAGCGGTTTTTCCATGTCCTCGAACGACCTCGTGGAACTCAAACGCGCCAACGTCAGCGAGCGCATCATCGCGGCGATGATGGCCAAAGCGCTCGGTCCGCCGCCCTCCGCTAAACCCGAAGCCGCTAAGCCCAAGCCCCCGCCGAGCGAGAGCGGGGTGTACTACAAAAAGGGCGACGGTTGGTCCGAAGTGCTTTCGGAAGAGATCGCCTGGAGTAGCGCCGGCATGGTGAATAGCGTGCGCAACGTGGCCAGCGTCGGGCTGCTGAAGCGCGACGTGAGTGGCATCATCGCCCAGCAATCCAGCCGGTCGATGTTGACCTCGCCTTTCGACTTGGTTATTGTGCCCCACGCCGGCGTTGATATTCATAGCTTCCTCCTCGTTCCGCTCAAGCGCGTGAAAGGCCGCCGCGAGATCGAGGTCGGCCCGCCCAAGAAGGGCGAAGCCAACAAACGGGCGATTCCTTTTGGCGTCGAGAAGGTAGGCAATAACCAGTTCCGGCTCTACTTCCCGACGCCGCTCGCTCCCGGCGAATACGGCATCCTGCCGCTGAATCAGATCGCCACCGAGAACGGCGTGAACGCGGCGCCGAGTGGCCGTGTTTATACGTTCCGGGTTCTGCTCTAGTAGAAGGTGATGCCTCGTTGCTTTTGTCTCGCCTTCGCCTCGCTGCTCCTGGCCTCGCAAACCAACGTTGACCCTACCACCCGTCTGTGGCAACACCGCAATTTGGGCAAAGCCTTCTACGAAAACCCCACCACCCAAAGCGAGTGCGTGGGCGAGTTCAAAAAAGCGCTCGACCTCGAGCCTACGTCGATCCGCGAAAAGCTCAACTACGGACTTGCACTTCTCCGCGCCGCTAACAATCCCGATGGGCTCAAGCTGCTCGACGAAGTCCAGCGGCTTGACCCGAAGCTGCCCCACACCTGGTTCAACCTCGGCATCCACTGGAAGAAGCAAGGCGATAGCGACCGCGCGGTGCCCCAGTTCCAGCAGATGGTGAAGCTGGTTCCGGCCGAGCCTAAGGGCTGGTACAACCTGGGCGCTTCCCTGAAGCTGGCTGGCCGTGCCGACGAGGCTTTGTCCGCCTTTGAGCGCGCCGCCCAGTTGGACCCCAACCTCGCCGCTGCCCGCTTCCAGCTCTACAACGGCTATCGAGCCGCTGGCCGTATGCCCGACGCGCAGAAGCAACTCGCCGAGTTCCAACGCCTGAAGAAAGCCTCAGAAGGCGCGGCCATCGGTGAGGACGTCGACTGGTGCGACTACGCCGAGATTTACGATCCCCAGCCCGTGGTGGCCGACGTCGCTATCACGCCCGTCTACAGGGATCAGATCTTGCCCGGCGCCGCTACGTCGGTGATGGCAGTGCTCGACTCCCGCGGACTCGGCCGTTCGGATCTGCTGGTCGCCACTGGCACCGCCCTGCGCCTCCATCGCTTCGGTCTGCCTCCGCTCGACATTGCCCCTGCTACCGGCGTCAGCACGCTGGCCCCCGCCGACTATAACAACGACGGCCTGCCCGACGTCCTGGCGCTCACCGGCGCCGGCCCTAAGCTCCTGCGCAACACTCGCACGGGCTTTGTCCCCGTGGCCGTCAAGTGGCCCGCGGGCAACTTCCGCGCGGCGCTATGGGTTGACTTCGACCATGACTACGACCTTGACCTAATCCTCTTCGGTGACCTGCAGGTGCTCCTGCGCAATGAGGGCGTCGCCGGCTTTGCGCCGCATGCCTTCCCGTTTGAGGGCACGCCCGTCCGCTCCGCCGAGTTCGTCCGCCTGCGCCCCGATAGCCGCGCCTTCGATATCCTCACGGTGACCCACGCCGGCGAAACCATCGTCTACGAAGATCAGCTCGGCGGCGTGTACAAGGCGGTGAAGCATCCGGAAATGAAGGCTGCAGTGGCAGGGATCACAGCCGACTTCAATCAGGACGGCCGCCCGGACACCGCTGACGCGGTTGACGGCAAAGCTCGCCTGCGTTTGAATACCTTGGGCAAAAACTGGATCCGCGTCCAACTCGAAGGGGTCCGCAATCCCAAGCTCGCCCCCGATGCCTGGGTGGAGGTGAAGGCCGGTACGCTCTATCGCCGCGCGCGCTACCAGGGCGTCCCCTTGCTCTTCAGCCTTGGCGCAGCCACCGAAGCCGACACCGTTCGCGTCACTTGGCCCAATGGCCTCATCCAGAACGAAACCCGTCAGAAGGCCAATGCCAGCTATCGCTACAAAGAAGCCCAGCGCCTGTCCGGCTCCTGCCCAATTATCTGGATTTGGAATGGCGAGGGCTTTGAATACGTCACCGACGTCCTGGGCGTGGCGCCCTTGGGCGCTGCCGCTGGTGATGGCACTTACTTCGCCGCTGACCATGACGAGTATGTTCAACTTCCCGCTTCCATGCTGGCGCGCGACGGCCACTTCGAGGTCCGGCTCACCGAAGAGCTCAGTGAGGCCGCCTATATCGACCAGATCTCGCTGCTCGCCGTCGACCATGCCGCAAACGAAGACCTCTACACCAGCGAAAAGTGGAAGGCGCCGCCCTTCGACGATCTGAAGCTCTACGGTGTGCGCCAATACCAGGCCTTGCGCAAAGCCGTCGATCAGGATGGCGCCGACGTCACCGCCAAGCTCGCCGCCCGCGACCTTACGTATCCCGATGGCTTCCGTCGCTCGATGTCCGGAATTGCCGAGCGACATACGCTTTCGCTCGACTTCGCCGTCGCCCCCGATGACTCGCTGCTGATCCTGCATGGGTGGGTCGATTGGGCCGATGGCTCCACCTTCCTCCAAGCCGCCCAGGAAGGCCAAGGCGGCCTCGTCGCGCCGCAACTCCAGGTGAAGGATGCCGGCGGCCAATGGGTTACCGTGGTCGAGGATATGGGCATGCCGGCCGGTAAGCCCAAGACGATCGCCGTCGAGATGCGTGGCTTATGGCGCTCGTCCTCCCGCGAAGTGCGCATCGTCACGAACCTATGCGTCTATTGGGACCAAGTCCGCTTAGGCGTCGCCTATCGTGTGCTTACCGCGGTGCCCGAACCCCTCAGCCTCGCCGATGCCACGCTGCACTTCCGCGGCTTTTCGCCCTCCTACATTCATCCGACGCGCAAGCAACCCGAGCGCTTCAGCTACGCGAGCGCCACGCCGACTTCGCTCTGGAATCCCACGCCCGGCCTTTACACGCGCTACGGTTCCGTCGCTTCCTTGCTGAAAGACGTCGATGACCGGCTTACCGTAATGGGTTCCGGCGACGAGATCCGCCTCCGCTTCACTGCGCCCACGGCCGCAGGACATCGCAGCTATCTCTTAAAGGTCGACGGCTGGGCCAAAGATCGTGATGCCAACACTTCCAACGGCCAGACCGTCCAGCCCTTGCCATTCCACCGCATGTCCGGCTATCCGCTTCGTGAAGGTGAGAAGCACCCCGACCCCGCCTACGAGCTTGACTACAACACCCGCCCCGCCCTCCGCTTACTTCGCCCCTTGCGATAAGTGGAGCCCAGAGTGACGAAACGAACCCGGGACTTGTTGATTCTATTAAATGACCTACATCGCCGCATCGCCATCTAAACTCCGCCACAAATACCAACACGCCACGGTCGCATAAGGCCGCCAAGGCCGAGCGATGTGTTCCATCCGCTCCGGCGTCGGCGGCTCTGCTAGCCCATAAGCCCGTCGCATCGCGTTGCGAATCCCCAAGTCCCCCACGGGCAGGACGTCCGGACGCCGCAGGGCAAACATCAGGAACATCTGTGCCGTCCACTCGCCCACGCCCTTCACCTGCGTCAGGTGCGCAATCACTGCCGCATCGTCCAGCTCCGGCAGATCCTGAAACCGCACCACGCCGGACCGCGTCTTCTCTGCCAGATCCAGGATGTACTTGGACTTCTGCCCGGAGAGCCCCAGCGGCCTCAGCTCTTCCGGACTCTTGGTGGCCAGATGGTCGGGCGTGATCGCGTCCACCGCCTCCCGCAGACGGCCGTAGATGGTGCCCGCGGCCTTACCGCTCAGTTGTTGATAGACGATGGAGCGCACCAGAGCTTCAAAGGTCGGCTCCTTGTATTGCAGCCGACAGGGCCCAACGCGGTCGATGATGGCCGCCAGAATGGGATCAGAGGTACGAAGATGGTTGAGCGCTTTCCGCATCGTTTGTGGGACCCTCAAAGGAGTATGACACGCCGTCAATTGCTGGCTGCCACCGCGGCCACTCCCTTACTGGCTCAGGATCCGGGTTCCGTGATTCGGGTGGACGTCGAGTTGGTGAACGTCACCTTTTCCGTGCGCGACAAACGCGGTGCCCTCGTTCCGACCCTGGTCAAGCCGGATTTCGAGGTCTACGAAGATGGCAAGAAGCAGGAGATTCGCTCCTTCTCCAAAGAAGGCGACCTGCCGCTCACCATCGGTCTGCTGGTCGACGTCAGCCCCAGCCAGGAGCGTCTCATCGATATCGAGCGCCGCGCCGCCGCCGCCTTCTTCCGTCAGGTACTCAAGAACAAGGACATGGCGTTCGTCATCAGCTTTGGCGGCGAAGCCGAGCTCCTGCAGGACCTTACCAGTTCCCCCAAGCTTCTCACCCAGTCGCTCGACCTCCTGCGCGTCAACGCCTCGGTGTCCTCGCCCATTGGCCAAGGTCCGGTCCCCACGACGCAGCGCGGCACCATCATGTTCGATGCGGTCTACTTGGCCGCCGACGAAAAGCTTCGTGGCGAGGTGGGCCGCAAAGTCGTCCTGTTGATCACCGACGGCGTCGACATGGGCAGCCGCAAGAAACGTGAGCAGGCCATTGAAGCCGCCCATCGCTCGGACGCCATCATCTACGGCATTTACTACTTCGATCGCGCCGCCTACGGCTATCACATGTACGGGGTGAGCGATGGCGACCTGCGCAAGATGTCCGAAGATACGGGCGGGCGCGTCTTCCGCGTGGAAGGCCGCACCACGCTCGACGAGGTCTTCAAACAACTCGAAGACGAGATGCGCAACCAGTACACCCTCAGCTACTCGTCCACCAATCCCAACCGCGACGGTGGCTTCCGCAAATTAGA
>Ga0105049_10002944_pt1 | contig 20184 bp, 13 predicted proteins | sample MAT06_FD_78087 | JGI IMG/M metagenome (GOLD analysis project Ga0105049, IMG submission 78087) | Freshwater microbial communities from Lake Fryxell liftoff mats and glacier meltwater in Antarctica - MAT-06 | ecosystem: Environmental > Aquatic > Freshwater > Ice > Liftoff microbial mat | place...
GGTGCCGTGCGGGACGCTGGAGCGGGCGGTGGAGGTGATTCGTGGTCGCGTCAAGCCGGGTGATGTGGTGCTGCTGTCGCCGGCGTGCGCGTCGTGGGACCAGTTCACCAATTATGAGCACCGCGGCGATGCGTTTGCGCGGCTGGCGCGCGAGGAGCAATCGTGATGAGTTGTTTAGCATGGGCTTGTTGCATCGCGGTGGTGATGAACGGCGCGCCACCGGCGAAGGGGCCCGCGGCTTTGCCAGAAGCAAAAGCGGGGCCGGAAGCGAAAGCCGGGTTGGTCGAGATCCTGCCGGGCGTGCGGGTGAATCGTGCGGAGCGGTTGGTGGAGTTTGACGGGAAGGTCGCGGTTGATTGCCACGATCCGCAGACGCCGACGGTGTATCTGGAGGTGATCGTGACGGCTCCGGACACGCGGGAGCACGAGGCGCTGGTGGTGACCAGCGTGAAGCCGTCGCTGATCCACGCGGGGCTGCTGGCGGTGGGATCGGAGCCGGGGCGGCCGGGTTGGTTTGAGCGCGGGCCAGACGGGCGTGCGGACGCTAAACCGCCGACGGGCTCCACAGTGAAGGTGGAGCTGGTGACACGCGACGCGGCGGGAGTCGAGCGCGTGGCGACGCCGGCGGAGTGGATGGTTCACGTCCGCGACGGCACCCGCCCCGCGGGTGATCTTGCAGCGTGGGTCCACGCCGGATCGAGGATGGTGTGGCGGAAAGACGTGCGGACCGGCGAGCGGACGGAGGTGTTCGACGCTGACGGGGCAGGGGTGATCGTCGGCCTGCACACCTTTGGAAGCGAGGTGATCGCGCTCACGCGGGTGCTCAATCCCGAGGCCGGTGTCGATGAGCCGGTGTGGATCGCGGATTCAAAGGCGGTGCCGCGGCTGGGAGAAAAGGTGACGGTTCGCTTGCGGGTTGCCAAGGTGGGGGGGGTGGTGGAAGCGGTGCCGGCTGCGGCCAAATGAGCGCCCCCGTCCCAGGCTCAAGCGTGCGGGACTTCGAGGTCGGCCTCTGCGGCGACTTGGCCGTTGTTGGCGGGGGCGAGCGCCCGTCCTGTGGCTTTGACGCGTTTGAGCTTGGCTCGGAGAGTGTCCTCGAGCTCGTCGCGGGAAAGGCCGCGGGTGAGCCGACCGGCCTCGGCGAGGCTGATCTGGCCGGTCTCTTCGCTCACGACGACCACCAGCGCGTCGCTCTCCTGGCTGATGCCGACAGCGGCGCGGTGGCGTGAGCCGAGCGTCGGGTCGTGGGGGGCGGGCATGCTTGCGGGCTCGGCGAGCGGGAGCTGCACGCCAGCGGCGATGATCTGCGACCCGCTGACAACGACGGCCAGGTCATGGAGCGCGGTACCGGGGAAGAAAAGCGTCTGGAGCAGCCGGGCGCTGACGTGGGCGTTTAGGAAAGTGCCCGACTCGGCGAGCGACTTGAGGGGCGTTTCACGCTCGATGACGACCAGATAGCCGAACTTGGCCTTGGAACAAAACTGGGCGGCGTCGGCTAGCGCCTCGACGACCTGGTCCACGGCCCTCGGGACGCGTCTAAAGATGGGCGTTTCGCCGAGCCGCGTGAGCCCGCGGCGGAGTTCGGGCTGGAAAATGACCACCAACGCCAAGGCCGCGATGGTGAGCAGGTTGTCGTAGAGGAAGGCGAGTCGCTGGAAGGCCTCGCGCTGGCCCAGGACGCGAACGGTCAGCGTGGCGATCAAGATCAGCAGGAACAAGCCCTTGAGGGCGGCGGCGGCCCGGGTGCCCTGCACGAAGCGGAAGACAAAGTAGACCAATACGCCGATGATGAGGAGCTCGATACTGACCTGCCACCAGGGGTAGGACTGGACGCGAGCCAGCAGGTCGTTGAGTCGTTCGAGTGAGCCCATCGGCAGGGTGAATCCGTGTGGGTGAGAGGTGCTGGTCGGAGTCTAGTCGGAAGCGCGGGTTGCTTTCGTGGAAAACTTGGCCCGGAAGGCCCGGGCTCTAAGGAGTGCCGGGGAGTGCCGGGGGGTGCGGGGTTCGCGGGTCGGGTGGGTCGGGCGGGTCGGAGCTGATTACGATCGAACATGGCTTCCCGATTCATCCGCTTTGAAACAACGCCCAATCCGAACGCCATCAAGTGCCTGCTGACCGGGTCGGCGGGCGGAGGGTGGGGGTTGGGGAGGTCGGGGGTCGCGGCCCCGCCTGCTGATGGGCTGCCCGGTGGCATGACGACACGCTCATTCCGCAGCCCGGCAGAGGCGGGGGGGGCGGGGGGGGCGGCGGGCGACCCGCTGGCTAGTCGCCTTTTTCAGATCGATGGCGTCGCCGGAGTGCTGATCGGACCGGGGTGGTTCACGGTCAACAAGGCGGCCAGTGGCGAATGGGCCCGGCTCAAGCCGGAGATCGAGAAGGCCGTCGCCAGCTTGGGCGGGGGGGGCGGGGCGCTGTGAGGGCCAGCGCGACCGATGAGGCGGCGCGGGTGCAGGCGTTGATCGGCTGGTTCGCCACCCACGCCAGGGTGCTCCCGTGGCGTGCAAGGGTGGGGGGGGCGGGTTGGAATGGGGAGCCCGGCAGTGCGGCACGCGATCCGTACGCGTCGCTGGTCTCCGAGTTCATGCTCCAGCAGACGCAGGTGAGCCGGGTGGTCGAGTTTTTCCCGCGCTTCATGGCGCGGTTCCCGACCGTCGCAGATCTGGCGGCTGCTCCGGAAGTGGAGGTCATGGCGGCATGGGCTGGGCTGGGATACTACCGCCGCGCCAGACACTTGCACGCGGCGGCCAAGCGGGTCGTGGCGGAGTTTGGTGGACGGGTTCCGGCCAGTGTGGCGGGACTGCGGACATTGCCAGGGGTGGGGCGATACACGGCCGGGGCGATTGCGTCCATTGTGTTCGGCGTGCCCGAGCCAGCGCTCGACGGCAACGTTGCCCGGGTGCTGCTGCGCCTGCAAGGCGAGGATCTGGTGCCCGACGCCACGGAGACCACGGCCTACTTGTGGGAGGTCGCCGGTCGGCATGTGGCGGCGGCTGTAGATTTCACCCCGGGCGGAGCGGGGGTTTGGAACGAGGCGCTCATGGAACTGGGCGCGACGGTTTGTGTGCCGCCGTCAGCGGAGCCGAGATGCGGCGATTGCCCGCTCGCGGCGTCGTGCCGGGCCCGGGCCAGCGGCACGCAGGGCCAGATCCCGAGGCCCAAGGCGCGGGCCAAGGTGACGCGGCTGAATGTGGCGGTGATCGTCATCCGCGACCGTCAGGGACGGATCCGACTGGAACAACGAGGCGAGAAGGGTCTATGGGCGGGCCTGTGGCAGCCGCCGACGATAGAACAGGCTCGGGCCATTCCAGAATCAGAAGTCGCCGCGTTGGCAGCGATGCGCGGCGGCGGGGCACCACAACGGGTGGGGGGGGTGGGGCAGTTCACTCATCAGCTCACGCACCGGCTCCTCGCGGTCAAGGTCTACGCCGCGGCGGCGGTGGCGTGCCGCGTCAAGGCCAAGGCGGGAACTTGGGCCGACGCTGGTCAGCTGGCGAGCTTGGGGTTGTCGACCATGCACCACAAAGCCATCGAGTCGGCTCGCACCCGCGTCGATCGGCGTTAGCCGTTGGGTTGGGGGGCACGATCAGGCTGGCCCGCCGCCCCCCCCGTCCCCCCCGGCCCCTCCGCCCCCTCCCGCCCCTTACGTCGGTTCTCAGGATCGGTGAGTGAGAGCAAATACGCGGCGAGGATGCCAGCGAGAATGAAGGCCACGGCCAACAAGGTCTGGGTGATGGTGGGCGCGAAGAAGACCAGCAGGCCGTCATCGGGCTCGAAGCGGCCGATATTCTCGGGCGTTACGAGGCCCCCTCCACCCTTGGGGAGCTTCTGTCCGACCTCGATTGGGAGGTACTTGGCGAAGGGATAGAGCCCGATGAAGGCCCCGCAGAGGACGCCTAGGAGCAGGCCGAAGGTCGGTTTGGCGTACTTCTCGAAGAGTGTCTTGAGGAGAAGCGAGACGCCGCCGATTCCGATGGCGGCCCCGATGGCGAAGGGGAGGATCTTGAGCCCGGTGGCGAAGGCGGCGGCGAGATCGCGCTGCTGGACCAGGTTGTTCTTGAGTTCGTCAACGAGGCCGAGGATCTCGGTGTATTGGCCGAGGAGAATGAGGAGATACGAGCCGTCGAGCCCGGGGAGGACGGTGGCGGAGGCGGATAGAAGCCCGCCGAAGAACATCCAGGGTGGCGTATCAAGCTGGCCGCGGAGATCGGGGCGGTAGTTGAGGAGGGCGGCGACGCCGGTGAGCAAGAGCCCGACGGCGAAGCCGATCCAGAGCGAGCGGGTGGCGGGTTTGGCCATGCGCCAGATGGAGGGGATGATGCCCACGCGCATGCCGATCAGGAAGGCGAACGATTGCCAGCGGTAGTTGACGATGAGGTCTTTCACGGGCCCGGCGAGCAGGAAGATGGAGGTCAAGGCCCCGAAGCCGACCGCCCCGACGGCGATGAACGCCCGAGTCTGCCACTTGAGCCCGACAATGTTGGCGATGCCGGTGAGGAACGCGGCGTAGACACCCACGAGCAAAAGCATGGCGCCGCCGGAGATCCCAGGGACGATGTTGGCGACGCCCATCAGCAAGCCGCCAACATAACCCAGCCCGATCAGCGTGGGGATGGAGTGGTTGTCCTCAAACTGCCGACCGCCGGGATGTTGAGGGGTCGAGGTAGGTGTGGTGGGGCTTGGAGCGGTTAGGGGCGGGGGGGAGTTGGTCATCAGAGTTCCATCGTGCCGAGACGAGATGTGAAGCCGGGCGAGGAAACCACTCAAGGTCCCGATTCGTCTATCGCGCCGCGCCGTCGGTCTATCGGCGGGCTAGGGTCGGGCATAAATGTACGTCGCTCCATGAACCCGCCCACTCCGAATGTGTGGCCCCCCCCCGCCTTGCCGAGCGTTCCTCCGGACGCTCGGGTAGTTTCGCGCTGGGCGTGGCATCGGCGGATCTACGTTTGGATGCTCTCGTTCTCCTACTCGAAGTACGGGACGCTGGCGCTCTTCGCGTTCAGTTTCGCGGAGGCGATCTTTTTCCCCATCCCGCCGCTGGTGCTGCAGATTCCGATGTCCTTGGAGCGGCGGGCCCGGACGTGGTGGTACGCCCTGGTGACGACGGTCGCCTCGGTCCTGGGCGGGCTGGTTGGTTACGAGGTCGGGGAGCTGTTCAGCGGGACGGTGCGGGGCATGTTCAGCGAGCATGCCTTGTCGCATATGCAGGAGTACACGGGGAGCCTGCCGCTGCTCACGGCGGGCGCCCTGGCCATCCATCCGTTCAAGCTTTACACGATCGCCGCGGGCATTTTCCACGTCCCTCTAGCGGAGTTCGTGGTCGCGGCGATCATCGGGCGGGGCGTGCTGTTCTTCGGCGTAGCGATGTTGCTGTGGTTTTTCGGACCTCCCGTCAAGGCCTTCATCGACCGATACTTCACGCTGCTGACGGTGCTGCTGGGTGCCGCGCTGGTCGGGGTGGTGCTGCTGGCGCGGGTGCTTTAGGAAGGCGGCTTGCATGAACGTGATGGTGACCGGATCGGCAGGCTACATCGGCTCTCACACCACCGCTGCCCTTCTGCGCGCGGGCCATCATGTGACCGGCATCGACAACTTTTTCCGTGGTCACAGGGCCGCGGTCGAGCTCTGTGCCCGTGTGGCGCCGGATCGGCTGGTCTTCCACGAGTGCGACCTCGGCGATACCTCGCGGCTGACGGTCGTCCTCCGCGAGCGGCACATCGAGGCCGTGCTCCACTTCGGGGCCATGGCGTATGTCGGAGAATCGGTCGATCAGCCGCTCAAGTACTACAAAGCCAACACCGCGGGCACCGTCTCGCTGCTAGAGGCCTGCGCGGCGACGGGCGTCTCGCGGCTGGTTTTTTCATCGTCCTGCTCCACCTACGGCGACGTGCCCGCCCAGCGCGTGCCGGTCGCCGAGGACGCGCCGCAAGACCCGCAGAGCCCGTACGCCCGCACGAAGGTGCAGTGCGAACAGGTATTGGCCGACTTCGCGTTCGAGCGACGCCGGGTGGGGGGGGCCGGGAAGCCGTTTGATTGGCGCGCTCTGCGTTACTTCAACGTGGCCGGCTGCGATCGCTCCGGCGTGCTGGGCGAGGACCACACGCCCGAGACGCACCTGATCCCCAACGTGCTGCGGGCGGCGTTGGGATTGATCGAGGCCGTGGACCTGTTCGGGACCGACTATCCGACGCCCGACGGCACCTGCGTCCGCGACTACATCCACGTTGACGACTTGGCCGACGCGCACCTGACGGCCCTGGCCGCGCTGCGTCCCGACGCCCCCAGCGCCGAGCGCGTGCCGGCGTACAACTTGGGCATCGGGCGGGGCTACTCCGTCAAGCAGATCATCGAGGCCGCCGAGCGCGTAACGCGGAAGAAGATCCCTGTTCGCATCAAGCCGCGGCGGGCCGGTGATGTCGCCCAGGTCTTTGCCAACCCCGGCAAGATCGCCCGCGAGCTCGGCTGGCACGCCAAGATCACCGACCTCGACGAGATCATCACGTCGGCGTGGCGGTGGATGCAGGCCCACCCGAATGGTTATCGATCCTGAACGGCTCCGGGCGATCGGGCGGTGTAGCGTTGTGTGGTCAAGGGCTCGTGCGGATGCCGGTTTCCTTTGGGATAACCAAGCACATGGCGAATTTCTGTTGCGTTCTCGGGCGTCTGGCTGGAGGTCTAGCGTTGGGCGGGCTGTTGCTGCCTCTCACGCTAGCCGGGTGCACGGCCCAGTTCCGCCAGCAGCCGCGGTCGGCCCTTACCAGCGACGACAGCTCGGCGGCCGACTCGGTGGGGGGGGTGGGGGCGGGGTCTCAGGCTTCGCCGCTCGATGACGCCTGGCGGAAGCCCGCAGCTTGGCCCGCGCGATGGGGTCGAACGCGGAACTCGCTGCCGGGCCGCTGGGGCGTGACGCAGATCATCACGGGCCCGATCGGAGCCATGCGGCAGGGCGATGAATCAGCCCGCCGCATGGAGGAACAGATGCGCAACGACAGCAGCCTGCTGATCGCCGCGCGGCGCTCGCCTTGGAGCCGATCCGACGCGATCATCCGCGGTGAAGGGCCCGGTTCGTTCCTCTTCGAGAGCCTCAAACCCAAAGAACGCGTCTATCCCGGGCCGACCGCTCCTGTGATCTATCTCAAGTTCGTCAGCGGCACCCGCGTGCCCGACGCCGAACGCGGGCGGGTCGCCGTAGATATGCAGCGGACCTGGTTCGCGTTCTATGACCCTGCGCCGGGAACAGCCGGGCCCGAGGGCCAGGACACACCCCCCTCACCGCCCCGGCTGGCCATCGTGCTTCCGGGCATGTTCGGGACGCCCTGGGGCATCGTGGACCAAACCGTCCACGGCCTGCGGGCCCGCGGCTGGTCGGTGCTGCGGCTGCTGGCCCACCCCTCGCGGTTCACCGAGCGGCGACGCTTCAACCTCGTGGACGATCAGACTCTCCCCGCCCAGGCCCAGGCCATCGCCGACATCACCGGCGACCGGGCGGCCGAGTGCGCTTATGCGGTGGAAGAGGCGATGGCACGCATCGCCGAGCTCCGCCCGCGCGTTGCGGCGGCCCCGCGGATGGTGGTCGGCATGTCGGGAGGGGCCATGGTGCTGCCCACCGTCGTGGCCCGCAACCCAGACGCCTACGCCGGCGCGGTCTTCATCGGCGGTGGGGCTGATTTCCTGCGGATCGCCGTCGAGAGCAACTACGCGGAGTGGATCGACGCCCTGAGCTTCCGATGGAACCCGCCCGTTGGGGGGGGTAGGCCCGACTCGTGGGCTCGGCTCAAAGCGCTCTATCGCGAACGGGCCCCGCTCGACCCGCTGCGCACCGCGACGGCCCTGAGGGGCAAGCCGGTTCTCATGCTGCACGCGTCCGCCGATCGGGCCGTGCCAGCCGAGCTGGGTGACGAGCTCTGGCGGCGGCTGGGCGAGCCCGAACGCTGGGTCACAAATTCGGGGCACGAGATCCTCTTTCTGTCGGTCCCGACGGTGCTGCCCAAGGTCATGGACTGGATGGAGCGGTCCCTCCCCGCCCCCCCCGCCCCCCCGGGCGGTTCCGACTCCGCGAGATCGGCACCGAACTAGGTGTGGGGGGGCCGAGATCCCGCCGCCGCGTGGTGGGGGGGCGGGTAGGATCCCGGTCAATCGAGTGGTGGGGGCGTGGGGGGGCGGCGTGCTTGATCCACCCCACCTATGTGTTGACTCGGGAAGCCCCCCTTGCGTTTGGCCTTGAACCCATATCACCTGACGTCGCGTGAGCCGGCCCTGATGGCCGCGCTGGTGCTGGGCGAGCAGGTGGTGACGCTCTTGCCGGTGCCGCACGCAGGCTTGGCCCGCGAGGACGTGGCCCTGGCGATGCGACAATCACCTAGCTATTCCCGGCTCTTGGACTCCTGGCGCTGGTCGATCCCGTTGTGGCTCGAATCGGTCGTGGTGTCGTTGCACGACGGTGCCGACGCGATGGACCAGGTTCGCGCCGCTTCGCGTCGCGTCGCCGTCGAAGACGGCTGGGCCGCGCTCAAGCCGTTCATGCACCACAAGATATTCGAGAGCGGCCCGCCCATCGAGTTCCTCGACCGTCTTTCCGCCGACCTGCTCAAGGGTGGGCCCGATCCAGGCTTCAGCCTGCCCGTCGCCTCGGGGCTGGACGCGTTCGCGCTGAGCTGCGGCTTGATCCCGGCGCGGGCCGGGGCGTCTGTGACCTCGGCCAGCGCCAGCGGTCTAGGTGGGGGGGGTGGGGGGTTCGGGGTGCCCGCCGGGGCGACGGTCCGCACAGCCTCAACGGCCCAGCGAGCCGAGCGGCGGCTGGGGCAGACGGTCTTCTCGCTGGCGATCCCGATCTTTACGCAGGCCGGGGCCAAGACGCTCCTGCACCTGCGCTCGGCGCTGGCTGGCGAACTCGGTGCTCTGCGGCGGGCCATGCAGAACGCAGCGGACGCCCAAGCCGGGGTGGGGGGGGAGGCCGCCTTCCCCACGTTGGTAGATCAGATCCGTCGTGCGGGGAGGGCGTATGCTGCCGCGTTTGCCGACTTCGCCAGCGACCTTGTGGGCCACGACGACGACGAACAGCGGCAAGTGCTCGACGGCTTCGTCCGCGTGGAGGGGCAGCGCCTGCCCGCTGACGCGGCCCTCATCTCGGCCCTGGCGGCGTGGCGTCAGGTGCGACCCGCCTCAGCAGCGCGGCCAGCCCGGGGCGCCCCGCCCGTCGCGCCACCTCCGAAGATCTTCAGCCTTATGATCGAGCCAATGTCGCTGCGTCCAGAGGAAGGCGGGCGCACGCGCACCGCTCAAGCGGGAGAGCCACAGTGAGTCATCCATCCGGCGGTGAGTCGCCGCGCTATACCAACCGGCTCGTGCGCGAGTCGAGCCCGTATCTTCGCCAGCACGCCCACAACCCGGTCGATTGGTTCCCCTGGGGCGAGGAAGCGTTTGCCGAGGCTCGGCGTCGCAGCGTGCCGATCTTTCTCTCCATCGGCTACTCGACGTGCTATTGGTGCCACGTCATGGAACGCGAGAGCTTCGAGGACACGCAGGCGGCGGCCCTCATGAACTCGCTCTTCGTCAACGTCAAGCTTGATCGCGAGGAGCACCCGGCCGTCGACGACCTGTACATGGCGGCGGTGCAGATCCTCACAGGCCGCGGCGGCTGGCCCATGAGCGTGTTCCTAGACCCGGCGACGCTTAAGCCTTTTTGGGCCGGAACCTACTTTCCGCCCTCCGCTGTGCACGGCTTGCCGGCGTTCGCGCAGGTGCTGCGGGGCATGAGCGACGCCTTCACCAAGCGGTACGAAGATGTTGTCACCCAGTCGAACCAGATCGCCGCGGCCGTGGAGGAGAAGATCGCCGCCGACTCTACCAAGGTGGCCCACATAGGTCGGCCGCAGGCGGCGATGGCCGCGCAGACTTTGCTGACCATCCTCGACCGCGTGCATGGCGGGTTCGGCGACGCCCCCAAGTTTCCGCAACCTGTGTACCTCGAACTGCTTCTCGATATCCGCGCTCGCGCGGCCGACGCCACCACCCGTGAGGCCGTCGGCGGTTCGCTCTCGCTCACGCTCGACAAGATGGCCCTCGGCGGGCTCTTCGACCAAGTCGGCGGCGGGTTCCACCGCTACAGCGTCGACCGGTTCTGGATCGTCCCGCACTTCGAAAAGATGCTCTATGACCAGGGGCAGTTGCTATCGGTCTACGCCCGCGCCGCCGTCGAGTTGAGCGAACCGTTCTACGCGGCGATCGCCCGGCGCACGGCCGATTATGTGCTCGCAGAGATGACCCATCCGCAGGGCGCGTTCTACACGGCCCAAGACGCCGAGGTCGACGGGCGCGAGGGCTTGAACTACCTCTGGAATCCCGCTGAACTGGCCGCGGTGTTGTCGGCTCCGGACGCGAGCTTCGCCACGGATGTGTATGGCGTAAGCCAAGGGCCCAACTTCAGCGACCCGCACCATCCCGACGAACCCGCTTCCAACGTGCTTCGGCTGGCCGACCGTCCCGAAGTGACGGCAGGCCGGATGAATATGCCCGCGGCGGAGCTCAACGCTCGGATGGCGGCCATCAACGCCAAGCTCTACGCCGCGCGGGCTCTACGCAAGCAGCCTCGGCTCGACGACAAGATCCTGACGGCGTGGAACGGCCTGATGATCGGCGGGCTCGCCCAAGCGGCCCGGCTGCTCAACGAGCCGCGATACTTCGACGCGGCTCTCCGCGCCGCCGACTGGATCGCCGCCAACCTGCGCGATCCGCGGGGCGGGCTGCTCCGCACGGCCTCTGGAAACGAAAGTTTGCCCATCGCCGGCGTGCTGGAGGACTACGCAATGTTCGCCCACGGCCTGCTCTCGCTGGCCCGCTCGGCAAAGCCCTCGGATCGCGCCCGCTGTCTGGAGCTCGCGCAAAAGCTGTTGCACCTCGCCGAAGACCGCTTCGGCGACGGCCGCGGCGGGTTCTTCGACACCACCGCCGATCGTTGCGACCTCTTCGTGCGGGCCAGATCGACCTACGACGGGGCCATGCCGTCGGCGATCTCGGTGATGGTCAATAACCTGGTGGATCTCTTCGAACTGACGGGCGAGCCCGCTTGGGCCGAGCGGGCGGCCGCGGCCATCGCATCGGTCAGCACCGCCATCGCGGAATCCCCGATCGCCACCGCCAACTCCACCCGCGGGATGCTGCGGCTGATCCACGCCGACGAGCGGGCGCTCGTCGAGGGGCTCACGAGTGCCGGGGCCACGGCAATGCCCAGCGCGGCGTCGGCGGAAAGCGCCGCGAGATCGCCGATCGAGATCTATTCCTCCGAAGAATCCGTCAGCGTCGCCATCGACGAGCCCGTGGAGGTCTTCCTACAGATCAAGATCGCCGAGGGTTTTCACCTCACCGCGCCGGTACAGAGCGATTCCAAAGGCGACCGCGGTCAACAAAGCTCCGCGCCCCTGCAAGTCGGCACCACCTCCGGCTCGGGCGTGGCGGTCTACGCCGACTATCCCGAGGGCGAACTCCTCGACACGAGCGACCCGGCGAGCCCCATGGTGTATCGCGGCACGCTCACGTTCCCGGTGGCCATCGAGCGCGTCGGGGAGTGGACGGGCGAGCCCAAGCTGACTGTGGCGTTCCAGCCCTGCACCCAGACCGAATGCCAACGTGCCGTCACGGCAACGCTCGACTTGGCGATCCTGCCCAAAGCCGCCGCCCCTGCCCCCCCGCCCACTAGCTCTTGACCGGCGGGGCGTCGGGCTTGGGCATACTCGCGGATGGAACTTTGATGTTGGTGCCGCAGTTTCGGCAGCGCACGGTCTTCCCACGCGCCGACGACGGCACGGCGAGGACCCGGCGGCAGGTCAGGTTGGGGCACATAATGCGGACGGTTTGATCCGACATACGGTCACATCCTCGGTACCGACAACATCCATACGATCGGATCCCCACTGGGTCCACTCCAGCGTGTACGGCTTCGGAAGGGTGTGTTCCTGGTTACCGCCCCGCCACCACGGTACCGGCGGCAGCGTGCGATCGATGCGAGAGTCCGATATCACCGACCCCGCCCGACCCGTCCGACCCCCAATGGGCGGCCTGCCTCAGAGTGGATGACGGCGACGACCCGTTTGCCGATAGGAGTTGTGTGCGAATGACCGCCTCGTTGACTACTCCAGCCGTTGTCCAAACCCTGCCGCCATCGCTCCACCGGGGCGGGGGGACCGCCGTCGTAGGCCTTCAATGGGGCGATGAAGGCAAGGGGAAGATCGTCCACATCCTCGCCGAGCGCCATGAGATCGTCGCTCGCTACAACGGCGGCGCCAACGCCGGACACTCCGTGGTCGTCAACGGCGAACGCTTCGCACTCCACCTGATCCCCTCGGGCATTCTCCATCCGGGAAAGCCGTGTGTCATCGGCAACGGCGTCGTCGTGGACCCTGAACAACTCCTCAAAGAGATAGACATCCTCACCGCCCGCGGCGTCGATTGCTGTGGGCTGGTCGTCTCCGATCGGGCCCATGTAGTCATGCCCTGGCACAAGGCCGAGGACGAAGCCCGCGAGGCTTGGCTTTCTCAGGCCGGCGTCGCGGTCGGGCCCACCGTCAAGGCCATCGGCACCACCAAACGCGGCATCGGCCCGTGCTACGCCGACAAAGCCCAGCGCGGCACCGCCATCCGCATGGGCGACCTGCTGCACCCCGACGCCCTCCGCGAAAAGCTACGGCTCGTCTGCCCGCTCAAGACGGCTATCCTCCGCGCCATGGTCCCGGTGGCCGCCGGCACCGTCGCTCCGAGCTTCGATCACGACGTGACCTTCGCTCTGACCGCTGGCTGGGGGGCGAGTCTCAAGGACCGCATAAAGGACACCTCCGCCCTGCTGCTCGACCGTCTCGAGGCCGGCGACCGCATCCTCTATGAAGGCGCCAACGCGACCCTGCTCGACGTTGACCACGGCACGTACCCGTTCGTCACCGCCTCGAGCACGACCGCCCTGGGCATCCCCTCTGGCGTGGGCGTCCCGATGTCCTCCATCGGCACCATCCTGGGCGTGTGCAAGGCCTACACCTCGCGCGTCGGGTCCGGGGCCATGCCGACCGAGCTGCACAACGAGCTGGGCGAGCGCATCCGCCAGCGCGGTCGCGAGTTCGGCACCACCACCGGCCGCCCGCGCCGCGTCGGCTGGCTCGACCTTGTCGCCACCAAGTTCGCCGCACGCCTCAACGGGGTCAACGGCTTGTGCATCATGCTCCTCGACGTGCTCAGCGGGCTCGACGAGCTGCAGGTGAGCGTTGGTTATGACACCCCCGCGGGCCGCACGCAGACCTTCACCCCCGACGGCGGCTGGCTCGACAGTGTCAAGCCGGTTTACCAGACCGTCCGCGGATTCTCGGGAGATTTGACCTCGGCACGCTCGCTGGCCGAACTCCCCACGGGGGCGCGAGCGTACCTAGACCTGATCGAGAACTTTGTCGGCGTGCCGATCCGCATGGTCAGCGTGGGACCCGATCGGGCACAAACAATCGAAGTGGCTTGAGCCCAGCCCGACATAGGCTGATCCGTGGACGTGGCCGCGATGAATACCCCTCAACCGTTGATCGAGCCCCCGCCCGCCCAGGCGAGCAGCGACGGCACCGCCCGGGCCGCCGTGGAGCGCATCCAGCGCCGAAACCCCAAGGCCGACCCGCAGGGGCTGCTGCCGGACGTTCACCCCGCGCGGATCCCGCGTCACGTCGCCATCATCATGGACGGCAACGGCCGCTGGGCCGCCCAGCGCGGTTTCCACCGCATGGTGGGCCACCGTAACGGCGCGACGGCCGTCCGCGAGGTCATCACCGAATGCCTCAAGCTCGGTGTCGAGTACCTCACGCTCTATTCATTCTCACTGGAGAACTGGAAGCGCCCCGCCGAGGAAGTCGCGGCTTTGATGCAGCTCTATCAGGACTACATGCACGGCGAGCGGGCCGAGTTTATGCGCGAGAACATCCGCCTTCGCCAGATCGGCCGCCGCGAGGGTTTGCCCGCCGAGGCCCTGGCGCTCCGCGACGCGATGCAGGATGCCACAGCCGCCAACTCGGCCATGACGGTCGTGCTCGCTGTGAACTACGGCAGTCGGATGGAGATCACCGAAGCGGTGCAACGACTAGCCCGCGACGCAGCCGCGGGTCGGCTTGACCCCGAGACCATTACTCCCGAGATGATCGGCGCACAGCTCGACACCGCCGGCATCCCCGACCCCGACCTGCTCATCCGCACCGCCGGCGAGATGCGCGTGAGCAACTTTCTTCTCTGGCAGATCAGCTACGCCGAGATCTTCGTGACGCCCACGCTCTGGCCCGACTTTGATCGTCGGTCGCTGCACGAGGCCGTCCGCGCCTATGCCGCCCGCGAACGCCGCTTCGGCGGGCTGGACGTGCCAAGCCCGGTCTGACTCGCTATGCGATCCCTCATTCCTGACCAAACCGCTCCCGCGCCCGGCGCTTGGCGGCCAGCAGTCCTCCCTCGGGCTCTGCCGACCCCGGCTGCGCCGCCGCTGCCTTGGCCGCAGCATCGTCATTTGGCGGCAGCGCCGGCGCGTTGGCCGTGCTTGCCACCCCGGCTCTTCGGCGTTGCCTTGCTTGCTGCGCGAGTTCATCGGCGTCAGCGTCGCCCAGGGCTTTGCTCGCGTTCGGCGCGGTTCGATCAATCCTGCGGAGAGCCGCGAGGGCTTTGCTTGCCTGTACCCCACGATCGCGCAGCGATCGCGCCGCTTCGTCGCGCAGGCTCCGGCCGAACTCGGCGCTGAACGCGCGGTCCCACGCAATCCGCCGCGTGGCGATGTCGAGTAGCGCCACCACCAACGCCGCCACCAGCAGCAGCGGCCACAGCGGCAGTCTGGCTTCTTGCCGCGTGAGCGTTGATCGGTCGTATAGCCGCGCGTCCTGCGGGCGGGCCGGGTCGAGCACGCGGCCACCCGTCGCCGCCGCGAGTCGCTTGAGCGCTTCGGGGTCGGCGGCCAATCGGCGAAACTCGACGCCCCGGGCCTGGGCCGCGCCTCCGATGACCGGGCTGAGCGCCTTCGCCCCTAGCTTGGGCGAGACCGTCACCACATACGAGCCCGCCTGCGGCGCGGCGACAAGCGCTTCGTATTGCCCCGGCCCCACCTGCGATAGCCGCACATCCTGGCGGCGTCCGTCGGGCGTGTACACCGACGCCGGCGCGGCCAGGCCGTCGATCGGCTGGCTCTGATCGTCGCTCGCGTCCATGCGGATCCGCAGGGTGTCGCCGACGATCTCGGTCGACAGTTCGGCCTGCCGCTGGCCTGTGGGCCGCGCGATGGCGCGAGCGAGCTGCGACCACATCCGGCGGTATCCCGGCCAATCGATCCACTCTGCCCCCCAGCGGTGCGCGTCCGACGTAAACGCCGCGACCTGGCCCAGGCCCACCGGCCAGTGCGCCAGCACAGGCTCGCCCTCGGAGGTCACCAGCACGTTGTTGATCGTCGGCTCGGGCCGCGGCTGCGTGAGCACAAGCCCGCCCAAGGGCGGGATCGCCCCGCTCAGACCAGAAGCCAGCGGCGACGATTGGTCAATAAGGATCGGCACGAACGGGCTCTCGCGGATCATCGGCGTCCGCACCACCCGCACGGCCCGCACAAACACCCGCGGCAAAATCGTCGGGTCGGTCACGCGGTAGTACGTCCCGCCCCCGATCTCCGCCAGCCGCGCCAGGCCGTCGGCGTCGGCCGCGTCGCCCAGCGCGATCGACGAGACCTGAACCCCGTCCTCCGCCAAGCCTTTGGCGATATCCGGCAAGCGCCGGTTGTTCTCCGACAAGCCGTCGGAGAGCACGATCAGGTGCTTGATCTTGGCGTCCACGGCCTTGAGCTGTCGCCGCGCCTCTTCCAGCGCCGGGGGCATGTTCGTCCCGCCGCCAGCGGAGATCCCGCGGACCGCCTCGATGGATTTCTTGGCGTCGCTATTAGGCCCGAGTGGGACCAGCACGTCGTAGTCGCTGTTGAAGGTGATGATGCCCACGAGGTCGCCGCGATCAAGCGAGCGGATGGCCGCGGCCGCGCCCTCGTTGGCGATATCCTGCTGCGTGCGGATCGAGCCGGCCACACTGCGGTCCATCGAGCCCGAGTTGTCGATCACCAAGAGCACCGCCGCCGCTGGCTTCATCAATCGATCGGGGAGGTCCAGCTTCACGGGGAGGATGGCCCCCAGCATGCTCCCGAGGTACCCGCCCGCCCCGAAGCTGTCGGGCCCGCCGACCATCACCAGCCCGCCGCCCAGATCGCTGACGAAGCGAGACAGCCGCTCCTGCCCCGCTTCGCCCAGTTGCTCCGCGGGCACGTTCTGCAGGATCACCAGGTCGTACGCCTGCAAGCGGAGCAGGTCCGTCGGCAAGCCCTCCGGGGCGAGGCAGTCGACATCGAGGCCCTCTTGCCGGAGCGTGCGGGCGAGTTGTTCACCGGGCCCACCGATTCGGCCGCGATCCACGCCGTCGAGGATCAATACCGAGCCTTTTCCCGGCGTCACCGTCACCGCTTCAGCGGTGTTGTTTACGGCAAGCGAATCGCCGGTCGCTCGGCCATCTACAAGATCGGGCTCAAAGCTGGCCCGCAAGCGGTGCACCCGCCCCGCCGTCAGCGGCACGTTGATCAACTCGGTGATGCGGCCGGCATTGAGCGTGACGCGCCGACCAAGCCCCGGCTCGGAGCCATTGGCATCGAGTTCTTCGTCCTCTCGGAGTAGCCGCAGCGTGCCCGTGGCCGGGGCCGTGGCAAAGAGCGTGATCCGCGCGGTCACCACGGCTCCCGCCGGGGCGTTCGACGGGACATCGAGAGACTCGATCAACACTTCGTTCTCAACCCGGTAATCGAGCGGGATGACGTCGATTGGCGTCGGCGCGGCACCCGAGCCGCCGCGGCCAGACTGGCGCGTTGCCGCCTCGACCGGGTCTTGCCCCGTGGACACGCCGTCGGAGAAAACCAGGATGCGATGGGCGGCGTCGGGCGCGCCGATGGCCGTGGCCAAGCGGATCGCCCCGGCCAAGTCCGATCCTTCCGCCATCGACACGTCCAGCGGGCGATCGAGCGCGGGCCCCGCGGTCGGCGTCGCCAGCGCGATCGATTGGCCGTCGAAGACGACCACGCCCAACAGATCCTCTGGACCACGGGCGTTGGTCGCCAGTTCGAGATAGCGCTGCACCGACGCCAGCACACTCGGCGGCCCGGCATCCGCGGGATCGGGCGGCACGGGTAGCGGGGGGGCGAAGGTCTTCACCGAACCCGAAACATCCACCACCGCCACCACGGACACGCGGTCGCTCGTCTTCACCATGCTCGCACCGGCCAAGAGCGTTAGCAGAAGCAGCATCAGCGCCGCCCGAAAAAGCACGGCCGAGGCTCGCCGCCAAACGCTCATGGCCGAGAAACTGCGCCACGCCCACCAGCTCATCGGGATCAAGCCGAGCGCCAACAGCAGCCACCAAGGTTCGTCAAGACGGATGGACATGGTCGCGGGGCTCGATCGCCCGACCGGCGGGCATCAGCCCGGCGATGGCTTGGTTACGGGTGGCACGGTGGCGGGAGGGGTGGGGGCGGGCGGAGTGATCGGAGAAGGAGCAGCGTCGCCGCCGGTCCGCGGCAATCGCTTGAAGTACTCGCGAATCGCCGGGGCCAGCCGTCCCGGCACTAGCCGATCCGCGATCGCCCGCTGGCCGCTCTCGGCCGCCTCGCGAAGGGCTTGCTCGGTCGCCGCGGGCCCCGTCTCGGAACCGCGGGTCACCCGGCCGTCACGGCGCGGCAACTCGCCCACGACCCGCTCCTGTGGGCTCCTCGCCCCGCCCGCGGGCCGCGGCGCATCGACGAGGCGCGATTCACCCGGCGAGCGCGGACTGGCCTGCGCCGGTGGCGAACCATTGCGAACGCGGTCGCCGGGACTGTCGGACGTCGGAGCGCTTTCGCCGGCACGCCGACCCGCGCCGGGCGTCGCTTCGCGGTCCCCGGCCCGGCCTTCTCCTGGCTCCTTTCCGGGTTCTCGCGCCAAACGCTGAGCCAACTCATTGAGCTTCTGGCGTTCGTCTGGCGACAGGCTCTCGAACATCTCCTTGGCCTTCTGACGCATCTCCTCCGAGACCTCCGGCGGCTTCCCGCGGCGATCGGCATCGCGCGACAAACGCTCCAGTTCATCGGCGAGCTTCTCCAGCCCTTGCGGCGAAAGGTCCGGCTTCGGGAGCGGACCCGGCGCCGGCGAATCCTGTCGCTCCGGTGCCGCGCCCGGGCTTGGTGGCGTGCCGTCCTTAGGCGAGGCGAGGCCGTTGGGCTGGCCCTCTTTGGATTGGTTGTCCTTGGTTTGACCGTCTTTAGGAAGCGCATCGGGCTGGCCCTGCTCGCCCGGCGCCGGTTGCTCTCCGCCCGGGCCGGATGTCGGGTTCGGCGCGGCGTTCGGATTCGGTGTGTTCGGGGCACCCTTGGGCCCAGATGGGTCCGCTCCCGGCGCGGGCTGCTTGCCTTTCCCCGCGTCCTGGCCATCAGGCCCCGGCTCCGCGGTGCGTTCAGGAGTTGCCGGCGGCGGATCCTTCGCCGCCGGTTGACCCGGTGCTGACGGATTCTGATTGCTCGTTTGGTCGGGCGACTTCGCCGGGCCTTTGGTACCTGACTTCGTATCGCTCGGCGCGCCCTTGTCACTCTTTTTTGGAGCCGCTCCCGGCGAATCGGGTGCATCCGGCGGGGCCTTGTTGCTCGACGGCCCCGCCCCCTCGCGTTGCTCCGGCGCGGTCTTTGGCTCACTCGGCGCACCCGCGTCCTTCGTCGGCGAGTTGTCACCTTTGGTCGGCGTACTCGACGGCGGCGCGGTCTTGGTGCCGTCTGGCTTCGCCTCCGGCCCCGGCTTCTCCGGCGTCGCTGGTTGCTCGGAACCCGATACCGGCGGCGTGCGATTCTCGCCGTCCGACGGCTTCGACTCCGTCGGAGGGTTCTCGGGTTCGCGGAGTTGCTCCGCCGCGGCGTCGAGTGACTTGGCCAGTTCCTGGGCCCGCTCGCGCGCGTCCTGATCCTGCCGCCGTTCCTCACGGTCGCGTTCGAGCCGATCGGCCATCCGCTCCGCCGTTTCCGGCTCCAGCCCCTGCTGCTCCAGGCTCTTCGCCACGTCCTCCAGAGGCTTGTCCCGTAGCGCCTCGATCTGTTGATCGCTGAAGCCCAGCCGCTTGAGGTCTTGCTCCGTCGCCGTCGGCTTGTCGGTCACATCGGCCGCCTCACCCGCATTCGGCTCGCCGCGCAGTTGCTCGGCCAGCTCCGCAAGTTCCCGGCTCACCTCGGCCCGTTCCTCCGGGCTCATCTGCGCCAGCCGATCGCTCAGCTCGCGGGCCTCCTGCGCCGCCGTCGCGGGGTCGGCCGCTTTCAACGCCCGCGCCAGCGCCGAGTCTTCCGCCGCCGGCTTCTGCTTGAGGGCCGCCAGTTTCTCGCGGACGGCCTCTGCCGTCGCTGATCTCTCGCCGCTCTCCCGCTCGATCCGCCGCGACGCTTGTTCCAAGACCGTTGCGCTCCGCCGCTCCACCTCACCCGGCGTGGTCGATCCGGCGCGAAGTTCGCGATCAAGCTCGTCGAGTGCTGCCAGTTCCTCCGGGCTGGCCGCCCCGGTGACATCGGCATCGGTCGGCGTCTCGAGCAGCTGCCGGGCCTCCGCGATCGCCTTCTGCGCCGCTTCGCGGCGCGGGGCCTCCTCGGCGAGTTTGGCAGCGCGGTCGGCGCTGGGCGAAGGCAACCACAGCCCTGCCGGTGCCCACCATCCCACGGCCAGTGCCCCGGCCACCAGCGCGCTCGCGATCGGCCAAGCCCGGCCCAGCCGCAGCGGAGTCGCTCGCGCCGCCTGCACGTTTGGAGCAAGCCGCGCCGCGTCGGCCTGCGTCATCGCGACGAACGCCGCGTCTTGCTTCGATGCTGGCTGCAGCGCCAGAGCCGAGGCCAAGCCGTCTTTGAGCCGCAGCACCTGATCAAGCCGCTGGGCCGCCGCGAGCGCACTCGGCCGCCGACTTATCGCCAGAGTGAGCCCCGCCAAAAGCCCCGCCGCGATCGGCGTCGCAACCAGCCAGACTGTTCCGATCTCGGGCCACCACGCCTTGCCAGCGGAGCTCGCAAGCAACGCGGCCGCGCTGCCCCACGCTGTTCCAATGCCGCCCAGCCGCAGCGCCGCGTCGGCTAACAGCCTGCGACGAGCCTGGGCCACGATGCGCTCAACCCCGGAGAGA